>Ga0102938_10002526_pt1 | contig 13839 bp, 14 predicted proteins | sample SalPonR2_B_D2_MG_FD_84516 | JGI IMG/M metagenome (GOLD analysis project Ga0102938, IMG submission 84516) | Salt pond soil microbial communities from South San Francisco under conditions of wetland restoration - Salt Pond MetaG R2_B_D2_MG | ecosystem: Environmental > Aquatic > Marine >... | reverse complement strand
GGTGCCCGAGGATCCGAACGAACTGCCCCCCGCTCCGGATGCCCTGGAGTTGCGGGTCCTGGTCACCAACGACGGTGAAGCCGGAGCGGGGGGCAGTTCGTTCGGATCCTCGGGCACCTGGACGCTGCCGGGTCCGAGGACCCCGGTCAGGTCCGTGAGGGTCAGGTCGACGCCCGGCACCGGGACATCGGTCTGGGCGGCCACCGGCGCCGCGGCCGTGAGCGTGATCAGCGTGACGGCCGACACCATGAGCAGGCGTCCCACGGCCCGGGCGCGACCGTGGCCGTGCGACCGGCTCACCCGTCGATCGCGGCGGCGGCGTGCCGCGGTGGCTGTGGGTCCGTCGGCTCCGTGTGGCGTGCCTTCTCGACGAGCTTGCGCTCGTTGCGGTGCGCCAACCGCACCAACGCCACCTCGAGGGGCACCCACTCCACGTGCTCCGCTTCGTCGTCGCGGGGGCCGGGTTCCTGCCCGTCCCACCACATGAAGTAGTAGTGGACGAACTTGTGGTAGCGGACCTGATCCGGTCGCCACACGAACCAGTACTCGATCGTTCCCAGCAGCTCCTGGATCGCTGCGCCGTACCCGGTCTCCTCACGGACCTCGCGCACGGCGGCTTCCCCGTCGGTCTCGCCCTCCTCGATGCCGCCCTTGGGGAGGGTCCACTGGGGCTTGCCCGCCGCGTTGCGTCGGGCGATCAGCAGGACCCAGCGACGCCCGTCCGGCCGGTCGTCGCAGACCACACCACCAGCGGAGGTGGCACGTCTGGTCGGATACCTAGCCATGCAGCGAGGGTAGCGACCGACCCTCAGGGCGCGAGGCCTAGCCTGGCCCTCGGTGGGGCGAACCGGTGCCCGTGCGGTGGAGCCCCCGCCGATGGTCCCCGGATGGTCACGTGCGGCGCGGGGGCAGACAGGAGCAGGGATGCGAGCGCTGGTGCAGCGGGTCAGTTCGGCGACCGTTTGCAGTCGCATCGCACCGGAGCGTGAGCTCGTCGAGACGGGCCGGATCGGCTCCGGTCTGGTCGCGTTGGTCGGCGTGACCCACACCGACGGTCCGGCCCAGGCTGAGAAGCTCGCCGGCAAGCTGTACCGGTTGCGTCTCTTCCCCGACACCTCGGGTGCGCTCCAACTCAGCTGCGAGCAGACCGGTGGCAGCCTGTTGGTCGTGAGCCAGTTCACGCTGTACGCCGACACGCAGAAGGGCCGCCGACCCTCGTTCGTGGCGGCGGCGGGACCCGAGGCTGCCGAACCCCTGATCGACCACCTCGTGGCCCGGCTGCGATCCCTCGGTGCGCCGGTCGCCACGGGTCGCTTCCGCACCCACATGGAGGTCAGCCTGGTCAACGACGGTCCGGTCACCCTCCTCCTCGAGGTCTGAGGCGGACCCTCAAGGTGCCGCGGACCTCGGCCGATGCACCGGAGCGAGGTGGCGGCGCGGACGACGCCGTCCGACACAGGAGCCCGAGGATCGTGCTGAAGGTCGATGAGTACCTGCAGGTCCTGGTGGAGTCAGGTGGGTCCGACCTGCACCTGAAGGCAGGGGGCCCGGCGTACGTGCGGATCGATGGTGACCTCAAGCCGGTCACCACGCTGCCGCCGATCTCCCACGTGGACACCGAGCGGCTCGCCCGGGACATGATGGACGAGCGGCTCGTCCAGGCCTTCGAGCATGCCAACGAGGTGGACTTCGCCCACTCGATCGACGGCGTCGGACGCTTCCGGGTCAACGCCTTCCGGCAGCGTGGTTCGGTGGGCATCGTCTGTCGGCGGGTCCTCCCGGGCAGTCAGTCCTTCGAGTCGCTCGGCCTGCCTCCGGCCGTGCGCAAGCTCGCCGAGGAGCAGCGCGGCCTGGTGTTGGTCACCGGACCGACCGGCTCAGGGAAGACGACCACCACCGCAGCGATGATCAGCCACGTCAACGCGATCCGTCGCTGCCACATCGTCACGCTGGAGGATCCGATCGAGGTGCTCCACCGCGATGACAACGCGATCATCGACCAGCGCGAGATCGGGGTGGACACGGCCGGCTTCGCGAGCGGGCTCAAGGCGGTCTCCCGGCAGGACCCCGACGTCATCTTCATCGGCGAGATGCGTGACCTCGAGACGGTCGAAGCTGCTCTCCAGGCCGCCGAGACCGGGCACCTGGTGATCTCCACGCTGCACACGACCGACGCTCGCGAGACCATCAACCGCATCGTGGACATGTACCCCAAGGAGAGCCAGGGCCAGGCCCGCATCAGCCTGGCCAACTCGCTGAAGGGCATCGTGTGCCAGCGGCTCGCGCCGCGTGCGACGGGGCAGGGGCGTCTGGCCGTCGTCGAGGTGCTGGTGATGACCGCCCGGACCTTCGAGTTCATCATCGATCCCGCGCAGTTGCCGATGATCGACGACGCCATCGCCGAGGGCGGCTACTACGGCATGCAGACCTTCGATCAGCACCTGTTGGCGCTGTACGAGGGCGGCGAGGTCTCGCTGCGGGATGCGCTGGCGAACGCCTCGAACCCGCACGACTTCCGTGTGGCGCTGCGCGGCGCCGGCCTGGCGGCCTCCTGAGCTGACGGCTGTCCTGGTGCGCTGCTGCGACCCGCGCCCAGGTGGCGTCGGTGGCTACGGGGACGCGTGCCGGTCAGGTGTGGCCGGCCGGTTGCTCCACGGCCCCCGTGGCTGCGTCGGCGGCGGGTGACGGGGACGTGTGCCGGTCAGGTGTGGCCGGCTGGTGGCCCCGAGGTCTGGCTGGCCGCGTCGGTGGCGTCCGCCCCGGTCTCGGGGACGACCGGGATGGGTGACGCCGCGTGCTCGGCCAGCCGCTCGTGCAGGTCCGCGGCGTCGGCTCTGCCGGCATCGAGCACGGTGACCACGGCCCCCGGACCCGCGACGTGGGCGTGCAGCGTGGTCAGGCCGAGCCGTCGCTGGAAGAGTGATCGCCGGCTGGTCAACGCCTGCACCTTCACCACCGGTGCGATCACGGTGCTGATCGACAGCGCGCCGCTGCGGGCGGCGACGACCAGCGGCGTGGCGCCGTGGGCGAGCTGCCGGTACTCGACCACGGCCAAGACCGCGTTGGTCGGCAGCAGCAGTAGCAGGTAGGGCTGCACGGTGCGCACCGGTTCGGTGTCGAGCACGCCCAGCACCTCGGGGAGCAGGTAGGCGGCCACGAGCAGCAGCGCCGCCGGCCGCAGCCACCGGAACAGCGCGCGTCGCAGGGCTGCCGGCGGGTGGGCGTGGAGCGCCGGGACCCCATCGACGTTCGGGAGCAGGTGGCCAAGGAGGCGGTCGACCTCGGTGTTCGGCAGGAGCGGGACCGTGACCCGTCCCTCGCCGCCGGCGGAACCGCCGGCCGAACGGATCCGCACCGTGGTGTAGCCCAGAGCTCGGCGCGCCCAGTTCCGACGGATCTCGACCAGTTGCACACGACGCAACGGGACGACGGAGTCGCGGGTGGACAGGAGCCCCCGGGAGATGTGCAGGTCCTCGTCGACCCGCCGGATCCGGAAGTTGCCGTCCCGGAGCACCCCGACCACGACCGCCGCGACCATGGTCAACGCCAGCGCTCCACCGACGCCGAGCGCCACCAGCCGCCAGTCCGGTCCGCTGAACGAGGGAGCCTCTCCGGCGATCCCCAGCTCGATCAGGCGGTCGAGGTACTGCTCGACGTACCGGTCGACGAACGGTCCGACCTGGTTGCCGATGAACTGGAGGGCACCGGCGAGCACGGCGGGGAGCACGAGCAGCCGGGCGCCGGTGAGGGCGGCGATGATCACGTGCCCGAGAGGGACCCGCAGGACCTCGACGCCCGCCTCGTCCGGAGCTGTCGACTCTCCCTGCGCGGCCGAACCGCCGATGTCGCGACCGGTGAGCCGACCCTGGCTGACCCGCACAGCAGCGCGCAGCGCCACGGCGTCGGCCTCCGGCAGGACCCGGAGATCGACCTCCGGCTCACTGGCGCTCCCGGCGGTCTCCACACGGATCGCGGCCAGGCCGAAGATCCGCTGGACGGCGCCGCGCTGGATCTCGACCTGCTGGATCCGGCTCACGTCCAGGCTGCGGTGGTTGCGGCTGAGGATCCCGTCGTCGACCCGGAGCACCTCGCCATCGAAGGAGAAGGTGCGCAGGCGCCAGTCCACGGTGCGCACGATCAGCCCGAGCAGCGCGAAGCCGACCAGAGCGATGATGGTGAACAGCGGTGGCGCCGCCAGGGTCGCCACGACCGGGAAGATCACGGCCTGCACCGCTTGGGCCAGGGGGACGCCGAGCAGGACCGAGGCGGGGTGGAGCCGGCGCGGCTGGCTGAAGTCCTCCGGGCCCGGCGGGGTCGTGGCGCCAGGGGCTCGATCGGACGGCGAGGTGGTGGTCCCCCCCGGACGCGGGGGTGGTGGTGGTGGGGGCAACCGGCCGAGGCCGGGTTCAGACGGCATCGCGGAGATCCCCGGGGTGTTCGCCGACGGCCGCTGCAGCCCGTGCCAGCAGCTCCGCTCGGACCTCGGGTGCATGGTCGGCGGCGATGCCCGGCAGGGTGGCCGACCCGGAGGCCGAGGCGCTGGTCACCTGCAGGCTCGCCAGCCCGAGGAGCCGGTCCACCGGTCCGGCCGTGATGTCGATCTGCTGGATGCGGAAGTACGGCACGGTCTCCTGGGTCCGCACCAGCACGCCGAAACGCAGTTCGATCGCCAGTTCCGTCAGCTGCCACCGCCAACGTCGGTAGCGCAGCCCGGGGTAGAACACGACGGAGAAGACGACCAGCGCCGCCACCGCTGCCAGCACCAGCCATCCCCAGCCGTCGGTGAGCACGAAGCCGAGCACGGTGAGGACCAGGCCCGGGAGCAGCCAGCCGAGCGCGGCCGAGATGCGCCAGGCGGTCACGATGGCGGGCGCGAGCTCCCGCTCCCGGTCGTCCAGGCCGGGTCGCAGGTGCGGTCCGACGTCCGTCGGGGCCGGCGCGTCCGACCCCGCTGACACCGGTGGCGGCGGGGGGACCGGGGGCCTCGGGCCGGAGCCCGGCGAGGTAGCAGGCACGATGGCCTCTGGGGTGCAGGGGTGGGTGTCGTGTGATACGAGGGCACCATACGCCCCGCCGGTGTGCATGCCGGCGGGGTGTGCCGTGCGAGCAGCGGGGGCCGTGGACCGGGCAGCAGCCCTACAGTGCGCGCTCGATGCCTCGCGGCCGTCGCGCCGTCCTGCAGGAGACCGTGCCACCGTGACCGATGCGCAGCTGACCGTCGACCAGGCCGTCCAGCTCGGACGGCTGGTCGACCTCTACCCGGAGGCACGTGAGCTCGGGGCGGCCTTCGATGCCGCCGGGCACGAACTCCACCTCGTCGGTGGCACCGTCCGCGACACGCTGCTGGCCGGCGGTGACGAGCACGCGCTCGAGCAGGTCGATCTGGACTTCGCGACGTCGGCTCGCCCGGAGGAGACCGAGCGGATCGTGCGGCCGTGGGCGACCGCGGTCTGGTTGACCGGCGCCGGTTTCGGGACGGTGTCCTGCCAGCGGGAGGAGGCCGAACGCCCCACCCGCCGGGTCGAGATCACCACCTTCCGCGCCGACCAGTACCGACCCGGTTCCCGTCACCCCGAGGTGACCTACGGTGCCACCATCGAGGAGGACCTGGCCCGCCGGGACCTGACGGTGAACGCCATGGCGGTCCAGGTCCCCGCCTTCCGCTTCATCGACCCGCACGGCGGGTTGGCCGACCTGCGCCGCGGGCTGCTGCGGACCCCGATCGACCCGCACACCTCCTTCACCGACGACCCCCTGCGGATGGTCCGCCTGGCCCGCTTCGCTGCCGTGCTGGATGTCGAGGTGGCACCCGACGCCACGGCGGCCGCCACCGAACTGTCCGGCCTGCTGAGCGAGGTCTCCGCGGAGCGCGTCCGCGACGAGTTGGTGCGGCTGATCGCCGGGCGCAACCCCCGACGTGGCCTCCAGTTGCTCCTGGCGACCGGACTGGCGGCGCACGTGCTCCCGGAGCTGCTGGACCTCAGTGCCTGCACCGACCCGGAGCACCGACACAAGGACGTCTGGGCCCACACGCTGGCGGTGATCGAGAACGTGATCGAGCTGGAGACCGGAGGTCCCGACGTGGTGCTGCGGCTGGCCGCGCTCCTCCACGACATCGGGAAGCCCGAGACCCGTCAGATCCACCGTGATGGTGTCGTCACCTTCCACCATCACGATGTCGTCGGTGCGCGCCAGACACGGGCGCGTCTGCGGGCGTTGCGGTTCGACAAGGGCACGGTCCGCGACATCAGCGAGCTGGTGCGCATGCACCTGCGGTTCCACACCTACAAGCAGGGCTGGACCGATGCGGCGGTGCGGCGCTACGTCCGCGATGCCGGTGCACTGTACGACCGGCTCAACGCGCTGACCCGCGCGGATGTGACCACCGCGAACCCGCGCCGGGCCCGAGCGATCCAGCGGCGGGTCGACGAGCTGGAGGCCCGGGTCGACGAGCTGCGTGAGCAGGAGCAACTCGAGGCGATGCGCCCGCCCATCGACGGCAACGCCATCATGCGCCACCTCGGCGTCCCGCCCGGACCCGTGGTCGGGGAAGCCTGGCAGCACCTCCTGGAGCTGCGCCTGGAACACGGTCCGATGAGCGAGGAGGCGGCCCTGGCGGCGCTGGAGGTCTGGTGGGAAGGCCGCCGTGCGGCCAGCGGCCCCACCGATGATCCCCGCGCATGACCCCGCTGTCGCCATCGTGGCGTGACGAGGGTGACCGGCCCACCACGGCACCACCGGCGCCCGGCCCCGATGCACCGGCCTTCTACCACGACATCGGTCAGTTCCAGGGCGCCGACTACGCCCGCAACGCCTTCGCTGCGGGCACCGCCGAGGAGGCGGCGACGCTGCGCACGCTGCTCGGACTGCAGGCCGGGGAGCGGCTCCTCGATGTCGGATGCGGCGACGGCCGCCACCTGCGGTGGCTCGCCGACCATGGCGTGGTGGGGACCGGCGTGGACGTCGCACCGGCGCTGCTCGACGCCGGTCGTGCCGCGGCCGCAGCCGCGGGTGCGGCCGTCACGTTCGAGCGCGCCGATGCCCGGAGCCTTTCGGACTGGCTCGGCGGACGGGTCGGCTCCTTCGACGCCTCCTGGTCGCTGTGCCAGGGAGCGCTCGGGACCTCACCGATCACCGACCCGGCGGTGGTGGCCGGACTCGCCGCGGCGGTGCGGCCCGGCGGACGGGTGGCCTACACCTGTTTCCACGCCCTGTTCGCGGCGCGCCATCTGGCGCCAAAGGACGCGTTCGACACGGTCGGTCTGGTGCACCACCAGCTCGCCGAGGTCCGCGGCCCCGACCACACCCGGCGGGTGACCGACCTGTGGACCGCCGCCTACACCGCCCGCGAGGCGGTCCATCTGGCAGTGGGAGCGGGGCTCGAGGTCCTCTCGGTCCGCGGGGTCGAACCCGGTGCCTACGGCCGGCGCCGGGCCGGCGAGGTGGCACTCGACGATCCCGAGGTGTTGGTGGTGGCCCGCCGCCCGCTCGGCTGAGCGGACCAGCGCAGGTGGCTGCGGACCTCGGGCCAGCGCACGAGCACCAGCCGCCGGACCGTCGCGCTCGGCAGCCAACCCCAGGCCCGGCTGTCGGTCGAGTGGTCGGGGGCATCCCCGAGGACGTACACCCGCCCGTCGCGCCACTCGTGGATCCGCTTGATGACCAGGTGGCCGGTAGCGGCCGGGTCCCGCAGCACCACGACCTGACCGGCTCGGGCGAGGCGGCCGCGGATGGGCAGGGTCAGCACCACATCTCCGGGCACGAGCGTGGGTGCCATGGACCACCCGCGGACCACGACCCGGGACCGGTCCGCTGCCAGGACGCCGAGGTAGCCACCCGTCAGGACCGCGGCGGCGATGCTGGCCCGCTGTCGCCACGGAGCTCGGAACACGATCCGCTCCCTCCTCCCGGCGGCGACCAGGCTGGTACCGCACCACCTCGGCGCCGGCCGCGACCAGGCTGGTGCCGCACCACCTCGGCGCCGGCCGCACGATGCTCGACGCTACCCCTACCCACTCCCGGACGGGGGTGGACGCGGACGTCGTGCCCTAGGCTCGGGCTACGCGTATCGACCACGAGGAGCACCGGATGCGACTGACCTCCCTGCTGCACGCCCTGAACCCCGTGCGCGGCGCCCGTGTCGCCGACGCCCACTGCGACCTGATGTGCGGGGTCTACTACCCGGAGCAGGCGCGGATCGAAGCTGAGTCCGTCCTGATGTCGGCCAAGAAGTACCACGACTCCGACGACGAGGTGTTCCGCCAGCGTGCCATCACGATCAAGGAGGAGCGGGCGGAACTCGTCAAGCACCACCTGTCGGTGCTGTGGACGGACTACTTCAAGCCGCCACACCTCGAGGAGTACCCCGAGCTCCACGAGATGTTCTGGCACGCCATCAAGGCCGCCGGCGAGGCCAAGAAGACCATGGACGTCGCCGTCGCCGAGGACCTGATCGCCAAGATCGACGCGATCTCGGAGATCTTCTACAAGACCAAGGGCGGCAAGCCCGAGTGGCTGACCAGCTGATCGTCGCGAGACGGCCCCGCACCGGCCGGACTCGTCGATGACGTCGTGCCCCTGCTTCGGCGGGGGCACGACGTCGTTCAGCGCCCGATGCCTGGCCGGCGGATCGACAGGGGCGGGACGAAGGACGCGGCCACCAGGGCACCGCCGACGATGAGGGCTCGCGTTCCGTGCTCGGTCTCCGTGGCCAGGTAGGGCTGGAACGCGCCGGGCTCGACCAACCACACGGCGCCGGCGATCGCGCAGATCACCCCGATGATCCTCAGGGTGCGGTCGTCCACCTCGCCCGTTGCCAGGACGAGCAACAGGATGCCGAGGAGCAGCGACAACGCCGCCAGGAGCGGGGTCAACGGGGCGCCGGCGACCTCCACGACCGGCGTGAACAGGGCCAGGTCCTCGAACCCGGCACGTGCCAGGGCGACGGCGCCGGTGACGATGGTCCACAGGCCCAGGAGCCACGCCACCACCTGGAGCAGGTCGAAACGCATCCGCGGTGAGCTCCGTCCGTACGCACCGGGACCGCGTGTGTCGACGCGGAGGAGCCGTGGCTTCGACGAGAGGTCGCGCCACACCCCTGACCTGTCCGTGTCCTCCATCTGCTCCCCGACCGTGGAAGCCAGCGGGGGGTGCTTCGTCACCCGGCCGCGGCCCGTGTCATCGACCGCCACCAGGTCGATGCACCCCAGCCTGCCACATGCGGTGTCGGACGTCAGCCACGAGCTCGGCGGGCGTCACCGGTCGTCGAGCGGCTCGAGCCCCAGGTGTGCGGCGTGGAAGGCCAACACGTCGGCGCGCTCCTCCAGGAGCTTGGTCACCGGCTTGCCTGCGCCGTGACCTGCCGCGCGGTCGACCCGCAGCAGCACCGGTGCCGCCGCACCCTGGGCGTGCTGGAGTGCGGCGGCGAACTTGAACGAGTGCAGCGGCACCACCCGATCGTCGGTGTCGCCGGTGGTGACCAGGGTCGGGGGGTAGGACCGGCCGACCTCGAGCCGGTGGTAGGGCGAGTAGCGCAGCAGGACGGCGAGGTCCTCGGGAACCTCGGGTGAGCCGTAGTCCGAGGTCCAGGCCCAGCCGATCGTGAAGCGATGGAAACGGACGAGGTCGAGCACACCCACCTCGGGAACCGCGCTCCCGAAGGCCTCCGGTGCCCGGGTCAGGCAGGCTCCGACCAGCAGGCCGCCGTTGGAACGCCCTTCGATGCCCAGCTGCGCCGGACGGGTCCACACCGCGTCGGGTTCGCCGACCGGGCCGAGCCGGACGCCTGCCACCCGGTCTCGCTCCCGGCCCGTCAGCCAGGCCGCGCAGGCCAGGGCATCGTCGAAGACGTGTTCCTTGTGCGCGCGCCGCCCGTCATCACGCCACTTCGTGCCGTACTCCCCACCGCCGCGCAGGCACGCCACCGCCAGGACGCCACCGGCCTCGACCCACGCCCGCCACCCCGGCCGGTGCATCGGGGTGATGGGGAGGTCGAACCCTCCGTAGCCCCACAGCACGGTCGGGCGCCGCCCGTCGGGATGCACGTCGGCACGGTGGACCAGGAACAGCGGAACGGCGGTTGCGTCGTGCTGTACGGCGATCTGCTCCACGACCACCTCGCTGTCGCCGGACACCACCGGCCGGTCGGGTGGAGCGTGCCCCGCGCTGTCGCTGCCCGAGCTCCCGTCCCACACCCTCGACACCGTGAGCGTGTCGAGCTCGCAGGCCAGCAGGTGGTCGGGTGCCGTGAAGGACCCGATGGTCAGGTGGAGCCGGTCGTCGCTCCGCCCCCCGGAGGTACCCGTGACCATGACCGGCCATGGCAGTGGCACGGTGCCTCGTGGTGTCCCGTCGCGGGGTGACACCACGTCCAGGCGGGAGGTCGCGTGCTCCAACCGGTGACAGACGAGCCATCCGGGCAGTTCGGGACCTGCGGCGCCGACCAGACGGGCATCGAGCAACCGCTGCGCGCCCTCGGCGACGACCTCGCGGCTACGGCCGGACGGGACGCTGTCGTCGTTGGTCGCGGAGTCCGCAGGTGCGATGCGTGCCGGCAGTGGTACGGCGATGATGCGGCCGAGCGGAGCATCGAGGTCGCTGCGCACCAGCAGTTCCTCCCCCAGCACGCCGATCGGGTCATGGTGCGCCAGGCCCGGGGCCAGCAACAGCTGGGCCGTCCCGATCGAGCCCTCCTCGGTGATCGGGGCCGCCAGCACGCTCGTCTCCGGGTCGGTCCCACGGGTGATGACGATGATCAGCCACCGTCCATCGTGGCTGACCTGCGGGTGGTAGCCACGCTCCGGCTGGTCGGGATCCGACAGCACGACCACGTCGTCGGCCACCGGGGTGCCGAGACGGTGCAACTGCAGCCGCTGGTCCCGGTTCGCGGCGGCGTGCTCGTCACCGGGGGTCGGCGGGTCGTAGGCGGTGTAGACGAACCCGGAGCCATCGGGCAGCCAGGTGGCACCGGCGAACTTCGACCACGGCACCGTGTCGCTCAGGATGCGGGCCGTCGCCACCTCGATGACCTGCCAGGTGGTCCAGTCCGAGCCGGCCTCGGCCCGGCCGAAGGCCACCCTCGTGCCGTCGTCGCTGACCGCCAGTCCCGACAGCGAGGCGGTGCCGTCCACCGACCAGGTGTTGGGGTCCAGCAGCACGCTCCAGCGCGCGTCGTCGGGGAGCGGCGGTGTCGCCGAGGTGGAGCGCTCCGAGCTGTGCGCATCCGCCGCGACCCACAGCACGTCCTGGTCCTGCAGGCCGTCGTTGCGGAGCTGGAACCACCGGTCGCCACGGTGCCAGGGAGCCGATCGGCGGGGGTGGTTCCACAGTGCGCGCAGCCGGGCGAGGAAGTGCTCCCGCGCCGGGAGCGCGTGCAGGTGGGCCCGGGCAGCCGCATCCTGCGCCTCGATGAAGCTGTGGACGCGGGGATCGTTGGCCGGCGCCTCGAGCCACCGGTAGGGATCCGCGACCTCGTGGCCGTGGAGGATCTCGATCAGCTCGTGGCGGTCCGCGAGAGGGGGACGCAGCGGGGACGGCGGCATGATCGGCTCCGGTGGTTCGGGGACGGCGCACCGCGTCCTGGGGGGGCACGAGCCCTGGAGCGGCTCGCGGCGGCTCGCGGCGCTGCGGGGCGGGCGAGGTGGTGGCGCATGGCCGGGATGACCGTACTCAGGGCCTGGCCAGGGCACAGGTGCTGCGCCGGCCGGCGTCGGTCCGTAGCCTGGTTAGGCTCCCGGGTGGGGGTGCGAGCGGTTCGCCGGATGGGACGGACGCACGGCATGCGAGAAGGTCGGATGGACTACCGCCTGCAGCGGCGTGCCCTGCTGCGGGAGGTGTCCGAGGGCCGTCGGAGTGCCGATGACGTGCGGGATGCTCATCCCGATCTCGTCCGGGCGGGGCGCCACATCGGGAGTGAGGTCCGTGATCCCTGCCCCTTGTGCGAGGGCCCCCACCTCAAGCACGTGTCCTACGTCTTCGAGAGCAAGGGTCCGCGCACCAGCTCCGGTCGCGCGCTGCCCAGCGACGCGCTGGAGCGCCATGCGGAACGACATGGCGACCTGACCGTCTACGTCGTCGAGGTGTGCACGGCCTGCCACTGGCACCACCTGCTGGCCTCGTACCGTCAGCTGGCGCGCGGGACGGCGGTCGGCTGACCGTCTCAGCGCGGCAGGAACACCCCCAGCACCACCAGCGCGATGCCGATCAGCACCAGGGCCGGCAGTTCGGCGACCTGCCAGCCGCTGACGACCAGGATCGCCCCGCCGGCGATCAGCGCCGGTCCCAGGGTGCGTCCGCCGTCGGCATCGTCCTCGATGGGGGCGTCGACGACCAGCTTGCCATCGCGGTCGATGTGGCCACCGAGCGGGGCGTCATACCACCCCGGCGTGTGGCCACCGGCCGCGAGCACCTCCGGGGCGTCGTCGGGCTCGAGTCCGGCCAGCAGCTCATCCCAGCGCAGGACGAGTTCGGCCCGTACGTCGTCCCGCCACGTGCCGGGCACCGCCACCTCGGTGTGGTCGTCGTGCGAGTGCACCGCGGCCTCGATCCCTCGGTCCTCGATCAGCGCCAGCACCTGCGTGGCCATGGTCGGGTGGAACCGGCCGAGATGCTGCGCGGACGTCCCGGCCGGATCGGGCCGGGGAGCCGGGAGCTGGGGTCCGGGCGCACCGCCGTCGGGGAGCTGCTCGGCGGGCACCAGGTCGAGGTGGCACGTGGCGCACCGGCGCACGTGCGGTTCGTAGTCGTCGAGACAGCGGGGACAGCGCATGCCCACGAGGCTACGCGGTCGGCGCCGGTAGGGTTGTGGCGATCGTCGTCTGGAGCCACCGGTGACCGACCGTCTGTACTCGACCGATCAGTACGCGCGCACGGCCGAGGTGACGATCGTCGACACCGACCCCGCCGACGGACGCGTCCTGCTCGACCGCACGGTGTTCTACCCCGGTGGCGGTGGGCAACCCCATGACCTCGGCGAGCTCGTGCTCGGCGACGACCGTCTGGTGGTCACCCGCGTGGCCGAGGACGGGCGTGGTGTGTGGCACTGGTTGCAGGGTGGGGTGCCCGCCGTCGGCACCGCGGTCCGTGCCGAGGTGGACTGGGAACGGCGCTACCGCCTCATGCGGACCCACACCGCGATGCACGCCCTGTGCGGGGTGGTGTGGGAACGCTTCCGCAGCCCCGTCACCGGCGGCAACATGGAGCCCGGGGTGGGCCGGCTGGACTTCGAGCTACCCGACTGGGACCCGGAGGACAAGGCGCCGTTGGAGGCTGAGCTGAACGCCCAGCTAGCCGCCGCCCGGCCCGTGGAGATCGCCTTCCTACCCCGCGAGGTGGCCGACCAGGACCCGTCCCTGATCCGCACCAAGGTCTCTTTGCTCCCCGCCTCGCTCACCGAGGTCCGGGTGGTCGACATCGTCGGTCTCGACCGGCAGGCCGATGGCGGGACCCACGTGGCGTCCACGACCGAGGTCGGGCAGGTCCGCATCGCCAAGGTCGAGTCGAAGGGCAAGGGGTTCCGCCGCATCCGCTTGGCGCTGGAGGCCGAGAGGGAGGACCCCGGTTCACTCCACCGCGCGTCGTAGCACCACCACGTCGTCGCCGTAGCCGGAGGGCCGGCGCTCCTCGATCCAGCTGACGTCGCTCTCCGCGCAGCGGTGGACGCGACGTCCCATGCCGTCGGTGCGCTCCACCTCGAGGTGGTAGCGCAGGTACTCGCTCGCCACGTCACCGCTCATCACGTTCAACACGGCACAGCGGCACCGCGTGCGGTCGGACTCCGTCATCACACCCCCGGGCGTGTCGAGGACGGTGAGACGGTAGCGGCGGGCAGCACGGGGGGTG
>Ga0102938_10002525_pt1 | contig 13841 bp, 19 predicted proteins | sample SalPonR2_B_D2_MG_FD_84516 | JGI IMG/M metagenome (GOLD analysis project Ga0102938, IMG submission 84516) | Salt pond soil microbial communities from South San Francisco under conditions of wetland restoration - Salt Pond MetaG R2_B_D2_MG | ecosystem: Environmental > Aquatic > Marine >... | reverse complement strand
GTATCTTTTCTCCATTGCTGAGTATATAAAAATTCAATGAATTCTTCTCCACTTGAAGTTGCCTTGAATGTAAAAACCTGTTTTTCCGGCCGTCCAGTAACGTCTGCTTCGTGTTCTTTTTCCTGTATTACCGGCTCTCCAATAACTGTTATGTTGTCCGACTTTTTATTAATCATCCATGAAAAACCTGTACTCAGTTGCGCGGGGAAACATATCCTGAATTGTTTTCCTGTTTCTACTGAAATCTTCTTTGTTTCTGTTTCATTATCTACATATACCGTACAAACATCTTTTTTACAGGCTGCCATTGATACACAAATTGCAATTATCGCAATTAGTACTATACGTGTACCAGTTATTTGTTTTGTCATTCTCATACTAATCCTCTCCTATTGAAGCTCCGTTTTATCCACGGTGATCCATGCTGCACCGTATCCTATATTATTACATCCGTATTCTATCCACATGTACCCATTCTCACCCCATCGTTCACCCCAGGAATTCTTAATGAGGTATGCCTTTTTATTATCATCCCAGCCAACTATAACAATTCCATGATTGATATCCCGTTCTCCACGTACGCGTGTACGTTCATCAAAGATGCCTCCAACATATGCCTGGAAAGCAGGGGTAACTTTTACGCACGCAGCAATGGGTCCATGCTTTGCAATAGCCTTTTTCATGGCTGATACAGGGGGGATACCCGCATCATTTTCCACATACCCCCATGCAATCAACCTGTATCCTGTTTTTTTTGTTTGGCTGCAATTCAGAGCCCTTCCCTTATAAGGAGCGTATTTTTCTTCAACAACGCTGTTCTTCGTAAGGTAATCAAAAACCTTTCCGTACCAGCCACCATTACAGCTGCCGGCATCACTTCCGCGTGAATCCACCGCGCAGTTTATCAGGTGTTGTTCCGAGAGGTCCAGTTCAACGTCATTCATTATCTTAAAACATGATTCGTATACTGCCAGTGATGTAAAGGCCCAGCAGCTGCCGCATGTGCCCTGGTATCGAACATCTGTCATCATATCCTTATCATACCAGCTGAATGATGTAAGTGCAGGATCAGCCAGTTGAAAATGATCAGGAAGATCCTTCTCTGGTATTTCTTCTGGTGGAGCCGTTTTGTTGTCTTCTTTCCTGGTTTCTTCTTTGAAATATTTGCTCTCACCTTTTTTCTTTTCGTGTTCTCTCAGCTTCTTTAAAAAATATCTGAATAACCGGTCGCCCCAATCGCTCTGTATTTTTGCATCATCCTCAAGTGTATCCGGCACGGATATCCCGGTTATTTCATCTATTTCATGTTTTATTGCATCTGTTATATCAACCTTATATTTAAGGTTTCTTTTTATTATGTCCTGGCGTATTTGCTGCATCTGTTTTTTAATAAGTTCTACATCTTTTGTCTGCCTTTCTTTCTGTTCTTCAACATCCTTCTTGAAAAAGTTGAAAAACCCTGATTCAGAATACGTGGCTGAATTGTAAGAAAATACTGATACCAGTACCAGCACTATCATTGTTAGGGTATACTGTTTAGTCTTCATAAAACCATCCTGTCTCATTGTTTACATGATAATAGATTACAGGAGGGGGTTTCCGCAAGTTTTTTTTAATTAATAATTACATCAATCTTTATTGACTTATAGTCTTCAATGTATAACAATCCATATAAAAACAAACCGGAGTTATGCCATGCAGCATATCATCAAACACGGTCCGTCATATGCCCTTTTGCATGTTGACCTGTCCCCGGGTGAAACCATCCAGTCAGAAGCGGGATCCATGGTCTACATGAGTAAACACATGGATGTAAAAACCATGTCGGGAGGGAGCATTCTGACCGCCCTGGCAAGGAAAATACTTGGCGGTGAATCCTTTTTCCTGAATACATTTTCCGTTGAAGGATCTACAGCAACCCTTGGGCTGGCTGCTTCAATGGCTGGAGATATCCATCATCTCACGCTAAACGGCAATAGTGTGTACATACAGGGCAGCTCATTTTTATGTTCAGGACCAGGGATCAACACAAAGACAAAATTCGGGGGTATTAGATCCTTACTTGGTGGAGAAGGACTTTTTCTTTTAAAGACTGAAGGCAACGGGGATCTATTTCTTTCATCATACGGGGCAATACTGCCAATACAGGTTGAATCATCATACATGGTGGATACCGGGCATATAGTAGCATTTGAAGATACACTGGACTATTCCATACGCCGGGTTGGTAACTGGAAATCAACCCTGTTTTCCGGAGAAGGCCTGGTTACAGAGTTCACAGGAAAGGGAACCGTGTGGATACAGACCAGGGTCCCATCGGGATTTATACGATGGCTGATTCGTTTGTTACCGGGGGAATAACATGGATATAAATATACAGTATAAGCCATCCTATGCTATTGCAGATATCTTTATGAACGCGGGCGAAAAGATTCTTGCCGAAAGCGGTGCAATGATGAGTTTCTCGCCGGGCATATCAATTGAAACCCACAGGGCACAGAAGGGAAAGGGGGTATTACGCTCACTTAAAACATCCTTTCTTGGTGGAGAATCTTTCTGGATGAATACTTTTACCGCCACATCCGGCGAAGGAACCGTAACCCTTGCCCCCACCCTTCCCGGTGACATAGCCCTGGTTGACTGTGATGGAACCATTTTCGTGCAGTCATCTTCATTCCTTGCCGGAAGTACAGAACTTGAAATGGATACTGCCTTCCAGGGTATGAAGGGTTTTTTCAGCGGTGAATCTCTTTTCTTTTTAAAAATTTCCGGCCGCGGCCCACTGCTTCTTTCAAGTTACGGTGGCATTGAGGAAATACGGGTAAAGGACAGCCTGGTTGTGGATACCGGACACATAGTAGCCTTTGACGAGGGATTGAACTATTCAATAAAGAAGTTTGGAGGATGGAAGTCCTTCTTCCTCAGCGGCGAAGGGCTGGTATGTGAGTTCAATGGGAACGGCCGTGTCTGGATACAGTCAAGAAACGTTGCTTCACTTACTACATGGTTAACAGCCAAGCTTCCACCTAAGAAACAATAGGGGTACCATCTATGAATTTTGATATAAACAGCAGACCAGATTTTTCATGTATAAGAATTGAGTTGCAGGACGGGGAACGCATAATGGCAGAATCGGGCGCCATGGTTGCCATGTCACCTTCAATTCAGATCGAGACCAGCGCACGCGGCGGAGTTCTGGGATCATTGAAAAGGTCATTTCTCGGTGGTGAATCCTTTTTCATGAATACATTCTCTTCAGTGGGCAGCAGTGGTGAAATATACTTTTCACCACCCACCTCTGGTGACGTTTGGTCCCTTGACATCGAAAACCGTACATATATTTTATCTACCGGTGCATATGTATGCAGCACACCAGGCATTGAACTGGATTCGAAATGGGGAGGAGCTAAAGCTTTCTTCGGTGGTGAAGGACTTTTCTTTCTGAAAGCTGCCGGCAATGGCACGCTGTTCTTCTCCAGTTTCGGTGCCATCCATGAAATCAATGTGAATGATGAATATATTGTTGATACAGGACATATAGTTGCATTTGAAGAATCACTTCAATACAATATAGAAAAAGTTGGCGGACTTAAATCACTATTCCTTTCAGGTGAAGGACTTGTATGCAGATTCAAAGGTTCTGGCAAATTATATTTGCAAACCAGGAATAATAGTTCATTTGCTGCGTGGGCTAACCAGTTTCGAAGAGTGAAAAAATCATCAAATAACTGATACCACCTCACCCATTCTTTTTATCAAGTACCATTTCGAGGTAGGATTTTCTAGTAAAATTCGTGAGTTCCAGTTTTTCGGCCAGTTCAAAAATATCTTTTTCTGCTTCCTCGCTTTCTTCGCTTCGAAGTTCAAGCTCCACAAAAGTGCCAAGGGATTCTACTGTATCGAGACAAACCAGTATTTCACCTATCATATACTCTTCCCTCTTTTTATTCACAGAACCTGTTCGGCTAAAACCAAGTTTTCCAATTATTGCCTGAAAACCAGCGGGGTCATCGATGGAAACTTCCCGTTCGTACCTGGTTTTTGCTTTTTCTGAAAGTTTTGGTCCTTTATACGTAACAACTGCCATGTCTCCGGATCTCCGAATTCGCAAAGCTTCATCTGTCTCAGCAAAATCTCTACAGGGATGGTTATAGTAGTCATCATTCTCCTGCAAAACGCCAACATATGATCCACCTGCATCTATTATCTTTTGACGCATCTTTTCCATATCATCACAGAATGCCTTTATTTCTATTTCCAGTGTATTCACATTTATCTCCTGTGCAGCGGTCCACCTACTGCTATACCATCACTACCAAGAAAACGCCGGGTTTTACCGTTAACCTTGATAATTATACTATCTATGTTTTCAAACTGTGTGGCCGTATATATAATCTGATCAATTCTGCTCAAAAGTATATTTCCGGATGCCCCGTATTCGATTGCACTGTTAAAATTTAAAATAGCGGTATTACCTGAAATAGTAACATCATATATTTTAGTATTTGAATTGACAGCAGTAAGAATGCCTCTCTTCTTCTCAGATGATGATGGTCCTTTAATAAGTTCTTCAATTGATGACTTTACCGGAGTAATGGCCGGAACAGTTCTGAATACCGGATGCAGGTATGTCTTTTCTGTTTTTTCATTGAAATCAATGAGATAAATTTTAACCTTTTTTGAAACAACCTTTTCTTTTCTATCTTCTTCTACTTTCTTTTCTTTCTGCTCAATATTGTCTTCTTTATTATCTTTCTTATTATCTTTATCTTTATCGGGTTCATATACAAGATGGCCGGGAGTAATGATCTCTGGTGAATCAGTCTTTTTATTGTCAAATGAATAGTTGTTCAGCATGAAAAGAACCGCTGCAAGCAAGGCCATTATAACAAGCACATACCCGGCTTTCGAAGCCGAAGTCTGCTTTTCATTCTTCTTAGCGGTAGTATTTGTTTTTTTTGCGGGTGTCTTAGTCTTACTACCTGACTTCTTTTTTTTGCCACCTGTTGCCATCTTTAACTACTCCAAATCTTAAAAACTCATATACCTGATATAATAAGTTGTGTCATTATGCAATCTTTTTGTCAATGTATAGCGCAATAATATTTCCAAAAAAACAAAATAATTCATGCTGATCATACTATTCCTTGTCCTTCTATTAATATATAAATTTACATAAATGTAAGCTAAATAATGTGGATTTTTCAACTAAAATGGTATATGTTACTCACAAAAGGGGATATATTTTATGCAGACAATACATGTGATTGATAAAAATATCGATGAGCTTATCGCGATGATTTTATCAGGAACCACTGATGAAAGAAATAATGCCGCGGAAATGCTTGTTGGAAAAGGACTGGAAGCTGCCCAAAAGCTGATCACGCTTCTTTCTGAACAAAATAGAGATATACGGGATGTGGTGATCTGGGCATTGTGTGAAATAAAAGAAAATATTGAAACCCCTTTGCAAAAATCCCTTACCAGTAATAACAGTACTATTATAGAAGGTGCCGCATATATACTTGGTATAAAAAAAAGTAAGGAATCTGTTCCTCACCTGATCCCCCTTTTGAAACATCAATCACCCGAAACACGCCAGAGTGCAGCATGGTCACTTGTAAGAATCGGCACACCATCAGTACCTGCACTGATTGAAGCTCTTTCAGATAATAGCATTATTGTTCAGGATCTTTCTATATGGAGCCTCACAAAGATTGGTGAACCTGCAGTGGTACCGCTTCTCGAAAGTTTCTCTTCATTTAACCCCGATATGCAAATCATGATTGAAGAATTACTATTGCATTTTTCAGAAGAAATGGAAGAAACATTTATAGCATACCTTGATACAAAAGACACGGCCCTTAAACTCAGCCTTTTACGATTACTTGGTAATTCAAATAACTCACGATCAATTGAGATTCTTATCGATCATCTGAAATCAGATATACGGTCAATACGTCAGCAGGCGGTATTGTCACTTTCAAGGGCTGACGAAACAGTTATTCCTGTTATATTTCGCGCTATAGCAACAGGTCGCATATCAATTGATGATGATATAATCAGTCTAATAACAAGAATTCGTAAACCTGCTGTTCCCTATCTGCTTGAATTTCTTTGCGATCCCCAGCTGGAGCTTCGAATAATGGCAGCAAAAGCCCTTGGAATAATCAAGGACAGGCGATCCCTGGAACCATTAATACTAAGCCTTGAAGACAAGAATACCCGGGTTCGTGAAACAGCCGCTCGTGCCCTGGAAATGATAGAACATCCGGCCGCAGTTAAACCATTAATGAAACTATTGATGAATACTACACATCCTATTGTTGTATCGAATACTATTCACGCACTTGCCAAACTTGCTGACAAAGATACGGTGTGCCATGTGGCCGATAATTTTCATTCAATGGATCACATAGTGCAAGAGCGACTTATTCAGCTGCTTGGACATTACAACTGTGAGAAAAGCGAAACTATTATGATAGAAAGTTTAAAATCTGATAACGAGGACATTCGCAGGTACGCTGTTCGTTCTCTTGGAAGATGTGGCAACGAACGTTCTATCGAATACTTGAAAACAGTAATCATTGATGATATAAATATCATTTCTGATGAAGCCCGATCTTCACTGAAATCTATCCAGGACAGGCTTAAGCGAAATAATTTGTAAAATTATTCTTGTCAAATATCCAATTATAAAGATAAAGATCATCTACATCATTATTTTTTTACACAGAAAAGGATTTCCAATATGCAGAATATAAAAGAAGTATTGCTTTATAATTGCGACTCACTTGATTACGTGGGTAAAATTACAATCACAGATGATAAGTGGAATTTTGAAGAAATAGACAACGATTTTCTTGTTAAAACAACTTCGGGAATGCCGCTTAAGGCCGTTCTTGCTACCCTTATATCTTTTGATTTGGTGTATGACATAATAGAAAACTGAGATTGTATTATGAAGACTTCGTTGGCACCGTAATTTTTTTTAAAACATTGCCTGAAAACGCGTCAATAATATCCTTTATGGTTTGCTCTTCTTCTTCAATTTGATATACATCAATCATGTTATCCCTGGCGATATAAAAAGAAATTTCTCCAATTTTGCTGGTAAATATAATATCCACGTTATAATGTATCAAGACCTTCACCACGTTCAGTCCAACATGCTTTTCTTTCTTTATAAATTCATTCAGGTAGAAATCCTCTATGACAATATCATCTTTATAAATGGTGATAATTGCAAAATAGGGTGCCCTCCCGAAATGATGGAAAATCCTGGAGTTTAAGCCATCTACTGTACTAACCGGCACCACGGCCCTGAAAATATCATTTTTCGCCGGCTCCACGGTTACATACACATGTTCCACCATGTTAAACCTGTGAATAATATTATCACGAACCCTGTCTGCGATATCCTGCGCGGCGTATACTGTGGCTGAAGGAGCGGTCATCACACTTATGTCTACCATATTAAATGGTCCCGCTTCACGGATGGCAACGTCTTTAACCTTTTTTACCCCCTTTATACGCATTGTGTCATCCTGTATCAATTGTTGTAATTCGGGGTCCATATTTGCATCAAGTAGCACCAGTATTGATCTATACACATTTTCAATACCAATTTTTATAATAAAAAGAGAAATAACCAGGATCGCTCCACCTTCCATGTATGGCACTCCAAAGACGGGGAGGAGTATTCCTGAAAGCACAACCAGGGAAGAAATAACATCAAGAAAGGATTCTTTCGCGTTGGCCTCAAGAGACATTGAATGTATCTCTCGTGCAACTTTCAGCTCAATGATGGCTATACCCGCAGCAAGTATAATGGATAACACCGCGGTGAATGCAGGTATTACCGGTATTGTCTTCTCTGGTATTTTATGGATAAACAGTTGTTTAAATCCTCCCAGGCCCATATCAATACCGGCATATATTATAAAAATACCGATGAGCAGGGCAGCTATTGTTTCCGCCCTGTACAATCCATAGGGGAACCGTTTCGACCTGGATTTACCCGCAAGGTACAGCCCCGCAGCGGAAGCGATCACCGCGGCTGAATCAGCAAAACTATGTATGGCATCAACCACCAGTACCTGTGAATTATATACAATTCCCACAAGTAATTTGACAGATGCCAGCAGTATTGTCACCACGAAGGCGGCAAATGCCACATTCCTGCCTTTTTTGACTTTCGACAGGTTATCATTCATAATCACAACACCTATGATTCATCTCTGAACCTGGCCATCATTGGAGTTCCGCACCTTGAACATTGAACCTTGAAACATGGAACTCCTGGTGTGTGCGGGACAACCTGTCCACATGAGGGACATATACATTCTGCGGGAGGTCCACCACCCTGCCTTCTTCCCGGTGCACGACCTCCTCCGAATCTTCCCCCTGATCTCCCACCACCGGGGCCTTTTCTGTTACCACGCCTAAAGGGCATATCCGCTCCTCCCGTGATTAATGGTCACACGCGTTGACACCTTGTTCAAGCCTGTCGTTAACAAAAGCTTCGACTACCTTTTCCGGCTCTTCAGATGGCGCACCTGTTATTACCTTGATATTCATCTGCTCAAAAAGCTGCTGGGCCCTGCTGCCCATGCCGCCGGCTATAATGCAATTTGCACCCTGCTGTGAAAGCCATTTGGGCAGCACACCTGGTTCATGTGGTGGGGGTGTTAGCAAATCAGTGGAAACAATATTTTTTTTGTCCACATCCACATCCACAAGTGCGAATTGCTCACAATGACCAAAATGCATGCACAATTTTCCGTTGACTATCGGTACAGCTATTTTCATTTTCTTACCTCTTCTATTTTATTAATTTTTCTATAATTGATTCGAATGCTTTTATTGCGGCATCATTTTCAGAATTTTCCGAAGATACAAATGGTTTACCCATATCCGCGTTTTCGGCAATCTTCAGGGTTATTGGTATACTGCCAAGAAAGGGTACATTCATCTGTTCTGACATCCTTGCCCCCCCTCCCGTTCTGAATATATCCACATGTTCATTACAATGAGGACAATTAAAACCACTCATGTTTTCAACAACCCCAAGTACAGGCATATTCACTTTGTTGCAAAAGGATATTGATTTCTGAACATCGATTATTGCAACCTCCTGCGGGGTAGTCACGACAATTGCTCCATCAGGTTCTGGTATCAACTGGCATACTGATAAAGGTTCATCACCTGTACCAGGAGGTGAATCGATCACCAGGTAATCAAGTTCTCCCCAGTTTACATCTTTCAGGAACTGCTTTATGACTGAGTATTTCAATGGGCCTCTCCAGATAACCGGGTCTTCACCTTTTTCCAGCATGAATCCAATTGATATGACTTTCAGATTATCCTTGTATATAACCGGGTTCAACTTTTCATTTTCAGCAGTCAGCCTGGTTCCATCAAGATCCAGCATTTTAGGTATACTTGGACCATGAATATCAACATCAAGCAAACCAACCCTGTATCCCTTATCCGACAGGGTAACTGCCAGGTTCACCGCCACGGTGCTTTTGCCCACACCCCCTTTACCTGACAGCACTACAAATTTATGCTTTATTTTACCCAGGGTATTCTGCAATTCCTGCTGTTCTGCCATTTCTTTGGCCTTCTTCTGATCCATACCCTGAGTGCTGGCATCCATAGTTGCCTGTGACCCGTTGTCTTTTTTTCCTTTACCAAACATGAACATTAGCCTCCGTTAATATCATTAATTTCATCATTCTTATTTGAGATGCAACCAGTCTTCTTCATTGTTCACAATTGTCATTCTTTTTGATCTTTTACCGTTTAAAAATTGCTCCATCCATCCTGTTCTAACTTCAACTGCCATATCAAAAGAAGGGCTGTATGGTTTTATGTCAAGCAAAGGAGTTTCGTTTACCATGTCCACACCCTTGATATACAGGGTATCATCATCAATTTTAACTAATTCAACAAGGGTTATACCTATATGATTAGGCCTGTGTGGAGACCGTATAGAGAATATTCCCCGCTGACAGGTATCCATGTATGGTTTTGCTGTCAGCTTGACACTGTTGCTCTGATGAAAAAAATACACCAGTATAACATGACTGAATCCATCAAGGTCTCTCAAACCCTCTTTATATTCCGGAAACACTTTTACAGTACCACTGGTATCGGAAGCCATTCGTCCCTGTATTGGGATACCATTTGATATGGTAGCAAATGGTGTCATGATTTTTCCAATGGGTGTTAATAGAATTTCAGATTGTTCCAATTATCTTCTCCCACAGGCTCCTTATTTCCTTTGATGCGGCACCATCAGAGTATTCCACAATGGATTTTGCTTCTACCTGTGACATCACAAAATCTGTATCATAGGGTATCTTTCCTGCCACATCAATACCCTTTGTATCTGCAAAACTTACAATTTCTTCTGTATTTTCTTCATGAATATCATATTTATTTATGCATATTGACAAAGGTATTCTGAAATGTTCAGATAACTCTATTACTCTTTTCAAATCGTGTATTCCTGACAAAGTAGGTTCAGTTACCACCAGGACATGTGAAGCTCCTGTTATTGATGCAATCACCGGACAGCCAATTCCCGGTGCTCCATCCACTATTAGCAGGTCAAAACCCTTCTCTTCTGCAATCAACTTCGCTTTTTCCCGAACAAGTGAAACCATCTTGCCCGAATTTTCTGCTGCTATACCAAGTTTCGCGTGAACCATGGGGCCATACCTGGTATTGGATATGAACCAGTTTCCACTTATTTCATGATTCATGATAATGGCGTTGTAGGGACAGAAGTATGAACAAACACTGCATCCCTCACACAGAAGGGGATTTACATCAAAGCTATAGCCGTCAGTTATGGCGTCGAACCTGCATACAGACACACACTGGCCGCATCGCATGCAGAAATCCTGCCTGATCTCAGCCACCTTGCCGCCAACGAACTCTCCTTCTTCCTGTATAACAGGACCCAATAGAAGATGAAGATCCGCGGCATCCACGTCACAGTCAGCCATCACCATATCTTTTGCCAGCATGGCAAATGATGCGGCTATACTGGTTTTTCCTGTCCCACCCTTTCCGCTTATAATTACAAGTTCTTTCATTGTTTGCCTCCATATGCCAGGTGTGACAGGTCAGCATGGTCCAGAATTGAATCAAATACGTCACGATAATTGTCCAGAAGATAGGTAACGATGTCTCCAGCCGCGTAATGCTCTGCGATAACCCGATCATGTGGAATCCTGCCCACAATGCTGATTCCATTTTCCCTGCAATAGTTCTCAACATCATTATTTCCCAGGCCATCTTTGTTTATCAGAACACCACCCGGCAGGCCTATTTCGTTTATCATGGCAACTGCAAGTTTAAGATCGTTTAATCCAAATGGAGTTGGTTCCGTCACCAGAAGTACATAGTCACTTCCAATAACTGATTCGATTACAGGACAGGATGTTCCCGGTGGGGCATCAATTACGGTAAGATCACCTGATACTACGTGTTTGCGCACCGCTTTGATCAATGGAGGTGAGATAGCCTGGCTGATATTTGTTCTTCCTCCCACGTACCTGAGGTTTTCGATGTATCCTTCTTCAACTATGCCAATCTCCTTTTGAACTTCTGATATAGCCTCTACCGGGCATATCAACATGCATCCACCACATGAATGACACATATCCGGGAAAACCAGGGGTTTTTTCTTTACCATAACTATCGCACTGTATTCACACAGCTGATCACATTTTCCACAACCATTACACCTATCCATGTTGACTTCGGGTATCGGCACGTATACATTTTCCTTTACGCTTATGCTGGTCTTCAAAAATAAGTTAGCATTGGGCTCTTCCACATCACAATCCAGTATGTGTATTTCCCTTTCCTGTATTTCAGACATATAAGAAGCAAGGGCAACCGCTATTGTTGTTTTACCTGTACCACCCTTCCCGCTTGCCACGCTTAGAATCATAATTCACTCCTTGAATACTGTCAAAATTGAAGAACTGTGCCCGCTGAAGCATTTACAAATATACCAGGCAGCATTTCAGCCAGTTGTTCCTGCACCTGTTCTCCTGTACAATGATTGGCGGCCAATAACTGCACATCATACTTCTTGAATATATCAATCGCCCTTTCAACATAATCCCGGGGGGCACTGGATAAATGTGTACCTCCCACAATGCCATAAATCCTGTCAACCTGTCTGACATCGGCAACCTTTTCTATTATTTCAATTATTCCGGCATGGGCGCATCCAACGCATAAAACCAGCCCTGAATCAGTATCAACAATCAGTGAGGTGTCATCATTGAATGGATCATGAATAAATGTGTCATTATCTTCACACATAAGACGCTCATCCCAGGAAATCCAGCTCTCTGGCCTTGGTATGTCACTTAAAGAGGTAATAAATGAATTTACTGGTTCAACATTTCTAATAAAACGTATATCCGCGCCACTTTCAATTAAAAGATCATATGAATACTGTATTCCAATATCAGCTGCAACAGGCTGATTATCAACATTCGTAATAGCTGCCTTTCTCTTAAACGCGTCAGGGTGAACATGAACCGGGACGCCCCTGTCACGGGCGGAAAGTAGTGCCAGGAGTCCCCCGGTATGATCATAGTGACCATGACTGAGTACTATCCTGTCGATAGATTCCGGATCGATATTCATGATTTCCATGTTCTTCAGCAATGACATGCTCTGACCTGTATCAAGCATAACACGTTCGTTTTGCTCGATCATCATGGATAACCCATGTTCGGCATACAGCCCCGACCCGGGTACAGCCGTATTTTCACTGATGACAGAAATAGTTGTCTTCATATAGTCACTTATACTCGCTTATTCTTTTACTTCATCCAGCTCATTCAATCGCTTCTGAATGTCATCAAGCGCTGATTTGAAATAATCAGCCTGATCTTTCAGCATGTTAATTTCATCTTCCCGTGAAATTCCCGCTGAATAATTATAGGGCATCGGGGCTGGATTATTCCAGGTATATCGTGGAGCTGATGTCCGCATCCATCCGGGTAAGCCGGTTGCGTAATACAAGTGCCGGTACCCCCTGCCTCTGCCGCGGCCACCACCGCCGCCCCATCCAATAAACCTGCCTGCTCCCGCGTTTGCGAAACCGGGTCGATCACTTCCTGCGCAGAACCCCATTGCCCTGCCTGTCATTGGTCCCCCGCCATATGGACCTGTTCCATCTCCTGCTGGCATAACACTCCTCCTTTAAATAATTATTTTTACCAGTGACCTTCAACATCCGCGTCACCGGCCTTTGTCAGCTTACCGTTTTTGAAATCTTCAACAGCCGATGCCACGGTATTTTCAGCACCGTTATATATTTCAATATCAGAAGCCGACAGGGTTGTAAAAGCTTTGGGTCCCACATGTCCTGTTAAAAGGACCTGTGCTCCTGAATTAATTACGTTCTTTGCTGATTGTATCCCCGCCCCCTGGGGCAGGTTCAGATTCTGCTGATTATCCATGTACTCAAATGAATCATTATCGGTATCATACAGAATGAATCCTTTTGCCCTTCCAAAACGCGGATCTACCTTCGAATCAAGGGTATTTCCCTGTGCAGTAATTGCAATTTTCATTATTTAACTCCTTTCATCATAGTCGTTCTTTTTAATAATTTCACTGTAATACGGACATCTACCATTTCTGTTTCTTCTACGCCACCTGCAGCCCGGCATTGTAAACTGTTCGATGTTCAATTTCCCGTTGCAGAATGCTATCAATATTTCACCAGTTTCTCCAATTCCTCCCGGGATAATATCTATTTCATTGTTCAATAACATAATCGCCTGCTGTCGACTGAT
>Ga0102938_10002523_pt1 | contig 13842 bp, 13 predicted proteins | sample SalPonR2_B_D2_MG_FD_84516 | JGI IMG/M metagenome (GOLD analysis project Ga0102938, IMG submission 84516) | Salt pond soil microbial communities from South San Francisco under conditions of wetland restoration - Salt Pond MetaG R2_B_D2_MG | ecosystem: Environmental > Aquatic > Marine >... | reverse complement strand
CCTGATCACGGTGGCCGCCGTGGCCGTCGCCGCATCGGATCCCTCGATGCGTCACGACGCCGGTCTCGACGACGTCACGGAGGCGCAGTGGAGCGAGACGCGGCGGCAGGTCGACGCCATCGGACAACTCGATGATCCGCACACGCGGATGCTGGCCGTCGGCGACCTCGACCAATGGATCGAGACCAGCGTCCCAGCACTCGCCGCGTACCTCCTGGAGCTTCGCAAGATGCCGGGGATGAGCGAACTGAGAGAAGGACGCAACGAGGTCGATGCCGACTGAGTGGGCCCGGCCCAGGCCGTGCAGATCGGTCCGTCGAGGTCGATCCACACGAGTGGGACGCTGCCGATCTGCCGGCTCACGAGAGTACCGAGGCGCCGCTCGTGGCAGTCTGTCGCCATGCAACTCGCGATGATCGGACTCGGACGGATGGGCGCGAACATGGTGCGCCGTCTTCACCACGACGGCCACGACTGCGTGGTGCACGACCTCGAAGATTCCGTCGTCACCGCCTTGGAGGACGAACTCGGCGTCATCGGGGCCCGGTCGCTCGACGAACTGGTCGACGCACTCGCCACCCCACGGTCGATCTGGATCATGGTGCCGGCGGCGTACGTGGGGACGACGGTCGACGCACTCGCACCGTTGCTCGACCCCGGTGACACGATCATCGACGGCGGCAACTCGTGGTATCGACACGACGTCGACCGCTCGGCTGCGCTCTCCCCCGCCGGCATCGAGTACGTCGACGTGGGCACCAGCGGCGGCGTGTTCGGCCTCGAGCGCGGGTACTGCCTGATGATCGGCGGGACCGTCGCCGCCGTCGAACGGCTCACACCTGTCTTCGAGTCGCTCGCTCCCGGCATCGAGGCGGCCGGGCGAACGCCTGGGCGGACCGACGCCGAGGCGCCGGAGGAACACGGATGGGTCCACTGCGGTCCGAGCGGTGCGGGGCACTTCGTCAAGATGGTCCACAACGGCATCGAGTACGGGATGATGGCGGCCTACGCCGAGGGGCTCAACGTGCTCTCCAAGGCGAACATCGGAGCCGTCGACCATCCCGTCGACGCCGAGACGGCACCACTCGATGCCGCTCCCTACTACCGCTACGACCTCGATCTCGGCAAGGTCACCGAGGTGTGGCGCCGCGGCTCGGTGATCAGTTCCTGGCTGCTCGACCTGACGGCCGAAGCGTTCCACGCCGATCCCGAACTCCGCGCATACGAGGGCGTGGTGAGCGACTCGGGTGAGGGCCGCTGGACGGTCAGCGCCGCCATCGACGAAGGTGTTCCGGTGCCGGTGCTGTCGGCGGCGCTGTATCAGCGGTTCTCCTCGAGAGGACGGTCCGACGTGGCCGACCAGGTGCTGTCGGCGATGCGGGCCGGCTTCGGCGGCCACATCGAGCGCAGGGATGCCACCCGATGAGCGACACGACGAGCGAGCAGCACACCGATCCGACGATGCTCACCGGGCACGTCGATACCGCCCGCATGCAGACCAACCAGCCCGAGGCGGACGCGCTCGTGCTGTTCGGCGCCACCGGTGACCTCGCCGTGCGCAAGCTCTTTCCCGCGCTGTACCGCTTGGCGAAGTCCGGCGTGCTGCAGGTGCCGGTGATCGGGGTGGCGCGCAGCGAGTGGACCGACGACGACTTCCGACGCCACGCCCACGACGCGGTGATGGAGCACATCGACGACCCCGATCCCGCCGTACTCGAGGAACTCTGCAAGCGGCTCGACCTCGTCCAGGGCGACTACGCCGACGAGAACACGTGGAGAGAGCTGCGCGCCACGCTCGACCGACACGACTCGTTGACCGCCGTGTTCTACATGGCCATCCCACCCGACATGTTCCCGATGGTGGCGCAGAAGCTCGCGTCCGTCGACCTCCATCATCGGGGCCGCATCGTCGTCGAGAAACCGTTCGGGCGCGACCTGCAGTCGGCGATCGAACTGAACAAGACGCTGCACGAGGTGTTCGCAGAGGACCACATCTTCCGCATCGACCACTACCTCGGCAAGGAAGCGGTCGAGGATCTGCTGGTGTTCCGCTTCGCGAACACGCTGCTCGAGCCGGTGTGGAACCGCAACTACGTGCGCAGCGTGCAGGTGACGATGTCGGAGACGCTCGACGTGGAGGGCCGCGGCTCGTTCTACGAGGGTGTGGGGGCGATCCGTGACGTGCTGCAGAACCACCTGCTGCAGGTCGTGTCCCTGCTGGCGATGGAGCCGCCGGCGGGCGCCGACTCGGGATTCCTCCAGGACGAGAAGGCGAAGGTGATCGCGGCGATGCGTCCGATCGACTGCGACGCGCTCGTGCGTGGGCAGTACGTCGGCTACCGCGACGAACCGGGCGTGGATCCGGAGTCGAACGTCGAGACGTTCGCCGCCGTTCGCTTGGAGATCGACTCGTGGCGATGGGCGGGCGTGCCGTGGTACGTGCGCGTCGGCAAGGCAATGGCGCAGAGCGCGACCGAAGCCGTCGTCGAGTTGCGCGAGCCGCCACGGATGCTCTTCGACGAGTCGGGTGGGCCGCCGCCGGGTCGCAATCTCATCCGGTTGCGCCTCGGCAAGCACGACGGTGTCACGTTCGCGCTGCAGGCCAAGACGCCGGGGCCCGATCTCGACAGCCAGGAGGTCGACGTCGACGTCGACTTCGCGGCAGCGCTCGGGGAGCGCCAGGACGCGTACGAACGCCTGATCGGCGATGCGTTGATCGGTTCGCTGCGCCGGTTCGCCCGCCAGGACATCGTGGAGGGTACGTGGCGCGTGGTGCAGCCGGCGCTCGACCGAGGGGGCAACGTCGTCCCCTACTTCCGTGGCTCGTGGGGCCCGGCGGACGCCGACGACATCCTGGTCAACAACGACACCTGGTTCCGTCCCACCCCCGACCGCGACTGATCACGCCAGGGGTCAGACCCCAGGCGTGATCGAACCTGACACACTCCGCCGTTGCCCATGTGGATTCCGATCACGCTCGCTGCGGCGACGTTCCAGATCCTGCGCACGTCGCGCCAGCACCGTCTGCGGTCGGTGCTGTCGGTCAACGGGGCCGGCTTCGTCCGCTACGCCTACGGCTTTCCGTTGGCGGTGCTCGCGTCGATCCTCACGTTCGTGGTCGTCGGCGACGCGCTGCCGGCGATCCCGTGGCGGTTCTGGCCGATCATCGCCGGTGCCGGCGCCGCCCAGATTCTCGGCACGCTGGCGCTGCTGCGGGCGTTCGACCTGCGCGACTTCGCGATCGGAACCGTCTACGCGAAGACCGAGGTGATCCAGGTGGCGCTCGTGTCGGCGGTGGCGCTCGGCGAGCCGCTGGAGCCGCTGGGATGGTTGGCCGCCGTCGTCTGCATGGCGGGCGTGGCATGGCTCGCTGCCCCGAACCGGCTGCGCGACATCCTCGGGCGAGCCGGCGACCCGGCCGCCCTCATGGGGGTCGTTGCAGGCGGATGTTTCGCGATCGCTGCCGTCGGCATCCGTGGCGCCTCGACGTCCCTGGAAGGGGGCGCGACCTGGGACCACGCGCTGCTGGCCCTGACCGTGATGCTCGGCATCCAGACCGTGCTGAACGCGCTCTGGCTGTTGGTCCGTGACCGTCAACAGTTGGTCCGAGTCGGCGTGGCGTGGCGCGCCGCGCTGCCGGTCGGGATCCTCAGCCTCTGTGGATCCGCTGGTTGGGCCGTTGCGGTGACGATGACCAACGCCGCGAAGGTCCGCACGCTCGGCCAGGTCGAGCTGGTGATCGCGTTCGCGATCTCGGCCTGGGTGCTCCACGAACGTCACACCCGTGCCGAGTACGCAGCCAGCGCGCTGGTGCTCGTCGGCGTGATCGGCGTCGTCGTCCTGGGCTGATCCGTCACGATCGGGGCGAGCGGGAAGCACCACCGGTGCGGCGCGTTCGGGGCGGGTCAATCGACCACGCTCGGGTCGGGGACCACGCTGCGGCAGAGCCATTGGAACATGCGCCAACCAGTCGGGGCGGGGGCGAGCGTCTCGGCAGCGATCGCTGCCGCTTCGTCGGAGATCGGGATCCCATTCGGTGCCTTGACGTGCACTTCGGCGACCCGCTCGGCCATCACGAACCAGCCCACCGCTTCCTCGACGGATCCGCCGACCGTGAGCGATCCATGATTGCGAAGAATGCAGAACTTCCTGTCGCCGAGCGCAGCAGCGATCCGCTTGCCGCCGTCGTACGAGAGCACCTCGACCTCTTGGTCGTCGAACATCGCCTGGTCGAACACGAACGCACACGACTCCTGGCTGAGAGCGCGGAACGGCTGGACGTTCGCCGACCACGGTGTGCCGAACGACGTGTGCGTGTGGGCGGCGCTGACTGCGTCGGGGCGGGCGGCCAGTATCGGGGCGTGGATGTTGTAGCCGGCGGTGTTGATCGCGCCGGTCGGATTCCCGTCGGTGTCGGTGACCTGACCGTCGGGACCGACGAGCACGAGCTGATCCACGGTTGCGTCGATGAACGGGACACCCCAGTCGAGCAGCCAGAAGTGGTCGGTGAGGATCGGGTCCCGGGCCGAGACGTGGCCGTCACCGAGTTGACCCCACCGCATCGCGCCGAAGATGCGATAGCCCAGCGCACACATCCGTTTGCGGTGCGCCTGCTCGGCGTCGGGTGTTCGCATCTCGTCGAACGGCTCGACCCCCGGGAACGTCGGATACGGCGAGTCGCTCGTCGCAGAACTCATCCCTCCAGCGTAAACCCACGCGTTCCCCCCCCGTTTGTGTTGCATTTCCGATGACCCGCGCCACCAAAAACCCCACGCAAACGGGGTTGGATGACCGCGGGTCAGACGGGGAAGCCGCGGCGGGGGACGACGATGACCGCGCCATCGGCAGGGTCGACATCGACGGTGACGCACACGTGGAACACCTCGCCGAGGCGTTCGGCGGTCAACACGTCGGCCGCCGAACCGCTCGCCGACACCGCACCCTCGTCGAGCAACACCAACCGATCGGTGTAGGTGCCGGCGAGCGTGAGGTCGTGCATCGCCGACACCACCGTCAGTCCGCTGTGCTGACGCAGTTCGGTCACCAACTCGAGCGCCTGCTGCTGGTGGCCGATGTCGAGCGCCGAGGTCGGCTCGTCGAGCAGCAACACTGGCGCTTCCTGCGCCAGTGCTCGGGCGAGCACGGCACGTTGACGCTCACCGCCGCTCATCGAGCCGAGCATGCGGGTGGCGAAGTCGCCGAGGCGCAACCGGTCGAGCACCTGGACCACCGCCGTACGGTCGTCGACCGACTCGGTGCCGAAGTAGCCGACGTAGGGCGTCCGGCCGAGCAGCACGTAGTCGAACACGCTCATGTCGTCGGGGATCAGCGGATCCTGCGCCACATACGCCACCTGCCGGGCACGGGTTGCGGCGGCCATCGGCGACAACGCCGCTCCGCCGACCCGCACCTCACCCTCGAAGCCGACCAGCCCGGCAGCCGCACGCAGCAACGACGACTTGCCCGCACCGTTGGGGCCGATGATGCCGAGCCACTCCCCCGACTCGACCCGATCGCTGAACGAGTCGACGACCCGTCGCTTGGAGTAGCTGACGCTGACGGCGTCGAACTCCAGGGCGCTCACGTCATCCTCCGCGTCCGCAGCAGGAAGATGAAGAACGGTGCACCGATGAATGCGGTCACCACCCCGATCGGTGTCTCGGCAGGGCTCGAGAGCATCCGACCGGGGACGTCGGCGAGGATGAGGAACGTCGCACCCAGCAACATCGACAGCGGGATCAGACGCCGATGGCCGGCGCCCGCCATCAGGCGGATGGCGTGCGGCACGATCAGGCCGACGAAGCCGATGAGGCCGCTGACCGAGACCACCGCGGCAGTTCCCAACGTGGCGGCGACCACGATCACGAGGCGCGTCCGACCGACCGACACCCCGAGCGACGCCGCTTCCTCGTCGCCGACGCGGAACACGTCGAGGTGCCGACGGTGCAGCATCAGCACGACCGCGCTCAGTGTCACGTACGGCACGATCAAGCGGACGTCGGCCCACGTGGCCCCCGACAGCCGGCCGAGAATCCACTGGAACACCTCACGCACCACGTCCTGATTGCGCTGCAGGATGAAGGTCTGCACGGCGGTCACGAAGGACACGACCGCAACGCCCGCCAACACCAGGGTCACCCCGGAACGAGCGCCTCCGCCGGACCCGCTGAACGACGCCCCCACCACGTACGTGACCGCCACCGTGACGATCGACGCGAGGAACGCTGCCGCCACCACCGGATCGACCGGCCACGACGCCGTGACACCTCGCCCGACGGTCAGTGCGATCGTTGCGCCGAGCCCGGCACCAGCCGCGGCGCCGAGCAGGTACGGGTCGACCAACGGGTTGCGGAACACGCCCTGGTAGCTGGCACCGGCCACCGACAGCATCCCGCCGACGAGCGCCGCCAGGATCACGCGCGGCATGCGGATGCGCCACACGATGTTCCACTCGGCGGTGGTCACACCGGAGTCGACCGAGATCAGCGGCAGGTGATCGATCAAGGCGAGCGGAACCCGCCACGACGCCGGGCCTGCGGGCCCGATCGACGCGCCGATCACGATCGACACCAGGAGCACCGCCCCGGCACCGAGATACCACCGCAGGTTGCCGCGACGGACGGCGGCGAGCGCGATAGGGCGCGCCGAATCGACACCCGCCACCTCCCCCCCGACGCTGGCAACTGCCACGGCTGCCGATCAGCTCGCTGCGATCACGGCATCGGACACCGCGGCGAGGAACTCCACCACTCGTGGACCCCACCGGGAGGCGACGTCGTCGTCGAGTTCGATCACGTTGCCCGTCTGCACCGCCGCCATGTCTGCCCAGCCGTCGCGGGCGGCGACTGTCTCCAGCGACTGACCGCAGCACTTGGTGTCGGCGAGGAAGATGAAGTCGGGATCAGCCGACACGACGAACTCGGCGCTCAGCTGCGGGTACCCACCCGAGTTGCCCTCGGCGGTGTCCGCGATGTTCTGGAGGCCCAGCAGGCCGTAGAGCTCGCCGAACAGTGTGGTCGAATCCAGCGAGAACAGCGTGTTGTCGAGTTCGTGGAAGATCGTCAGCGGTTCGGCCGGGGTCGGTGTCGCCGCGACGATCTCGTCGATCTGCGTCTGCATGGATGCAACGAGCGTGTCTGCCTCGGCCTCTCGACCGGTGGCCGCTCCGAGCTCCTCGATCTGGCGATAGGTGTCGTCGATCGTGGTCGCGGCGGGACCGTCCCACCATGCGATCCCGAGTTCGTCGAGCTGGGGGCCGAGCCCGTTGAAGTCGCCGCCGATCAGCACGAGATCAGGTTCGTAGGCAGCGATCGCTTCGACGTTGTTGTCGAACGCCGACAGCTCGTTCGGCAGCGCTCGGGCCGCTGCCGGGTGATCGGAGAACTGGTCGACCGCCACGAGCTGGTCGCCCGCTCCGATCGCGAACATCATCTCGGTGTGCGTCGGGCTGAGCGACACGACCCGCTGGTCGACGTCGTCGTCGGTGTCGTCGGTGGCGCTGGTGTCGCCCGTCGTGGCGACGGGAGCATCGGTCGACTCGTCCGAGGGGGCATCGATGACGTCGGAACTCGACGGGTCGTCGGAGCCGCAGGCGGCGGTGAGCAGTGCGAAGCCGGCGACAGCGCCGAGCAGTCGTCGGCCGAGCCGACGGGGGTGGGTGTTCATGGAATGCCTCCAAATGGAAATGGAGGACAAGCTGGGTGCAGGCCGGGAGTTCCCGACCGGCGAGCCGTCCCTTGCCTCGAGGGTGATGGTCGCGTCACAGGGCAGGCGACCGGGCTCGTTCCCGGGAGGGAAACCACCGTTGCGGGACAGCGCCGGGATCTCACCGGACTTCGCTGCATCTCTGACAGTTCGACATCGTACTGCTGTGTGCGTACGCTCCCCAAGCTCATGGCCGACACCGAACCCACCGACACCGTCCCCACCGAGGATCCCCGACCTGACGGGCTGCGCAGTGCCGACTCGCTCGTGCTGGTCAACACCGGCAACGGCAAGGGCAAGTCGTCGTCGGCGTTCGGGATGATGATCCGAGCCGTCGCACGCGGCTGGAACGTCGCCGTGGTGCAGTTCATCAAGTCCGGCGACTGGAAGGTCGGCGAGGAGCAGGTCGGCCGGCAGCTGGGGGTCGACTGGCACGCGTTCGGAGACGGCTTCACCTGGGATTCGAACGACCTCACCAACGACCGGGAGCACGCTGCGGCCGGCTGGGCGAAGGCGGCCGAGATCATGCAGACGGGCGAGCACCAGCTGGTGATCTTCGACGAGCTGACGTATCTGCCGTCGTTCGGCTGGATCGACGTGAACGACATCGTCGAGGCGATCACGGCCCGGCCGCGTCACGTCAACGTGATCATCACCGGGCGCGACGCGGCGCCCGAACTGGTCGAGCTGGCCGACACGGTGACCGAGATGCGTGAGGTCAAGCACGCGTATCAGCAAGGGATCCGCGCCATGCGCGGTATCGACTACTGAGATCGCATCGACGCCGTGTCATCCGTGCTGCGTGAGCGTCTGGTCGATCTTCCAGGACATGACCCTGCGGCGTTCGATGCCGTGCTCGAGCGCGCCGCGCACCTCCTCCGGCCGAGCGGAGCGCTTGCCTGGCTCGACGAGATCGCTGCATGGGTCGCCGGCTGGCAACACACCAGCACGCCAACGGTCGATCGGCCCGCCGCGCTCGTGTTCGCCGCCGACCATGGTGTCGCGGCTGCCACGAAGGTGAGCGCCTACCCCACCGGGATCACCGAGGCGCTCTTCGGTGCGTTCCAGCAGGGACGCTCGACGATCGCGGCCTTCGCTCGGATCGCCGGCGCCACCGTCGAGGCGATCGACGTCGGGATCGGCCGGCCCACGGGCGACATCCGCTACGAGCCGGCCCTGACCGCCGAACGTTTCGACGAGATCGTGACCACCGCGATCGACGCCGTCGACCGGCTCGACTGCGATCTGCTCGTCCTGGGCGAGATCGGCATCGGCAACACCACACCGTCGGCGTCGATCGCTGCTGCACTGGCCGGAGGCGAGACCGCCGCCTGGGTCGGGCGCGGCACCGGTGTCGACGACGAGGGTCTCGCCCGCAAACGCGCGGCGGTGCAGGAAGCGGTTCGCCGCATCGCCGGGATCACCGATCCGTTGGAGATCCTGCGCGAGGTCGGGGGCTCCGAACTGGTCGCCATCGCCGCGGCGACCGTTGCCGCTCGCCACCGTTCGATCCCGGTGGTTCTCGACGGCTACGTGGTCACGTCGGCGGCGCTGCCGCTGGTGATGGTCAACCCGGTGGCACTCGACCACTGCACGGTCGGGCACTGTTCGACCGAACCCGGCCATCGCAAGCTCTTGGAGCGCCTCGCGAAACGCCCGCTGCTCGACCTCGACATGCGACTGGGCGAAGGTGCCGGCGCGATGGCCGCAGTGCCCCTGATCGCCATGGCGTGCGCCGGCGTCACGAAGGTGCCGACGTACGACGAATGGTTCGGCTGAACCATCCGACTCGGCGCGGGCGTTGCTGGTGGTGTCCGACACCACGGGCAACGCAATAGCCTCACGGCGTGCGAATTCCCACCCCCGTTGCCCAGGTCGTGCGAGGGTTCTCGATGGGAACCGCCGACATCGTCCCGGGCGTGTCCGGCGGCACGGTCGCCCTCGTGCTCGGCATCTACAGCGAACTGATCCACAACGTCAGCCAGGGCGCGCACGGCCTCAGACAACTGCTCACGGGCGACATCACCGGGTTCCGCCAGACGCTGCGCACCATCGAGTGGATCTGGTTGTTCTCGCTGCTGTTCGGCGTGCTCGCAGCGGTCTTCGCGCTCTCGTCGCTGCTCGAACGCCTGCTCGACGACGAGCCCGTCAAGATGTCGGCGCTCTTCCTCGGACTCGTTGCCGGGGCGATCTGGGTGGCGCTGCGCATGCTCGACAAGATCGATGGTGTCTCCGTGGCCATCATGCTCGGCATCGGTGCGACGTTCTTCCTCCTGCTCGGACTACGTTCCGACACCCACGCGGCCGACGACGCCGCCGAGGTCGTCACCCGGGCGTGGTGGGTGTTCTTCCTCGCCGGTGCCATCGCGATCTGCGCGATGATCCTGCCCGGCATCTCGGGATCGTTCCTGCTGGTCATGCTCGGCATGTACACCGAGATCCTCGGGGCCGTGAACGACCGCGATCTCTTCGTGCTGATGATGTTCGCGCTCGGCTGCGTGATGGGTCTCGGGTTGTTCTCGACGCTGCTCAACTGGCTGCTCGCCAACTACCGCCGGTGGGTCCTGGCGGCGATGATCGGCCTGATGCTCGGCTCGACCCGGGTGCTGTGGCCGTGGCCGAACGGCACGAACACCACCACGCTCGGCATGCCGAGCGACGACATCGTCGTGCCGATCCTGCTGTTCGTCGTCGGCGCCACCGTGGTCGTCATCGTCGACCTGGTCGCCACGAGATTCGTCGACGTCGAGCCGCTCGCCGAGCACGAGCGGACCCTCGAAATCGAGCAGTCGTCCTGATCGTCGCCGACGGATTCAGCCGACGAGTGCCGCGAGGCGGCTGATGCCCTCTTCGATGTCGGCATCGGAGAGCGCGAACGAGAACCGGCCGTAGCCACCGAGACCGAACGCTTCACCGGGCACGAATGCCACCTTGGCCTTGTCGAGGACCAGGTCGGCGAGTTCGAGGGTGTTCGTCGCCGTGGCCCCGTCGATCGACCGGTTCAACAGGCCGGTCAGGTCGGGGTACGCGTAGAACGCCCCCTGTGGCTCGAGGCACGTGACACCGTCGATCGCGTTGAGCATGGTGTGGATCGTCTGGGCGCGCCGCGCGAACGCCGAACGCATCATCACCACGTCGTCGAGCGATCCGGAGACCGCAGCGAGCGCGGCGCGCTGGCTGACGTTGGCGACGTTGGAGGTGGCGTGACTCTGGAAGTTGGTCGAGGCCTTGACGACGTCGTCGGGGCCGATCATCCAGCCGACACGCCAACCGGTCATCGCATACGTCTTCGCCACCCCGTTGACGACGATGCACTGACGTGCCAGCTCGGGCACCACGGTCGGCATCGACACGAACTCGTTGTCGCCGTAGGTGAGGTGTTCGTAGATCTCGTCGGTGATCACCCACACGTCGCGTTCCAACGCCCACTCGCCGATCGCCTTGACCATGTCGGGCGGACACACGGCGCCGGAGGGGTTGTCCGGGCTGACGAACAACAGCACCTTGGTGCGTTCGGTGTAGGCGGCGTCGAGCTGGTCGATCGTGACCTGGAAGCCGCTCTCGGCATCGGTGTCGATGATCACCGGGACCCCACCGGCCAACGTGATCGCCTCGGGATAGGTGGTCCAGTACGGGGCCGGGCAGATGACCTCGTCGCCCGGATCGCAGAGCGCGGCGAACGCGGTGTACACCGCGTGCTTGCCGCCGTTGGTGACGAGAACCTGTGCGGGAGTGCACTCGAAACCAGAGTCGCGCATGGTCTTGTCGGCAATGGCCTGTTTCAGGTCGGGGAGACCGCCGGCCGGCGAGTACTTGTGGTTCTTCGGATCGCGGCAGGCGGCTGCTGCAGCCTCCACGATGTGGGCCGGCGTGGGGAAGTCGGGTTCACCCGCTCCGAAGCCGATCACGTTCTCGCCGGCGGCCTGCAACGCCTTGGCTTTGGCGTCGACGGCCAGGGTGGCAGAGGGGGCGATCGCGGAGAGTCGTTCGGAGGTTCGCTTCACGTCCGCCAGCCTGCCACAGCTGCTTGCCCTTCCCAACGGGAATTGGGCCTCGATCGGTCGTTGCATCCGTCCAGCCAGCCGCCATGCTGGTGCCGTGAGCGTCGACCCCAGCACCATTGCGATCCCTGCCGACCTGCTTCCCGCCGACGGGCGCTTCGGCTGTGGCCCCTCGAAGGTCCGACCCGAGCAACTGGACGCGCTGGTCGCTGCCGGCGACACCGTGCTCGGCACGTCGCACCGCAAACCGGCGGTGAAGGACCTCGTCGGATCGGTCCGCTCCGGGCTGACCGAACTGTTCTCGCTCCCCGACGGCTGGGAGATCGTGCTCGGCAACGGCGGCTCGACCGTGTTCTGGGACGTCGCCACGTTCGGGTTGATCCGCGAGCGCAGCCAGCACCTGGTGTTCGGTGAGTTCTCCTCGAAGTTCGCCGAGGCCGCTGCCGCCGCCCCGCACCTGGGCGAACCAACCGTCGTGCGCTCCGACACCGGTCGCCACCCCGACGCAGTGGCCGAGGACGGCATCGATCTGTACGCGCTGACCCACAACGAGACGTCGACCGGCGTCGCGATGGAGCTCCGCCGCCCGGCCGGCACCGTCGCCGACACCGCGCTGGTCGCAGTCGATGCGACCTCTGCTGCGGGCGGGTTGCGATGGGACCCGGCCGAGGTCGACGTGTACTACTTCGCCCCGCAGAAGTGCTTCGCCTCCGACGGCGGGCTGTGGTTGGCGGCGTGCTCGCCCGCCGCACTCGACCGCGTCCGGTCGATCGGCGCCAGCGATCGGTGGCGACCGGCGTCGCTCGACATGCAGATCGCCCTCGACAACTCGATGCAGAACCAGACCTACAACACGCCGGCGCTCGCGACACTCGTCATGCTGGACGCGCAGCTCCGCTGGATGAACGACCACGGCGGGATGGAGTTCGCCGCCGGCCGCAGCGCCGAGTCGGCCGCCACGCTGTACGGCTGGGCCGAAGACCGCGAGTGGGCGTCGCCGTTCGTGGCCGACCCGGCGATGCGCTCGAACGTCGTCGGCACGATCGATCTCGACGACTCGATCGACGCCGGCGCAGTCAACGAGGTGCTGCGTGCGAACGGCATCCTCGACACCGACGCCTACCGCAAGCTCGGTCGCAACCAGTTGCGCGTCGGCATGTTCCCGGCCATCGATCCCGCCGACGTCGAGGCGCTCACACACTCGATCGACCACGTCGTCGCCGCCCTCACCTGATCGACCGTGGATGCAATGGACGTTCTCGAGTTCGGCACCGGCGAGATCGGCGCGCTCGATCGTCCGGTGATGCTCGTGGGTCTCGAGGGCTGGTTCGACGTCGCCGGCGCCGCGACGCAGGCCGTCGACGCCTTCATCAGCGCCGATCACGCCGTCACCGTCGGTTCGATCGATCCCGACCCCTTCTACGATTTCACGCAGCAGCGACCGCACGTGTCGGTCGACGACGACATCCGCGAGATCGTGTGGCCGAGCAACGAGTTCGTGCTGCAGCGCAACTCGGGCCACCGAGACGTTGTGGGCCTGATCGGCGTCGAACCGCACCTGCACTGGAAGACCTACGTCGAGGCGATCGTGGTGGTCGCCGAGGCGCTCGGCTGCGAAGCAGTCGTCACCGTCGGATCCGGCGCCGAGGCGATCCCCCACACGCGCAACCCGCCCGTGACGGGCAGCACCGCCAACGCCGATCTCGCCCGCCGACTCGGCCTCGTGGCACCCAGCTACCAGGGCATCACCGGTGTGGTCGGGGTACTGCAGGCTGAATTGGAGGCGCGCGACATCCCGTCGGTGTCGCTGAGGGTCGGCGTCCCGCACTACCTGATGAACGCCGAGCACCCGCAGGCGACCTCCGCGCTGGTGCGTCATCTCAGCCATGTGCTCGACGTTCCGAACACCACCGACTTCAGCGACCAGACGAACAGCTGGCGCGACGTGCACGACGAGATCTCCGCCAACGACGAACAGCTCAAGATGTACGTGCAGCTGCTCGAAGCCGAGTTCGACCGCCGCGCCGAGTCGCAGATCCCTTCGGCCGACGACCTCGGCAGCGCGTTCGAGGACTTCCTCCGCGACCAACGCGACGACTGACGATCACGCCTGGGGTCTGACCCCAGGCGTGATCGT
>Ga0102938_10002520_pt1 | contig 13854 bp, 15 predicted proteins | sample SalPonR2_B_D2_MG_FD_84516 | JGI IMG/M metagenome (GOLD analysis project Ga0102938, IMG submission 84516) | Salt pond soil microbial communities from South San Francisco under conditions of wetland restoration - Salt Pond MetaG R2_B_D2_MG | ecosystem: Environmental > Aquatic > Marine >... | reverse complement strand
TACGCCATCAGCCCCACGAGCAGCAGAAGGACAACAACAAGCGGCTGATTTGTTCAAGGATGTCAAGGTTACCGCCGACAAGCCGACCAACTCTCTGATTATTAATGCTTCTCAGGATGAATTCAGGAATGTCATGTCGTTGATCAGTCAGCTTGATATCAAGCGCAAGCAGGTGTTTGTTGAGGCGCTGATTATGGACTTGTCGATGAATGCCGTGCTGAAGTTGGGCACGTCTTTGCAGGGTGCCATCGATGTAGGTAATGACAGCTTGCTTTTTGGTGCCAGTGGGTCTGCACCCGCGTCAGCTGCGGGGCTTGTTACGGATGGTGTATCCAGTGTGCTTAATCAGGCTGTCGAGGGAATTATGCTTGGTGGGCTATTTAATCCTATTACTTACACCGTTGGGGATATAACTATGACTGTGCCAGCTTTATCGGCACTGATCAATCTGTCACAGACAGATGATGACATAAATATCCTTTCAGCCCCTAGATTGCTAACGTCTGATAATGAAGAAGCGGAAATCATTGTCGGTGAAAATGTACCGATAATTACTTCACGCGCAACGCCTTCTGGTGGTGGAGATAATATTATCAGTGCTGTTGAACGTCAGGATGCGGCGTTGATATTGCGCTTTACTCCCCAGATTACTGCCGGTGGGTTGGTGAGGATGAAAATTCATCAGGAAATCAGTGGAGTGAAGCAGGAGGGTGGCGTTGGTGACGCAAATGATATCGGTCCGACGTTGACAAAAACTTTATTACGTAATTCTATTGTTGCTCGAGATGGCGAAACCGTGGTGCTTGGTGGTTTGTTCAGAAACCAGATTACAAAAAATATTACTAAGGTGCCCTTGCTGGGGGATATTCCGGTTCTTGGCTGGTTGTTTAAGTCAACATCCGACCGTGAGGTGAAAAGAAGCCTGCTTATTTTTATTACGCCACGAGTTATTGACGATAGTGAAAGTTTAGGTAGCCTGACTCGCGACACGTACAGCGATCTACAGCTCTTCCGTTCTGAAGGCGGCACTGAAGCGTTTTTTGATCAACAGCGGATGAAAACCTTCGGAGATTTTGCCGTACCTTTGGAGAATTAGACCCATGCGACCGATGAAGTGGCGAAAACTCGGGGAAATTCTCATCAACGATCAGGGGATTCCCGAAGAGATTGTTCGCGTGGCTCTGCAGGAGCAGGAGGGCAACGATACCCGTCTTGGTGATCTTCTCAAAGCCAGGGGTGAGATGACGGATACCATGCTGGCGGAGGCCCTGGCCAGCCAGAGTGGGGTTGACTTTGTTGCCGAGCCGAACATCACCGCCACCGCCCTCGAACTTCTGACCACCATTCCCATCGGTTACGCCAAAGAACACCTGGCCATTCCCCTCGATATCCATGGTCAGACCATTCGCCTGGCGGTGGCTGACCCGAGCAATAACCGTGTGCTTAACGATTTGTCAGTGATGACCGGCTGTCGGATCGTTCCGGTGATTGCTTCTGCTGAGCGGATCATGCGTGCCATCAACCAGGGCTACGAAGCCCTGTCCGGTGGTGGTGGCATGATGGAGGATATCAGCCAGGGGGACATTGCCTTAGAAGATAAGTTGCAGGTTGATGATCTGCTCGATACCAGCGATGAAGCACCGGTGATCCGTTTTGTTAACGGGCTTCTGACCCAGGCCTACCGCCAGCGTGCCAGTGATATCCATATTGAACCTTTTGAAGCAGAGGCTGTGATCCGCACCCGGATCGATGGGATTCTCTACGAGTCACAGCGTCCGCCGTTTCGTGCGTTAGCGAACATTGTGTCGCGGGTCAAGATCATGGCGAACCTGGATATCGCCGAAAAGCGGCTGCCCCAGGATGGTCGTTTATCTGTCCGCATTGCCGGTAAAGATGTCGATATCCGGGTGTCAACTCTGCCGACAGCTTTTGGTGAGCGGCTGGTGTTACGTCTGCTCGATAAGAGCTCGGGGGTGTTGGGGCTGGAGCAGATCGGTATTGATGCCCGGATGCTGCCGCAAATTGAGAAGATGATTCACAAGAATCACGGAATTTTTCTGGTTACCGGTCCAACCGGTGCAGGTAAAACCACGACTCTCTATTCGGCGCTGTCGTCCATTAATTCACGTGAACAAAATGTTATTACGGTTGAAGACCCGATTGAATACCAGCTGGCCGGGGTCGGGCAGATTCAGGTGAATCCCAAGATCAATCTGACCTTTGCTCAAGGGTTGCGGTCGATTCTGCGTCAGGATCCCGACGTTATCATGGTTGGCGAGATCCGCGACAGTGAAACGGCAAAAATTGCCGTTCAAGCAGCGCTTACCGGCCACCTGGTGTTTTCGACCCTGCATACCAACGATTCGGCCGGAGCCTTGGCGCGCCTGGTTGAAATGGGGGTCGAGCCGTTTCTTGCGGCTTCAGCCTTGTTGGGAGTGATGGCGCAGCGGCTGGTGCGAACCATCTGTCCTCACTGTCGGGTCAGTTATCACCCCGATGAAGAGGTTCTGGCACAGCTCTTTGAAGGTCAAGCCGTTCCCAAGCAAGCGGTTTTCTTTCGTGGTCGGGGTTGCAGTCACTGTATGGAGGTTGGTTATCTGGGGCGTACCGGACTCTATGAAATGCTTGAAGTAACAGACGCTATTCGCTCACTGGTAACCGCCAACTCCGATGCCGCCACCATCCGCAAACAGGCCCAGAAAGACGGCATGCGCCCATTACGTCTGGCGGGACTTGACAAGGTGCTGGCCGGCCAGACAACCGTCGAAGAAGTGCTGCGTGTTACTCAGGAGGAGGTGTAGTTCGTGGCGCTGTTTGAGTACAATGCTCTGGATGCCAACGGCAAAGCCAGGCGGGGCGTTATAGAGGCTTTAAGCTCCAGTGCCGCCAGCCGCAAGCTGCGCGATCAGGGCTTGTTTCCAACCAAACTCAAGGGTGCCGGCGAGGCTGCTACCGGAGCAACCCGCAGAAATCTGTTTCGGCGGGTGACGGTGCTTGACCTTGGTGTCGCGACCCGTCAACTGTCGGTCATGCTGAGTGCCGGCATGCCCCTGGCAGACGCTCTGGCTGCGGTAGCCGAACAGCAGGCCCGGGGAGAACTGGGGTCGGTGCTGTCTCGGGTGCGTGACGATGTTCTGCAGGGCAGCACATTACATCATTCGCTTGGGGCCCATTCCCAGATTTTTCAGCCGTTGTACGTCAGCATGGTCCAGGTCGGCGAGGCCAGCGGTACTCTGGACAAAGTGCTGATGCAACTGGCCGATTTCATGGACGAGCAGTCACGTTTTAATTCGCAGCTCAAAGCGGCGATGACCTATCCCATCCTGATGTTTCTGGTTGGTACCGGAGTGCTCATCTTTCTGATGACTTTCGTCGTGCCGAAAATTACCCGGATGCTCGAAGACCTGGAACAAGTTCTCCCCTTGCCAACCCGGTTGCTGATGGGGTTTACTGAGTTTTTAACGGCTTATTGGTGGGTGTTGCTGCTTGGCATCGCGTTGATTGTCTGGGTTGGGCATCGCTATTCCCTGACGCATCGGGGGCGGCTGTGGTTTGACCGAAAAAAATTCGACTTGCCGCTGATCGGTACCCTGGCACTACATAAAGCCACTGCCCGGTTTGCCCGGACAACCGCCACCCTGCTGCGTAGCGGCGTTCCCTTGTTGACGACGCTGCAGATTGTTGAGCGTTTGCTGGGGAACAACTTTCTGCAACAGGCAATGGTTGAGGTGCGCGAAAAGGTGACGCAAGGTGCCGGACTGGCCGTGCCGTTGCGGGAAACCGGAGCTTTTCCGCCGATGCTGGCGCAAATGACAGCCGTCGGCGAACGCAGTGGTGAGTTGGAGGGGTTGTTGTTTCGCGTTGCTGATATCTACGAACATCAGGTGCAGACCAGGTTGAATGGCCTGATGGCATTACTTGAACCCTTGATGATTATCTTCATGGGGGGTGTTGTCGGTTTTATCGTCCTGGCGGTGTTGTTGCCAATTTTTCAGGCCAGTCAGGGAATGGGTTAGTAAGGAGAAGAAAAATGAAGTATTTGAAGCACGACCAACGGGGATTCACCCTGATTGAAATTATGGTGGTGGTGGTCATTCTGGGCATTCTCGCGGCGATTGTTGTGCCCCGGTTGTTGGATGAGCCGGAAAGAGCGCGGCGAACTTCGGCGGCAACCCAGATTCGCAGCTTTGAAGAAGCACTGGGAATGTTTCGTCTTGATAATGGCTATTACCCATCGACTGAACAGGGATTGGAGGCGCTGGTAACTCAACCAACTATCGGCCGTATCCCTACTCGTTACAAAGAGGGCGGCTATATCCGGCGGATACCCAATGACCCTTGGGGCAACCCCTACGTGTATCTGTCTCCCGGTGTACACGGCGATTATGACCTGCTCTCTTATGGAGCCGATGGGCAACCGGGCGGAGAGGGCGACAATGCCGACATTGCCAACTGGAATCTCGAGTAAAAGTCAGGGCTTTACCCTGATCGAACTGATTGTCGTCATCGTCATTCTGGCAATAATCGGGACGATCAGTGTCCCGCTGCTGTTCAATCGTCTCGGCACTGATGAGCGCACAACCCTGCGCCGTATTGTTGGTACAGTAAAAGAGCTCTATAACGAAGCAACCTTGACCCGCGACGAACACCAACTGGAGTTTGACCTTGACCGCCATACCATTCAGGCTTATCGGCTGCGTGCTGTTGCGGCAGATCGGGTAGAAAAAGAACCCTTTCGGCGTGAGATTACGCTGGCACCCTTAACCCTGCAGCAGATCGAGGTTGAGGGGCAGGGGAGTTTCCGTTCCGGTCAGGTTACTGTGCGGATTTTCCCTTTGGGCTGGATGGAGCAGACCCGTTTGCATGTGCGCAACGCCGATGGCAGCGATATGCAGTTGATCTTTTCGCCTTTAACGGGAACGACTCGGATTGAAGAAGCAGAGAACACAGCGCGCTGACGGCTTTACCCTGCTTGAGGTGATGATTGCCCTTGCGATTGTGGCCATTGCTCTGGTCACCCTGCTTGGCCTGTCAAATCGAACCGTGCTGGTACATGAACACATTCAGAAGCTGACGCGCGCAACTCTGCTGGCCCAGCAGTTGATGAGTGAACAAGAAGTTCAGGTAGAGGGTGTCGGTGCCGTTGACGAGGAACGGGAAGGGATTTTTGAAGAGCCCTTTGCCGATTTCAACTGGCGGATCTATTATGAAAACACCATGATCCCCCAGGTGCGACAGATCCATGTGCGAGTCAGCTGGGGGCAGGAGCAGTCCAATCAACAGGTGGAATTGATTTCTTTTGTTGCTGCCGGAGGTCCTTGATAATGAAGCGAACTTCCGGTTTTACCCTGATTGAAGTGATCATTGCGGTGATGATTGGCGGGTTGCTGCTCAGCAGCATTTACGGTGTGTTCGGTGCCGTTAGCGCGGCGCGCGATCGTTTGGAGGGCGAAGGGCTTCTTTACCACCAGGCGCGGATTTTTTTTGATCGGGTCGGTGGTGAGCTCAGCAGTATGAGGCTGACCGCGTTGGGCAACCGACCGGTACTTGAGGGTGGAACCACGGTTCAGGGAACGGCATATCTGGAGTTCAATACCGAGCTGGTATCTCCTCTGCAGCGCCAACGTGGAGGATTATCACGGGTGCGCTATGAATTACAGGAGGAGGATGGGGCCTACTCCCTGTATCGCAGCGAGGAAATGCTGTTGGCCAATTTAGCTGCGTCGGAACCGCTGGAGTTTATCGCCGGGTTAAAGACCCTTGATATCCGTTATTATGCCGCCGGCCAGTGGCATGACAGCTGGGCGAGCAGTCAGCCCCCGCAGCTGATCGAATTTCAGTTTGAGGTTGATGCCGCCCATGGCGGGTCGATTCCTTTCCGCAGTAGTTTCGTTTTGTCTGGAGGGCGTGGATGAGCCTGCCGACAAATGACAAGGGGATGGCCCTGCTGATTGTTCTGGCCATCGTGGCGTTGCTCAGCGCGCTGTTGATCGAGTTCTCCTTCTCAACCCTGGTTGATTTGCGTTCGGTGGAAACTTTTCGAGACCGATCAAAGTCCTACTACATCGCCCGTGGCGGGGTGGAGGCAGCGCGCATCATTTTGCAGGAAGATCGCAACAATTTTGATCACCCTTCCGAGTTCTGGGGTGAGCCGCTGGCCGGTATTCCGGTGGGGGACGGTGATGTCAGTCTGAAAATTGAAGACTTGAGCGGCCGAATGAATATCAATTTTGTCGCTGATGAGCGTGGCAATCCGCTCCCGGGTTATCATCGCTTTGTTGCCCTGTGTGAAGAGGTTCTGCAGATCGATTCGGGCGAGGCCCTTGCCCTGGCCGATGCCCTGGTTAACTGGTTTCATTCGGATCTGGAGGTGGTGACCGCCGATGATGATTTTTATAATCGCCAGACGCCGCCCTACAGTCGTCGTGGTGCCAAGTTGACAGCACTGGATGAGTTGCTTCTGGTTCGGGGTTTTGACGAGGAGACGGTTTCGGCCCTTAGCCCTTATATCCGCGTCGTCGGCGACGAACCAATCAATATCAATACCGCTCCAGCGCAAGTTTTGTTAGCCTGGCAATACTCAGCGGCAGCGGGTAATGTCGCAATTATTTTTGATCGCCTGGATATCGATATGCTCATCCAGTACCGGGAGAATACCCCTTTCCGTGAACTGGCTGATCTGGCCCAGGTTGAAGGAATTGGACCGCGCTGGGCAACAGCATGGACACAGGGGTCGGTAACGGTACAGGGTAAAGTTTATCAGGTTGAAAGTCTGGGGCGGGTCAATCAAGGCGGCCGCCGTGCTCAGGCCATTGTTGCCAAACAGGGGAATATTCTGCTGAGTTTGAAAATGGAATAAACTATGTCAAAACGTTTTATCGGTATAGATCTGGAGGGAGCTGAAGTACGGGTTGCTCTGCTGCAGATGGTTGCAGGCAAGATCAAGGTAGATCTTGAGCGGCGGGTATACAGTTCACCTGAAGAATCCCGTGCGGCGCTGACAGAAATTCTTGCCGGCAAGAGCGTCATGACCGATCGGGTGGTAACTGCCCTGCCGGCCCGGGTTGGTCTGTTTCGGCGCTTGCGTTTTCCCTTTCGCGAAAAACGCAAGATCGAGGCCTCACTGCCCTTGGCCTTGTCCGCGCAGTTGCCGGTTTCGCTGGAGGAAAAACTGGTCTCCTATCTAGCGCCGCGTCCCTGTGACAATGATTATGAAGTCGACACAGTGGTTGTTAACAAGTTGGAGATTGCTGACCTTCTCGATCATTTTCCCGACCCTGAGCAAAACCCCGGGCGAATCGATATGTTCCCCTTTGCTCTGTTGCCGGCCCTGGCAGAACAGGACGGCGTGCTGATTTACTGTCGCCGGGTTGAGGTGGTTGTTGCCCTGATTGTCGCCGGCAGGGTGGAGGATTATCGTTTGTTGCCCGGTACCACCGAATTGCGTGATGAAGAGCTTTATGATTTTATCAGTCAGCAGGTCAGTCAACTTGAATACGCTCAGGAACAGGATGATCTCCCCTTGTGGGTCATGGGTGCCGGCGTAACCGATCAGCTGAGTCAGTACCTCGAAGCCTCCGGACGCACGATTCTCCCACTGGTGCCGGAAGTGTTTGGTCCTGATCTCTCCCGTGAGATGGCTCCGGCGGCGTTGCTGGCGCTGGCAGAGTTACGCAGTAAAAAGAGCGTGCAACTTAATTTCCGGCAGGGCGAATTTGCTGCCCGCGGCCAGCTCCAGATGATGCGGCCGAAATTGATTGTTGCGACGGTGCTGCTGATCCTGGTGCTGTTTGGTGGAGCTTTGACTATGCACTTGAGTTATCTCCAGAAATCAGCAGAGGAAGCAGAGTTAGCGACGCAACTCAATCGTATTTTCAGGGAGGTTATTCCTGCCGGTGCTATCGTCGATATCCCGCTACAGATGGAGAGCCTCCGTCAACAGCTGCAGGCCGATGTGCAGATGCTCGGTCTTGACGGCCGCGGTGCCGTAGCGGTGCTGCATGAACTATCCACAGCCATCAGCACAGAGCTGCGTGTTGAGTTGCAGGACTTCAACTATAGTCCTGATGAAACCCGGATTTCCGGTTCGGCCGAATCGTTTGATGCCGTCAATCAGATTGCTGAAGTGTTAGGTGCCCGGCCGCTGTTTCGTGAGGTGACCATTACCAATGCCCGGCTGGCAACGGATAATGTGCGGGTCGATTTTGAAATGCGTCTTGCCATCGCAACCGGGAGGCCGTGATGTTCAGCAGACTAGATGAACGCGAACGCATCATTGTTCTGGCAGGGATCCTGTTTTTGGCAGGGATCCTGGTCTGGCTGGTGTTGCTCAATCCTTATGTGAACAGGATGCAGAGCCTTGACCGTCGTATTGAAGGACAAAGGCGCAATCTTGAAGAGGTGGCAACCCTGGGCCAGGAGATCGCCCAGTTGCGTCAACAACTGGCCGGCCTCGAGTCGCAGCAGGGTTCCGGCCGGCCGCTTTTTTCCCAGGTCGAAAGTCTGACCAATCAGATGGGGGTACGCGATCAGTTGCTCTCCATGCGTCCACAACCTGATTCGATGCAGGATGGTTTTCGTCAGCAGACGGTAGAGATTCGCCTGGAACGGGTGAGCTTGAGCCAGTTGGTCGGTTTTCTGCATGCGGCTGAACACCGTAGTCACGGGATTAAGGTGCGTTCGCTGCGGGTGCGTCCGCGCTTCGATAACCGATCGCAGCTGGATGTTAATCTGGTACTGATGTCATTGGAGCGGGCATGAAAAATATCCTTAATCGCGGATTGTCAGGACGAGCTCTGGGCACTAACGTAAGGCTGTTTACTCTCTGTCTGGTGCTGTTCTGTGTCAGCAGCTTTTTCTCTTTCTGGGTTTTCTTCCCGGCCGAGGTGTTGCAACAGCGACTGGTGCAGGAAATATCCCGGGAAGCCGGACTGCGCATGCACGGTGAACAGGCGTCAATGCTGATGCCGCTGGGGCTTAAATTTGACTTGACCGTCTTCCCTGATCAGCCGGGGATAACCCCGTTGGAAATAGAGCAGCTGCGCTTGGCTCCGCTGTGGACATCCTTGCTGACCCTGAATCAGGCGGTTCATCTTAATGGCTCCCTGGCTCAAGGTACTGTCAGTGCGCGGCTTTGGCGTAACGGCAATATCGCTGTCAGCTTACAGGAAGTTGCGCTGCTTGAGCTCCAGGAGCAGGATCTGCCCTATCGCCTGGAAGGTTCTCTTGATCTGTTTTTTCAGGGGGAGGAACTGCTGGTGCCGGGGGTACAAAGTGAGGGTCGTTTCAATATGGACATTAACGACATTGTATTGTTGGGTCTCGAGCGGATTGGTTTGCCTCCCGATGTATCTTTAGGGATGCTACGGATGAATGGACATTTCAGCGAATCGCGGGTAAGTATTGAGCAGCTGGTAGCGACCGGTGGTGTCCTCGAACTCAGCGGTGGTGGTACCTTGCTCGTTGGTGCAACGCCGGAACAGACTCGACTCAATCTTAATGTTCGCCTCCACCCGACCAACCAGACTCCGGAAAACCTGCGTGATTTGTTGATGTTGACCGGTCCACGTCCCGGTCCGGATGGCAGCTATACCTTGCAGATAGGCGGGACGGCAGCGCGACCGCTAATTCGCTGATGAGCTTGACCCTGTTCAACGTGGGCTTTTACCAAAACGGTAGCCCCGCCCGCGTACAGTTTTAAAGTAGCGGGGCTTGGATGGATCGGCTTCAAAATATTTGCGCAAGCGGACGACAAAGTTATCCAGCGTCCGGGTTTCGGTTGTTGGTGAAACCTCCCAGACCTTTTTAAGTATTTCCCCCCTGGTCAACACCTTTCCCTCGTTATTAATAAACAGGGTCAGCATCTTCAGTTCCAGCTCGGTCAGCTGGATGGTGCCTTGTGCTGTTCTTGCCTGACGGCTATCCAGATCGATGAAATTAGTGCCAAATTGATAGGTTGGCAGCTTTTTTTGCGCCGGCGGCCACTGTCCACGACGGAGTAGGCTGGCAACCCGCAACAGGAACTCTTTTAAATGAAACGGTTTGGTCAGATAATCATCGGCACCGGTACTCAGCCCGGCGATGCGATCCTGCTGCGAGCTGCGCGCAGTCAGCATTAAAATCGGTACCGCATTGCCGCTCTCGCGCAACTGATCGCACACCTTGAGCCCGTCCATTCCCGGCAGGGTAAGGTCAAGAATCACCAGGGCATAGGGCGTGTGTTGCAGGAACTGAAGAGCTTCTTCGCCGCTGGTGACATGGGTAACCAGGTACCCTTCAGCTTCCAGATTGTAGGTCAGCCCGTGGGCGAGATGGGGTTCATCTTCGACCAGGAGTAAGGGGATCTGATCGGTCATGTTGGTGGCCTTACGCTGCTCAGAGGAATAAGTAGATGAAAGGTGCTCCCTTGGTCTTGGGTCGCGGTGTCCAGCCAGATCCGACCATTATGTAGCTTGATGATGTTGTGAACGATGAACAGTCCCAGGCCGCTGCCGCGAATACTTTTACCGGGATGCCTGATCCGGTAAAACATCTTGAAAATCTTCTTGCGCATGGCCGGTGGGATTCCGTAGCCGGAATCGCGAAAGATGAGATGAACCATGCCGGCGTTACGTTTCATCTCAACCCGGATGCGTGCCGGGCCTTCGCTGTAAAGGATGGCGTTTTCAATCAGATTACGCAGTACTGTTTCCATGGCGTCGACATCAAAACTCGCCATTAGTCCCGGCTCCAGAGTCCAGTCAAGATCGGTGGCGGGGGGCAGTGCAGAACGTTTGTTGCGCAGATAGTTTTCGATCATTTGCGACAGATTGCCGCGTTGCAGGTTAAGCAGCGAATCCTTGTGCTGAATGCGGCTGGCATTGAGCAGATTGTTAATCATGCCATCGAGACGCCCACAGTCTTTTTGCATGAGGGTGACAAACTGATTGAGCTGTTCCTGGGTGGGGGGCCGCATCTGGATGGTGTCAAGGTGCAATTGCAATGATGCCAGGGGTGATTTGAGTTCGTGGGTCACCTGACTGACAAAGCGTTGTTGGGCTTTGTACAGGGTGCTCTGTTTACGCCAGTAGATAAAAATGACATAAACCCCAACCAGAATAGCAACCAGCAGCACAATTCCTTCAGCCAGAATCAGCCAGTCGGTCTTGTCTGGTAACCATTCGGCCTGATACTCAATAGCCAGATCTTTAAGTTGGCGATGGCGCCCAAGAAACCAGTAGATCCAGAAAACCAGCACCATGATCCAGAGGATCTGAATGCTGATAAAAGTGATGAGTGGATGAAACAAGCGGCGAAACAGCTTCATGGCATTATCCAAACCTTTACTTGATCAGACAATAATGATCTATCCATCAGTTTTTACACAAGTATTACATTTGTGGCGAGATGATTACGATATTATTCCCGGCGATAGTGAATAAAAATTGATGGCGTCGCAAGAACTCACCAACTGCTGCGTTGCTGCGCTTATTTTACTGCTTCGACGTACATAAGTACGCCTCATTGCTCAATAATCGCGCGCCTTGCATTTGGCGCTTTTTGCTTATCCATCAAAATTGATACTTTTTACGAAAGCATCAAAGTTCGTTTAGCTCAGGGAGTAATCAATTCTATGATAAATGGACTGACAATCGGCAAGCACAGTGTACCATATCCCCTGATCCAGGGCGGTATGGGGGTGCGGATTTCCGGCCATCGGTTGGCCGGCCATGTTGCATTAAACGGCGGCATTGGTGTGATCGCGACCCCTGGGCTGGCATTAGGGAGTGATACCGCGGCCGGTGATAATTATTTTGCTGACGACCGCCAGGCGCTGCTCGACGAACTGCGCAAAGCCTACGAAATAGCCCCCAACGGTGTTGTCGGGGTTAATTGCATGGTGGCAGTGAGTAATTATGACGCTGCGGTCAAGGCATCGTGTGAAGGCGGGGCAAAGCTGATCATCAGCGGAGCGGGTTTGCCCCTGAGTTTGCCGGGCTTGACAGCAGATTATCCGGACGTGGCATTGGTTCCTATTGTCTCTTCTTTAAAAGCAGCACAATTGATAGCGCGCAAGTGGCACAAGGGTTATGGGCGATTGCCGGATGCTATTGTGGTTGAAGATCCCGATACAGCGGGAGGTCACTTAGGTGAAAAACCGGAAAAGATCGGAACCGGTGAGTATGATCAGTATGCAACGGTGCGGGCGGTCAAGGAATACTTCAGCAGCGAGTGGAATCTGCAGATCCCGATTATAGCCGCCGGGGGTGTCTGGGATCGTGAAGATCTCGAACACGCTCTTGCTGAAGGGGCGGATGCTGTCCAGATGGCTTCGCGCTTTGTTGTGACCGAAGAATGTGACGCTGATGATGCCTTTAAACAGGCCTATCTTGACTGCACCCCTTCCGATATTGGCCTGATGATGAGCCCTGCCGGTCTGCCGGGCCGCGCCTTGATCGGTAACGTGGCAGCCATCCGGCAGCACGATCTGGATGATGATCTTCACTGTCCGTTCGGGTGCCTTAAGAGATGTGCCTACCGGGATAATCAGGAGCGTTTCTGTATTGTCGAGGCCCTGGATCGGGCGCAAAAAGGTGATCGTGAAACCGGGTTGATCTTTTGTGGCACAAACGCCTGGAAGGCCGATCGTATTTCAACGGTGAAAGAGATTTTTAAAGAGCTTTTTGGGTAAAAATAAAAGCCGCTCTCAAAAGGAAGCGGCTTTTGGTTTTTTGTCGGGTTGGGGGGCGGGCTTTTGTTAGAGAAGCTCTTTCACCTGATGCACAAAGGTCGCCTTTTCGTCATCATCATCAATTTCGGGTAAGAGCAGTTCAGCAAGATCTGGCAAGCGGTCTGCGGTTGGTTCGCCCTTCTCCAGCCAGGTTTTTAAGGCGCCATCCAGGGCCATTCCAGCAACCGGACCAATACATTTGGCCAGGGCCCGCTTTATCCCTGTCAATTTCTCTGCAAGGGGGCCGTTAAGGACCTCAGCTGGTGTCGCCTTTGCCTGTGGCGCTTGCGCCGGGGCTGATTCCGCCGCCGGTGCTGTTGTTGGGGCTGTTGCTGTGGTCGTGTTGCCCTGGCCCTGATGCGCGGCTATTGCCTCCAGCAGTTCGGCGCTCTGCATGCCACAGGCCATTGATACCAGGGGGACATTGACATCCGGGGCACATACAACCACCAGTGTTGCTTCGGTGTCCAGTCGGCGGGCCATCACTAAAGCTTCATCGTACTGGATCTCATAGGCGTTGACATCGAGCTTTGCGGCATCATTCAGGCGAAATACCCGATGGAGGATGTTGGTAATTCGCTGTTGTTGCTCCGAACTAAAGGTTGCCGGCAGATTTGAGCCGACAATTCCCTTTTTGATGGAGTAGACGCAGGCTCCCAGAACTCCCGGCGATGTTTTGATTTCTTCAAGCAGATTTTTCATTAATGCCCCATCTCTATAGCTTCATTTCGTTGACGATTGAAGCGAAGTTATCAATGATATCGAGGTATTCTGTGTCTTGTTCGAGCAGGATTCCGGCGCTGAGTTCTTCCCCGAATAATATCAGCAACGTCTGGCCGGAGGAGAGGGTGACTCTGGCGTTATGGGGTGCACTGATGTTCAGGTAGGTGCGCAGCTGGGTCGAGGTAACTGAAATGAACGAGATGTAGTCTGCCAGTTTTTTTTCATCTTTTTCCCCAGTCTGGGCACGGACAACTCCGCGTTGATCAAGCAGGATAATTCTTAAAACTCCCGGGGTGGAATGAATTCTTTGAACGATTTGTGGCAGATCCGACATCTTGATTGCCTTTCTACTGATCGGCGCGGTTCATCAGCTTTACCCGTCCATCATACGGTTTTTGCCTAACTTTTCAAGAATCAAGTAG
>Ga0102938_10002517_pt1 | contig 13861 bp, 10 predicted proteins | sample SalPonR2_B_D2_MG_FD_84516 | JGI IMG/M metagenome (GOLD analysis project Ga0102938, IMG submission 84516) | Salt pond soil microbial communities from South San Francisco under conditions of wetland restoration - Salt Pond MetaG R2_B_D2_MG | ecosystem: Environmental > Aquatic > Marine >... | reverse complement strand
GGGGAGTTAAAAGGTGAGGTTATTGATGGGAGTACTGGTCTGCCTGAAGCAGGAATAGAAATTCAGCTTTGGTTAGATGGTTTAAAAACAAAAACTACTATTACTGATGAAGAGGGTCAATATAGTTTTTCAATTTCAGAAGATGGTAATAACTATGAGATTCTTGTTATTCAAGACAACGGGGCTCTTACAATTGAAACTGGAAATTTTGAAGCTAAAACAGATGGTCAAATAACCCTTGCTCCTAGAGCTATAGCAGGTAAAATATATTACGAAAATGGCGATGAATTAGCTGAAGAAACAGAAATAGAAATTTATAAGCCAGATGGCCATCGCTATAAAGAGGATACTAAGTTCATGACTAAAAACAAGGGCAGATTCTATTTTGTGCTTCCAAATGAAACTAGTGAACCTCAAAATATGGTCTCAGCTTTAATCAATAAATTCGCTGCTCTATTTAAAGTGAGAGCACAGAATGATTCCAGTGAGTGGACGATAAAAGCACCAAAATTTGGCATCCTGCGGAAAGTAGACGAACCTATTTTAGGTCAAAAATCTTTCTATAACAATCTGCAAATTCCATTAGATCAGGGAATTGTAGTTGATAAAGTAGATAATAATAAAATGATTGAAGGGGCTGAGGTATATTTAACAGAAATTAATGGAAATAAAATAGGAGATTCAATCATTATTTCTGAGACTGGGAAATATACATTTAAAGATGTTAGTCCGGGAGATTATTATTTAACTGCAGAAGCGGATGGATATTATGATTATAAGGAAAAGATTGTATTACAAGAGAAGACTAATATTGCTCAAAAAATTGAGATGGAAAAAATAACTCAAAATGACATCTCTATAACTAAAGAAAGCAGTAATAGCAGTGCTTTACCAGATGAAGAAGTAGAATATACTATTAAAATAAAAAATAATAAAGATAGAAATTTAGATGGATTAGAAGTAACAGATACTCTGCCTGATAAATTAGAATATATAGCTGAGTCAGTGAATCAAAATGGAGAACATGATTCTGATAATAATCAATTATCCTGGATAATTGATCTTAATCCAGAAGCAACAGTAGAATTAAAATACAGAATAAAGATTGTTGGTGCTGAAATAGCAGATGTACTTGAAAATACGGTAGAGGCAGAATATAATGGTTTTACTTTTGATCAAGTTCAAAACAATTTAACTATATCCCCAGACTTAGTAATTACAAAAACAGCTGCTGAAGAAAATGTATCAATTGGTGACTTTATCAGTTATAAACTAGAAATTTCAAATAACAGTCATTATGATTTAAATAGTATAACTGTAACTGATAAACTTCCTCCAGGCTTCAAGTATGTTCAAGATTCAGCAGTTAAGGTCAGAGAAGATGGAGAAGAGGAAAAACTTTCTCCTGCCAAAGCTGATAGAATAATTGATTGGTCTGAAATAGAGTTAGAATCAGAAAGCAGTCTGGAAATTAGATATACCCTTCTTGTCGGTAGTGGAGTTGTTAATAATAAAATATATATCAACCAGGCTTATGTTAAATTAGATAAAGCTATAATTTCTAATACAGCAGAAGCAGAGGTCTTAGTTATTGAAGATCCACTATTTACGACTTCTACTGTAATTGGGAAAGTCTATCTTGATCAAAATGAAGATGGAATTCAATCTGAAAACGAAAAAGGTCTGGGAGGAATCAGAATTATTTCCACAACAGGTCAGATTGTAGAAACAGATAAATTCGGAAGATTCCATTTTGAAATAAAAGCTGAAGATAATATTCAGCCAATGCAGACTCTTGTATTGAAACTAGATATAAAATATCTTCCAAAAGGAACTGAATTATCAAGTTCTAATCCAGTAATAGTAAAGATTAGAGAGGGATTAATGTCAGAAGTTAACTTTAGAATTAAATATTTAGATTAATGTATATTTACTATAAGGGCTGGAATATTTCTGGCCCTTTTTATTATTTGAAAAGAATTATTCATTTTTAAAGCCAATCCTGACACAATCCTAACAAAAAATCTGATGTTATTTAATATATACTAATAATTGAATTCAATAAAAATATCAATAAGACCTATTATAGCGGAGATTATGATGGTTTTTTGATACTATATAAAAAACTTCCAAAAAGACTTGAAATCCGGTGAAGCCGAAAGGTCTCGGGGTTCGAGTCCCCGCCTCTCCGCCATTGATATAACAGGGCTTATGCCCTTTTTAGAGACCCGCCGGAAGGCGGGTCTCTTTGTGTTTTTACCACAAATCCTGCTAATTTTTTAAAACAAACATATTTAAGCATAAAATATACAGGGGATTTTTTTAATTTCAATCCCCTATATACTATTCATGTTAATCACTTTTAATATGTTTTTTAAATTTTGACACAGTTTTTTTTTGGATATTTGGTTGCAAATGAGCATAAGTATCCATAGTAGTTGTTATATTCGAGTGCCCAAGTCTTTCTTGTATCATTTTCATCTGAGCTCAATAGCAAGGGAGAGATAATAGACACTTATAATTATTTAGATTAACTATTTAACCGATTCATCCAATCAATATTTTCTAGCCAAAAAGCCATATTTTTGATCTTTTTATTATAATCAAAAATATTTAGATCAATAAAAATAGCTGCTAATTGACTTACCGATTGAGCGTCAACTTCATTACGATCTAATTTTTCATAAACAAACTTTCCTAATCCTTCTTTTCCGGTATTGTTTTTTAATTTGCTAACATTATTAGCTAAATTTACTTCTGTTGATTTAAAAGTATAATTTAATATTTTCTCAATTTCTTCATTTGTAAATGTGGTTGTATTATCACCATTTTTAAATGTTCTTTTAATGGTTAATCCCTTGTTTTTATCATAATTCCATTGAAATTCCTTATGTTTTGCTCCCAAAGTTTTACCTTTATTCCATTTTTTCATTATTAATTTCCCCTCCCTTTTATTTTGTTATCAAATAAATTAATAAATAATTTTATTCATCTACAAACTTACTTGAATTAACTATTTCATCAATTTTATCTTCAAAATATTTTAGTTTATCAGGCCAATCATCTAAACCATGATAATTACTAATAGTTTTTTTCTCTCCATTCATCATTTCTACAGAAGTAGTAATAGTAGGTAAGTCAGTAGTAAACGAATCAGGATTTTCATTCTTTTGCATATTTAGATAACCATAATCAGTTATTAATTTGTTTAATTTTTTTATAGCCTTTTCATCTATGTGCCAGGTTTTGGTTCCAGTTACTTTTACAAAACTGTGACCTTCATATTTGACTTTGCCATCTGAATAAATTTCTAATTTATATGCAGGACAGGTCCCATAACAAGAGCCTCTACTTAAAGTTATTGTTTTAAACATAATATTCATGCCTTTCTTTTATCTATTATTAACTCTTACAAAGAATGGGCCAGCCATAAAGTGCCCTCCACATACTTTCTCGTATTGTCAAAAGTTTTCTAACTAAAATAGTCCAAATCTCTGTCACGACAAGGATCTCGCTTTAAAACCTTGCCAGCCCCTTCTTTTTTAGGTAAAATGTATCTATTAGAAAGACAAAATACCTAAAAAAGTAGAAAGGTGGCAAGAATTATGTCTCAAATTATCACCTGACTTCTCGCCTATATCAAATTACAGGAAAAATTATTGTCTATCTCTTTGACCTTTTGACCTGCAAGAATATTACTCCTAAAGTCGATACACCCAGCAGTAAAAAATATCGGCATCTACAGGTCGATGAACTGCCTATCATCGAGGTCTTCGAAAAATTAGATCATAACCAGCTTCTCGCTGAATATAAAGCTAAACACGGTAAAGAACTTAAGCCCATTAAAAGAAGAAATCCTAAACACAAAGTACCTCATAATATCTCTTGTCCCCGCTGTCAGGCTCCCCATGTCTATATCTACGATAATAAAGGGGGTAAAGGACAGTACTGCTGTAAAATTTGTGGCCTTCCCTTTACGAAAGGACAGGATTATTCCAAAACAATCTCCTTTAAGTGCCCTTACTGTGAGAAAACACTCGAAAAAATTAAAGTGAAAAAACAGTTTATCATTCATAAGTGTAAAAACGACTACTGCTCTTTTTATCAGCATAACCTAGCTGTCATGACTAAAAAGGAAAAAGAACTTTTTGCTCAAAATCCTTATGCTTTTAAACTTCACTATATCTATCATGAATTTACCTTTGACTTTAAGCCATTAAGCAAAAAGTCAACTGTTATCCCTAAGGTCGATATCACTAAAATTTATGCTACTAATCATATTCTGGATTTTAGTGCTCACCTATTACGTTAATTACGGACTCTCTTCCCGTAATATAGCCTCCATTTTGAAGGATATTCACGGTGTAGATATCTTACATCAAACTGTCTTAAACTATGCTGATGCTGTCAGTAAGTACATTAAGCCCTATGTCGACAATTACCCTTAGGAACTCTCTAATTCCTTCTGTGGAGATGAAACCTATCTAAAAGTTAACGGTAAATGGCAGTATCTCTTTTCCTTCTTTGATGCTCTTAAAAAAATTATCCTCGCCTATCGGATCTCACCTGATAGAGATACCGAGGCTGCTGTTAAGGCTCTAAATGATACTCTTAAAAAGATCGGAGAATTACCAGAAGACCTTATCTTTATGGTTGATGGAAATCCCATCTATCGTCTTGCTCAACAATTCTTTTATCAACATGGTATCCATTTTGACTTAAGACAGGTCATTGGGCTTACCAATAATGATGATGTCTCTAGAGAGTATCGACCTCTTAAACAGATCGTTGAGCGTTTAAACAGAACCTTCAAACGCGAATACAAGACTACTTTTGGCTTCAAGTCTTCCGCCGGCTCGGAAGCCTTCACAATACTTTTTGTAGCTTACTTTAACTTCCTTAGACCTCATTCCGCCCTGGAAGATAAAAGAGTACCGGTTATTATTCCTGAACTTAAGCATATCCCCAATATGCCGGGAAAATGGCTCACTTTGATCGGTCTAGATCAGGAATATATTGAAGGTCAGCAGGCTTCTTAGTTAACCTATATATCTGTTTTTGAGCCCGAGTATTTAAAGCAGCGAAGCGAACCCTTTACAAACTAAACCAATAAAATGGTAAAATTGAAACTGCGAGGGTTGGCTGTTTTACCCTACCTATATATATGCTTTCTTCGCCCTCGTTGACCTTAAAAACCATCTTATCTGGTGTTTGTAAAGGGGCTGAATTTAATCTAATATATTTTCTACTTGTAATTGGAGTTTTTCTTTAATTTGAGCTCTTTTTCATAGAACTTTTTACACTATTTACTTTCTATTGTAGCTCTTCCTTTTCTTTCGGCTTAATAGGCTCGCAAATGGCTAAGAAATTTATTATAAAGAGTTAGGTTTATAATTCACAGTAATAACTTAAAATATATCAGGTTTATGGAACAATTTAATTAAGATATTTATTATTTTCAAAAGAGATTTTTTCTAGCTCATTATTAAATTCATTTAGCCATTTTGAATCAGGGTATTTGTCTTTATATTGATCAAAATTAAAAGATGATTCCCAAAGTTCATTAAAATGTTTTTCTAAATATTCGTATTGTTCGCTGGATTCTGACGGTTCAAATTGTAGCATATAATTTTTACTTGCAATTGTTCCAAAAGTGTATGGTTCAATAAAAATCTTATTATCAATTATTTGCATATACATTGTAGGTAATGTGTCGCTATATATTTTAAAATTAAATTCTCCCGGCCCGGGATTTAACTCATCAATTATAGCGAGCCTTTTTAATGAGGTCTTAATTAATTCCTTATATTTTTCAATTGTTGTATCTGTTTCAGCGTGTGTAAAATACTGTGTAGCAGCAGGAGATTCTGGATCACATACTAAAAAAGATAAACTAGTGCCCTTTTTTAGAAGTTCCACTACTTTTTTTATCATCTTATCATCTTCATATGGGGGAGGAAACCCTGGAGAAACAGCAAGGTATTTAATATTACTAGCTTCTTCATATAATTTAAGCCGAGGCCATTCTTTTCTATTTTTATAAATTTTTCTTAAACCTATTTTTTCACTAGTTATACTGACATGATTATCTAGGGTATTTGTAATTTGATTAGTCCAATAGTATTTAAAATAATATTCAAAAAGTAAAGAAACTAAGCCAAATGGTAGCAGAGTTTTTCCGAGTGAGCCTAATAAATTATAAAACAAAAGGCTTTTTTTCATTTCAGACATTAGTATAAAAATAAGTCCGAGAAAAATGAATAATAAGCTAAGTAAAATAATAAAATGTTTAACAATTTTATTTTTAGTGTTTTTCATTATAATTCTCCTTTCAGAAGGACATAATTGTTTATTAGTTTATGATTTTAATAATTTTAGTTATTTTCTTGCCAAAAAGTAAGTATTTCTTTACTTATTTTAGATTTTGGAAGTTCTTCGAATAAATCTTCATAAGTTAACCACTTCAAGCTTAACTTATTTATTAGGGTTTCTAGATCTGCATCGGGATATTGCCAAGTACTTTGATCATATTCATCCAAGCTGCAATTATTAATATCTTGATATATAGCCTCCTTATTTTTTTATATTCTTCAAATTTGTAATGATATAGTCTTGATTTCGGTTCGTTTTTAAATAGAGCAGGAGTAACTAAATTAAAATATATATCTTCGGCTAATTTATATTTAGAATTTTGAAATGTAAGGGCATTTTCAATGACTCTTATCATTTGATTTCTTTTAAGATCATTAGATACTTTTGTAGAAATATCCGAGTTCCATTTCATTTCACAGAAACATATCCATGGGTCTTCAATATTATCTTTAAGCTGGATCCCGCTTTCAGTGCCATTTCTAAGTGAAATATTACCAATTGCAAGGTCCAAATGGGTATTTCTCTCATTTTGTCTTGGTGGAAGCGGAAGAACTTCGAACCATATTTTATTTATTTCATTTGTATTAATATTGTCGTTTGTGAGCATACGAGCTAATTTGTTTATTCCTTCTTTCTTCCTGGCGGCATAACCACATCCTAAAAGGAAAGTCCATAATTGTTCATCTTTCATTTTCTTATTGATATTTGAGTACTCATAATTTTTAAGTTTATTTATCATAACTTCCCATTTAGCATAACCGATATGTAAGTAATTCTCGATATCTGAACGATTTTCATTAATAATATCAGCTAACAACATTTTCATCCCCCTATTTTTTGAATAGTAATATCTATTTGTTTATTTGAATGTCAAATTAAAAACACCTTTGAAGATAATAAAAAGTATTAAAATTTTGTTTATAAAATGAATTCATTTAAAAGAAGAACATTTTATTTGTTAAAATTGCAATACTGATCATTATAACCAAATATATATATTGCTAAATTTACCAAATAATGCTACAATATATTTAAAACAAATTATGGATTGAGTTGAAATCTACAGGAATAGTTAGGCAAGTTGATGATCTAGGTAGAATTGTAATTCCAAAAGGGTTAAGAAAGACAATGAATATTAAAAGAAAAGCTCCAATGGAAATTTTTATTGAGAGCAATAATATACAATCATTCTATCAAAATATAAAAAGGGTTGTCTTTTTTGTAAAGAGATGGGAGATACTTTTGAGTTTGAAGGAGTGGCTATTTTCAAGAAATGTTTAGAAAAGATCAATAAACATAATAAATAAATCAATAATTTTTTATCTGTGATCCCTTATGGTAGACAGTATAAATAATAAAAATCTGTTTACTTAAAGGGGGTTTTTATGTCTAAAATCCTCAATTAAAAAGGAATATTGGTTTCTTTAAATAATTTAATAATAGATAGTAAATTATAAGGAGGCATTATGAATATTGAAGGAATTATTTGAATACATTCTTGATAATTATTTAATGGAGAGAAAGAAAACAATTAAAAACAATGAAATGGCAGATTTTCTAAGGAATGAAGTTGGGAATGAAATAATAGATATAACTCATATAAATAAAGATAAATTTAAAGTTCAAGGTTCCCCTGGTCAAGGACAATGGACCAATACGCCTTGGATTGCCTTGTTTAATAAAGATGTTACAACTACAGCAACTAAAGGTTTGTATGTGGTTTATCTTTTTTGTGAAGATATGTCAGCTTTTTATTTATCATTAAATCAAGGTTATACTTTTTTTAAAAATAAATTTGGAGCCGGAGAAGGAAAAAATAAAATCGATTTCATGTCAAAGATATTTAGAAATAAGATAGTTTCTGATCTTAGTAATTTTTCTTCTTTTGAAATAAATTTAAAATCCAATACTGATTCTTCAGCCGGATATGAAAGAGGTAATATATGTTCAAAAAAATATTTAGCAGACGCCCTTCCTAAAAAAGAAGTTTTAATTAGTGATCTCCATGAAATGATAGGTATATATCAAGAATTAATTGGTTTAATTGAAAAGGATTATAATTCTTATGTTAATAAATATTTGGAATTTAGTAGTGAGAGTATAGATATAGAAGAAGATTTTGATTATCTAGAAATAGCTCATAAAAATCCACAACCCAAAGAAGATAGGGAAGATCAGCCAGAAGAGAAAGAAGAAAGCAGCTCTTATAAAACAGACCGAGCCAAAAGGAATAGTCAAAGAGCCAGAAATGCTTTAGAAGACGCAAATCATTTATGTGAATATAATTTTGATCATAAATATTTTGTTTCCAAAGCAACAAATAAAAATTATACTGAAGCTCATCATTTAATTCCGTTAAGTAACCAAGATGATTTTGAATATAGTTTAGATGTAGAAGCTAATATCTTATCCCTGTGTCCTGTTTGTCATAGAAAATTACATCATGCTAAAAAATCTACTAAAAAGGAAATACTTGAAAGTTTATATGACGAACGCGAAAAAAGATTAAAGAAATGCAATATTTGGGTTAGTTTTGAAGAGGTATTTAAATATTATAAATAATTTTGGTAAGAGGAGGAGTAATAAAAATGGATAAAGATACTACAATAGATGTTCAATTTCAAGTAAAAAAATGGAAATAAAATGATTTTAGTTCTAAATTAGCATACAGATATCCTAACAGGAAAATATTAAGTTTTTAAGGACTAACAGCTTTATTTTTAGGTATTTCTGGTAATTCATAAGCTGAACTATTCCTCATCATGGCATAGATAATATCAACTAATCTTCTTTGTAAGCAGGTTAGGGCTGTCTTTTTAGATTTACCTTCTTTAAGATTTTTCTGATAATAATTATAAGCGGCCGGGTTTTTAATTCTACCATTTTTATAACTGCCAATTTGTTGTAAAGCCAGGTGATAGAAGACATGATTAAGATCCCTACAGGCATATATTTCAGAAGTAGTATTGCGAGATTTACCCGAACTATACTCTACCGGTGCTATTCCAGCATAACTCGCTAATTGATCTGCCAATAGCTTTTGCATCGATTTTATCGGACTTATCGGGAGAAGTAATTTGTTCTCTTCCCCTTTTAGTCTGAACAGGATTAACTTCTTTGACGGTGTAGCCTTTTTAATTAGCCATTGTGCGAGTGAATGGCCTAGTCCCTGAGTATCTTCAAGTCCGAAGACAAGTTGTTCATCGTTATGGTAAGGTTTTTGAGTCTGGTTAGAAATGAATCAAATTAGCTGGATTATTGGGAGTCTGCGCGAATCCGATTTTTTGATGGAAACAGTTGATAACTACTGCAGTATGTTGAACTTTATGAGTATCAACACCAACAAAAAGATAATCTTAAGTATTATTCATAGTGTTCAGCTTCTTTCAAGTTTTATAAATCATCATCAGGCGTGCCCTATTGTAATAGCGTTAAAATCGCAACTTTCAATTGACGTCTCTGATGATTTAAATCGGGCAGGTGGCAGTCTCAATATAAGCGTTACTCTGCATTTGCAGAGCCGCAAGGAGAGATATAGCCTGATCTACCTGGGTTAACCTTTTCAAAAAAAACAAAACGAGATGGAATACACCTGTTCCTAGCGTTACTCTCTAAAAAGAGAGCCGCAATGCATTCCATCTCGCATAAATAATTTTATCAAAAGATGGAATGATTGACAAATTTTCGACTTGGGGGGAGGATCTCTCCAAAAAATAACAAAATAGGTGAGATAAGATGAAAAGAATACTTCATATTTTAGCTCAAAGGCCTGAAAAAACTGGTAGCGGTTTTTTCTTACAGAATATAGTCAAAACAGCAGCTGAACATGGATATGAACAGGCAGTTATAGCCGGAGTTCCAGCAGATTTAGAAAAAGTTGAGCTAGGGGCTGTAGCTGAACAGAAATTTTATCCAGTTAAATTTGAGACAGGAAAAATTCCTTTTCCAGTAGTTGGGATGAGTAATGTTATGCCTTATCGGAGTGAGAAATATAATAATTTAACAGTTGAGCAACTTAAAAACTGGAAAAGTGGTTTCGAAGAAAAGATAAATAAAGCAGTGAAAGAGTTTAAGCCAGATGTGATTTTAGCTCATCATCTTTGGATTTTGACTTCTTTTCTTTCGGAATTAGTTACTGAAGTTCCAATTAAAGCTATCTGTCATGGAACTGGATTAAGACAGTTAAACCAAGCTGAACAATTTGCTGATTATGTTACTGCTGGCTGTAAAAAGGTTGATACAGTATTTGCTCTCCATAAGGATCAGAAGAAAAAAATAAGCCTCCTTTATGATATTAATCCTGATAAGATTATAGTCGTGGGAAGTGGTTATGATTCTGAAATCTTTTATCATTCAGATAACAGTCTGATTTCAAAGTCAATAAAGATTGTCTATGCTGGTAAGCTTAGTTTTGCTAAAGGACTTAAATCACTTATTCATGTTTGCAACTCCCTGAGTTCTGAGTTTGATTTAGAACTTAAACTTATAGGTGGAGGTAGTGGAGAAGAGGCAGAATATATAGAAGAGTTAGCTCTAGAAGCCGATTGTTCGATTGAAATGCCGGGAGTTGTTCCTCAGAAAGAATTAGGGGAGATCTTTAGGAAGTCCGATATTTTTTGTTTGCCTTCTTTTTATGAAGGACTGCCACTAGTGTTAATTGAAGCTTTAGCTTCTGGTTTACGAGTAGTAACTACTGATTTAGAAGGAGTTAAAAGTTGGCTGGGGGATAAGATAAACAAAACTAAAGCTGTAGAATATGTAGAACTTCCAGAATTAAAAGAGTCACATATTCCAATTGAATCTGAACTGCCTGATTTTGAAAGACGATTAAAGAAAGGTCTTAAAAATCATATCAATAGATTAAGTAATAAAAATCATTTGGATGATCCTGAGTTTAGAGAAACAGTTAAAAGCTGGTCGTGGACTGAGGTATTTAAAAAAATAGAAGACTACTTTTAAAAATCTTAAACTGACAGAAATCCATATAACTTTTATCAAAAAGCTAGAATCTTGTTTTTAAAGTCTAAAAACACTAAATAAAAGTATTAGAAAAAAATAATTTATGCATAGTATAGAAGAAATTTTAATAACTTAGATGGTGAATTAGAGCGAAATGGCCTAATTGTTTTGAAAGATATAGTAGGAAAAGAAGGGAAAAGTTGTTGGGACGTATTTTGGATTAACCAGGATATTTATCGGAGGAATAGGCAATAGAGTTTGTTATAAATTATGCTAAGAAGGGAAATAAAATATATTGGATAAAATATCCTCAGATAAAGTCTATAACTGTTTTCTGGCTGAAAAAGTATTTAATACTTATTATGCTCCTGCGATAATAATAAATAGAGAATATATAATAACAAAATTAGGGGTGAAGAAATAGGGAAGGTATATCTGGAATAAATAATTTGAATTCAGATCAGAAATTTTATTAAAATAGATAGTTTAAATAAAAAGAAACTAAAAAAATGGCGGATAGTTTATATTAATAAGATTTGTTTTTAAAGTAAAAATTATCAATGTAAAAAGTTGTATAAAAAAAAGAATGAAATATCAAAAAAACTAAAAATAATAAGAAATTAATTTAGAGAATAGTTGCAGTTTATCTAAAAAGTGTTAGGGCAAGGTATTAAATCTAGGGCCTATATTTAGAAGATTTTAGGTGTGTAAATAGCTATAGAAGCCTGGAAAAGATATAAAATGCATTTTCTTAATCGTCATGTTCAAGTATTAAATTTACTTAGAAAAGTTGATTATTCAAATGTTAGCTTGTTATTAAATACATTTCATATGAATAGGGTGGTTTAGCAAAGTAAAAAAATTAAAATTAGTACAAGTTGGTGTAGGCGGCTGGGGTTATAGTTGGGCTGGCGTTGTAAAAGAGTCAAAATATTGGGAGGCAGTAGGTTATGTAGATATAGAAAGACAAAATTTATTAGAAGCTTCTGAAACTTATGGATTGAGCCAAGAAAAATGTTTCAACGATTTGCATAAAGCGTTAAACAAAGTAGAGTGTGATGCTGTATTAGTAGTGGTTCCTCCAAAATATCACAAGGAAGTTGCAATAAAAGCGTTAGAAAATGGGAAACATCTTATAGTAGAAAAACCATTAGCAGATACTTTTCCAGCTGCTTTTGAAATGGTTAATAAAGCTGAAGAAGTTGGCAAAAGATTAATGGTTAGCCAAAATTATAGATATAAAAGAGAGACAAGAACTGTCAAAAATGTTTTAGAGAAGGGAATTGTAGGTCAGCCGGGTTATATAACAGTAAATTTCCATAAGGCAACTCATTTTGATTCACCTTTTAGATTAGAAATGGAAGAACCATTATTAAGAGATATGTCTATACATCTCTTTGATCAAATGCGATATTTGTTGGATAAAAATCCTGTTAGTGTGTATGCTAAAACCTGGAATCCTTCTTGGAGTTGGTTTGACGGTAATGCAGTTGCAGTTGTACTTGTTGAATTTGAAGATGGGATTATTGTTAATTACCATGGGAGTTGGGTCACTCAAGGTTGGGAAATAACTTGGGACGGAGATTGGAGATTAGAATGTAAAAAAGGAGAAATTCATTGGTATAATAACGAAGTTATCGTAGAACCTGCTACTATATCCCAAAATGAATTTGATTTAAAAATGTTAAAAAAAGATGATAAATTGTTAATTGATCTTTTACCCATGGAAGTTGAAGAAAGGAAATATTCACTGTTAGAATTTTATACTGCAAGAAAGGAAAACCGTGAAGCAGAAACTAGTGGGAAAGATAACATTTATAGCATGGCGTTAACTTTTGCAGCTGTTGAATCTGCAAAAACAAATCAAAAGATACTTATTAAAGATTTATTAGAAATAAATAAAAGTGGTAATTATGTAATATGGAGTCAATACTTTTGACTTTATTTCTTCTTTTAGAACACAAGCTTATAGTCTTGTAGATAAAATTATTTTTTTGATTTAGTAGACATTGTTTTGAAGATGCTAGTTTAATAGATGATAATAACTATAGAAGAAATTTCTTAAATAAAAATATAAAAATTATAATCATACTAAAAATATTTTTTAATGTATATAAAAAGTTGCTAAACAAAAATCATAAAGGCATTTATGAAAGGCGATTTAATAATAATTAGGGTATTATTTAAAAAAGATTATAGGCATTACAATTTACTTTAAATACGGTGAAATCAAAATTTGCTGGAGTTCAAGTCCCCGTCTCTCTGCCATAGATATTACAGCCCATAAGACCTTTTTAGAAACCTGCCGAAAGGAGGTTTTTTTGTTGTTGTTTGACAGGCATGCACTTAATCTATAGGGTGAAAGTCCTGAATTCCGAACACGATTTAGGAATTAGCTGAAGACAAGGGTGTCGTGGACGACCATTAATCTGAAGGAAGTCTAAAGCAAAATTTTGGTCCGAGGTACACGAATCACATTTGAGGCTGACTATAACTGGATGAGTTTGCAACACAAAACAAAGTCCTTATC
>Ga0102938_10002515_pt1 | contig 13864 bp, 11 predicted proteins | sample SalPonR2_B_D2_MG_FD_84516 | JGI IMG/M metagenome (GOLD analysis project Ga0102938, IMG submission 84516) | Salt pond soil microbial communities from South San Francisco under conditions of wetland restoration - Salt Pond MetaG R2_B_D2_MG | ecosystem: Environmental > Aquatic > Marine >... | reverse complement strand
CTTTTCCCGCTTGACGTGCAGCGGTTACGACGGGCCGGTGTGCGTCGAAGTGGAAGACCGGGCGTTCGAGGGTTCGCTGGAGAACCGACGATTGTCGCTGCGGCAGAGTCACACGTACCTGCGGAATTTCCTGCCGCGATCGACGCCGGCGTGACCAAAGCGATCCGAACGCGTTGGCGCTTGGTGCGGCCGATCGACTTCGCTGCCCCGGCCTAGTTCCTGGCCCGCGGGACCGCTTCGGGGTACTCGGCCAAGATCGCTTTCAACTCGGCGACGACTTTCGGCCGGCGGTCGGCCAGGTTCCGGGTTTCCAGCGGGTCGGCTTGGTAGTCGTACAGCTCGTACTGGGCCGCCGCTTCCTTGCCGCCGATCGGCTTCCACTGGACCAATCGGTATCGATCGGTGCGGATCGCCCGGCCCATCTTTCGTTTGGGGTAGGCGTGATAGGCGTGGTCACGGACGCGGGCCCGGGGATTCTTGAGGACCGGCACCAGGCTGACACCGTCGATCGGCTGGGGGACCTTCGGCGCGGGCAGGCCGGCCAGTTCGGCCAGCGTCGGGAACAGGTCAACCGTTTCGGTCGGCTGATCGGTCGCGGAGTTCGGCCGGGTCACGCCGGGCGCGGTGATCAGGATCGGAATCCGGTTGGCTTGTTCGTAATTGGTGTGTTTGGTCCAAATGCCGAGGTCGCCCAAGTGAAAACCGTGATCGCCCCAGAGCACGACGATCGTGTCGTCGGCCAATTGCAATTCGTCCAGCGCATCGACGACCTTGCCGATCTGGGCGTCGACGTAGCTGGTGCTGGCGTAATAACCGTGAATCAAATCGCGTTTCAATTCCGCGGGAAAAGAAGGCTCAGACGCCTTTTCCTGGGAATTCGGCTTCAAAGCCTCCTGACCCTTTTTGGGCGGTTCGGGGACGGGTTTGTAGTTGGTGATTTCGCCGCCGCGTTTTTGGGCGACCTCGGGGGATCCGATCGGCAATTCCTCGTGACGGGGCATCGGCAATTCGGCCGGGTCGTACAGATCCCAGTACTTTCGGGGCGCCGAAAAGGGCAGGTGCGGCCGGGCGAATCCGGCGGCGATGAAGAAGGGCGTGTCGTTGTTCTCTCGTCGTTGTTTGGCGGCTTGCAACCTTTCGATCGTCTCAGCGGCCACGCGTCCGTCCGCGTAGGCCGTGTCGCCGACGTCGGGCGACTCGTAGGCCGCCCCGCGTGGCAACGATTTGATGTTGTCGAGTTCTTGATTCGTAAAGAACGCTTCCTCACGAGTCAGTTTGCCGCCGTCGGTGCTTTCGGGATCGACGTACTCGATGACTTTTTCCTTGAAATGCGGCACCGAAAAGGATTCCGGGTCGCCTTCGTTGCCGTGACCGATGTGAAAGACTTTGCCCAACGATTCGGTCCGGTATCCGTATCGGGCGAAGTACTGGGGCATCGTCACCGCCTCGGGCATGGATTCACGCAAACGGTTGTTCAGGCCGTAAAGCCCCGTCGACGTGCTGTGCGATCCCAGCATCAGCGTGAACCGCGACGGCGCGCACACGGCTTGGTTGCAGTACGCGGCATCGAATCGCATCCCACGTGCGGCCAAAGCGTCTAGGTTCGGCGTCTTGGCAACCGGGTCCCCGTAGGCGCCCAGGGCCGGTTTCAAGTCGTCGACCAGAATCAACAGCACATTCGGGCGATCGGCGGAAAGGCACGCCGGCGGGGAAATCGCCGCGGCCGACAAACAGAATAGGAAAAGGAAAGATCGAAGCATGGGATGATTTGTTGGTGTTCGTTCGAGTCGGAAACGGGGCATCGGGCCGGACGAAATCATAAACCGAATCTCGACGCCGCGCCCCGTTTGACGAGCGCGAACAGGCGTGACGCGCTTCGCCGACACGTCCCCGACGCGTCCGAACGCCGGCCACGAACGAGCCTTACCAGATCCGCACGCGGTCTTCCGGCGCCAGGTACATTTCGTCGTCCTTGTCGACGTCGAAAGCGTCGTACCAAGCGTCCATGTTGCGGACGATGCCGTTGACACGATACTCGCTGGGGCTGTGCGGGTCGGTCAGCAATCGCTTTCTCAACTCGGCTTCGCGATACAAGCGACGCCAGATCTGGGCCCAGCCCAGAAAGAACCGTTGGTCGCCGGTCAAACCGTCGATCACGGCGGCTTCTTTACCGTCCAGGGACAGTCGATACGCGGCATACGCGACGCTCAGTCCGCTCAGGTCGCCGATGTTTTCGCCCAAGGTCAGTTCGCCGTTGACGTTCATGTCTTCGAACGGGTGGTACTGGTCGTACTGATTCGTCAGCAGCGCCGCGCGGCGTTCGAATTCTTCCCGATCGCTGGGCGTCCACCATTTGCGGAGGTTTCCCTTGCCGTCGTACTTGCTGCCCTTGTCGTCAAAGCCGTGCGAGATCTCGTGACCGATCACGGCACCGATTCCGCCGTAATTGACGGCGTCGTCGGCGGCCAAGTTGAAAAAGGGCGGTTGTAAGATCGCGGCGGGGAACACGATCTCGTTCATCACCGGGTTGTAATACGCGTTGATCGTTTGCGGCGTCATGTGCCATTCGTTGCGATCGATCGGTCCGTCCAACTTGTCCAAGTCGCGTTGATACTCGAACTCCGATGCGGCGATCAGGTTTTTCGCCAAGGGTCCGTCGACGATCGTCAACTCGGTGTAGTCCTTCCATTCATCGGGGTAGCCGATCTTCGTCGTGAACTGGCCGAGTTTTTCCAGGGCCTGTTTCTTGGTCCCTTCGCCCATCCAATCGATCGCCCGGATGCGGTCGGCGAACGCGGATTTCAAGTTGTCGACCAATTCCTTCATGCGTTTTTTGGCGAGCGGCGAAAAATGCTTTTCGACGTACACCTGCCCGACGACTTCGCCCAACACGCTGCCGGTGATGCCGACGCCGCGTTTCCACAGTTCTTCTTGTTCGTCGACACCCCGAACCGTTCGGTCGTGAAATTCGAAGTGTTTGCGTTCCAGCGTTTCGGTCAACGAGGAGGCGTAGGAATCGATGATTCGAAAACGCAAATAAGCTTTCAAGTCGCTCAGCGATCGATCCTGCATCAGCCGGCCGAAGAAGGCGGCGAAGCTGGGCTGGCGGATCACGTATTTGTCGCGGCCGGCGATCGATGCGGCGTCGGTAAAGGCGGACCAAGCGAAATCTCCCAAGTGCTGGTCGGCTTCCTCGTCAGTCTTGGCGTTGTAAGTGGCGTCGGGATCGCGATTGGCGGTCTTGGTCCAATGTTCTTCGGCGATCGCCTTTTCGATCTCGAACACCGCTTCGGCGTCCGACGAGACTCCGCCGGCGGCGGCCAGCATCTCGGCGATGTAATCCTTCAACTCGTCACGCATTTCCTGATAACGCTGGTCCGCGTCCAGGTAATAGTCGCGGTCGGGCAGCGTCAGTCCGGCCTGCGTCAAGTAAACCGCGTAGGTTTCGCTGTTCTTGGCGTCGACCGAAACGTAAGGCACCAGCGGACCGTAGACGCCTTTTTTGACGAGCGTCCCCATCGCCGCGGCCAGCGACCGGCGGTCGTCGATCGCGTCGACGGTTTTCAACAGCTCCGCGATCGGTTCGATCCCGACTTCGTTGCGAGTCTTCAGATCCAGGACGCTGCGGTACATGTCGCCGACTTTTTGGGTCGGCGTCCCCGGTTCGGCTTTCGTCTCGGCGGCCTCTTCGATCAGCTCCCGGACCTGCTCTCGGGTCCGATCGCTCAGCACCGTGAAAATCCCGTAGTCGGATTTGTCGCCGGGGATGTCGGTGACGTCCAGCCATTTCTGGTTGGCGTACAGGTAAAAGTTTTCGCCCGGTCCGACGGCCTCGCTGAACAGCGACCGGTCGATGCCCGAAACCTTTTCCGCCGGCGGCGAAGTCGACGTGGACTTGTCGGGTTCGGCGGCAACGGCCACCGTTGACGATCCCATGGAGCCGAGGATCAGGGCCGACGCCAGAGTCAGCGTTGTCTTCTTCCGAAACATGCAGCGGGTCTTTCGTTTGGGGAACGTCGTTTGGAGACGTGACAGTTGATGTCCGCGTCCGTTGCTACGAGCTTAAAGCATCGATGTAGCGGTACGCCAGATAGGCCATCAGTACGCCGCGGGCGGACCACAGGATCGTGCGAATCCAATTCGTGCCCACCAGACGCTGGTACGCCACCGAATCGAAACCGCCGGCCAAGATGTTGTGGCAGGGAACAGACAGAAACGCCGTCGCGGCCCACAGCAACAAGACCATCGCGAAACCCGTCGTCAGAAAACCTTTGTCGACGCCCGCCGGTGGTGTGACGACCAGATAGCCCGCCGTCGCGATCTCGACCAACATCGGGATGCCGACGATTGGCGTGATCAGCCGCGCGTGTTCGACCGCGTATGCCGCGAAGACGTCGCGACCGACGCGGTCGAACAGCTTGTAATGCACGAGCTGAATCAGCCAGATCAGCCCGACCATGTACCAAGTCGAAATCAGATTCAACAGCAAGACCGTGGCGGCGTTCATCGATACGGACCGTAAAGCAAGGAACCGGAGAAAAGCGATGAACGGCACACGACCTTTCCTTCGTCAGCCGTTCAAAGCCGTCGCGTCGGCCGGCGCGGAAGCCAATCGCTCCTTGCCCAAACAGTAGCGGAGCTGCTCGGTCAAATCGGGGAAACGGAATCGGTAACCGCTTTGCAGCAGTCGATCCGGCCGGACGTTGGTGCTCGCCAGCAGCAACGCGTCGGCCATTTCGCCGAACGCCAAATGCAGCCCGAAAGCCGGCGCGGGCACGAGCGCCGGACGACCGAGCACCTTTCCCAGTCGGGACGCGAAATCGGTGTTCCGGATCGCTTCGGGTGCCGTGAAGTTCATCGCTCCGGTGCAAGACGTTGTCGCCATGGCGTGATACAGACCGCCCAGCACGTCGTCCAGCGCGATCCAGCTCCACCACTGACGTCCGCTGCCCAGCTTTCCGCCCATCAGCTTGGCCGGCAGCAACATTTTTTTCAAAGCGCCGTCGGTGGGAGACAGAATGAGCCCGAACCGGGGATGCACGACGCGAATGCCCGCGTCGACGGCGGGCCGACAGGCGGCTTCCCAATCCCGGGCGACCTCGGCCAAAAAGTCCTCACCCGGTGCCGAATCTTCCGTCAAAACTTCGTCGCCGCGATCACCGTAGATTCCCGTCGCCGAGGCGCTGATCAGCACGGAGGGCTTGGAATCGCAAGCGGCCAGTGTTTCGCAAAGCTCGCGGGTCTTTTCGACCCGTGATCGCCGGATTTCTTCTTTGATCTGCGGCGTCCAACGTGGGCCGGCGATCGGTTTGCCGGCCAAGTGGACGACGACGTCGACGTCGTTGAACTTTTCGGCTTCGCGGGCATCGCCGGTCCACGCGCCGATCTCGTCGGCCGTTTTCGCGGCGTGCCGGACGATCGGCCGACACCGGTGTCCCAGCAGGGTCGCCATGGCGGAAAAGTTGCTGCCCACCATCCCCGACGCTCCCGAGACCGCGATCCGCTGCGGCGGCAGGTCGTAGCGGGCGGCCAACTCCAGATCCTCGCGGGTGACCCGGTGACGGTAGGCGAACATCGACTCGATCTTGGCGGCCGCCAGGGAGTGCCCGAACCGCTGTCCCACGCCTCCGGCCGGCAAAACGTACTGGACGTCGTCGCTGAGGGTGCAGTGCCGGTCACCGTCGGCGGCGAAGCGATGCGTGTGGTGCCACTTTTTGAAAGGGCCGGAAACCTGAACGTCGGCGAACCGATGCGGCGGGTCGTACTCGGTATGCTCGGCGACCCATCGCAGGGGCACACCCAACAGGTCGGTTTTTAAGCCGACCCGGCTGCCGACCGCCAGGCTGTCGTCGGAGGATTCGATTCGAACCGATTCCCAAGGCGGGATCAGGCGTCGCAAACACCCCGGTGACTCGTGGTAGGCGAACGCCTGCTCGGCAGATACCGGCAAGCGGCTGGTCGCGATGTATCGGTTCAAGATTTTCTGACGCTATCGTTTCAAGCTTCCAAGTCGGCCAGTTGGACGTCGCCGGCCATCGCACGAAGTTTGTCCATCGCACGACGTTCTAGCTGACGGACCCGTTCCTTGGAAACGCCCAAGCGGTCGGCCAACGATTGCAACGTGTGGACTTTGCGATGCGAGCCGAGCGAAAAGCGGGCCCGGATGATGAACTTTTCACGCCGATCCAAGTCGCCCAGCATCACAGAGAGTCGGCTGCGAAGTTCGTGCCAACGTTTTTCGCTGATCGCCGACGTCCGTTCGTCGTCGCTGATGTCGATGTCCATGTCCTGAAGTCCCCCGGAGACTTTTTGGCGTTCTTGTTGATTCAGGACGACCGTGCGATACGAATTCCGACGCACGACCTGAGTCGCGTAGGTGCTGAACCGGAAACCGCGATCGAAATCGAATTTCTCGACCGCTCGGATCAACGCGACGATGCCGTCACTGAGCAGTTCGTCGAATTGGTTGTTGGGGTTCACGAATTTTTTGACGATCGAGAACACCAAACGCAGGTTGGCTTCGACGATGCGATCCCGGTGCCAATCGGCCATCGCGATCAGTTCTTCGATCAATTCCAAGCGGCGACGTGACGGTCGGTCGGGATTCAACAGGCTACGGTGCATCGCCGCCTGCTGCAGCAGAAAGTTCATCCGCTGGAACAACGCCCGCTCCTGTTCCGGTTTCAGCAGCGGTGCCTCGCACAGTCGGCTGAGGTGGACCGGCAAGTCGACGCCGCTTTTGCGAATCGCGGCGATGCCCAAGCTGGTTTGCCGGGGGCTCAGGCCCAACGGGTCGCGAAAGATTTTCTCGCCACAATCCGGCTCGGCGAAGTCGACGTTGCTGATGAAGTCGATCGCCTTCTTCATCCGCCGCTTCGTCGCGATCCGCAGCTCCGCGTGGCTCAAGTCGTCCAGGTTCGGGATTTCCGAGCGAGCCGCTTCGGTGGCCTCGGCCAATTCGGACGAATTCATCCAGCCACGCCGCCGTGCCGGGACGTCACCGGCGGTCAGAACCGGAAAGTCGCGGTCGCCGGGCTCAGGCGACAAGTTTTTGACCGCGGCTGCCTTGCCGGCTTTGGAGGCTCCGGGCGACTTCTTCGCCGAATTCTTCGAGATGGTTTTCGTCAGTAATCCGGACATGCGTGTCTCTGGGGTGGGCGTTGATGACGGATGCGGGTGCCTTTCGGCCCGAACGTCTTGAACGTTTTAAGCGTTCAAAACGTTCATTCGATTCCCTAGATATACCCGTGCCGCCGGGGGCGGGCAAGCGGATCGGAGCGGAACTGGGAATATTATTTCGCATTGTCGGCGTTTTTCGGGAAATGACGGCCATTTTCGCGGCGTGTTTTCTGGTCTTCTCGCGACACTTGGGACATCGTCGATGCGTCAAAACGTTAAAAAATCGGCCGAATTCGGTTCCATGGGGGGTGGCATTTTTGTCGACGACTCTACAATCTTCGGAAACAAGAACGAATTTTTGATCGAAAAACGTTCAAAAGTTGATCGATAATCGTTCACTGTCCGATCGAAAACGTTCATTTCGATTCGTCCCGTCCGCCGTCTCACGCCCAGGCATTCCGTGGCAGCCCGTCAACCGCAGTTCTCACCGAAGCAAATCGCTCAGGCGATGGAGGTCAGCGAGTCATCGGTCAAACGGTGGTGCGATCAAGGCTTGATCCCGATGATTCGCACCCTGGGCGGTCATCGCCGAATCACGCTCGACGCTTTGCAAAAGTTCCTGTCCGATGGGGGCAAGCAATTGCCGCGCCCGGAGATTCTGGGTTTACCGACTTTGCAGCCCGGTCGGATGACGAAGATCGCCGGCGGCGGCGATCACGTGACTCAGACGTTCCGCGATGCTTTGGCGCGGGGCGACGAAGCGGTTTGTCGGCGGCTGCTGAATCAACGCGTCGCGAGCGGGGCGACCCGCAGCGAGGCCGCCGAGGAACTGATCACCGACGCGATGTACGGGCTGGGCGAAGCCTGGCAATGCAACGAGTTGGACGTGTATCAGGAGCGACGGGGGTGCGACATCGCGATGCGTTTGATTTACGAATTGCGGATGCAGGTTCCCGAGCCGTCGCGTTCGGCCCCGGTCGCGATCGGGGGCGCCCCGGAGGGCGATCCTTACCAGTTGCCCACCGCGATGGTCGAGTTGGCGTTGCGGGAGGTCGGCTGGCAGGCCACCAGTCTGGGTGCGAATTTGCCGCTGGACAGTTTTCTGCAAGCGACCCACGACTATTCGCCTCGAATGGTGTGGATGAGCGTCACGACGATTTCGGATCCCGCCCTTTTCGTCGCTTCGCAGAACCGTTTGGCCGAATCGCTGGGGGAGAACGTGCCGCTGTTGATCGGTGGACAAGCGCTCTCGGACGCCATCCGGCCGCGGCTTCGCTACACGGCTCACTGCGACGGACTTCGACACCTGGTAGAACTGGCGGCGATGATGCGATTGAATCAGTACAGTTCCTGATCATTCGCTTCACCTCTTTACCGTTCCTCCATGACTGAAACTTATTGCGTCGGCATCGACTTGGGCACGACGAATTGCGTCGTCAGCACCTGGGCCGATGAGCCGCTCACCGACGGCCCCCCCACCGACGAACGCACTTCCGACGAATCGCGCGACGCGGCCCGCCCGCTCCGCGGCGTGTTGCCGATCCGCCAGATCGCCGGGCCGGGGCAAGTCGAATCGTTCGAATCGCTGCCGTCGTTTTTGTACCTGCCGCGGCCCGAGGAGCTGGAATCGCTGGCCAGCCCTTTCGAAGACGACCCGGCCGGAGGCATCGCGGGGGTGCACGCGCGGAATCAGGCGGCCGACAATCCGCAACGCGTCGTCGTGGCGGCCAAAAGCTGGCTTTGTCATCCCGGGGCGGGCCGCACCGAATCCGTGTTGCCGTGGCAATCGCCCGACGAGGTCCCGAAGGTCTCCGCGGTCGAGGCGACCGAGCGATACCTGAAACACTTGATCGCCGCGTGGCAGACCGCGCATCCCGGGCATCGCTTGGCCGATCAAACCGTCGTCTTGACCGTCCCGGCCTCGTTCGATCCGGCCTCGCGTGACTTGACGCACCGGGCGGCGATCGCGGCCGGGCTGCCCGCTGATTTCGTTTTGTTGGAAGAACCGCAGGCGGCCGTCTACCGCTGGCTTGCCGACCGGGGAGATTCCTGGCGACGTCAACTTTCCGCGGGCGACGTGTTGTTGGTCGTCGACGTGGGCGGCGGCACGTGTGACTTGACGCTGGTGTCGGCCGAAGAGATCGACGGGGAACTGAATCTGAAACGGCTGGCCGTCGGGAACCACTTGTTGGTCGGCGGCGACAACATGGACTTGGCTCTGGCCCACCTGGCTTCGCAGAAGTTCGCCCAGTCCGGGCATTCGCTGGACCCGTGGCAAAGCGTCAGCCTGTGGCACGCTTGCCGTGACGCGAAAGAGAACCTGTTGTCGACCGACGGGCCGGACGAGCAAACCGTCAGCGTGCTCGGCCGCGGCAGTTCGCTGATCGCTTCGACGATCTCCACGACGCTGCACAAGGACGAAGTCCGCGGTTTGGTCTTGGACGGTTTCTTTCCGACCTGCGACGCCGAAGCGACGCCGGTCCGACAGCCCGCTTCGGGATTTCAAGACATCGGGTTGCCGTACGAACAAGACCCGGCGATCACGAAACACATCGCCGCGTTCCTGCGTGGCCACGGCGGCGATTTACCGGCCGGCGGATCACCGTCGGGCGATTCCGGCGGTGGCGTGCCTTTCCGGCCCACGCACCTGTTGCTCAACGGAGGCGTTTTCCGCGGCGAGGCGATTCGCCGACGGGTGACCGATACGATCGCGTCGTGGTGTGAATCGCCGCCGACGGTCTTGGGCGGCCCGGAAGATTTGGACACGTCGGTTGCGATCGGCGCGGCGTTCTATGGTCAATGCAAACACAGCGGCGGGATTCGCATTCGTGGCGGCACGGCGCGTTCGTATTACATCGGCATCGAAACGGCGGGCTTGGCGATCCCCGGCGTGCCGCGTCCGCTCCGCGCGCTCTGCGTCGCGTCGCAGGGCATGGAGGAAGGCACCGAAACGGAGGTCCCCGGCGAAAAGGTCGGCGTGTTGGTGGGGACGCCCGCGCGGTTTCGTTTCTTTTCCTCGACGGTCCGCGGTGAGGATCAAGTCGGGGTCAAACTGGACCGCTGGACGGACGAAGAACTGGTCGAAAGCGAGCCGATCGAGCTGAGTCTGAGCAGCGAGCAGGCCGGTGAGGAACCTTTCGTGCCGGTCCGTTTCCGCAGCCGCGTGACCGAACTGGGTATGTTTGAACTCTGGTGCCACAGCACCCAAAGCGACGACGCCTGGAAGATGGAATTCAACGTCCGCGAGGAATCGTGATCGGCCGTCCCCCGGGGCCGTCCCCGTTCGGCCGTTTTTCAATTCCGCCCTTTGTTGTTGTATCGACGGATCGACCATGCGAACTTTTCCTTGCCGCTGCGGAAACAAGCTGTTCTTTCACAGCAGCCATTGCATTTCCTGTGGCATCAAAACGGGTCTGTGTCCGGCTTGCGATCGCATCGTCGCGGTCGTCGATGCGGGCGGCCCGGAGGCGCGATGCGGCAATCCGGACTGCAACGAAGCCGTCGAGGTTTGCGACAACGACCGACGACACGGGATCTGCAACCGTTTGATCTCGGCCGAGCCGGCGTCGGAATCCGAGTTGTGTGACTATTGCCGACTGGTGACGGTGATTCCTGACTTGAAAGTGGACGGGAATTTCGCCAAGTGGCGTCGTCTGAATCGTGCCAAGCAGCGGGTCTTGTACACCCTGGACCAGATCGGCATGAATTACCGTGACCTGCCGGACGAATCCGCGGTGAAGTTGCGTTTCGAGTTCCGCGCCGACGGGGAAAAGCCGGTGATGACCGGACACTCCGGAGGGCGGATCACGATCAACATCAAGGAAGCCGACAGTGTCCACCGGGAACAGATTCGGGTGGAAATGGGCGAGCCGCAGCGGACGCTGATCGGCCACTTTCGTCACGAGCTGGGCCACTTTTTCTGGGACCGCCTGATCAAAGATCGTTGCGAAGCGTCCTTCGTCGAGCGTTTCGGCGACTACCGCGAACCGAATTATCAGGACGCGCTGCGATCGTACTACGCCAACGGTCCGGTCAACCCGTGGCGAAATCAGTTCGTTTCGGCCTACGCGTCGATGCATCCTTGGGAGGACTTTGCCGAAACGTTCAACGCTTACTTGGACATGACGACGATCCTGGACACCTCGGATCACTTCGATATTTTGCGGATCAAGGCGATCGATTTCGGTGACATGATCGACGCCTATCGCGAAGTCGGCATCTTGGCCAACGAATTCAATCGCGACATGGGACTGTTGGACTTGGTCCCCGAGATTTTTGTCCCGCCGGTGATCGAAAAGCTGCGATACATTCACGGCTTACGTGCGACGTGACCGGCCGGGGCGTGACCGACGGCGGCTAGTTGGTCAGCTGTGACCACAGCACGCCGGCGGCGATGGCTGACCCGATGACGCCGGCGACGTTGGGGGCCATGGCGTGCATCAGCAAGAAATTCTGTGGGTCTTCTTGTTGCCCGACCATGTGAACGACGCGAGCCGAATCGGGGACCGCGGAGACACCGGCCGCCCCGACCAGCGGGTTGATCTTTTCGGTCAGGAACAAGTTCATCAGCTTGGCAAACAACACGCCGCTGGCGGTCGCCACGGCAAAGGCCAAGGCGCCGAGGGCGAAAATCAGGATCGATTCTTTGGTCAAGAAATGCGACGCGCTGGTGCTGGCACCGACACAAAAACCCAGCAAGATCGTCACGACGTCGATCATCGCCGCCCGCGCCGTCGCGGCCAAACGCTCCGTCACGGTGCATTCCTTCAGCAGGTTGCCGAAGAACAGCATTCCGATCAAGACGATCGCGCCGGGGGCGAGCATCGAACAGACGAGGAAAGCGATGATCGGGAACAGCATCTTTTCACGCGTGGAAACTTGACGCGACGCTTTCATGCGGATCAGACGCTCCTCTTTGGTCGTCAACAATTTCATGATCGGCGGCTGGATGACCGGAACCAGTGCCATGTAGGAGTACGCGGCGATGGCGATCGCGCCGAGCAATTGCGGGGCGAGTTTCGCGGACAGGAAGATCGCGGTGGGACCGTCGGCGCCACCGATGATGCCGATCGCGCCGGCTTCGTTGGCACCGAAACCCAGCACCAGTGCGCCCAAGAACGTCAAGAACACGCCGATTTGGGCGGCGGCACCGAGCAGGATCAGCTTGGGGTTGGACAACATCGTCGAGAAATCGGTCATCGCGCCGATGCCCAAGAAAATCAGCGGCGGATAGACGCCTTTGGCGACGCCGAAATACAGATATTGCAGCACGCTGCCGTCGTCGTAAACGCCCAGCGGCATGCCCGGCACGGTGGGGATGTTGCCGACGACGATGCCGAATCCGATCGGGACCAACAACAGCGGTTCGTAATGTTTGGCGATGGCCAAATACACGAACACCATCCCGATCAGGATCATGACGACGTTGCCGGCTTCCAAACCGGCAAATGCCGTCGTACTCCATAATTGCCCGGCTTTGGAAATAAGATATTCCGAGGTGCTCATCGCGTGCTCTTAAAAACGGCTGTGCATCAATTTCGGCGTGGCAGCCGGTGCGAAGCGTGGTGCCGAATGCGGCCTTCGAGGGTCCAAGCCAGTTCAGACGCCGTCAAGGGTCGTGTCCGCACGATGCGAACCGGCCTGTCTTCCATTTCATAAACGGCCGCAGCGATGACGGCCAAGATTTCCGGCGGGATCGCGCCGTCGGTCGACGGCGGCATCCCGGCGACGGCCAGCCCGGCGGGTGCCGGGATGGGGATCGGCGGGGGCGGCGTGCCGGCGGACTTGTCCTTTTTCTTCGTCGACCCGAGGCCAGCGACGTCGGGTTTCGGCGCGGAGCGACTCGAGGGCGTCCCGTCCAGCCAGCGGCTGAATTTGGGCAACGCGACGATCACGGCGATCAACACGATCAGTGCCAGGAAAACGACGAGCATGCCCATGACGGCCAAGGGAATGCCGTGGTCTTGAAACAGCATGTCGAAACGCAGTCGGAACGGCGCGTCGACGTCGGTCGGCGTCGAATCCGGTGGCATGATTTCGGCCTGCGCCAGGTCGGCTTGTGCGATGAGCTGCCCGATCATTCCAGTTCCACCAACAGTTGGCCCTCTTGCACCGATTCGCCGGCCTTGACATGGATTTTTTTGACGGTCGCCGGTGACGGGGAGATGATTTGGTTTTCCATCTTCATCGCTTCCAAGACGACCAACAAGCGATCCTGATCGATCTCTTCGCCCTCTTTGACGCCGACGGACAGGACGACGCCGGCCATCGGGCTGGTGATTTCGCCCGACGACAGTTTCGGCCGGGCTGCCGGCGCGGCGCGTTTGACCGGCGCGGCGACGTCGGACGAACGTGGCCCCGCGGGCCGGACGCTTGGCGCGTCTTCCTCGACATCCAAGCGTTCGACGGTGACTTCGTAGGACTGTTCACCAATCGTGATTTTCAATTTTTTCATCGGTGGTCTTTCAGCGGTTTTACAGCGGGATCAGCCCGTGTTTCTTCGGCGGACGGGTCTCGCTTTTCATCAGCGTGTTGCGAAGCGCAAGGGAAATACTGGCACGAGTCAGCGAAGGCTCGATGATGTCGGTGATCATACCGCGAGAGGCCGCCATGTAGGGCGACGCGAACTGGTCGTGATACTCTTTGACCAATTCGGCTCGCTTGGCCGCTTTGTCGTCGGCCGCTTCGATCTCACGTCGATACAAAACGTTCGCCGCGCCCTCGGCACCCATCACCGCGATCTCGG
>Ga0102938_10002514_pt1 | contig 13866 bp, 6 predicted proteins | sample SalPonR2_B_D2_MG_FD_84516 | JGI IMG/M metagenome (GOLD analysis project Ga0102938, IMG submission 84516) | Salt pond soil microbial communities from South San Francisco under conditions of wetland restoration - Salt Pond MetaG R2_B_D2_MG | ecosystem: Environmental > Aquatic > Marine > Intertidal... | reverse complement strand
TGATCGCGCTGTCGATGGGTGCCGCATACGAACCGCGCGTGGCGTCGATCTTCATCGTCGCCATCGCCATCGCCTTCGTTCTGCTGCGCCTCGTCGCCGCCGGCCTGATGGCGCTGGCGCGCCGTCTGCCGCGTCCGCGCCGCGCCGGCCCACGTCTCGCGCTCGCCAATATCCATCGTCCCGGCGCGCTTACCCCCTCACTGGTGCTCTCATTGGGGCTCGGCGTGACATTGCTCGTGACGATCGCGCTGATTGACGCCAACATGCGCCGTCAACTCACCGAGAACCTGCCGCAGAATGCGCCGAGCTTCTTCTTTGTCGATATTTCCTCGGCGGAGGTCGAGGCTTTTGAGGGTTTCATGCGTGACGCTGCTCCGGACGGGACGCTGGAGCGCGTGCCGATGATGCGCGGGCGTATCGTCTCGCTGGGCGGGGTGCCGGCGGAAGAGATCGATGCGCCGGAAGACGTGAACTGGGTGCTCCAGGGCGATCGCGGTATCACCTATGCGCAGGAGCCCCCGGAGGGCTCGCGCATCGTTGAAGGCGCATGGTGGGGCGATGCACCGGACGAGAATCTCGTCTCCTTCGACGCGGAGATCGCGGAAGGGCTCGGGATCGGGATCGGCGATTCGATCGTCGTGAACGTGCTCGGCCGCAATATCGAGGCGCGCATCGTCAATCTGCGCGAGATCGAATGGCGTTCCATGGGCATCAATTTCGTCATGGTCTTCTCGCCCAACACCTTTGCCGGCGCGCCGCACATGCATCTCGCGACGCTCACTTTCGGTGACGAGGAAGACCGCGCCCGCGAACCGGCGCTGATGCGTGACATCGGCCAGGCCTTCCCGACCATCACCAGCGTGAGGGTGCGCGATGCGCTGGAGGCCGTCAGCAACCTCGTCGGCCAGCTCGCCATCGCCATTCGGGGGGCCTCAAGCGTCGCGGTGGCGGCGAGTGTGCTCGTGCTTGCCGGTGCGCTCGCTGCAGGGCACCGGGCGCGGCTTTATGACGCGGTCGTGCTCAAGACGTTGGGAGCGACGCGCTCCCGACTGCTGGGCGCCTACGCCCTGGAATACGGCGCACTCGGTTTTGTCACGGCGATCTTCGGCGTGATTGCGGGTGGACTGGCGGCCTGGGTGATCGTCACGCGCATCATGCAGCTCGAATTCGTCTTTGTTTGGGAGGGCGCGATAGGTGCTGCCGTGCTGGCGGTCGTGGTGACGATTTCACTGGGATTGCTGGGTACCTGGAGAATATTGAGCCAGAAGCCGGCGAGCTATCTGCGGAATTTGTAGGCAGCAGGCCGGGTTTTACGGAATAAAACCGTATAATGCCGCCCCGATCCGGGGCTGCAGCGTTTTTCATCTTCGATTCACGCTGATTGCGACCCGAAAACCCTTGCGCGGGAGCGTTACATTTTCCATATTACAAGGGAACGTCGCTTCCGGCGATAGCGGGAATAGCGCTGGCTCATTCAGAAGGATCACTCCAGATCCTGCGGAAGAGACAGGGCGCCCTGGGCAAGCGCCGGACAGGCATCTTCTGTAGAGGAATCCGATGCAAATCAACGAACAGAACCGTCATACCCAAGCTGCTGCCGCTTCTGCCGCGAGCGGAACCCGGGCGCGGTCGCAGGCCGAGATCGATCAGGGCCTGCGCGCGTTCATGCTCGGCGTCTACAACAACATGGTGATCGGCCTCGCCATCACCGGGCTGGTCGCGCTCGGCACCTACATGCTGGCAACCACGACGGCGCCCGATGGCAGTCTGGCGCTGACGTCATTCGGCGCAGCCGTTTACACCAGCCCGTTGCGCTGGGTGCTGATGCTGTCGCCGCTGGCCTTCATCTTCTTCTTCTCCTTCAAGATTGAGACCCTTCAGCCGCGCACGGCACTGATCATGTTCTTCGCCTTCGCGGCGCTGATGGGCATCTCGATGTCGTCGATCTTCCTGGTCTTCACCGGCCAGTCGATCGTCCAGGTGTTCTTCATCACAGCCGCCGCCTTCGGCAGCCTGAGCCTCTACGGCTACACCACGACGCGCAGCCTGTCGGGGATGGGGACGTTCCTGTTCATGGGGCTGATCGGTCTGGTCATCGCCATGGTCGTGAACATCTTCCTCGCATCGAGTGCCTTGGCTTTCGCCGTCTCGGTCATTGGCGTGCTGATCTTCGCCGGTCTTACCGCCTGGGACACGCAGCGTCTGAAGGAGATGTACCTGTTCAACAACTTCGACGCCGCGACGGCCACCAAGGCGTCGGTGATGGGTGCGCTGTCGCTCTACCTGAACTTCATCAACATGTTTCAGTTCCTGCTCATGCTGCTCGGCAATCGCGAGTGAGGAACGCGCCGGTTCGACCGGTCACGGACTGACGCAAAAGCCTCCGATCCCGCGGGATCGGGGGTTTTTTGTTTGAAACTCAAAAGCTTGGACGGTTCGTATCGCGGGTGGGCGACAAGCCTCTTGCGCGATGTTGCATCGCATATAAACTCACGTGGCAATCACGCGCTGAGGGATATGCGTCATGCCTGCAAACCGTCCGATCGCCAGGATTCTCGTGGCCAATCGCTCGGAAATCGCCATCCGGGTGTTTCGCGCGGCCAACGAGATGGGGATTCGCACCGTCGCGATCTGGGCAGAAGAGGACAAGTACGGGCTGCATCGCTTCAAGGCGGATGAATCCTACCAGGTCGGGCGCGGTCCGCATCTGTCGCGCGATCTCGGGCCGATCGAGAGCTATCTCTCGATCGAGGAGGTGATCCGCGTCGCGAAGCTCTCCGGCGCCGATGCGATCCATCCCGGTTACGGGCTGCTCTCGGAGAGCCCGGAATTCGCCCAGGCCTGTGCGGATGCCGGCATCGTCTTCATCGGGCCGAAGCCGCAGACCATGACGGCGCTCGGCAACAAGGTCGCCGCGCGCAATCTCGCCGTCGAGACCGGCGTTCCCGTGATCCCGGCCACCGAGCCCCTGCCCGACGACATGGCGCGGGTGCGCGAAATGGCCGATGCGATCGGCTATCCGGTCATGCTCAAGGCCTCATGGGGCGGCGGCGGGCGCGGCATGCGCACGATCCGTTCCGCTGAAAGTCTCGAACGCGAGGTGCTCGAAGGCAAGCGCGAGGCGAAGGCAGCTTTTGGCAAGGACGAGGTCTATCTCGAAAAGCTGATCGAGCGCGCCCGCCATGTCGAGGTGCAGATCCTGGGCGACAGCCACGGCAACCGCGTGCATCTGTTCGAGCGCGATTGCTCGATCCAGCGCCGTAACCAGAAGGTCGTCGAGCGCGCGCCCGCCCCTTATCTCGACGCTTCCCAGCGCGACGAGATCGCCGGCTACGCGCTGAAGCTCGCCGATGCGACGGATTATATCGGCGCCGGCACGGTCGAATTCCTGATGGATGCCGATACGGGCCAGTTCTATTTCATCGAGGTCAATCCGCGCATCCAGGTCGAGCATACGGTAACGGAGGAGGTCACCGGCATCGACATCGTCAAGGCGCAGATCCGTGTCGCCGAAGGAGTCGCGATCGGCGCGCCGGAATCCGGCGTGCCGGGCCAGGCCGATATCAGGCTCAACGGCCACGCCCTGCAATGCCGCATCACCACGGAAGACCCCGAGCAGAATTTCATCCCCGATTACGGGCGCATCACCGCCTATCGCGGCGCGACCGGATTCGGTATCCGCCTCGATGGCGGCACGGCCTATTCCGGGGCGGTGATCACGCGGTTCTATGATCCGCTTCTGGAGAAGGTCACCGCCTGGGCGCCCAATCCGCAGGATGCCATCGCACGCATGGACCGGGCCCTGCGCGAATTCCGCATCCGTGGCGTGGCCACCAATCTCACCTTTCTCGAAGCGGTGATCGGCCATCCACAATTTCGCGCCAACACCTATACCACCCGCTTCATCGACGAGACGCCGGAACTCTTCACCCAGGTCAAGCGCCAGGACCGGGCGACCAGGCTGTTGAACTATCTCGCCGATGCCAGCGTCAATGGCCATCCCGAGACACGCGATCGCGCCCGCCCGAACGCGGAAGCGGCGGCCCCCGTCATTCCCTATTGCCCGGATGAACCTCGCGCGGGCACGAAGCAGCGCCTCGATGCGCTCGGCCCGGAGAAATTCGCTGCCTGGATGCGTGCGGAAAACCGGGTGCTGTTAACCGATACCAGCATGCGCGACGGCCATCAGTCACTCTTGGCCACGCGCATGCGCACCCACGACATCGCCCGCATTGCCGGCACCTATGCGCGCGCCCTGCCGGATCTTTTCTCCCTCGAATGCTGGGGCGGGGCAACCTTCGACGTCGCCATGCGCTTCCTCACCGAAGACCCCTGGGAGCGGCTGGCGCTGGTGCGCGAGGGGGCGCCCAACATCCTCCTGCAGATGCTGCTGCGCGGGTCGAACGGAGTGGGTTACACCAATTATCCCGACAATGTCGTGCGCCATTTCGTCAGGCAGGCGGCTTGCGGCGGGGTCGATCTGTTTCGCGTGTTCGATTGCCTCAACTGGGTCGAGAACATGCGCGTCGCCATGGATGCGGTGCGCGGGGAGGGCAGGCTGTGCGAGGCGGCGATCTGCTATACCGGCGATCTCGCTGACGCGAGCCGCCCGAAATACGATCTGAAATACTATGTTGCGCTCGCCCGCGAGCTGGAGGCGGCGGGCGCGCATATCATCGCCATCAAGGATATGGCGGGGCTGCTCAAGCCGGCCTCGGCCCGGGTCTTGTTCAAGACCCTGCGCGAAGAGACGGATCTGCCGCTGCATTTTCATACGCATGACACGTCCGGTATCGCGGCAGCCACCGTCCTCGCGGCGATCGACAGCGGCGCCGATGCGGTGGATGCGGCGATGGATGCGTTGTCCGGCAACACCTCTCAGCCCTGTCTCGGCTCACTGGTCGAGGCCCTGCGCGGCCATGAGCGCGATCCCGGTCTCGACCCGGAATGGATCCGGCGGATCTCGTTCTACTGGGAGGCGGTGCGCAACCAGTATGCCGCGTTCGAGAGCGACCTGAAAGGGCCGGCTTCGGAGGTCTATCTGCACGAAATGCCCGGCGGGCAGTTCACCAATCTCAAGGAGCAGGCCCGTGCCATGGGGCTGGAGAGCCGCTGGCACGAGGTGGCGCAGGCCTATCACGACGTGAACCTGCTCTTCGGCGACATTGTCAAGGTGACGCCGTCATCGAAGGTGGTGGGCGACATGGCCCTGATGATGGTGGCGCAGGATCTGAGCGTCGCCGACGTTGCCGATCCCGACAACGATATCAGCTTCCCCGATTCGGTCATCGCCATGCTGCGCGGCGATCTCGGTCAGCCACCCGGTGGCTGGCCCGAGGCGATCACCGCCAAGGCGCTCAAGGGCGAGGCGCCTGGCACCGAGCGACCCGGCGCGCTGCTCGCCCCGGCCGATCTCGCTGCCGATCGCAAGATGCTGGAAGCCGAGCTGGAGCGGGAGGTCAGCGATGCGGAATTCGCCTCCTGGCTGATGTATCCCAAGGTCTTCACCGATTTCGCCCGCGCCTCGGAAGAATACGGCCCCGTCTCCTGCCTGCCGACGCCGAATTTCTTCTACGGCATGGCGCAGGAGGAGGAGATCCTCGTCGAGATCGAGCGCGGCAAGACGCTGGTCGTGCGCTGCCTCGCCTTCGGTGAGACTGACGAGGACGGCATGGTCACGGTCTTCTTCGAGCTCAACGGCCAGCCCCGGCGCATCAAGGTGCCTGATCGGGCGCGTGGTGCGAGCGGTGGCAAGGTCAAGCGCAAGGCGACGCCGGGGGATGGGACCCATATCGGCGCGCCGATGCCGGGTATCGTCTCGACCATCGCGGTCGCTGCGGGCCAGAAGGTCCAGGCGGGTGACGTGCTGCTCTCCATCGAGGCGATGAAGATGGAAAGCGCCCTGCATGCCGAGCGCGACGGCACCATCGCGGAGGTGCTCGTCCAGCCTGGTGAACAGATCGACGCCAAGGATCTGCTCATCGTCTATGCTGCGCAGTGAAAGCAGTCGGCCAGGGGCAAGTCTGCCAGCGGCACTTGGCGCGCGATGATTGCTTGACCCGTTCAATACGCCTGCTAACCATCGGCAATGTGGGGGGCGTATTGCATGACCATTCCCAATCTGATCACGATCTTTCGCCTCGTTCTCGTGCCGCTCGTCATTCTGGCGATCCTGCAGGGTGCCTGGGGCGTGGCTTTCGCCATGTTCGTGATCGCAGGCATCTCTGACGGGGCCGATGGCTATATTGCGCGGCGGTTCGACATGCGCAGCGAATTCGGCGCCATGATCGACCCGCTTGCCGACAAGGCTCTGGTGATCTCCATCTTCGTGACACTCGCACTGGTCGGCGAAATTCCAGTCTGGATCGCCGTACTGGTGGTGTTTCGCGATGCGATGATCGTCATGGCCTTCATGGTGGCAGGGCAGCTGACGCGCCCGATGAAGGTCAGACCCCTGATGATCTCGAAAGTGAATACGGCTGTGCAGATCGCTTATGTGGCGCTGGTTCTGGGCCTGCTCGCGCTTGGTATCGCCGCGCCGCGGGTCGAGACGTTCATGCTGTGGAGCGTTGCGGTCTTGACCGTCATCACCGCCGGCGCCTATCTCGTGATCTGGTTGCGGCACATGACCCGATGACCAGATCCTGCGCGCTTGCGCCGCTTTTGCCGAGGGTTCGATGACCATACAGAAGCAATTCGGATTCTGGATCGCGGCGCTCGTCGTCTTTGTTCTGTTTCTGTGGCTTTTCAGCAGTATCCTGCTGCCTTTCGTCGCCGGGCTGGCGCTGGCCTATCTGCTGGACCCCGTCGCCACGCGGCTCCAGCGCCTGGGGCTCGGACGGCTCGGGGCGACGCTGCTGATCCTGAGCCTCTTCGTCATCGTCTTCGTGCTCGTCCTGATCCTTGCCGTTCCGCTGGCAGTGCGGGAATTGAACGCCTTCCTGCAGATGCTGCCGTCTTACGTCGGTCAGCTCCAGCGTCTTGCCTACGAGCATGGCGGCCCGCTGCTGGAACTGGTCGGCGGCGCAGAGGCCGGGCGGGACGTCGAAAGCTCCATCCGTGACATGGCGGGAAATGCCTCAGGATATCTGCTGACGCTGCTAGGATCGATCCTCGCCGGTGGACAGACCTTGCTGTCCGTCATGTCCCTGCTTGTCGTGACGCCAGTCATCGCCTTCTACCTCCTGATCGACTGGCACAAGATGGTGGCGAGGGTCGATTCATGGCTCCCGCTGCGCCACCGCGACACGATCCGGAAGCTGGTTCGCGAGATCGATACGGCGCTGGCTGGTTTCGTGCGCGGGCAGGCGGCCCTGTGCCTGATTCTCGGTGCTTTCTACGCCATCGGCCTGAGCCTCATCGGTTTGAATTTCGGCGCCCTGATCGGTCTTACTGCGGGATTGCTGAGCATCATCCCCTATGTGGGTTCCTTCGCCGGGCTGCTGCTCTCCGCCGGCGTCGCGATCGTCCAGTTCTGGCCGGAATATTTCTGGATCGTGATGACGCTTGTCATCTTCTTCTCCGGGCAATTCGTCGAGGGCAACGTGCTGCAGCCGAAACTGCTGGGCGCATCGGTGGGTGTGCATCCGGTCTGGCTGATGTTCGCGCTGTTTGCTTTCGGGTCGCTGTTCGGCTTTCTCGGCCTGCTGATGGCGGTACCGCTCGCGGCAGCGGTCGGTGTCTTGATGCGTTTCGGGCTGCGTCGCTACCTCGCCAGCAGCTACTATCGCGCGGATGGCGAGCCGGTCGCGAAAGCCGCAGAGCCGCGTCATGAATGAGCGCCCGTCGCGCGCCCGGCGCAAACCGCTGCAGGCGGATCAACTCGCCCTCGATCTCGCTCTCGAACCGCGCTATGGCGGCGAGGATTTCCTCGTCGGGGCCTCCAACGAGCACGCCCATGCCCTGATCGAAGCCTGGCCCGACTGGTCCGACCGGATCGTCATGATCGAGGGCCCGCCTGGCAGCGGCAAGACGCATCTCGCCGCGATATGGGCCGAGCGCGCCCATGCCTGGACGGTGGATGCCGCGCAGATCAGCATGGCGCGGGTGCCCTATCTCGTCTCGAACCGGGCGCTCGTGATCGAGGATGCCGATCGCGGGCCGCGCGATGATGCGGCTTTCTTTCACCTGCTCAACCTCGCGCGCGAACAGGGTACCAGCGTGCTGATCACCGCGAGCGCCCCGCCTTCGGCCTGGGGGCTCGCCACGCCGGATCTGCTCTCGCGCCTGCGGCTCGCACCCGGTGCGCGGATCGATCCGCCGGATGAAGGGCTCTTGAAAGCGGTGCTGGTCAAGCTCTTCGTCGATCGTCAACTCCTCGTCGATACCCGCGTCGTCGATGCGCTCGCCCTGCGCATCGACCGCTCGCTGGCCCAGGCGGGGCGGGTCGTCGCGGCGCTCGACAGGGAAGCCCTGCGGCGGGGACGACGGCTGACGCGCAATCTCGCACTGGAAATTCTCGCCGACATGCCCGACCTCGCGGAGGATGGGGCTGATGAATCGGGCGAAGAAGATGGGGATGGGGTTTCCTCCGGGGGCGACAGCACACCATGATCGATTAAGATGCCCCCGTCGCCAGAATGTCGCAAAGGCGCGTCAGATTGCGATTTTTGGGTGACGAAGAAGGAGAGAACCGGTGCGCGCCAGCCTCAGTACAGCAGCCGATGTCGACGAGATCGCGAATGTCGAGGATCCGCCGGTCGTGCAGAAGGGCGCGCCGCCTCAGGGGCGCGATCTGCTGGGAACGCCGCATCGCTTCGTCAACCGTGAACTCTCCTGGCTGGAATTCAACCGCCGCGTCCTGGAGGAGGCCTCCAACGGTAATCATCCGCTGCTCGAACAGCTGCGCTTTCTCTCGATCTCGGCCAATAATCTCGATGAGTTCTTCATGGTCCGCGTCGCCGGCCTCAAGGGGCAGGTGCGCGAGGATCTCACCGCCGTCTCGCAGGACGGGCTGACGCCGAGCGAGCAATTGGCGCGCATCGGCCAGGAAGTCGCCACGCTCACGGTCGATCAGCAGGCGCGCTGGCGGGAATTGCGCGACGAATTACTGGGTGAGGAAATCGCCCTCATCGGCGAGGATGACCTGTCGAAATCAGAGCGGGTCTGGCTCGAAGATCATTTCCTGCATCATATCTTCCCGATCCTGACCCCGCTCGCCATCGACCCGGCCCATCCCTTCCCCTTCATCCCCAATCTCGGCATGTCGCTGGCGCTGAAGCTGCGCCGTCAGAGCGACGGCAAGCTGCTCAATGCTCTGATCCGCTTGCCCTTGAAAATCGACCGGTTCATCAAGCTGCCCGATTACGGCGATCACGGCGGCATGCGTTTCATCACGCTGGAACAGGCCATCGTGCTGCATATCGGACGGTTGTTTCCCGGCTACGAAGTGATCGGCCAGGGCTCCTTCCGGGTGATCCGCGATTCCGATATCGAGATCGAGGAAGAGGCTGAGGATCTGGTGCGCGTCTTCGAGACGGCGCTGAAGGAGCGTCGGCGCGGCTCGGTGATCCGGCTTGAAATCGAGGAGCGCATGCCCGAGGATCTCGGCGCTTTCGTCGCCGCCGAGCTGCATGTCGCGCCGGAAGAACGCGTCACCATTGACGGTATGCTGGCGCTCGGGGAGTTGTCGCAGCTCGTGGCGCTGGAGCGGCCGGATCTGAAGTTCAAGCCTTACAAACCCCGCTTTCCCGAGCGCATCCGGGACCAGGGCGGGGACTGCTTCGCGGCGATCCGCGAGAAGGACATTATCGTCCATCACCCTTACGAATCCTTCGATTCGGTGGTGCAGTTCCTCAACCAGGCGGCGCGCGATCCGCATGTGGTCGCGATCAAGCAGACGCTCTATCGCACCTCGAACCAGTCACCGATCATCGCCGCTCTGGCGGAAGCCGCCGATGCCGGCAAATCGGTCACGGCTCTGGTCGAACTGAAGGCACGCTTCGACGAGGAGGCCAATATCCGCTGGGCCCGGGATCTGGAGCGCGCCCATGCGCAGGTGGTCTTCGGCTTCATCGAGCTCAAGACCCATGCCAAGCTCTCCATGGTCGTGCGCCGCGAGGGCGGCCAGCTTGTCACCTATTGCCATGTCGGCACCGGCAATTACCATCCGATCACCGCGCGGATCTACACGGATCTGTCCTATTTCACCGCCGATCCGGTGATCGCGCGCGACGTGGCGCGGATCTTCAACTTCATCACCGGCTATGCCGAGCCCGCCGAGCTGGAGCGCATGGCGGTCTCGCCTTACACGTTGAAGAAGCGCCTTCTCCAGCACATCGCGGAAGAGATCGAGCATGCCCGAGCCGGGCGCCCGGCGGCGGTCTGGCTGAAATGCAACGCGCTCGTCGATCACGAGATCATCGACGCGCTCTACGAGGCGAACGGCGCCGGCGTGCAGATCGATCTGGTCATCCGGGGTATCTGCTGCCTGCGGCCCGGCATTGCGGGCCTGTCGGAGAATATCCGGGTCAAGTCGATCGTCGGGCGCTTCCTCGAACACAGCCGCATCTATGCTTTCGGCAATGGCGAGGGATTGCCCGGGCCGAAGGCGCATGTCTATATCTCCTCTGCCGATCTGATGCAGCGCAATCTCGACCGGCGCGTCGAGGCGCTGCTGCCGATCCATAATCCGACGGTCCATCAACAGGTGCTGGAACAGATCATGCTGGCCAATCTGCTCGATAATCAGCAGAGCTGGCGCCTGCTCCCATCCGGGGCGGGCGAGCGGATCAATCCGGAGCCGGAGGAAGAACCCTTCAACGCCCACAAGTTCTTCATGACCAATCCCAGCCTGTCAGGCCGGGGCGAGTCCTTGAAGACCTCCAGCCCGAGGTCGCTGCTCAAACGTGGACAACGCAACTAAGAATTTTCTGATGCGCGACGAGGCTCCCGGCCGGCTCAAGGTCGGGCGCCCGGTCGGCATCATCGATATCGGCTCCAACTCGGTGCGCCTCGTGGTTTATGAGGGACTGACCCGCGCGCCGACACCAATATACAATGAGAAAGTGCTTTGTGGTCTCGGTCGCAATGTGGCTTCAACCGGAAGACTCGACGAGGAAGCGGTGGCGCGCGCGCTTCGTGCGCTGGCCCGGTTCAAGGCCTTGTGCGCCACGATCAAGGTCGGCAAGGTGCATGTGCTCGCCACCGCCGCTGCCCGTGATGCGCAGAACGGTCCCGATTTCCTGGCCGAGGCCGAGGGCATTCTCGGGCAGGAAATCGAACTCCTCTCCGGCGCCCGTGAGGCAGAGCTCTCGGCGCTCGGTGTGATTTCCGGCTTTCACGAGCCGGACGGGATCGTGGGTGATCTCGGCGGTGGCTCGCTCGAACTCATCGACATCAAGGGCGCGCGCGCCACCCCCGGTGTCAGCCTCAAGATCGGCGGGCTCGCTCTGCAGGACATGTCCGGCGGCTCGCTCAAGAAGGCGCGAAAGCTGGTCCAGACGGCCCTGCAGCGCGCCGCGCCGCTTTCATCCCTGACCGGACGCCCGTTCTATGCCGTCGGCGGCACCTGGCGTGCCCTCGCCCAGGCGCATATGGCGCTGCGAAATTATCCGCTGCGGGTGATGCATGATTACCGCATCGCCCCCGATGACGCGCTCGCCTTTCTCGCCGAATTGCAGGAGAGCGACGACGATGCGCTGAAGGCGATCGAAGGCGTCTCCTCGGCGCGGCGGCCGCTGATGAAGATCGGCGCCGTCATCCTGGAGGAGATCATCCGCGCCGGGCAGCCTTCGGCCATCGTCGCGTCGGCGCTGGGCGTGCGCGAAGGTGTGCTTCATGAGCGACTCGACGACGAATTGAAAGGCGCCGATCCGTTGATCACGGCGGCGGCGGATTTCAATCTTCTGCGCGCCCGCTCGCCCGGTCATGGCGTCGAGCTGATTTCCTGGACCGACCATCTGTTCGAGACGCTGAAACTGGCCGAGACGCCCGCAGAACAGCGCCTGCGCCACGCTGCCTGCCTGCTCGCCGATATCGGCTGGCGCGCACATCCCGACTATCGCGGCGAGCAGAGCCTCAACATCATCGCCAATGCGGCTCTTGTGGGGATCGACCATCCGGGCCGCGCCTATCTTGCCCTGTCGAGCTTCTTCCGCCACGAGGGCCTCGCCATCGACAAGGCGAGCCCGCAGCTGAAGAGCCTCGCCACGCCGCGCCTGATCGATCTCGCGCGCATCCTCGCGGGAGCATTCCGCGTCGCTTATCCGATCTCTGTGGCGATGGAAGGCGTCCTGCCCAAGACGGCTTTGTTCGCGCGCGGAGACCGCATCGTGCTCGGCCTGCCCGACGACATGGCGCCGCTGGCCGGCGAACGGCTGCACGGGCGCATGCGCCAGCTCGGCAAACTGCTCGGTCGCGAGCCGCGCATCGAGGCCGGTTGAACCATGCGTATCATGCGATCCGCCAGCCGGGTTTGCATGCACGCGATCTCGACAGCAGCATGGTCCGGGTGCAGGATAGCGCCTCGACACGGTCTTGCCGGTTCGCCACGCGAAACGCCCGAAGGAATGCCATGAACGCGCCCACTCGCATCGAGCGCCGCTCCTCCACCTGTCCGCATGATTGCCCCTCTGCCTGCGCGCTGGAAGTCGAGGTCATCGACGGCACCAGCATCGGCAAGGTGACGGGCGATGCCGAGCAGAGCTACACGGCCGGGGTAATCTGCGCCAAGGTCGCGCGCTATGCCGAGCGTATCCATCACCCCGAGCGGCTGACCCAGCCCTTGCGCCGCGTCGGCCCCAAGGGCTCGGGCGAATTCGCGCCGATCTCCTGGAACGAGGCTCTGGATATCACCGCGAAGGCATTCCGCGAGGCGGAAGAGGTGCATGGGGCGGAGGCCGTCTGGCCGTATTACTATGCCGGCACGATGGGCCTCGTCATGCGCGACGGCATCAACCGGCTGCGCAATGTCCGAAAATATTCCGGTCAGTATAATACGATCTGCACGACCATGGCCTGGACCGGCTTCATCGCCGGAACCGGCATTCTCGCCGGGCCCGATCCGCGCGAGATGGCGAAATCGGATGTGGTGGTGATCTGGGGCACGAATGCCGTGCATACCCAGGTCAATGTGATGACCCATGCCATGCGCGCCCGCAAGGAACGCGGGGCGAAGATCGTCGTCATCGACATCTACGACAATGCGACGATGAAGCAGGCCGATCTCAAGCTCGTGCTCAAGCCCGGCACTGACGCGGCGCTCGCGTGCGCGGTGATGCATGTGCTCTTCCGCGACGGCCATGCCGATCGCGATTACATGGCGCGCCACGCCGATTGTCCCGACGAACTGGAGGCGCATCTGAAGAGCCGCGATCCCGCCTGGGCCGCGGCGATCACGGGATTGTCCGTGGAGGATATCGAGGCCTTCGCCAGGCTCGTCGGCGAGAACAAGCGCACATTCCTGCGTCTCGGCTATGGTTTCTCACGCCAGCGCAACGGCGCCATCGCCATGCATGCGGCGAGCTGCATCGCCACGGTGGCCGGGCACTGGCCATATGAGGGGGGCGGCGCCTTCCACAATAACGGCGCGATATACCACTGGCGCAAATCCGTGATCGAGGGTCTCGACGCGCTCGACATGAAGGTGCGCAAGCTCGACCAGTCGCAGATCGGGCGCGTACTCACCAACGACCCGGAAGCCCTGCGCCATGGCCCGCCGGTCAAGGCGATGCTGGTGCAGAATACCAACCCGGTCTCCGTCGCGCCCGAGCAGGAACTGGTGAAGCAGGGTTTTGCGCGCGAGGATCTGTTCGTCTGCGTACACGAGCAATTCATGACCGAAACGGCGCTCTACGCCGATATCGTGCTGCCCGCCACCATGTTCATGGAGCATGACGATCTCTATCAGGGCGGCGGCCACCAATA
>Ga0102938_10002511_pt1 | contig 13871 bp, 11 predicted proteins | sample SalPonR2_B_D2_MG_FD_84516 | JGI IMG/M metagenome (GOLD analysis project Ga0102938, IMG submission 84516) | Salt pond soil microbial communities from South San Francisco under conditions of wetland restoration - Salt Pond MetaG R2_B_D2_MG | ecosystem: Environmental > Aquatic > Marine >... | reverse complement strand
GTGACGATCCGCCCCAGTCTCGCCGTCGTTGCACCCGGCTGCGTGTCGTCGACCCGGAGGAACTCCGCCATCTCGGTGGTCCCGCTCGCCACGTTCATCTCGGCCATCCCGTCGGCGGTCATCGACGCGTCGTCAGAGGTTGCCGCCGGCGGTGCCGCGCTGTCGGTGAGTGTCGAGTCATCGACGCCGGGATCGGTGCTGCGGTCCGCCCCGGCCGTGAACGAGAAGCTGCCGCTGATCGGATGCGAGTCCCCGGCGCGGACGCTCCAGCGCACGCCGATCTGCCCGCCACTCAGTGCTGGGTCGAACGTGAGTGTGAACGTCTTGTCGTCGGTCGTTGTCACCGACGTCGGTTCGCGCACCTCGCCGGTCGCGTCGAGCACCACGAAGCCGTCGCCCGCCTCTTCCGAGGTGCCCGAGAACTGCAGCACGACCTCACCGACCGGTCCAGCGACGGTCGATCCGTCCGCCGGATCGGAACCGACGAAGCTGGTGTGCGCCCACGCAGGGGACCCCGTGGCGGTCAGCGCGGCGAGACACGCAATGGCTGCGACGAGTGCCTTTCCGATCGTCACGGCCGCGCGCGAGTTGGTCGAGGGCGCAGACATGGCCGTTCACCCTAGGGCGTCACGGCGCAACAGCGACTTCGGCTCAGGGCGACAGCTCGTCGCGCCCGTTCGTCACGTCGTACTCCGGCACCGGCCGCTCCTCGAGTTCGGCCTGGGTGGTCACCTCGCCGTTGGCGCTGATGTCGTCGATCAACCAGTTCATCTCGGCGATCTCACGGCGTTGGGCGAGGATGATCGCGTCGGCCAGTTCGAGCACCCGCAGGTCGGTGAGTTCCGAGCGTTCGCTGGTGAGGATCGCGATCGAGTGGTGCGGGATCATCGCTCGCATGTACGAAGAGTCCTGCACCGTGGTCTGGCTGCGGACCAGCCAGAGCGACAGTGAGAAGATGAGCACGCTGGTGACCAGGATCGCCACGTTGACGATCTTGCTCTTGTACATGCCGAGCATGAACAGCAGCATGATCGCTGCCATCGTCGAACCCATCACGAACGCCATGTAGAAGCGGGTCTCGCTCCACTGGACGTGATCCCATTCGTAGGTGTTCAGGTACATGAGCACGAACATCGCTGCGGTGGAGGTGGCGATCATCGCACCGAAGCGGATGTACATCTTCTTCATCCGGTCGTCCATGACGTCGTCCGACTCGTCGTGGTCCTCGTTCGACGCAGCGTCAGCTCGTTCGTCGATCGGTTCGTCGGAGCCCTCTGTGGTGGGAAACGTGGTGCGATGGATACGGTCGGTCGTGACGTCGGTCGGCGCTGGCGACTTCGGGGTGGTGTCCTCGGCCATGTGTGCACTCCTGTTGTCGGTGCCGCCGGTTCAGCGGCGTGCTCCCCGAGGACGTACCCGACGGTCGCTGTCGCAAACTGGTGCGAGTGGCGCGGACGACGACCGCTATCCGAGGCAGAGCCGACGAGCCGGGGCGCGATCAGTCGTCGACGGTGACGAGCGCGTCACGGAGCTCACGCTTGAGAATCTTGCCCGACGCATTGCGGGGAAGCTGCTCGGTCACGATCGTGACCCGACTCGGCACCTTGAAGCCGGCGAGACGTTCGCCGACGAACTGTTGGAGCTGGTCGACGGTCAGCGACTCGCCGGGACGCACCATCACGTGACACGCCACCTCCTCGCCCAGGCGTTCGTGGGGGACGCCGTACACAGCGGCTTCGTACACGGCGGGGTGTTCGTAGATGGCCGCTTCGACCTCGGCGGAGTAGATGTTCTCGCCGCCGCGCAGCACCATGTCCTTCGCCCGGTCGCTGACGTACACGAAACCGTCGTCGTCGATGCGGCCGATGTCGCCCGAACGGAGCCATCCGTCGACGATCGTGTCGGCGGTGGCGTCGGGCCGGTTCCAGTACCCGCGGATCAGCATCGGGCCGCGGAACCAGATCTCGCCGGTCTCGCCGGTCGGCAACACGTTGCCGATCGGGTCGGTGACACGGAGGTCCATGATCGGAACGGCGCGGCCGGTCGAGGTGGGGTGGGCAACGAAGTCGTCGCCGGCGTTGCCCGGCCCGTAGGCGTTCGTCTCGGTCATGCCGTAGCCGAGGCTCGGTCGGCCCTTGGAGAAGTTGTCCTCGATGCGCTTGACCAGCTCCGGTGGCATGGGAGCGCCACCGCCGCCGACGGCGGTGAGGCTGGAGGTGTCGCGTTGGTCGAACGTGGGCGCCTCGAGCAGGTCCCAACTCATCGTCGGCACGCCGACGAAGTTGGTGACCCGTTCGCGTTCGATCAACTCCAGCGCCCGGTCGGGGTTCCACTTGTAGGTCATCACCAGCTTCGAGCCGCCGACGAATGCGCCGAGCATCACCGGCACCAGACCGGTGACGTGGAACAGCGGCACCGGCAGCATCACCGCCGCCTGCTGCTTGTCCGGGTCGGGGTCGCTCGGCTCACGTGCGGCGTTGACCGCTGCTCTGGCGGCGAAGGCCATCAGCGAACTGAGGACGGCGCGATGGGTCGACACCGCACCCTTCGGATTGCCGGTGGTTCCCGAGGTGTAGAGGATCGTGACGTCGTCGTCGGGGTCGATGTCGACGTCGGGCAGCGTCGCGCCCGGTGTCAACAGGTCTTCGAGGGCGACGACCTCGAACGGGTCGTCGGGTCGTGCTGCTGCACCTTCGCGGACGGTGACGACCCTGGCCGTGATCGATCCGCGCTCGGCGGCGCGCATCCGATCCAATCGGTCGGCGTCCGCGACGACGACGTTCGAGCCCGAGTCGGCGAGGGCGAACACCATCTCGTCGGTCTGCCACCAGGCGTTCATCGGGACGGCGACGGCGCCCACCGAGGTGATGGCCGCGAACGCAGCGATCCATTCCGGGTAGTTGCGCATGGCGATCGCGACGCGGTCGCCCTTGGCGATGCCGAGGTCGTGTACGAGCGCGTGGGCGATCTGGTTCACGAGCTCGAGCACCCGTGGCATCGGCCAGCGCTCGTCCTCGAACACGATGAAGTCGTCGGTGCGGGCGCCGGCTGCTGCGAACAGGTACCGCATGTTCGGTGGGGTGCCCGTGAACACCTTGGTCGGCACGCCGAACACGTCGACCTCGGTGATCTCGAACCGTGTGCCCGGTGCGCAGACCGCTGCGCACGCTTCCTGGAATGTCATCGTCATGACTGCCCGTCGTAGCACACCGCCGAACCGTCACACGGTGCCGGGCCCACTAGCTTCGCCGGCGTGTGCGACACCCTGGTCTCGTTGACGCCGGACGGCGTGCTGTTCGCGAAGAACAGCGATCGCGATCCGAACGAGGCGCAGATCCCGCGCTGGTACCCGGCCGCCGACCACGAGCCGCTCGTCGACGAGGTCGACTGCACGTGGATCTCGGTCCCGCAGGTCGCCCACACCAATGCCGTGCTCGTCTCGCAGCCGTGGTGGATGTGGGGCGCCGAGATGGGCGCCAACGAGCACGGTGTCGTGATCGGCAACGAGGCGGTGTTCACGAACCAGCCGCTCGGCGAGCCGGCGCTGCTCGGGATGGACCTGTTGCGACTCGCGCTCGAACGCGCCGCCACTGCGCACGACGCGGTCGGCGTGATCGTCGAGCTGCTCGGCCGCCACGGCCAGGGCGGCCCGTGCAGCCACGAGAAGCCAGGGTTCTCGTACCACAACAGCTTCCTGGTCGCTGATCCGTGGGGCGCCATCGTGCTCGAGACGGCCGGTCCGCACTGGGCGACCGAGGAGGTCGTCGGCCCCGGGAGATCGATCTCCAACGGGCTGACGATCGCCGGGTTCGCCGACGAGTTCACCTCGACGACCGCAGCTCGCAACGCGTCGTGCACGATGCGTCGAGCTCGCACGCAGCCGGCCGCCGAGGCAGCTGTGGGCGTCGCCGACATGTTCGCCGCACTACGCGATCACGGCGGGGGAGCGGTGCCGGTGTTCTCGGAGACCGACGGGGCGATGGCGGCGCCGTGCGTGCACGCCGGTGGCTCGGTGTCGTCGTCGCAGAGTACGGCCTCGTGGGTGAGCGATCTGCGCGGTGATCCGCTGCACTGGGTGACTGCGACCTCGGCGCCGTGCACCTCGATCTTCCACCCGGTGCGGGTGAGTGAACCCGTCGACCAGGGCGCGACGTTCGGCCCCGACCCGACGAACCGGTACGACGCAGCAAGTCGGTGGTGGAGCCACGAGCTGCTGCACCGTCGTGTGTTGCGGGACCACGGCCCAGCGAAGGACGCGTTCGGTGCAGTCCGTGATCGGCTCGAGCACGAGTGGACCGCAGCGCCGCCCACCACCGTGGAGGCATTCGCCCAGTCGGCCGACCACGAGCGAGCCTGGCTCGCCGGTCTCGTCGCCATCGACCAGGTCGACACTCGGCCGACGTGGCTGCAGGATCTGTGGCGCGGCCTGGACCACGCGGCGGGGATGCCGCGTGACGCCGACCCACTGTCGGGGTGACCCCGACCAACCCCGACCACGGGGTTGGCTGTGTCGATGACTGGTCTGAGCTCCCAGCGGGTACGAGTCGCGCATGAGCACCAACCATCTCCGCAACCAGGCAGGCGGCAACCCAGCGCAGGGGCCGCACCCCGACGTCGCCAATCCGACACCGAGCCCGGCGGCCGGCGAAGACTTCCCCGACCGACCCGAAGAGAGCGTGGCCGAGCGGCCTCAGGACCAGCCCGACCTCGACGCGTTCGCCGAGCGCATGGGCACCGACCAGCTCGAGGGTCGATCCGCGGCGCGCCTCGGAGTCGATGACGACAAGCGCGACTGGCGCGCCCCGGTGTCGACGGCGCTCGGTGGGCTCGCCACAGGGGCGCGTTCACTCGGTGAGCGTCTCAAGGGCGTCTCCGAACGTCTCGTGTCCGACGACGACGCCGACCTCGACCTCGGTGACCTGCGGGAGCGGGTCGGCAAGGTCCGCACCGTGATGGTCACCACCGCCGATGAGCGTGGCACGTTGTCGTCGAGGCCGATGACGGTGCAGTACGTCACCGATTCCGGCGACGTCCACTTCGTCGTCGACCGCGACGCGGACTGGGTCTCGCCCTCGATGGACGCCGTGAACGTGGCATTCGTCGACGGCTCGTCCACCTGGGTCTCGGTCGCCGGACGTGGTGTGCTCGACAACGACAACCAACTCCTCGACGACCTGTGGAATCCGCTGCTCGACTCGTACTTCCCCGAGGGCCGGGCGAACGCCGTGGTCCTGCGGGTGCTGGCCGATCGGTGGGAGTACTGGACCGCGCCGAACAAACTCAATCAGCTCGTCGAGATCGCCAAGACGCGGGTCAGCGACGACCGCCCGGACCTCGGCGATTCGGGCACGGTCGAGACCTGAACCGAACAGCGACGACCGATTCGACCGTCGCTGTACGGTCGCCGTCAGCGCAGCTCGAAGATCTCGTAGATCAGCGTGCCGTCGGGCTGGAACTCGCCCTTCGAGACCGCCTGGATCCGGTTGAGCCAGGCGTAGCGTTCGTCACCGGTGTGGAACAACGGTGCCGCGTACACGGCCATCGTGTCGAACTGCAGCCGCCCCGAGTAGGTGGCGTGGACGACGGCTCCGTCGTCGGTCTCCAAGGTGATCTTCACCTCGAGCGTGCCGTATCCCTCTGGCGACACCTGCAACCAGTCGGCGGCCGCCGCGCCCTTCAGTGATGCGTTGAAGCGCTCGCCCTCGGCGCGTGCGCCGGTGACCTCACCGATCACCAACGTCGGTGACACGTTGACCGTCGGCGCCAAGGTCACCGTGAGCGTGCAGAGCGGGATCAGTTCGAGCGACATGACCGCACCGTAGGGCCTCTGTAGCCGGTACGAACGAGTCGAAGCACCGCCAGCCATCGGAGTGATGAGCGAGACCCCCAGATGTCGGGGTGTCGCTCATCGCGTCGGGGCGGTCAGGGGTGTGGCGAGTCGAGATCGTCGAGAAGCGACCGGCCGAGCCAGAGCGGCACGATCTGTCCGAGCAGCAGCGTGATGCCACCCACCACGAGCAGGACCCGCATCAGCGCGACGCTCAGGTCGAGGTCGTTCTTGGTCTCGGTGGCGAGCGCTCGTGCATCGGTGACGCTCGCTCGGTACTGCTCGACCAGCGTGCCGGTGTTGCCGAGGTCGGTGACGACGGCCCCGACGGCGTCCGCGAACAGGTCGAGTTCCGCCTGGAGGCCGCCGGCATCGTCGGTGAAGTCGGTGAGGCTCTCGGAGGTGGTCTCGAGTTCGTCCGGCAGTTCGTCGAGGGTGTCGGCGAGGCTGCCGAACGTCTCCCCGAGGCCGTTGTCCGGGTCGTAGTTCGGACCGATCGGCAGACTCGACAGCGTGTCGAGTGCGCTGTCGATCTGTCCGCCGATGCGCTCCAGCGTGCGTACCGTCCCGGCGGCGTCGGTGAGTGACGGTCCGAGCGTGTCGGCCAGCGACGCGATGTCGTCGATTGCGGCCGTACCGGTCTCGAACGATCCCGACACCGCAGTCAGCGTGCCTGCCAACGCTTCGACGGCGTCGACGGTGGACACCAGCACCTCCTCGGCGAGATCGATGGTGTCGTCCACGGCGTCGAGTGTCTGCACGGTGACCTCGAGGCTGTCGTCGGAGGCGTCAGCCACCTGGCCGACGAAGATCCAGCCGACGACGGCACCGACCACGGCGACGATCACACCGACCGCACCGAGGGCGATCATCAGTCGGCCAGCGCGCCGCTGGTCCTGCGGTGAGCGCCAGCGGTCGCGCAGGTCCATCAGCTCAGTTGCTGTACTGGTGGAGGGCGCCACCCTCGGAGGCGAGGCGTTCGAGCAGTGGCGACAGGTTCCAGTGGGCCCCGCCGAGCGTGTCGCTGTAGTGATTGATCCTGTCCACGATCTCGGTCAGGCCGACCGAGTCGGCCCAGTACATCGGTCCGCCACGGTAGACGGGCCAGCCGTAGCCGTTCACCCACACCACGTCGATGTCGCTGCCACGGATGGCGATGCCCTCGTCGAGGATCTTCGCGCCCTCGTTGACCATCGGGTACAGCAGGCGTTCGAGCACCTCCTGGTCGGTGACCTCACGCTGCTCGATGCCCTTGCCGACGGCGAAGTTCTTGATCAACTCGACCACGTCGGGATCCGGTGTGGCGGCGCGGGTGTCGGGATCGTAGGTGTAGTAGCCGCGACCGTTCTTCTGCCCGCGGCGACCGTTCTCGCACAGCACCTCACGAATGGTGGAGCCGGACGACTTCTCCTCGTCCCAGCCGATGTCGAGGCCAGCCAGGTCGCTCATGGCGAACGGGCCCATGGGGAAGCCGAACTCGTAGAGCACGTTGTCGACCTGGGCGGGCGTGGCGCCTTCGAGGATCATCCGCTCGGCCTCGGCGCCGCGCATGAAGAGCATCCGGTTGCCGACGAAGCCGCGGCACACACCGACCATCACCGGGACCTTGCCGATCTTCTTGCCGATCGCCATCGTGGTGGCCACCACCGAGTCGGACGACTTGTCGCCGCGCACGTTCTCGAGCAGCTTCATCACGTTGGCCGGCGAGAAGAAGTGCATGCCGATCACGCTCTCGGGCCGTGACGTGACCGCCGCAATCTCGTTGATGTCGAGCGCCGAGGTGTTCGAGGCGAGGATCGCTCCCGGCTTGCAGATCTCGTCGAGCTCCTCGAAGATCGACTGCTTCAGCTCCATGTTCTCGAAGACCGCTTCGATCACCATGTCGCAGTCGGCGAAGTCGGCCTTGTCGGTCGAACCGGTGATCAACGCCATGCGCTGCTCGACCGCTTCGGCCGGGATCGAGCCGCGCGACGCCGAGCGCTCGTAGTTCTTGCGCACCACGCCGAGGCCGCGGTCGAGCGCGGCCTGGTCGCGCTCGACGATCGTGACCGGGATGCCGGCATTCGCGAAATTCATGGCGATGCCTCCACCCATCGTGCCGGCGCCGAGCACGCCGCACTTCGCCACGTCGATGATCGGGGTGTCCTTGGCGATGTCGGGGATCTTGTTGGCGGCGCGCTCGGCGAAGAACGCGTAACGCTGGGCACCGGACTGCGGGCCGGTCATCAGCTCCATGAAGAGCTTGCCCTCGACCTTGAGACCTTCCTCGAACGGCAGATTCGCAGCCGCCTCGACGCACCGGATGTTGTATTCGGGGGCGAGGAACCCGCGGGTCTTGCGGGCGATCGATGCGCGGAAGTCGGCGAACAGCTGGTCGTTGCCCCGAGCTTCGGCAACCTTCTCGTTGCGGTCGCGCACCCGGGCGAGCGGCATGTTCTCGGCGACGGCTCTGTTGGCGAACGCCACGGCAGCCTGGCGCAGCTCGGCCGGACCGCCGACGGTGACGTCGTCGATCAGCCCGGCTTCGAGGGCCTCGGCGGTGCCGATGTGGCGGCCCGAGGTCATCATCTCGAGCGCCTTGGGGACACCGACGAGGCGCGGGAGGCGCTGGGTGCCGCCGGCGCCGGGCAGCAGGCCGAGGTTCACCTCGGGCAGACCGAACTTCGCGGAGTCGACTGCGACCCGGTAGTGCGCGCACAGCGCGACCTCCAGCCCGCCGCCGAGCGCGGTGCCGTGGATCGCAGCGATCACCGGGACCGGTGCGTCCTCCATCGCGGCCTGCACCTCGTGGAGCCCGGCGGCCTGCGGGACGTTGCCGCCGAACTCGCTGATGTCGGCGCCGGCGATGAAGGTGCGACCGTCGCAGATCACCACGACGGCCTTCGCCGCGGCTTCGACGGCCTGGTTGATCCCGTCGAACAGGCCCTGGCGCACGTGCCAGCTGAGCGCGTTGACCGGCGGGTTGTCGACGATCACGAGGGCGATGTCGCCGACGTCAGCGGCAACGGTCTCGAGGCGGACGGATTCGGAGATCGCAGTCATGTGCGTCAGTCAAGCACCCGAGCCTGCTCGCGCCCGATTCGATCACGCCTGGGGTCTGACCCCTGGCGTGATCGCGTCACCGGGAAGATCGCCGTCGGGATGCAGGGCCGACTGGAATCGGCGCATACCGGCGAGCCAGCGGTCACGGTCGGTGGCCTTGCGCTCGGTGTAGGTGGCGACCTCGGGGTGCGGCAGGATCAAGAACTGCTCGTCGCGGATCGCTTGCAGACACAGCTGTGCCACGTCGGCGGGGTCGAGCACGCCGTCGCCGCTCGCCACGCCACCTTCGAACCCGTCGTCAGCGGTCGCTTGCGCGGACGCGGCCATCGAGTGCTGCGGGCTGTTGCGCACGATGTTGGTCGCCACCGCCTGCGGACACAGCACCGAGAACCGGATGCCCTGATGGTGGTGACTGATCGACAGCCACTCCGCCAGCGAGATCGCTGCCGCTTTGGTCATCGAGTACGCCATCGAACCGATCTGGGTCAGCAAGCCCGCAGCCGACGCCGTGCTCAGGATGTAGCCCTCGCCGCGGGCGATCATCGACGGCAGCACCGCACGGGCAGCGTAGATGTGGGCCATGCAGTGCACCTCCCACATGTTCTGGATCGCCTCATTGGTGTCCTCCAACCCGGCGGCAGTCACGAAGCCGGCGTTCGACACGAACAGGTCGATGGGGCCATGAGCGTCGAGCGTCGCCTCGACCATCGCGACGATCGCCGACTCGTCGCTCACGTCGATCTCCACGGCCGTGCCGTCGATGTCGTTCGCCACCCGCTCGGCCTGGTGGCCGTGGAGGTCGGCGACGACGACGTGACGAGCACCGGCTGTGTGCGCCGCGCGGGCGATGGCTTCCCCGATGCCCGATCCGGCTCCGGTGACGACGACGACACGATCTGCGAGTTCCATCCGCGGCACCGTAGACCGCGGTGGTGGTCAGGCGGGAAGCCGGTGCAGCGGATGGCCCGCCTCGACCGTGACCGTGCAGCCGCCGCCGACCGCGAGCGGCTCGGCGCCGGGCCCGACAGCGACGTCGACGTCGACGGCCGATCCATCTGCTCGCACCACCGTGTAGCGCCACGCGGCCCCGAGGTAGCGGCGGGCCGTGATCACGTCGTCGCCACCTGCGACGACGCAGAGGTCGTGTGGGCGAGCCATCATCGAAACGTGCGCGTCGTCGGGGTCGGGGAGGAACGACGCCTCGCCGAGAAACGTCGCCACGAAGCGGTCGCTCGGACGTTCGTAGACCTCGTCCGGACGGTCGATCTGCAACATGCGGCCGTCGGCCATCACGGCGACTCGGTCGCCGAACGCCAACGCTTCCTCGCGATCGTGGGTCACCAGCACCGCCGCTGCGTCGCGCAGTCTGAGCGCTTCGATCACGTCGGTTCGGACGTCGTCGCGCAGCGACGGGTCGAGGCTGGCGAACGGCTCGTCGAGCAGCACCACCGCCGGATCGGGCGCCAGCGCCCGGGCGAGCGCGATGCGCTGTTGCTCGCCACCCGACAGCTCGTGCGGATACCGCTTCGCGACGCCGGGCAGGCGCACCAGCTCGAGCAGTTCGTCGACGCGTCGGGCACGGGCTCTCCGGTCGAGCCGGGTGAGCCCGAAGGCGATGTTCTGGTCGACCCGGCGATGCGGGAAGAGGGCATGGTCCTGGAACACCAGGCCGATCCGGCGCTTCTCCGCCGGGAGTGCCGTGACGTCCGCCCCGTCGAGCACGATCCGGCCGGCGGCGATCGGGTCGAGCCCGGCGATTGCCCGCAGCAGCGACGACTTGCCGCAGCCGCTGGGCCCGACGATCACCACCAGTTCGCCGTCGCCGACGTCGAACGACACCTCATCGACCACGTCGCGCCCGGCGATGTGGCGCGTCACACCGGCGACCGACAGCGCGGCGCTGGGCGGATCGATGGCGGCGTCCATGGGGTTGGGCACGGTAGCGGTCGGCTGCTCCGCTCGGAACCTGTCGGCAGCGACAGGCGTCGATGCAGTGAGCGACGTCGGAGCGTTCACGACACGGTCTCCGCACCGTGCTCGAGCGCCCACAGCAGCGCAGCGACCAACACCATGCCGACCGCCACGATGGCCAGGGACGGCACAGCGGCCTGCACCCACAGACTCTCGGACGTGGCCTGCCACACCCAGATCGGGAGGGTCTCGGTACCGAACGGCCGCAGGATCAACGTGATGGGCAGTTCCTTGAGGGTGTCGATCGCCACCAGCACTGCAGCGGCGATGATGCCGGCGCCGGCGAGCGGCAGCTCGACGCGCGTGGCCACACGGAACCGTCCGGCGCCGAGCGTGCGAGCGCTCGCGACCACCGACGGAGACACTTTTCCGACGCTCGACTCGATGCCCTGGTACGCCACTGCGAGGAATCGGACGACGAGCGCATAGATCAGCCCGATGAACGACCCGATCAGCAGCCACCCGTCGGGCAGCCAACCGAGTCGATCGATCGCGGCCAGGGTGACCAGGACGCCGATCGCGACGACGGGTCCCGGCACGGTGTAGCCCAGGGTCGCCATGCGGGCGAGCAGCGCCCCGCTGCGGCGCCGGCGGTTGAGCCCCGCCACGAGGAGCAGTCCGAGTGCGAGACACGTCAGTGTGGCGACGGCAGCCACCCGGAGCGACGACATCAGGTGGAAGCCGAGGTCACCGGCGACCGTGGCGGTCTGATCGGTGCGGCGGGCCTCGATCGCCCAGGTGATCAGCCGGTAGACGGGCAACGCCACGGCGATCGTGAACACGCCCCACCCGATCGTCGACGCAATGATGGCCCGTCCCCCACGCAGACGTTCGACGTGCAGCCCCGTTCGCGAGCCCGATTGTGTGAAACGTGCCCGTCCCCGCGCCAGGCGTTCCATGGCGATGAGCACGATGGCGACACCGATCAGCAACACGGACAACTCGGCAGCAGCGTTGCGGTTTCCCGTGCCGAACCACACCCGCAGTACACCGTCGGCGATCGTCGACACGTTGAACAAGCGCACGGTGCCGACGTCGGTCAACACCTCCATCCCGACCAGTGCAGCGCCGCCGGCGAGCGACGGGCGCGCCATCGGCAATGCCACCCGCCAGAACGCCTGGGTGCGACTGCAGCCGAGGCTGCGCGCCACGTCGATCGAACGCTGTGACTGTTCGCGGAACGCGGCGCGGGCGAAGAGGTACACGTACGGATACAGCGTGATGGTGAGCACCAGGGCGCACAGCCAGATCGACCTGACGCTGCGTGCGCCGAGCGGCTCCTGCAACGTGTCGAGCCACACGAATCCGAGCACGTAGCCGGGGATCGCGAGTGGGGTCACCAACAGCCAGCCGAGTACCCGGCGCCCAGGGAACTGGTACGCCGTGACCAACCACGCGAGCGACGTCCCGAGCACCAGCGTGCCGGCGAGCACCGTGGCCAACAGCGTGGCGGTGTCGCGGATCATCCCGGGCAGCCGGGTCGCCCAGAGTTCCTCCCACACCTCGGTGCTCGGCTCGACGATCGACCACACGATCACCAGCACCGGCACCGACACGGCGATCGCCACGGCCGAGATCGCCGCGGTGGTCGTCCACGACCGAGCCTGCTGACCGATCACCGACACCGTCGATGTCCGCGCCCCGCCGTTTCCGGTCGTGGGGGCGCCCGGCTCGTGCGGAACGAGATCGGCGGCGTCGGTGATCGTGCTGGTCATGCGAGCAGGTCAGCTCACTCGTATCCGGTGGCGCTCAGCACCTCGACGGCAGCGGGCTGGTTGGCGCCGAGCTGGCGTACCGCTGCGAGGTCGGCGCTGAACTCACCGAAGCCGGCGACGATGTCGTTCGGCTCCACGTCCGGGTCGACCGGGTACTCGAAGTTGGCGTCGGCGAACTGCTTCTGGCCGTCGGTGGCGAGCCACTCGATCAGCGCACGGGCACCCTCGGGGTTCGGGGCATTGGCGGTGACCGCGGCGGTGCTGACGTTGACGTGTGCGCCGCGTCCGTCCTGCTCCGGCCACACGATCTCGACCGGGAAGTCGGGATCCTCGGTGAGCAGACGACCCAGGTAGTAGGTGTTTGCGATGGCGACGTCGCACTCGCCGTCGGCCACAGCGTTGTAGATGTCCGTGTCACTGTTGATGTACAGCGGATCGTTGTCGACCCAGGACTGCACGATCTCGGTGGCGCGCTCTTCACCTTCGGCGATGATCAGGCTGGCGACCAGCGACTGGGTGTAGGGGTGGGTACTCGGCCGGAGGCAGAGCTTGCCGTCCCATTCGGGGTCGCCGATGCCGGCGTAGGTGGTCGGCGGGTTCTCGACTCGCTCGGTGCTGGCGATGATCACGCGCGCACGCTGGCTGAGGGCGAACCATTCGTTGTCCTCGCTGCGCAGCTCTTCCGGGATCGTCTCGGTGAGTACGTCACTGTCGACGCTCGCGAGGACGTCCGCTTCGGCGGACAGCTCGATGTTGGCCGCATCCGCGGTCATCACGACGTCGGCAGGGGTGTTGGCGCCCTCGGCGATCAGGCGTTCGCGCAGCTCGGGGTCGTTGCCGGTGGTGAACCGGACCTCGATGCCGGTGTCGGCGGTGAACTCCTCGAAGACCGGCTCGATGCCGTAGTGCCGGCCGGTGTACACGGTGATCGAGCCACCGGCGTCGACGGAATCGCCGTCGCCGGCTGTGTTGGTCGTGGTGTCTGCCGTCGTGTCGGCCGTCGTGTCGGTGTTGTCGCCGCCCGCGTCGTCGTCGCTGCCGCAAGCGCTCAGCACGAGCGTTGCCACCAGCAGGCTTCCCAGGAGGTGTCGTGGGTACTTGGTTGTCATAGTTAGGCAACCCTAACGAGATCGCGGAACCGATCACAACTCGGTCGTCGGCAGCCGCGTTGCGGTGCCGGTCGATCGGTGGTCGATCGGTGGTCGAGCGGTGGTCGATGATACCGATCGGTGATGTGCCAGGAATCGCCCGGGCCGTGTTCGCACTGCTGCCCATCGCCACGGTGTCTTCGGACGCTGTGCGCTCAACCCGTTGTT
>Ga0102938_10002507_pt1 | contig 13883 bp, 9 predicted proteins | sample SalPonR2_B_D2_MG_FD_84516 | JGI IMG/M metagenome (GOLD analysis project Ga0102938, IMG submission 84516) | Salt pond soil microbial communities from South San Francisco under conditions of wetland restoration - Salt Pond MetaG R2_B_D2_MG | ecosystem: Environmental > Aquatic > Marine > Intertidal... | reverse complement strand
GTCAATCCCGACGCCACGATGTCGTTGAACCAGTCCGAACTGGTGCACTTCGTCCGACCGTCGGCCGATCTGCTGTTCGAATCAGCGGCCAGCAGTCTCGGTGACCGGGTCATCGCGGTGGTGCTCACCGGCACGGGTGAGGACGGGGCGAGCGGGGTGCGCGCCGTCCACGAGGCCGGGGGCACGGTGGTGGTGCAGGACGAGCAGTCGTCGGACTTCTTCGGGATGCCGGGAGCGGCCATCGCGACGGGCGCCGCCGATCTCGTCGTGGCGCTCGACGAGATCCCCGACGTGCTGGCACGTCTCGCGCAGGGCTCGCCGGTCTGATGGATGATCTCAGCGTCGAACCGGGCCTGGAGGAACTGCTCACGTTCCTGCGCGAGGAGCGGGGACTGGACTTCACCGGGTACAAGCGCGCCAGTCTGTCGCGTCGTATCCACCGCCGCATCGAGAACGTCGGTGTCGAGGGGTTCGAGGCGTACCGGGATCTGCTCGAAGCCGATCCGGGCGAGCAGTTGCATCTGGCCAACACGATCCTGATCAACGTCACCCGCTTCTACCGCGACGAGTCCGCGTGGGCATACATGCGCGACCACGCGATCCCCACGATCGTCGACCGAAAGGCACCCGGCGAGCAGATCAGGGTGTGGAGCGCCGGATGTGCATCCGGCGAGGAGGCCTACACCCTCGCGATGCTGCTCGCCGACCACCTCGGCGTCGACCAGTTCAAGGAGCGGGTGAAGGTGTTCGCCACCGACATCGACGACGACGCCCTGGCCGAAGCCCGGTCGGGCGCGTACACGGCGGAACAACTCGATGCCGTGCCGTCGGAACAACGCGACCGGTACTTCCGGCCGACGAACGGTGGGTTCGTGTTCCGATCCGATTGTCGTCGTTCGGTGATCTTCGGACGCCACGACGTCACCGTCGATGCCCCGATCTCACGGCTCGACCTTCTCATCTGTCGCAACGTGCTGATGTACTTCGTCGCGGACACGCAGCGCCGCGTCCTCCAGCGGTTCCACTACGCGCTCGGCGAGGACGGTCTGCTGTTCCTCGGGAAGGCCGAGACGGTGTTCTCGCACGCCGATCTGTTCGCACCGGTCGACGCTGCGCTGCGCATCTTCCGGGCGACGCCCGAGTCGGCCGGCGTCCGGGCGACGCAGTTGCCGCCGCCGGTGCCGGCCTCGGCAGGAGCCGTCGAAGAGTTGCAGGCCGCGGCGTCGGAGCTGGCGCCCGTTGCCCAGTTGGTGATCGGCGTCGACGGTCGACTGGTGTCGGCGAACGAGCGGGCCCGAACGATGTTCGGACTGGGCAACGCCGAGGTCGGCCGCGACCTGGGCGCCCTCGACGTCTCGGCGCACCCCGTCGAGCTGCGTCCGTACATCGAGCAGGCCTACGCCTCGCCCGAACCGGTGGTGGTGCACGACGTCACCCTGGCCGGCGAGAACGGCCAGCGCTATCTCGAGGTGGCGCTCGTGCGCCTCGAGGTCGAGCCCGGTCGCTACGCCGGAGTGTCGGTCACGTTCGCCGACGTCACCGAACTCGGCCGGACCCGCGTCGAACTGGAGCAGTCCACCAACGATCTGCGTGTCGCGAACGACGAGCTGACATCGGTGAACCTGCAGCTCGAACAGTCGAACGAAGAGCTGCAGTCCGCCAACGAAGAACTCGAGACCACCAACGAAGAGCTGCAATCCGCCAACGAGGAACTCGAGACCATGAACGAAGAGCTTCGATCGGCCAACGAGGAACTCGAGACCATGAACGACGAACTGATCGGCCAGGCGGGCGAGATCGAACGGGCGGAGCGGTTCCTCGCCGCCACGCTCGACAGTCTGATCGGCGGGGTGGCGGTGCTGTCGCACGACTTCGACGTGATGGTGTGGAACCTCGCCGCGGAGGACCTGTTCGGTCTGCGATCCGACGAGGCCACCGGCCGATCGTTCCTCGCGCTCGACATCGGTCTGCCCGTCGGCGAGGTCGGTCCGCTGCTGCACGCCCTGGTCTCCCCGTCGGACCCTGATGCGGATCGTCCAGGCGAGAACGCATCACTCGAAGTGGTCCTCGACGCCGTCGATCGGCGGGGTCGGCCGATGCGGTGCCGAGTCACGGTGCGACGGTTCGCGAGGAGTCCCGAGCCTGACGCCAAGCTGATGGTGCTGCTCGACCCGGTCCCCGAGGACGAACCGTGACCGGGCCCGTTCCCGACGACATGGAGATCCTCCGAGAGCGCCTCGGGGCCCTGATCGACAAGGGGGCGGTCGGTGACGAGACCCGCGAGATCGCCGCCGAAGCGCTGGAGGAACTCGCCGTCGCCGTCGAGGAGATCCAGGCCCAGAACAGCGAACTCGCTGCGAGCCGCATGCTGCTCGAAGCGGAGCGCGAACGGTACCGGACGCTGTTCCACACGGTGCCTGACGGCTTCGTCATCACCACGATCGAGGGTGTCGTCACCGAGGCCAACCAGACGGCGGCGGACCTCCTCGGACGCCCACGGGGGCAGCTCGCGGGCCGGCCGCTGTCGAGGTACGTGCACGGCGACGATCGCCGTTCCTTCTACCACCACCTCAGTCAGTTGCGCAGCGCAGCCACCGGCACCTCGATCACGATCAACCTGGCGCTCGACGACCATGTGGCGTTCCCTGCGAACCTTCGCGCCACCGTGGTGAGCACGGCGGCTGGTGGCGGGCGCGAGATCCGGTGGCTGATCCACGACCGCCGCGGCGAGATCGCCACCAGGGAACTCCGCGTGAGCGAGGAGCGGTTACGAGCGCTGTTCGAGACGGCCAAGGTCGGCATCGTGCTCTGCGAGGCCGATGGATCGATCAGATTCAGCAACCGCTATGCCGACCAACTGTTGGAGCGTCGAGACGATCAGACCGACCTCGAACAGTGGGTTGCAGCGGTTCGTGAGGACGACCGTGGCGTGCTCGAAGAGATGGTCGCCTCCGTCGACCAGGCGGCGGACGCCCTGTCGATTCGCTACCGGGTGACGAACGGGCAGGACGCAGGACGGTGGGTCGACCACACCATCACGCCGCTCCGCGGTCTCGCCGACGAGATCGAAGGGTCGGTGTCGACGTTGATCGACTCGACCGCAGAGGTCGAAGCAGCACTCGAGCTGCGCCGCAGTCGCGACTTCGCCGACGCAGTGCTCGACACCGCCGGCGCGCTGGTGCTGGTGCTCGATCGCGATGCGCGAATGGTGCGATTCAACAAGGCCTGCGAGCGCATCTCGGGGTGGTCCTTCGGTGAGTTGGTCGGCCGGCCGGTGCTCGAAGTCCTGGTGCCGCCCGATCAGCGGCCGTCGGTCGAGCAGCTTGCCCGCAACATGTTGTCACATCTTGCACCCACGTCGATGGAGAACGACTGGCTCACCAGGGACGGGCGTCGTGTGCGGATCAGCTGGGACAACACCGTCGTCGCCGACGACGACGGGGAGGCCCTGGCCATCATCAGTACCGGCATCGACGTGACGCGTCAGCGTCTGCTCGAGTCGCGTCTCGCGCAGACCGATCGGCTCGAATCGGTCGGACGGCTCGCCGCGGGCATCGCCCACGACTTCAACAACACCCTGGCGGTCCTCCACCTGAGGGTCGAGCGTCTGTCCACCGCCGACCCAACGCAGCGCGACAACGTCGAGGCGCTCACGAGGACCATCGAGCACTCCAAGACCACGATCGGCCACCTCCTGTCGTTCAGCCGCCACCAGGAACTGGTCTCCGTGCCGACCGACGTCAACGACGAGTTGCGGCGACAGCTGGAGATGCTGCATGACCTGCTCGGCGGCGACATCGTGTTGACGACCGACCTGACCGACGACGACAGCACAACCGTGCTCGACCCGGCACGCTTCGAACAGATCATCGTCAACCTCGTGGTCAACGCCCGCGATGCGATGCCCGACGGCGGAACCTTGACGGTGCGCACCGCCGTGGTCGACATCGACGGAGCGGCCGACACCGCCAGAGGGCCCGCCGGCACGGTACCTGCGATGCTCACCGGCGGTCGCTATCTCCGTGTGTCGGTGACCGACACGGGTGTGGGCATTCCCCCCGACGATCTCGCCCACGTGTTCGATCCCTACTTCACGACCAAACCGCCGGGCCGAGGCACCGGACTCGGGCTGGCGACCACCTACGGGACCGTCACGCAGTTCGGCGGTGAGATCGTGGTCGAGAGCGAGCCGGGTGTCGGCACCACATTCACGCTGTGGCTCCCGCAGCAGCGACCCGACGCCGAGCGACCGACCGGCCGGGGCGGAACTCGTGTCGCCGCTGGTTCTGCGACGGTGCTGCTCGTCGACGACGACGACGATCTCCGTGAAGTGCTCGCCGACGAACTCGCACTCCTCGGCCACGACGCCATCGAGGCCGAGGACGGAGTCGCCGGACTCGGACTGATCGATCGGCCCATCGATCTGCTGGTCACCGATGTCCAGATGCCCGGCGTCGACGGCGTCGCGCTGGCGCAGGCGTTGACCCATGATTCGCCGGCGACGCCGGTGCTCTTCGTGACCGGTCTCACCCCGAAGGAACTGAGCGACTGTCTTCCGGCCGGTGCCCAGGTGCTGCGCAAACCGTTCTCTGCGGCCGAGTTCCGCAAGCTGGTGACCGATCTGCTCGAGCGGCGCACCTGAGGCGCCGATCGGCTCCAGCGGCGTGCGTCCGCTCCGCGCAGCACTTCGAGTGAGGGCGTCCGGCCGCACGTAAACCTGACAGGTGCAGGTGCGTCGGTGCCCCAACGGGTAGCTTCGCGGCTGCTGTGTTCCTGAAGAGTCTCAACCTCAAGGGGTTCAAGTCGTTCGCCGACAGCACCACGATGGTGCTCGAACCCGGGGTCACCGTCGTCGTCGGCCCCAATGGGTCGGGCAAGTCCAATGTGGTCGACGCGGTTGCCTGGGTGCTCGGCGCCCAGGCTCCCAAGGCGGTGCGCAGCCAGAAGATGGATGACGTCATCTTCGCGGGCACCGCATCGCGCCCGGCCCTCGGGCGTGCCGAGGTGACGATCACCATCGACAACTCCGACGGCACCCTCGGCGTCGAGTTCAACGAGGTCACCGTCACCCGCGTGCTGTTCCGCAGCGGCGACTCCGAATATGCGATCAACGGCGTGCCCTGCCGCCTGCTCGACGTGCAGGAGCTGCTCTCCGACGCCGGCGTCGGACGGCAGCAGCACGTCATCGTCAGTCAGGGTCAGATCGACTCGGTGCTCAACGCCCGACCCGAGGAACGGCGGGCGATCATCGAAGAGGCCGCCGGCGTCCTCAAGTTCCGCAAGCGCAAGGAGAAGGCCGAGCGTCGACTCGACGCCACCGAGGCCAACCTGCTGCGCGTGCAGGACCTGCTACGCGAAGTTCGTCGCCAGCTGCGCCCGCTCGAACGCCAGGCCCAGGCAGCCGAACGCCACGGCTCGCTGATCACCGAGCTCGCCGAGGTCAAGACGTTCGTGTCGGGTCGCGAGATCGCGTCCTGGCGGACCAAGCTCGAGGCGCTTGCCGCCACCCGTCTCGAGAGCGCCACCGTCGAGGCCGAGCTGAAGTCGGCCCTGGCCGGACTCGACACCCAGGTGATGGCGATCGAAGCGCAGCTGTCGGCGCGGGGCGCGAGCGACCTGAGCGATCGTCTCGTTCGTGTCGAGCAACTGCGTGAGCGTGCGAGAGGACTGTCGGCGGTGCTCGTCGAACGGCGCCGATCGTTGGAGCGCGACAAGGGTCAGCTGCTCGATGCCGGAGTGGTCGCCAACCTCGAAGCCGACGCATCACGATTCCGTGCCGAGCTCGACGACGTGGTCGTCGCGCTCGCCGAGATCGAGCCCGCGTCCGAGGCCTTGGTCGCCGATGAAGAGAGCTTTCGCGCCGAACGATCCAAGATGATGGACGCGGTCGGAGCCGACCAGAGCGGGTCGCAGGCGGCGAGTGCCGCTGCCGAGGTGCGAGGTGAGATGCGATCGGTTCGATCGTCGCTCGAACGTTCCACCGGCGACCTGCGGCGCTTCCGGGAGCGGTTCGACTCGCTTGCCCAGCGACGCGACTCCAACTCCGAGCGTGCCGTCAGGTTCCGTGTCGAGTGTGACGAGGCCGGAGCGATCGAGGAGCCACTCGTCGCCGAGGTCGAGCTGGCCGAGACCACGCTCGCGGAAGCGATCGCCGCCCACGAGGCGCGTCAGACGATGCGCAACGACGCCGCCGAGGAGGCATCGCGCTGCTCTGCGAGGGTCGAGGCGCTCGAACTCGCCCTCGACGCAGCCCGAGCCCGGGCCGGAGCCGAACGTCTCGCCGGTGTGGACGGCGTGCTCGGGACGCTGCTCGACCTGATCGAGATCGATGCCGGGTGGGAGCCCGCTGTCGAGGCTGCGTTGGGCGAGTCGCTGACCGCGGTGGTCGTCGACGACCCCTCGGCCGGTCGGCGGGCACTCGATGCGCTGCGCAGCTCCGACACGTCCGGGGCCGTGATCGCGCTGGGGACGCGCCCTGCGGGCCAGCCCCGCCCGGGTGTCGGCGACGCAGTGCGTCCGCACGCTCGGTCGTCTCGTCCGGGCGTCGACGCATTGCTCGACGGGTTGCTCGGCTCCGCCGTACGCGTCGACGAGCTCGGTGCAGCGGTCGATGCCGCGTTGGGCCACCCCGACGCCGTGGTCGTCACCGAGGCCGGTGACCGGTTCGGCCTCAGCGGATGGCGTGTGGGCGCCGCCGGCAGCGGGGCAACGGCAGCCGCGCTCGACGACGCGCTCGATCGAGCGCGCGCGGCCAGCGAGGGGCTGGAACTCGCGACCGAGGCGGTTGCTGCCGCCGACCGCGCGCTGCAGGCGGCGCGAGGTGCCGAGGCCGAGCTGGTTCGCCGGCTCGATGCCAACGATGCACGTTTCAGCGCTGCCTCGGAGGGACTCGCACAGGCGCAACGCGAACACCGTGAAGCCGAGGCCGAGCTCGAGAACCTCGAACGGTCCATCGAGGACGTCACGGCCAACATCGTCCGCGACGAACAACGCATCGGCGAGCTCGAAGCGCTGTTGCCGGCACTCGAATCCGACGAGCAGGCAGAGGCCGACGCCGCACGGGCCCGGGGGGAGTTGCGCGCCGAACTCGAGACCAGGGCTGCGGCACTGGCGTCTCGCCGCAAGGACCTCGAGGTGCACAACGCCGGGCTCCACGAGCGCCAGCAGCTCCTCGAGCGGCGCCTCGACGAGACCGAGCGCCGTCTCGCCGCCGATGCGGAGGCCCGGATCGCGGCCGAGGGCCAACGCAAGTCGATCGAACGCGACATCGGTGCCATCGACCGGCTCATCGAACGGGTGACCCGTCACCGCGACGTCGTCGAGGTGGTCCACACCGACCTCGCCGAGCAGCGGCGGCGACAGAGCGACGAGGTGCGAGGCCTCACCACCGAACTCGATCGGCACCGACGCGAACGCAGCGAGAAGGAGCAGGCGCTCGACGCCTCCCGAGAGCGGGCGCGCCAGGCCGAGCTCGGAGAGGCCGAAGCCAAGCTGCGCCTCGAAACCGCGATCGAGACCTTGCGACGTGATCTCGACATCGAACCAGCGGTGGCGGAGGCAGCGTCGATGCCGGAGCTGCCCGACGGCGCCACGCCGGCCGGTCGCGTGCGCGAGCTCGAACGCGAGTTGCGTCTGCTCGGCCCGATCAACCCGCTGGCCCTCGAAGAGTTCAACGAACTCCAGACCCGACACACGTTCCTCGAAGAGCAGCTCGAAGACGTCCGGTCGACACGGCGCGAGCTCTCGCGGGTGATCGCTGCGGTCGACACCGAGATCCAGAACGTGTTTGCCTCGGCGTTCGCAGACGTCAGCGAGAACTTCACGCAGCTGTTCGGGCTGCTGTTCCCCGGTGGGGTCGGCAAGCTGAAGCTCACCGCCCCCGACGACATGCTCAACACGGGCATCGAGGTCGAGGCCAAGCCCAGCGGCAAGAACGTCAAGAAGCTGTCGCTGCTGTCCGGTGGCGAACGCAGCCTCACGGCGCTGGCGTACCTGTTCGCCGTGTTCCGCTCGCGCCCCTCGCCGTTCTACGTGATGGACGAGGTCGAAGCTGCGCTCGACGACGTCAACCTGCACCGGTTCCTCGGGTTGATCCAGGAGTTCCGCAAGGACGCCCAGCTGATCGTCGTGTCGCACCAGAAGCGCACCATGGAGGCCGGCGACTGCCTGCTCGGCGTGAGCATGCAGCCCGGCGGTTCCAGCAAGGTCGTCACCGAACGCGTCACCACCGCCACGCCCTGAACCCCGCTGGTTCCCCGCACCCGGCGTGGGTGCCCGGCATCACAGGTAGCGTCGGGTTCGATGGGTATCGAAGTCATTTTTCTGATCCTCGCCGTGCTGGTGGTGGCCTTCGGGATCGGTGTGGTCATCGTCAATCGGCGCAAGGCCGAGCGACCTGCCCCACCCCCCAGTCGGACCACCCGACCGGCGGCTCCGCCTCCGAGGCCCGAAGGAGAGGCCGGCGGCGGCACCCTGGTCGAGGAGCGACCCGAGGAGATCGTCGAGCCGGAGCCGGAACTCGCTCCGGCGTCGCTGCGCGATCGTTTGGCCAAGGCCCGTCTCGCCTTCACCGGTGCGTTCGCTGGTGTGCTCGGACGCAGCGGCATCACCGAGGAGAGCTTCGACGACCTCGAAGAAGCGCTGTTGCGAGCCGATGTCGGCGTCGGGGTGACCATGGAGCTGATCGATGGCCTTCGGGCGAAGGTGGCCGCGAAGGAGATCACCGAGCCCCAGGCGCTGCTCGACGAGCTCGAAGCCGAGATGGTGTCGCGGCTCGAAGGTTCCGATCGCTCGCTCACCTTCGAACCCGGCGAAGCGGACAGCCCGAACGTGTGGATGTTCGTCGGCGTCAACGGCGTCGGCAAGACCACGACGATCGGCAAGCTGTCGAACCAGCAGATGCGTGACGGTCGCACCGTGTTGATGGCGGCGGGCGACACATTCCGTGCGGCTGCGGCCGAACAGCTGACGACGTGGGCCGAGCGATCCGGCGCTGAGATCGTGCGCGGCGCCGAAGGGAGTGACCCGAGTGCGGTGATCTTCGACGGTGTCGAGCGCGCCGCGGCCCGCCACATCGAGCTGGTGATGGCCGACACCGCCGGGCGCCTGCACACCAAGTCGAACCTGATGGAAGAGCTGAAGAAGGTGCGCCGCGTCGCCGAGAAGGGAGCGGGTCGCGTGACCGAGACGTTGCTCGTGATCGACGCGACCACCGGCCAGAACGGCCTCGCTCAGGCCCGCGAGTTCGGCGAGGCCACGAACGTGACCGGTGTGGTGCTGACCAAGCTCGACGGCTCGGCCAAGGGCGGCATCGTGTTCGCGATCGAGACCGAACTCGGCATCCCGGTGAAGCTGGTCGGCATCGGCGAGACGATCGAGGACCTGATCCCGTTCGATCCCGCCGAGTTCGTGTCCGCCCTCGTCAATCCCTGACACGGACCCGACTCACCTCTCATCTCACCCCCCACTTCCCGAAAAATCTCGCCCTCGTTGCGCTGAGCGCAACGATCCCGCGACATTTCGGAGGGGAGGGGCCGGAGAGGCGGAAGACGCGAGGGATGGGAGGGGCCGGTTCGGCTGCGGGCGGGGTCGAGCCCGCCTGACAGACTGTGGAGATGACCACACTCGACACGCGTCCCGACGCTGCCACGACCGATCCGGAGACCCGCGAGGTCACCGATGCCGTCGACGCATTCCTCGCCTCGAACGATCCGACGGCCATGGAGAACGTCGACTTCCGGGGTGCCCGCTACGACGCCGGGCTAGCGTGGGTCCACTTCCCGAAGGGCTACGGCGGCCTCGGCGTGCGGCCCGAACTGAACAAGCTCGTCGAGACCCGGATGCGCGAAGCGGGCGCCAAGCCGACCGAGCCGATGACGTTCTTCATGGGGTTGGCCGGGCCGACGGTCGTCACCCACGGCAGCCACGAGGCCAAGGAGCGCTTCCTGCGCCCGATGTACACCGGTGAGGAGATCTGGTGCCAGCTCTTCTCGGAGCCGGGCGCCGGTTCCGACTTCGCCGGGCTCGCCACCAAGGCCGAGCGCGACGGCGACGAGTGGATCGTCAACGGCCAGAAGGTCTGGAACACGATGGCGCACCTCGCCGACTTCGGCATGCTCGTCACCCGCACCGACCCCGACGCCCCGAAGCACAAGGGCATGACCTACTTCGCGCTCGACATGCACGCCGACGGCGTCGAGGTGCGGCCGCTGCGCCAGATCACGGGCGAGGCCGAGTTCAACGAGGTCTACATGACCGATGCCAGGATCCCCGATGCCCATCGGATCGGCGATGTCGGTGAAGGGTGGCGAGCGAGCCTGACCACGCTGATGAACGAGCGCAATGCGATCGGCACCGGAGAGGGTGCCGGCAGCGGTTCGGTTCGGCGTCGTGGTGCTGCCGCGAACGATGCGGTCGACATCTGGAAGACGCTCGATCCGTCCGACCAGGACGGTGCCCGCAAGGACCGGATGATGCAGCTGTGGTGTCAGGCCGAGGTCAACCGCCTGACCAATGTCCGTGCCGGCGAGAACGCGAAGGCCGGCAACCCGGGGCCGGAGATGACGATCGCCAAGCTGGCGTTCTCCGAACTCAACAAGCCGCTGTACGAGTTCTGTGTCGACCTGATGGGCGCCGACGCGCTGATCGGCTACGACTACACGTTCCGCCGCCCCGGCGACCTCGACATCTCCGGCACGATGCACGGCACGCGGTATTCGTTCATGCGGGTGCGGGCGAACTCGATCGAGGGTGGCACGTCCGAGATCCTGCGCAACATCATCGGCGAACAGGTCCTCGGCCTGCCCGGCGAGCCCCGCGTCGACAAGGTCGGCCCCTGGAAGGACGTCCCCCGCAACTAGCGCAGCTCCTCCATGCGATGAGCGAAACCCGCACATGCAGGGTGTTCGCTCATCGCGCTGATCCGCAACCTGCTCGCGGTTGGACGCGCCGCTAACCTCGGGGGCCTGATGTTCGACAATCTGTCCACCCGACTCGAAGGCATCGTCAAGAAGGTTCGCGGCAAGGGCCGCCTCACCGAGGCCGACGTCGACGAGGTGATGAAGGAGATCCGCACGGCGCTCCTCGAAGCCGACGTCAACGTCACCGTCGTCCGCTCGATCTGCAACCGCATCCGCGAGACCGCCATCGGCGCCACGCGCTCGTCGGCCCTGGACCCCGCTCAGCAGGTGGTGAAGGCGGTCAACGACGAACTCACCCGTGCCCTCGGTGGCGACACGCTGTCGATCAGCTACGCATCGAAGCCGCCGACCGTGGTGTTGATGGCCGGCCTGCAGGGTTCCGGCAAGACGACCAACTCCGCGAAGTTGGCCACCTGGTTCAAGGGTCAGGGGCGCCAACCGCTGCTGGTCGGCGCCGATCTCCAGCGCCCGGCGGCCGTCGAGCAGTTGCGCACCCTCGGTCGCCAGATCGACGTGCCGGTGTTCTCCGACCCGTCCGATCCGGTGCGGGCATCAGCGGCAGGTCTCGAAGAGGCCAAGCGACTCGGCCGTGACGTCGTCATCGTCGACACCGCCGGTCGTCTGTCGATCGACGCCGAGATGATGGAGCAGGTCCGCCAGATCTCGGCCACGGTCCAGCCCGACTACACGTTCCTCGTCGTCGACGCGATGACCGGCCAGGACGCGGTCCAGACCGCCGAGGCATTCCACGAGACGCTCCAGATCGACGGCGTGATCATGTCGAAGATGGACGGCGACGCCCGCGGCGGTGCCGCACTGTCGGTCAAGGAGGTCATCGGCCGGCCGATCGCGTTCGCGTCCACCGGTGAGAAGCTCACCGAGTTCGAACAGTTCCACCCCGATCGCATGGCGGGCCGCATCCTCGGCATGGGCGACATGCTCACCCTGATCGAGCAGGCCGAGCAGGCCTTCGAAGCCGACCAGGCCGAGCAGGCCGCGGCGAAGTTGATGGAGGGCCAGTTCACCCTCGACGACTTCCTCGAACAGATGCAGCAGATCAAGAAGATGGGCTCGCTCGGCAACCTCATGGGGATGATGCCCGGCATGCCCAAGGAACTCAAGGGCGCCAAGATCGACGACGACGACCTCAAGCCGATCGAGGCGATCATCCGCTCGATGACGCCCGAGGAGCGTGCGCAGCCCGTGATCATCAACGGCAGTCGCCGCCAGCGCATCGCCAACGGCTCGGGGACCGAGGTCGGTGACGTCAACCGGCTGGTCAAGCAGTTCGGCGAGATGCAGAAGATGATGAAGAAGATGGGCATGGGCGGTCCCGGCGGCGGTCGCCCCGGCAAGGGCAAGAAGGGCAAGGGCAAGAAGGGCCGCACCGGCTCGGCCTCGAAGGGGCGTGGTCTGCCTCCGGGGCTGCTCGACCCGAACGCCACCGGTGGGATGGACATCCCGGGCCTGCCCGGCATGCCGAACATGCCCGGGCTCCCGGGCGCTCCCAAACGCTGACCTCCGCGGCGGGCCGCCGTTCCGGCGAGGGGATTGCGGCGCTCGCCGCTAACCTTGCGACGTTCTCATTTGCACCCAGGAGTATCGATTTCACATGGCAGTCAAGTTGCGGCTCACCCGCATCGGCAAGAAGAAGCAGCCCCAGTACCGCATCGTGGCGGCCGACGCCCGTTCGCCACGCGACGGACGCTTCATCGAGATCCTGGGTCACTACGACCCTCGTCAGGATCCGTCCGTGCTCACCGTCGACAACGACAAGGCCGTGAAGTGGCTCGCCGACGGCGCACAGCCGACCGAGCGTGTCGCCAAGCTGCTCCAGATCTCCGGCGCCATCGAGCAGTTCGAATCCGCCAAGGTAAGCAAGTGAGCGACGTCGACACCGACACCGCCCCGGAATCCGACGAGCTGGCCCCCACTGCGGTCGCCGTCCTGACACACATCGTGAAGTCGCTGGTCGACGACGACGATGCGGTCACCGTCGAGGCCGACGACTCGGGTCGTCGTCTCACGCTCAACGTTCGCGTCGGCGAAGGCGAGCTCGGCCGGGTCATCGGTCGACGCGGGCGCACCGCCTCGAGTATCCGCACGGTCACCCGTGCGGCGGCGAGCAAGGACGATGTCGAGATCGACATCGAGTTCCTCGACGACTGAGCAGCGCCCTTGACGGACGACGGCTTGCTCGAAGTCGGTCACATCCGGCGTGCGCACGGCCTGCGCGGCGACGTCTTCGTACAGTTGCTCTCCGACTCCGACGTGCGCGTCGCTCCCGGCAGCGAACTGTTCGCCGACGGTGAGCGACTCGTGGTCGAGACGTCACGTGTGGCCTCGAATGGTCGACGTGTCGTGAAGTTCGCGCAGATCCCCGATCGCACGGCCGCCGAGCAGTACGCCAACCGCACGCTGCGGGGCCGGCCGATCGACGACCCCGACGCACTGTGGGTCCACCAGATGATCGGTCGCCGCGTCGTCGAGCTCGACGGCACCGACCGGGGGCGGTGTGTCTCGGTGCTCGCGAATCCGGCGGCCGATCTGCTCGAGCTCGACAATGGCGCCCTCGTGCCGTCGAACTTCGTGGTGTCGATCGACGCCGAAACGGTCACGGTCGACACCCCCGACGGCTTGTTCGACCTGGACGCCTGATGTCCGATTCCCCGCCCCCGGGTCTCCCGGATCGAGGCGAGGTGTTGCGCATCGACGTGTTCTCGCTGTTCCCCGGGCTCGTCGACGGGTTCTGCTCCGAGAGTCTGCTCGGCAAGGCTCGAGGGCAGGGTCTGCTGGACCTGCGCTGCCACGACGTCCGCGAGCAGACCAGCGACGTCCACCGAACCGTCGACGACGCGCCGTTCGGTGGAGGCGCCGGGATGGTGATGCGGGCACAGCCGATCTTCGATGCGGTCGAGGCCGTCGGGCCACCCCGGCCACTCCTGCTGCTCGGGCCCGGCGGTC
>Ga0102938_10002504_pt1 | contig 13894 bp, 12 predicted proteins | sample SalPonR2_B_D2_MG_FD_84516 | JGI IMG/M metagenome (GOLD analysis project Ga0102938, IMG submission 84516) | Salt pond soil microbial communities from South San Francisco under conditions of wetland restoration - Salt Pond MetaG R2_B_D2_MG | ecosystem: Environmental > Aquatic > Marine >... | reverse complement strand
CCAACGCCGGGAAATCCAGCCTGCTCAATGCCCTGACCCGCCAGGACTCGGCGATCGTGACCGATATCCCCGGCACCACCCGAGACGTTCTGCGCGAGTCGGTTACCCTGGCCGGTCTGCCCGTCACCCTGGCCGATACCGCAGGTCTGCGCGAGACCGGCGATGCGGTCGAGCAGGAGGGCGTGCGCCGGGCGCAGCGCGAAATGCAGACGGCGGACCTGATCTTCTGGGTGGTCGATGTGGCCGATCGGGACCCGCATCCCCCGCCGGGCCTCCCGGCCTCGATTCCGGTCCTGCGCATCAACAACAAGATCGATCAGCTGGCCAAGCCGGCCCGACTCGAATCACGGACGGTCGATCTGTCGGCGCTGACCGGCGAGGGACTCGATCTTCTGGCGGCCCTGGTCCGCGATACGCTGGGGCTGAATGCGCAGGGAGGCGGTGAGTTCTCGGCGCGTCAGCGCCATATCGACGCCCTGCTGCGCGCGCTCGAGCCGCTCCAGCGCGGGGCGGATGAACTGGCCGCCACAGGCTCCGGCGAACTGCTGGCCGAAGAACTCAAACAAGCCGCCGAGGACCTGGCCGAGATCACCGGTCGGATGAGTTCGGATGAACTCCTTGGCGAAATTTTTTCAAGCTTCTGCATCGGCAAGTAGCCGGCCGCCTGCTGCGATGATCAGGGCTGGGATTTGCGAGCATCCGGCTCGCGTGCCTATACTCGACACTCCAGTCGATCCATTCGCTGTCCGATAGAGGATTTGCCATGCATACCATCCGTCAGATTCTTCACAACAAGGGCAGTTCGATCTGGTCGGTCACACCCGACGATACGGTCTATGACGCGGTCAGGACCATGGCTGAAAAAGGCGTCGGCGCCCTGCTGGTGATGGCTGATGGCACGCTGCACGGCATGATGTCCGAGCGCGACTACGCTCGCAAGGTCATTCTCGAAGGCAAGGCCTCGCGCGAGACCCGGGTCGGTGCGATCTGCTCGAGTCCGGCGATCACGATTTCCCCCCAGGCCACGGCCGAAGAGGGCCTGGCCCTGATGACCGCCAAACGCATCCGCCATCTGCCGGTGGTCGAGGGCGGCGAGTTGCTCGGCGTGGTCTCGATCGGCGACCTGGTCGATGCCGTCCTCGATGACCAGCAGCAGATGATCGAACAGCTCGAGCGCTACGTCAGCGGCTGAGCGCTCGCTCCAGACCGGTCCGACGCTCGGCAGCTCGTTCCGGCCGTCCCCGATGCGGCAAGATTGTTACACTAGCAACTAAATGCGCGGAACCGCGCAGTTGCAGTCAATCAGATCGGAGACTTCTGGAACATGGGTTTACTCGTCGACGGTGAGTGGAAGGACCAGTGGTACGACACCGACTCCACCGGCGGGCGCTTCGAGCGTTCGGCTGCGGCGTTTCGCAACTGGATCACGGTCGACGGCTCGCCGGGCCCGGACGGCAAGGGCGGCTTCAAGGCCGAGCCCGGTCGCTATCACCTCTACGTGGCGCTGGCCTGTCCCTGGGCCCACCGCACGCTGATCTTCCGCAAGCTCAAGGGACTGGAATCGATGATTTCGGTCTCGGTGGTCAACCCGATCATGCGCGAGCACGGCTGGACCTTTCGCCCGGGCTACAAGGTCCACGCCGACCCGATTCTCAACGCCGAGTTCATGCATCAGCTCTACACCCATGCCCGGTCCGACTACAGCGGTCGGGTGACCGTGCCCGTGGTCTGGGACCGCAGGACTGATACGATCGTCAGCAACGAATCGGCCGATATCATCCGCATGTTCAATACGGCTTTCGATGCGGTCGGCGCCAGAGCAGGAGATTTCTACCCCGAAGCACTGCGCGAGGACATCGACCAGATCAATGCGACGGTCTACGACAAGGTCAACAACGGCGTCTACAAGGCGGGCTTCGCGACTACCCAGTCGGCTTACGAAGAAGCGGTCATCCCGCTGTTCGATACCCTCGATGCGCTAGAGGAGCGTCTGGCTGATCAGCGCTATCTCTGCGGTGAGCGCATTACCGAAGCCGACTGGCGCCTGTTCACCACCCTGATCCGCTTCGACGCGGTCTATGTCGGTCACTTCAAGTGCAATATTCGCCGGATCGACGATTACCCGAACCTGTCGAATTATCTCCGCGATCTGTTTCAGATGCCCGGCATTGCCGAGACCGTCGATCTTCGCGCCATCAAACTGCACTACTACGGCAGCCACGATACGATCAATCCGCACTATGTCGTACCGGTCGGTCCTGCCCTTGATTTCCACCGCAGGCACGACCGCGAGCGTTTTATTCCCTGAGCTGCCAAGGCGCTGCCGGGGTGCTATTCTTGCCGGCAACGTGGAGGGCTCAGATTTCTGCAGGATCGTCCATCAAGCCGCACTATCGGGGTTGACACTTCTGTGTCTGCTGCCCCTTTGGCTGGCGGCAGAATCGCCCCCCCAGGGCTTGCCGCCGCTGCATGTCACACCAGGCAACCCGGACACTTTCCCGCGATACTACTCTGTTGCCCAGGCGCCTGACGGGCTGTTGTTCGTCGCCGGAGAAGAGGGGGTTCATGCCTTCGATGGTCGGCGCTGGACCACGACCGAGCTGCCTAACCAGCGCTTCGTTCGAAGTCTGGCCCACGATGGCGAGCGTCGACTCTATGTCGGCGGCTATGGGCAGTTCGGCCATATCGAACTCGATCCGACCGGCCGGGCGGTCTACACGGACCTGACGCCGGGTCTCAACGAGCTGGTCGATGCGGACAATTTTGCCGATGTCTGGCACGTCGAGATCACCCCTGATTGCGTCTTCTTCCGAGCCCTGTTTCACCTGTTCCGATATCTGCCCGACAGCGGTGAAATCCAGACCTGGCACCACCCGGGGCGCTTCGGCGGAATTGTCTGGTACGAAGACGCGGTCTGGCTGCAGTTTCGCGGTAGCGGCCTGCGCAGATTCAATGGCGAGGACTTCGAGGCGGTTCCGGGTGGGGAGCTCCTGATCGAGCACGTGGTGGCCTTCCTGCCCCTGCCGGATGGCGGGCTGCTGACGATGGGCCGCGACGGGCTCTGGCAACGGTTCCATTCTGGCGAACTCAGCCCCTGGCCGGCACCCGAGACCCTGCCGTCAGCGAACAATTTCGATGCCTATCTGATTCTGCCCGACGGCAGCTTTGCCCTTGGTTCACCTGACGGCAAGCTCCATCTGCTCGATCCCCGGACCCGCGATCATCAGGTTTTTCAGGTCGACTACGACTTCATCAGCGAGTTGGCACCGGCGCTAGACGGCGGCCTGCTGATCCAGACCGACCGCGCTACGACTCATCTGTTCTGGCCTTCGTCCTGGACGCGAGTTGGTCAGGAAACGGGACTGATCGGACGGATCAATGATCTGGTCCTGTGGCAGAACAGCTGGCTGGCGATCACCAATGCCGGCGTTCAGCGTCTCGATCGCGGGCGCTTCGAGAAGACCGGCTGGAGTGTCTTCGAGACCTGGGACTGGCTGGAACTCGACCCGGATCGCGGCCTGCTTGCCGATTCTTTCAATCTCCTTGAAGTCACATCCGATGACAGCGTCCGCGTGATCGTCGAAGATCTCTACCCTCGACTGCTGCTGAGAAGTCGCTTCGAACCCGCTCACGTCCTGGTCGGAACCGAAGGCGGCCTGGCTATTGTCGCCTGGACAGGCAAGGACTGGGCCGTGCGCTATCAGCAAAGCGGATTCACCGGCCGGGTGACCGGGATCATCGAGCTGAGCCGTCGGGATCTGCTGCTCACGATCGATGGCATCGGCCTGGTGCGGGTCAGGATGAGCGAGGATCTTTCACGCCGGGAGTCCTGGCGGGTGCATGGCCCGGGGGACGGGATCGACTACGGCTCGGTGATCAAGGCCAATCTGACCCGGGACCAGCAGGGCAACCACCTGGTCGCTACCAGGACCGGGATCTGGCGCTGGACGGAAGAAAGGCTTCAGCCGTTGGAGCTCGCCGGCATCGGCCCGATCAGCGATGACTACCCGCTGGTCGATTTTGCTCAAAGCCCCAGCGGCGAGCTGTGGGTTTATCGTGAGCGAGAGCTCTGGCGTCAGGTCGAAGCGGATCGCTGGGTGAAGGAGGATCTGAGCGCGCTCGAGCCCGGGGTGATCTCATCGATCAACTTTACCGATACAGGCCGGGTTCTGGTCGGCGATCAGGCAGCGATTCTGACCTATGATCCAACCATCGAAACCGTCGAGTCCCGGTTGATCCCCGTGCAACTGCGGGAGGTCGAGCTGATCGACGGGCAGGGCCGGCTGACATTGCTGCCCCTGGACGCCCGCCCGCTCGTGCTGCCGCATGACATTGCATCGATCCGCTTCAGTTATGCCCTGCCCAGCTACCGACAGCCCCAGCTCAACCAGTATCGAGCGCGGTTGGTCGGCTATGAAGCCGATTTTTCCAACTGGGGCCGGATCCAGCGCATCACCTATTCGCAGATCGGAACCGGTCTGAAGCGCTTTGAAGTTGAAGCCCGGGATCATCTCGGGCGGGTATCGCGGATTGAGCCCTTTCAATTCGAAGTGCTTGCGCCCTGGTATGGCACCCTGTGGGCCAGGTTGATCTGGGCCGCGCTGACCCTCGGCCTGCTGTGTTTGATCGGCTGGTGGCTGATTCGCTCGCGCGTGGCCCGACTCGAAGCCGAACGGCAACGACTGGCTGATATGGTCGAGCAGCGCACGGCCGACCTTGCCGCGGCCAATCGCAAGCTGGAAAACATGGCGAACGTTGATGGTTTGACCGGCGTCGCCAACCGGCGCCGGCTGGATGAGTACCTGCAGGAAGCCTGGACCCGCGCGATTCATCGTCAAAGCGAATTTGCCCTGGCCTTGATCGATGTGGATCACTTCAAGCAATTCAATGACAACCAGGGCCACCAGGCCGGCGATGAAGCCCTGCGCAGTGTCGCAAGCCTGTTGACCGGAGCGCTGCGTCGAAACGAAGACGTGGTTGCCCGCTACGGTGGTGAGGAGTTCATGGTGGTGCTGCCTTCAGCCGGTTTGGAGCGGGCCCGGAAGATTGCCGAGGTGCTGCGCGCCGCGGTCGAGTCCAGCCCGCTTGGCGTGACCGCCTCGGTCGGTGTGGCGGCAACCCGAGCCTCACCCGGTCAGTCGCTCGAAGCCTTGATCGAGGCCGCAGATCAGGCCCTGTACCGGGCCAAGCAGAACGGCCGGAATCGGGTTGAAGTCGCTGAAGATATTCCCTAGAACTTCAGATCATCCTGCTTCGCGCTCTGCTCGGTCTCGAACAGTCGCACCCGCTTGCCGCCATGGAAGACCAGCTTGAACTCGGCCCGGCTGACCGGCACGTAGCGGTCGTTGCCGCCGATCTCGACCTGGGCGCCCTCGGTCACGGCAAAACCCTGGTCATCGACGCGCACCACCATCGTTGCCTTCGACCCGGTGTGGCAGATCGTCTTGAGTTCCCTGAGTTCGTCGGCCCAGGCGAGCAGGTACTGGCTGCCCTCGAACAATTCACCGGCAAAATCGGTTCGCAGGCCGAAGGCCAGCACCGGTATCCGCAGCCGGTCGACCACTTCGGTCAGATCGAAGACCTGCTGGCGGGTGAAAAACTGGGACTCATCGGTCAACACGCAGTGAACCTGGCCCGCGTCCAGTGCGGCTTCGACCTTGGCGAAGAGATCGTCCCCCGGGCCGACGGCCAGGGCCGGCGCCTCGATCCCGACCCTGGAGCGAATCATTCCCTGACCGGCGCGGTCATCGATGGCCGGACTGAGCAGCAGGGTGCGCATGCCGCGCTCGGAATAGTTGTAGGCCGACTGCAGCAGGACCGTGGTCTTGCCGGCGTTCATGGTCGAATAGTAGAAATACAGCTTGGCCATGACGCAGGCCCGGTCAGAGCAGGTGGTCCATGGTCACATCCAGCCACACCACCGAGATTTCACCGAGGGTCTCCAGCCAGGTCTGAAGTTCGGCATCGACCTGATCGCAGAGATCACAGTTCGGCGTTGAGTAGAACATCACATAGAGATTGGCCCGGGGCAGATCCTCGATGGTGAAGGGCTCGGCGCTGCCGGGCCATTCGACGTTCTCGAGCAGGCGATCAAGGCCGATCACGCTGCGCTCGGTGCGCCGGCTGGAGAAGCGCGAGTTCAACTGCCGCTCGAAGCCGCGCTGATAGCCATCCATGTGAAACACCGCCGAGTAGTCAGACAGATAGATATAGGTCTGCGGCACACGCACGATCCAGCCCTGGGCCTGGGCCTGAGTACGGATATTGCCGACCCGGCGCCGATGCTCGACCTGGACGCTTTCGCGCTGATGCAGCTCGATGCGCTCGATCGAAAGGGCCGCCACCGGCGGGCTGATGGGCAGCAGGGTCGCCAGGATCAGCAGTGACACGGCGAGGTATGACAAGGAGAAAACGCGAGAAATATCCATGGCGCCAGTATAGCGGAGGGGTGGGAAGTGGCTGTTGGTATTGCGCTGCGCGGCATACAGTTCAAAGGCTCCTTAAATTCGCTTAGCGAATGAAAGTCTTTGATTTTCTTGTTGCGGAGCGACAAACCTAACAAGCGCCTCTGACTTTGATTTTCCGCGCCGCGGAAAACAAACAAACCCCTTTGACTCCCCTTGCGAAGCAAAAAACCTTCACCCCTCCAACAACGCTTTCAGCGCCGCGATATTCGCCTTCGCGTCATCGCTGGAGGTTTCCTTTGTGCCGTGGCGGGCCGGCCAGTCGATCACCGATTCCGGCATTTCATCCAGGAAACGGCTGGGCTCGGCCCCGACCGATTGGCCGCCGCGCCGCCGCGCCCGGCAGTAGCTGATGGTCAGAGCGCGTTCGGCCCGGGTGATCCCGACATACATCAGCCGCCGTTCTTCTTCGATCTGATCGTCATCGATCGATCGCTGATGCGGCAGCAGGCCTTCTTCGCAACCTGCCAGCCAGACCTGTTTGAACTCCAGGCCCTTGGCAGCGTGCAGGGTCATCAGGCGGACCAGATCGGCGCCTTCCTTGCGATCGTCATCCGGGCCGGCCGCCAGTGAGACCCGGGCAATCAGTTCCTCGAGCGAATCGGTATCGGCTTCCAGGCGCTCGACCCAGCCGCAGAGATCGTCCAGATTGCGCTTGCGGCGCTCGCCCTTTTTCGGGTCGTCATCCTGCTCGATCAGCCAGTCGACGTAGCCGATGTGTTCGAGCATCTCGCGGTAGGTCTGGCCGATGCCGTCCTCGCTGAGGCGATGGTTGAAGTCGATTAACAGATTGGTGAAGCCTCTGAGGGCGCGCGCGACCGGCTGATTGAGTTCGTTCTGGAACACCGCATCGAGTCCGGCCTCGAACAGACTCTTGCCGATAGCGTCGGCGTAGCTGGCCAGGCGCGCCATGGCGGTCGAGCCGAAGCCCCGGCGCGGCGTGTTGATGACCCGCATGAACGCAGGATTGTCGTCGGGGTTGGCCAGCACGCGCAGGTAGGCCAGACCATCGCGGATCTCGCGCGCATCGAACCAGCTCGGCCCGCCGGAGACCACATAGGGCACGGCGTTCTCGCGCAGCTGCAGTTCGACGGCCCGGGCCTGGAAATTCGAGCGGTACAGCACGGCCATCTCGCCCCAGCGTGCCCGGCCGCCATGGTGCAGGGTCAGGATGTCGCGGGCGATGCCCTCGGCCTCGTCGCTGTCGTCGGCGTACTCGATCACGCGGATGTCGTCGCCGGGGCCGAGCTGGCTCCAGAGCCTCTTTTCAAAAGCGTGCGGATTGCAGGCGATCACCGCGTTGGCCGCCTCGAGGATCTTGCCGGCCGAGCGGTAGTTCTGCTCCAGCTTGACCACGCGCAGCTCGGGGTAGTCGGATTTCAGCCCCGACAGGTTCTCCGGCCGCGCGCCGCGCCAGCCGTAGATCGACTGGTCGTCGTCACCGACCGCGGTCATCGCGCCGACATCGCCGACGATCTGGCGCAGCAGACGATACTGGGCGGCACTGGTGTCCTGGTACTCATCGACCAGCAGGTACTTCAGACGCCGGCGCCAGCGCGTCCGGATGACCGGGTCTTCCAGCATGCGGGCCGGCAGGGCGATCAGATCATCGAAGTCCACCGCATTCAGCGCGACCAGTCGGGCCTGGTAGTCGCGGTAGATCTCGGCCGCGCGGGCATCATTGTCGTCGCGGGCCTCGGCCAGGGCCTGGCCCGGTTCCCAGCCGGCATCCTTGGCCCGACTGATCCCGTTCATGACCGCATAGACCAGATCGTTCTTTGCCCCACTCGGCAGCAGCTCGCGGACCAGGTCGCCGGCCGCGTGCTGATCCATGATGCTCATGCCGGCACGGCGCTCGCAGGCCTCGGGGGCCTCGCGCAGGATCTGCCAGCCCAGGGAGTGAAAGGTACAGATCGTCAGACCTTCGGTCCGCTTGCGCTTCAGCCGCTGACCCACGCGCTGACGCATCTCCTTCGCGGCCTTGTTGGTGAAGGTGATCGCGGCAATCTCCGGGGCACCGAAATGATCGCGATCGATCATCCAGGCAATCTTTTCGGTGATGACGCGCGTCTTGCCGGACCCTGCACCGGCCAGGACCAGCAGCGGCGAGTCGATGTGGGTGACAGCGGCGCGCTGCTGGTCATTGAGCGAGGACATGGGGGGGCAATTCTAGCGGGTTCTTTCCGCTCGGCGGAGTGGATTTTGGTTTTATCGGTGCCTTGCGCGAATCCGGCGAGTGTCCAGGGCACGGAGAGGGCAGAGGAGCGGCTATTACTTCGCTTGCCCGGCGTATGCGAGTGGGGCTTACTCCCTTCCGACTAGGATTGCGCTACCATTTGCTCATGCTTGGCAAGACTCTCTCACTGCTTCTGCTGACCGGCCTTCTGATCGGCTGTCAGGCCAGCGGAACCACCACGCTGCCGCACGTCGACTTCGACGACCACCGGTATTACGTCGACATTGCCGACGACGACCGGTCGCGGGCGCGGGGTCTGATGTTCGTCGATGAAATGGATGCCAACCGCGGAATGTTCTTCATCTTCCGTCGCGAGGCACCGCGCAGCTTCTGGATGCGCAACACGCGCATCCCACTGGACATCATCTATCTGGATCGCGAGCTGCGCGTGGTCAGCATTTCCGAAGACACGCCGCCGTGCCGAACCCAGCGTTGCCCGAGCTACCCCAGCGAGGGGCCGGCCCAGTATGTACTCGAGCTCAACGCCGGCCAGGCGGCGCGCATCGGGCTCGATCCCGGCGACCAGATCCAGGTCGGCAACATCGATCTGCCGCGCTGAAGCAGACCCATCATGTTCACCCTGATCCAGATTTCCGACTGCCATTTCTCGGCCGATCCCGAAGCGCTCTATCGCGGCGAAAACGCTGACCGCAACCTGGCCCGTCTGCAGGCCGGTATCGAGGCCATGGGCCCGGACGGCCTGGTGCTCACGGGGGACATTTCCGAAGATGGATCGGTCGAGTCCTACGAGCGTGTGGCCGCGCAGGTTCGTGATTGGGCGAGCCTGCGCGCCTGGCTACCGGGCAATCACGACAACAAAGAGGCCATGGCAGCCGTGTTTGCTGAACCTGATTTTCTCGCCGGCCCGGTGCTGGACTGGGATGGCTGGCGATTGGTGTTGCTCGACTCGGCCTTCGGCGACCGCGGCGACGGCACAGTCGACGAGGCGCGCCTACAACCGCTCTCGGCCGTGCGTGAAGAGACCTGTGATCGGCCGGCGCTGGCCTTCATTCATCATCAGCCGATGCCGGTCAATGCACTGTGGATCGACAAGTACGGGATGGCCAATTCGGAATTGTTCTGGGAACGTCTGAGCGGAACGCGCGTCCGCGCGGTGGGCTTCGGCCACGTGCATCAGGTTTTCATGGGACAGCGAGACGGCATCGTTTGCCTGTCAGCGCCCTCGACGGTCGCCAACTCGCAGGCGGAAAAAGACGTCTTCACGCCCGATCCTACCGGCCCGAAAGCCCGCTGGTACCGACTGCACGGTGACGGGCGCTGGCAGACCGGCCTGATCAGCGCGGGGATGAACTGACAATTCGGCTGAAGGCCGGTTTAGAGCTCCACCATCTCGAAATCTTCCTTGCCCGCGCCGCAATCCGGGCAAACCCAGGATTCAGGCACGTCTTCCCACTTTGTTCCCGGCGGAATGCCGTCGTCAGGTGATCCTTCTTCCTCGTGGTAGATCCAGCCGCACACCACGCACATCCAACTCTTGTAGTCCTTCTCGCTCACTCGCTTTCCTCGTCCCGCCCGCTACCAGGCCTGTTTTCGAATCGCCGAATTGTAATGGATCGACGTGGTCGTGTCTGAAACGCCTGGCCAGGCGCTGTTCCAATTCAGGCCGCCGAGGCCAATGCGTCAAGCGCCTGGTTCAGCTCGCGCCGCTGCCTTGTGTCGAGACCGCCGAACAATTGGCAAGCCAGGTCCGCGACCGTCACACTGGATTCTTTCAGCATCCGCTGGCCGGCTGCGGTCAAGGAGACCAGGCTGACCCGCGCGTCGTGGTCACTGGCCTGCTTGTCGATGAGTCCGATCTTTTCCATGGGATTGAGCAGGCGCGTGACGCCCGAGGCGGTCAGACCGACCTGTTCGGCCAGGTCGATGCGGCGCATTGTCTGCTCGGGTCGGGCCGCCAGGACCTGCAGAACCCGATAATCGGTCCATCCCAGCCCATGAAAGGACAGGCGCGCGTTGAGTCTTTTCTGTAGTGCCATATTCAGCGACATCATGGCCGTCAGCAGCGTTTGATCATCGAACCCAGGCATGGAAACATCCTTGATTAATACTTGATCTTGCAAGTTTATCGGGTATTTAATTGAGCTGTCAAGTAAATGGCACCAACATCCGGTTTGTCCAGCAGTGAGATAATTGGAGCTTTAGGACAACAGCAGGTGCCAAATCTCATGACCCTCAGCCACGATCTCTTTGCCCGCGCCCGTGTCCGCATGCCCGGCGGCGTCAACTCCCCCGTCCGCGCCTTTGCCGCCGTCGGCGGTGAACCGGTGTTCTTCGAAAGCGCGAAGGGCGCGCATATGTTCGATGTGGACGGCAAGCGCTACATCGACTACATCGGCTCCTGGGGGCCGATGATCTGCGGCCATTCGCATCCGAAGATCATCGAGGCGGTGCAGGCGGCGGTGGAGAAGGGCTTGAGCTTCGGGACCCCATCGCCGGGCGAGGTCACCATGGCCGAGAAGATCTGCGAGCTGATTCCGTCGCTAGACCAGGTCCGCATGGTCAGCTCAGGCACCGAGGCGGCAATGAGCGCCCTGCGTGTGGCTCGTGCGGCCACCGGGCGCGAGCGATTCATCAAATTCGAGGGCTGCTATCACGGCCACGCCGACAGCTTTCTGGTCAAGGCCGGCAGCGGCGCACAGACTCTGGGCGTGCCGACCTCTCCGGGCGTTCCGAAGGCCCTGGCCGAGCTGACCCTGAATGCAAAGTTCAACGACCTGGATTCCGTAGAGGCCCTGTTCAGGCAGCACCCGGACGAGATCGCCTGCGTGGCCGTCGAGCCGATCGCCGGCAACATGAACTGCATCCCGCCCGAGCCCGGCTTCCTCGAAGGGCTGCGGGAATTGTGCGACCGCTCTGGGGCCGCGCTGCTGTTCGATGAAGTCATGACCGGCTTCCGCGTCCATCCCCAGGGCGCTCAGGGTCTGTACGGCATCACCCCCGATCTGACCTGCTTCGGCAAGGTCATCGGCGCCGGTATGCCGGTCGGTGCCTTCGGCGGCAAGCAGAAATTCATGGATCTGGTCGCCCCCTCAGGGCCCGTGTACCAGGCAGGCACCCTGTCCGGCAATCCCGTGGCGATGGCCGCCGGAATCGCCAACCTGGAACTGATCGCCGAGCCCGGCTTCTACGACCGCCTGAGCGCGACGACGAAATCCCTGGCCGACGGCTTCCAGCGCGTCGCCGACAAGGCCGGCATTCCCATGGCGACCGTGGCCGTAGGCGGCATGTTCGGCTTCTTCTTTACCGAGGTGAGTCGAGTGACCAACTTCGACCAGGCCGCGGCCTGCGACCTGGAGCGTTTCAAGGCCTTTTTCACCGGCATGCTGGCCGAAGGCATCTATCTGGCCCCATCGGCCTTCGAGGCCGGGTTCGTCTCGGCCGCCCACAGTCGGGCCGATGTGGAAGAAACCCTGTCAGCCGCTGGCAAGGTCCTGTCTTCGATGAACTGAGCCGAATTTGACTCTAGCCGCCTAAGTTTGTCATTCTGTCACCGTGGCTTGGCGGCTGGCTGAATTCGCAACACCGGAATCATGCATGCCGTCGGCTCCAGATCACTGGCGACGCAGGCTGTTCTGAAATTCCGAATTCAGGCGAATGGCGGTAGCGTGCCTGAAACCCCGGCAGCCTCAACTCTCATCAAGTGGACTCCGAGCCCCCATCGCCCCTCGCTGAAGCACGTGCGTGTAAATCATCGTGGTGCGCACATCCGAGTGCCCGAGCAATTGCTGGATGGTCCGAATATCCGCCCCGGACTCGAGCAGATGCGTCGCGAAACTGTGGCGGAAGGTGTGGCAGGTAACCGGTTTGCGGAGCATCGCTCGACGGGCCGATTGCTTCACAGCGCGCTGCACCGTGCTGTTGAACAGGTGATAGCGCCGCATCTGGCCGGATCGAGGGTCTCTGGACAGTTCGCGGGCGGGAAACACCCACTGCCAGCCCGGGTCGAAACGCGCATTCGGGAACTTGCGGTCGAGTGCATGTGGCAGGATCACTCCGCCCCGGATCCGGCGCGTGTCATCAGCACTGATGGTCAACGCCCGGTCTATTTGCTGCTTGAGCGGCTCAATGCAGCGATTCGCAAGGACCGTGACCCGATCCTTCGCGCCTTTGCCGTTCCGCACCGTCAGAGAGCGTCGCGACAGATCCACATCCTTGATTCGCAAACGCACGGCCTCGCCCACGCGCAGACCCGAGCCGTAAAGGATAGAAACGATCAGGTCGTGCGGATAAGGAAGATGAGCGAGAACCGAGCGAATCTCAGAGCGGCTCAGCACAACCGGAACGCGTTGACTGCGCTTGGCCCGAACAACCTCGTCCATCCAGGGCAATTCAATTTCCAGCACCCTGCGATAGAGGAAAAGAATCGCGTTCAGAGCCTGGTTCTGAGTCGCGGCAGCCACATGACGCTCGACCGCCAGGTGGGTCAGAAAGGCCTCGATTTCAGCCTTGCCCATGTCGACAGGATGCCGCAGATCGTTAAACCTAATGAACCGCCGCACCCACTGAATATAGGATTGTTCCGTCCGATGACTGTAATGCTTGACCCGAATAACACGCCGCATTCGATCCAGAAGCCGTTCGGCCATGACCTGTTCCTCCCGCTTTCGAGCCAGTAGCATCTCCCGGCTCAAGTCAGAGAACCATCGGAAAATCACCCGATGAAACCTAGGAAAACGGCGCACTACGCTACAGCCACGCTTCATAGCAACAGATACGATTGACAGCCACACTCAAGGAAATCAGGAAGTTAGCCCCAATAACCCAACCACAAATCACGCTATGAAGCAAAACGCTTCAATATGCAATACTGCAACCTTTCGCCAGATATTTTCTAGTTGGGCTTGGCATTCAACGTTATGGGAGCGGTGTGGTGCGTGGGGATTGCTATGCTAGCAAACGCAGTAAGTAGCCGGTTGCGGGAAAACAGTTCGATTGAGAGCGTACTGAATCGGTCAATTGGCGCGTTATTCGTTCTGCTAGGCGTTAGATTGGTGGTGCTTGAGTAATGCCGCCCAACAAATCGCTGCAGCTGACGTTTGACCCGCCACTTACTTTTGCTATCGCAAAAACAGGCGTCGCCTCAAACGCAGCTGAGCTCAAGCGTTAGATTATTAGAAAAAGTAACCGAAGCGCAGTCGATGGACAAGAAGGCTGACTAAATGAGGAACGAATT
>Ga0102938_10002496_pt1 | contig 13911 bp, 11 predicted proteins | sample SalPonR2_B_D2_MG_FD_84516 | JGI IMG/M metagenome (GOLD analysis project Ga0102938, IMG submission 84516) | Salt pond soil microbial communities from South San Francisco under conditions of wetland restoration - Salt Pond MetaG R2_B_D2_MG | ecosystem: Environmental > Aquatic > Marine >... | reverse complement strand
GGTAAGGTTTAAGCATTGCAAACAGCCTGGTCATTTTGGCCAAATGCGTAAGGGTTTCACGGTCCGAATTAAACTGCCAGCAATCCTCCGGCCGGTTGCTTTCGTGGGAGCGCATTATCTGATTAAAGGGGGCAAATTCGGCCCAACGCATAAAAACCTCTTTGCTGCGCTTTACCCAGCCCAGGGAGGTAAACCCGCCCAAATCGCTGTGATAAAAGCCAACCCCGCTAAAGCCGGCGGAAATCCCCGCGGTAATAGCAGTGGCCAAACCATCTCCCAGGGACCAGTTAACCAGCTGATCACCCGCCCAGTAGGAAAGTGCATAACGGGAGGCGCCGTTGTAGCCTGAGCGGTTGAAAAAGACTACATTCCCAAGTGCTCCAGCCTCTTCTACCGCCTCGCGATTAGCCCTAGCCCACTCAACCGGATACCGGTTGTGATATGTTTCCGCGCTTTCCCCGGAATACAAAACCGCATCAGCCGGAAGGTACTCACCGTAGTCACACATCCAGCCGTCCATGCCAATTCCCAGCATGTGCTCTTTGATAACACCCTTAATCCACTCAAAGGCCTCGGGATTCGTCAAATCCAACAGGGCCGCCGGAAACGTCGTAACTTCAATCAGATAGTCTTCGCCCTGAGTATTTTTAATCAGGTACCCATTTTCACTGGCCTCTTGATAGAGGTCCTCCTCTATCGCTAAAAACGGATTGATATAACCGAGGAAGCGTACTCCCCTGCTGTTAAGGCTTTTAATCTGTACCGGCAGTTCTGGGTACTGGTCTTGGGCATACTTCCAGTTCCACATCAACTGTTTACCGAAAGCGGTGACCCGTTTGCCCTCCCAATCCTGAGCCCACAGACCGCCGACCTGCACGCCTGCACTACGTGCATGCTCTAGTTTCTGCTCAATTTTTTCGCTACCACCCTGAACCCCCAGCCACATACCGTCGTAGGTCCACTCCGGTAGAGGCGGCTGAATACCGTGTATACGGTTCAACGCGGCTGTAGCGGCCGGAAAATCCTCCTCTACCCCGATTCTGAGTACCGGCATTTCCCAAAAATGGAGGCTATACTGCTGCTGGGCCGAAAAATCATACTCGGCATAGGCGGAAGCCTCGGCATAGCAGTACCACCCCTTCGAGCTTACAAAACTGGTGGCCGGAAAATAGGTTGAATACCAGTGCCCCCCGGCGTGGGAGTGAATGTTTGCAAACTGCGTGATGAGCCCCTTCCCGCGGCCAACCCCCTGCTCTTCAACCCATAGAGGAACCTTGCTGCCCCTAAGGTCAAGCCGAGAGTACTGCTCTCCACAGCCGTATATATGCTCCTGCTCTTCCGCGGCTAAGTGAAGCCACAGACGATTAAAATCCGGAACATTTCCCTGGCTGTCCTGCAGTCTGATAAAAAGCTCTCCGGCTTCAACGGTAAACTGTACTATAATCCCGTTTTCGGCTTGCAGGACAACTTGCCGCTCTTCTGCCTCTGTGACCTTCAACTGCCGCAGCACATGCTTTTGCTGCAGGTGATCTTTAATTTTGAAATTGGCGTGCCAGTCTTGAAAGGATCCTTGCCCCTTGGCAACGGTCACACAGGGCTGGGCCTCATTGTGATCAATAAGCCGCTTGCCCTTAAAATAGATACGAATAGAACCGGCAGTCTGCTGCACCTGCAGGAGTCTGTCGGAGCTGTGTGAAACTCTTGTATACATACTATTAACCCTTTACCGCTCCTGCAGTCAGACCGCTGATTATCTTGTCGTGAAAGAATACATATACGATGATACTTGGAATCATCGCCAATACAACTGCAGCATACATGGAGGGGTAGTCGCTGCGAAATTGGGTGGTAAAAAAGCTTATTCCCAGTTGTATGGTACGCACACTACTGGAGGAGGTAAGCAAGAGGGCATAGATAAATTCGTTCCACGACCATATAAAGGTAAGCGTACCGGCAGTTACCAAGCCCGATCTGGAAAGCGGCAGAACCACCTTGGTATAGCGTTGAACAAAAGAACAGCCGTCTATAATAGCTGCGTCTTCAAGGTCTTTTGGAATATTGACCATAAAAGATTTAATCAGAAAAAACGAAATCGGTATATTGATAGCGGCATACGTCAGAATGAGCGCTGCCCTGGTATCATATAAACCTAGATTTCGAATAATTGCCAAGTATGGAACCATGAAGGCAACTATCGGCATAAGTACTCCGGCCACAATCACATTTGAAAGGCTCTGTCGAAAGGGGAAATCTTCCCGGGAAACAACGAATGAGGCCAATGAGGTTACCATGATGTTAAGCAGGGTTGCAGTCGTGGCAATGATAACCGAGTTCATAAACAGCACATGCATTTTTGCGACGCTGACCGCATTTACGTAGTTCTGTAGTTGCCATACCGCAGGTAAGGCCAGAGGGTAGGCATTAAACTCAGCCTCAGTCTTAAACGAGGTGAGAATAAGCCACACGAGAGGCAGCACCGCAATTGCAAAAAAGAACAAGAGGTACGCCCATTTAAATAAATTAGTTATAACAGCTCTTAGTGTTTTCATTTTATTCTCCAGTTGTACGCCCTATTGATCTTCGCCGGTAAGACTTTTACTGCCCAGGGTTTTGTTCAGAGTGACAATCACAAAGAAACCGACCACTACCAGTATTGTTCCAATTGTACTTGCCTCCCCCAGCTTACGCGCCCCGATCTTATCGTACATCATTAAGGCTAAGGTGGAGGTACTGTGCCCCGGACCGCCGCCGGTCATCAGGAAAGTCGCTTCAAAGTGGCGTAAACCGTAAGCCATTGCTAAGGTCATAGCCGTGACAATAATTCCCCACACCACCGGAAGCGTAATCAGGGTCTCCTGCTGCCATACAGAGGCGCCATCGATCTCTGCCGCCTCGTAATAGGAGGTAGGAATCGACATAACCCCGGCCAGAATAATGATCATAAAATAGCCAATGTACATCACCTCTTGTGCAATAATCGCAGGAAGAGCAGTGTTAAACGCACCCAACCAGTTGTGAGACCACTCCTGTCCAGTAATCAGTGTTAGGACCGCATTCAAAGCACCATATTCGGCGTTGTAAACTGCTTTCCAGAGCATCGCAATCGCAACTCCTGAAATGACTTTCGGTACAAAGTACACGGTACGCAGGGTCTTCCAGAACCTCGGTCTTCGCGCCAGAATAAATGCAATAATTGTGGCTAATCCTATCTGCAGGAATCCGAGGGAGAGAGACCATATGATGTTATTGCGTACTGAAATTTGCAGAGTCGAGGCCTGTAAAAGTTTCGAATAGTTTTCAAACCCTATAAACTCCATTGGGCTGATACCGTTCCATGCGGTGAGGCTTGAAAAAAAGACAAACCCAAAGGGATAAATAAAAAAGGCAGTATACATTGCGGTAATTGGAATCATGAAAATGAGAATCCACTTCCAATTTTTGTTCTTCACCAACATAAGAGGGGCTCCTTAAAAAGTGGACGAGAACCGAATGGCCCTCGTCCGTAAAATTGCTCACTTACAACAGTTATAAGAGAAGCTTCTTAGTCGTTGGCCGCTTCCAGCGTTTCTACAAACTCTTCTGGAGTGGCGCGTCCAAGGGCCAACTGATCCAGCGCAGCTCCAAACTCCTGGACTACAGAAGCGGAGAACTTACCGGAGAGGTGGCTGACGACAAAGGATGCATTTTCCTGTGCTTCTACGAATTTCTTCTGAAGCGGATCGACATCGTCACTTGCGTCAAAGGTGAATTTCGGTACCATTAAAGCACCGGAGTCCATCGAAATGCGCTTTACGTTTTCCGGCTGACTCATGTACTGCAGGAAAGTTAAGGCAGCTTCCCGTTTGGCAGGATCGTCGGTTGCACCCGAAGCTAATACCGTCTGGATAAATCCTACCTGAGCACCCTCTTCGCCGCCGGCAACTGCCGGTGCTGAGGTGAGTTCGGTAGCTTCATACACTTCAGGAGCATTCTCCCGAATATTACCAATAAACCATGGTCCATTGCAGAATATTGCGGTTCTCTCAGCCAGATAGTGGCCGGAAGGAACTGCAGGTCCGCCGCCGATGGCGTCTTTCGTGGTATTTCCATCTGAATATAGCTGCTTCAGGATCTCGGCACCCTTCACATATGCAGGATCTGAGAGAGGTTTGTCCCATACATCCGGGCCGCCGACGCTGGCCATAATGTGGGAGTACCACAGCATACTTGTCCATGCATTGGCTCCACCGGTCATTTGAGAGGTCGGGGTCACATCAATGGCTTTCAACTTTTCGGCTGCATCCCAAAACTCATCGTAGGTTTTTGGAAATCCGTCAATACCAGCTTCTGCAAACAGATCGGCATTATACCAGATGGGGGTAATTGCCATTTCGTAAGGAATTACCTTGGTCTGACCATCGAGGGTTACTTCATTTACAATACTGGAGTCAAACCGGTTGCCCCAGCCGCCTGCCAGATCTTCTGAAAAATCTACCAAGATATCTCCTGAGTAAAAATCTTTCGTATCGGGAGTCCACTTAAGAGTAAAAATGTCGGGCACCTGTCCGCCGGAGATCTGGGCAAGAATCTTCTTGTCATAGATATCGTAGTCAGGCATCTCTTCGATTTGAACCTTAATCTGTCCTGCATACTCTTCGTTAAACTCAGCAACAATATCCGCTACCGCATCCGCTTTTGCATCTTCACCTACCCAAATACAGGGCCAGTTCAGAACAACCTCTTTTTGTGCTTCCTGTTGTCCACCTGCAATCACTGGCATAGCCAGAACTGTGAACAGAGCAATCAGCATAATTGAAAAAACAGTAATTTTTTTCATATTCCCCTCTTTCCTCCTTTGAAATGTTTATTTTCTTTCCATAAGTAAGTAGAACATAGAAAGATGCAGTTGTCAACGAAAAATTGTTATTCCGTTTTTCATTATAAAGCAAAAATCGGGAAAGAGTAATTTACTTGACATTTTTTTTTGCGATTATTTTTCTATTAAATTTAGCAGCTAAATTATTATCAGAGAGTAGAGATTCTTTACGACTAGGTAGGAACCGAGTAGAAGCAAGGCAATACTTTCAATTATCTTGAACAGTTCCTTTTTTATCTTAAATGAAAGAAATGACCCAATTTTAGTAAAAACAAACACCAACGGAATATAGGGAATAGCAAGCAAAACTGTATTCATATTCAGGTTTTTTGTTACAATATGAGATGTTATAATAATAACACTCATAAGCGAGAAAATAAACTGTAGATTTGCTTTTGCAATATAAGGATCTTTTTCTTGAGCGAACATGTAAGGGGCAAGTACCGGTCCGGGAGCTGCAAACGCCCCTGCAACCGCACCTGCCAAAACAGGAAATATAAAACCGATCCTTGTATATATGAAGGAATCTTTTCTAAATCTATGCTGCCACATAGAGTGCAGAGTCAACAGTACAACCATTACACCCATTACTAAGAAAACTATATGCTCGCTTACACTTACAAGAAAATATGCGCCAATTGGTATAAATATTATACCGATAAAGAATAGAATGAAAGATTTTCTATAATTAACATAATGCCTTAAAAGAAAATAGTTGTATGTACAGTTTATAGTTCCTAGTATCGCATTCATTCCGACCGCAATACCTGGGGAAAAAATTAATGCTATTAGAGGAGTGGAAAAAACTCCAAAGCCAAACCCGGTTACTCCTTGAATAAAGCTTGCAGCAATATAAATAAAGATTAATAACAAACTTTCCATATACTCCCACACAGCTCCAGTTTTTTTTCAACAGGAATTCAGCATATACTATATTTATGATACTGGAAAACCCCATAACTTTTCTTAAAATAACAAAGTGCTGCATCTTCTTTAAACAGATGCAGCACTTGAAGCAATTACCGTACCAGCAATAAACGAAAGCAAATAGTCCAGCTGAAGCCAATGTTCATTCGACAAAATAAACGCCAAACCGATCAATATTGCCTCTGTAATTACCTCTTTATATTTTCATTAAAAGTTTTGTATCAGCTTTCGCGGCCATACCATAGCGCTATCTAAAGCATTATTTATGGATCGCTACAACATCTATGTGTTCTTTAATTGCCTCATCTATGGTGTACTTGGGCATCCATTTTAGCTCTTTACGAGCATAACTATCGTCATACAGTGAAGGGTATGGCGACTGACTCGCCAAACCCTGTTTATATACAATATCCGCGCCTGGTTCAATTGCAGAGGCCTTCTCCAGCACATCTTTTATAGTATGAGAACTTCCCATAATGTTATACACTGCCCGCGGCGTATTGTTTATTTTTAGCATGAGCATAAGAGCCTTAACCGCGTCTTTTACATAAAGCCAGTTCCCAATTTGCTCAGGATTCTCTACCTCAATTTTCTGCTTATGTGCGACTTGATCCAGCAGCTTTGAAGACCACATAGCAGTAATCCCCGTAGTACGTCCCGGCCCAAAGACCCATGGAAAGCGAACTCCTGCAGTGGATATTTTACCCTTTTTATTATACCAATCCAACAAATGTTCACATGCTAATTTTGTTTGGCCGTACACAGTAGCCGGAATTTTTATGTCATCGTCTTTGACCGGTTCTTCCAATCCAGGACCGAACACCGCTATGGAACTGGTAATAACAAATCGCTCAACTTGGTTTGTATATGCTGCATCAAGGAGGGTAGCAGTAGAGTTGAAATTAATATCAAAACCCTTACTTGGATTCTCTTCGCATGGACCTGCGAGAATTGAACCAAGATGCAGTATATGGGTTGGTTTCGTTTGGGTGACCGCCCTATAGAGATCGATTCTGTCGGTCAGATCCCCTCGAATATAGGTCATTTGCTCTTTATATTTTGACAAATGCTCAGGCATAGGGGCTATGTCAAAAGCTATTACTTCTTCTCCGTCTTCCAATAGTTTAGAAATCATGTACGAACCGATAAATCCAGCTGCGCCTGTAATAAATACTCTCATAATAATTAACCCTTTATTTAGTAGTGAGTCCTATTCCGGTCTCTTACCCTTGGAAAAGAGATGAACGGGGATACCTCCCGAAAAACATTCCGGTGTTGCAAGATAGCGAGGATTTTTACCAGTAAGCCTTTCGGCTATTTTCTTTGCTTCTTCAAAAGTTTCCACCGTAATATATCCCATTGTCCGTGCATACTGAGGTGCCTGAGCACCAACCATAATTACAGCTTTTGCACGTTGTTTAAGAATTCCATATCCACTTGTCATCGACATAGCATGAAAAGGATGGTAAGTATAGCTATTGGAATACATCCACCTGTAGTTGTAGTCTTCAGCAATTCTTTTTGCGTCATGTGATGCGAGAAAATCTTCGGCATTCTGGTATTTTATAAGGCTCTCAAAAGTTTCTTCGTATGAAGGAAACCAATGTTTGTTAAACCATCCATCAAAAGTGGATGTTACAATTACGACTGGGTCATCATTAAGGGCATACCAGGCTCTGGATAGTTGGCCCCCCATAGCCAATCCGGACAGAATTGCATTGGTGCCCATACCTGGGCCATAGTGAAAGTTTCGCGGTAGCCCCATCACCAATACATCATAAGGCTCGCTCTCTTTTAACTCTATATTTGTTCTTTTCTTTGCCAATGGCCAAGTAGCCTTCTCAACCTCATCAATGGTACCGGCAGCGGTTTTCAAGACACGCGAAAACTGGTCAAGCACTGCATCCACAGCAAAAACTCTCTTGCCGATATTCTTTTCAATTGCCTTTCCAATCGAAGTAAACTGTTTTCGCATTGTCGAAGTTGTTGAAGCCCCCAACCAGTCGTCTCGGTACATCGTATCGGGCCGGTGATGCGAGCCTATTGAGCCGGGGCCGGTGTGTCCAGTTACCAGCATCTTATAACCGCCGCTAAACCCACCGTACGGATTACCGGCGCAGTGACCAATGATAATTGGAATATCTGCTTCTGCAAGATACCGATTGCATTCCACCTTATTACCCATCTCATCTGTACCGAAATCCAAAAGATTTTTTTCATCCTCAGCATCATGATTTATTAATCTATCTGGATAAAATTGATCTACAATGTCTTTACCAAGATACTGATACCATTCCTCAACATCGTTTTTTCTGTGCAGTCCCATAGCACATAGCAATGTAATATTTTCCAGCTTTGCTCCACCGGCAAGAAGCTCTTCTACAATCATCGGTATAGCAACCTTTCGATGACTATCCTTATGAAAGCCTCCCTTCACCCTGTCAGGAAAACCAATAACTATCTTCTTATCAGGTCCTGCCATTTCTTTTAATGGCTTAATCCCTAGTGGACTCTGCAGAGCCTTTCTGGTTTCTTCATACGGGTCTACTGGTGGTGGATCATTGTAAGTTTCTTTATATCGAACTACCAATGCCTCATCGGGCAGTTGAACCGTTGTTTTAGTGTCTCCATAATCTAGCACTACATCTTTCATTTTATGCTCCTCTCATTAAAGAATTTTCTATATTAAATTAGGTAAAAACATTACAAATTCTGGGACAAATGTAATTACCATAAGTAGAACCAACATTAGTGCAATATAAGGAATAATAAACCTGACTGCTCGGGAATAAGAAACGCCGGCTACATCCTGAGCAATATACAAGCTTAAACCGAAGGGAGGAGTAAGCAGGCCAATCATCAAATTGAGAACCATAATAATTCCGAAATGTACCGGGTCTAAGCCTAGCTCAACTACCAGTGGTAAAAATACGGGAACGGTCATCAGCATTATGGCTAGAATCTCCATAACACAGCCCAGCACTAAAAGAAAAAGGTTAATTATTAACAGAATAACTATTTTATTCTCACTAATTGTGAAAATCCATTCACTGAATCTTACGGGCACCTGCTCTGTTGTAAGAATCCATCCAAACAGATTTGCAAAAGCCACAATAAGCATGATTATCGCTGAATAAATCGTCGCTTCCTTAACAGCATCCCACAAATCAGCCAGTTTTAAATCACGCATTGCAAATCCCTGCAGCAAGGCGTACCCTACGGCTACAGCAGCCGCTTCAGTGGGGCTAAAAATACCACCCCACATTCCTCCTAATATTATTACCGGAGTTAATAGTGCGGGAATTACACTTATTGCTGTTTTAACAATCTCGATAAAAGTTGGTTTGGCTTCTTTCGGATAATCCTTTTGATATGCGATATAAGCACTCAATATGATCATTGCAATTCCCATCACAAAACCTGGAACTGCACCCGCAAGAAAAAGTTTTCCGATCGACGCTTCAGCAAGTATACCATATATAACAATAGGAACACTTGGCGGAATTATCGGTCCTATTGTCGAGGATGCGGCTGTGACAGCCGCACTATAGGCCGGGTCATAACCCTTTTTCGTCATGTTGGGAATTAATATATGACCTAAACCTGCCGAGTCAGCTACTGCGGATCCTGACATACCGGCAAATAACATAGAAGTAAGAATATTTACATGTGCAAGTCCGCCTTTAAAATGACCGATTAGACGAGATGCAAAATTCATCAACCTGTCTGTAACTCCACCCCGATTCATTATTTGTGCAGCCAAAATAAAAAAAGGAATTGCGATTACATTATAACTATCAAGTGCATTCGCAACCATTTGCGGGACTATTAAAAAACTTGCCTCTTCCATTACAATAATATAGACAATCGAAGAGATACCAATACCGATAGCAATTGGCATTCCGATTATAAGAGTAATAAACAATGTCCCTACTAGTACAAGAATCCCCATACTTAGTACTCCCTCTCAGTCGCTTTATTCTTTTTAAGTTGTGCTAACTCAAAAACATCTTCCGAAATCACTCTCATTGAAAAAACCGCCATAAAAAAAGCTCCAATTGCAAGGGGAAGATAGAACACAGTTCGCGGCCATCTAAGTGAGCCAGTGAGCGTATTTATTGCTCTCATTCCCAGTTCGTATCCACTTATGCTTAAAAAAATCATAATTCCCAAAATGAGGATATGAACGAAAATATCGGTTAAAACCTGAACCTTTTTAGGAACCAGTTCAACGAATGTATCTATTTTCAAATGGCGACGCCTATTTATTGCAACAGCACTTCCAATAAAAGTCATCCAGATAAAACCTATACGTGTAAGTTCCGCACTCCATGCTAAAGCATCATTTAGAATATAGCGATAAAATACTTGAACTATTGTTAAGCCGGCTATGGAAGCCAACATAAGTGCACTAAGAGTAATTAGAATAACGTCCAATATATGAAAAATTTTATGGTTCTTCATGATAAATTTATCCTGATAAACTAGGTTCGGGGCCTCTCAGAACTTAAACCAAGCCCTTTAAAGCCCCGACAATTTAATTCTTAATAATCATAATCCCAGATTTCTTCTAGGAGTCCTTCGGTAATTCCGAGTTTAGGAACCACCTCTTCCTTCATAATTTCTCTGCCAACTTCATACCACGGCTCTCTATCGATATCGATAAAGGTAACTCCGTGCTCTTCTTTCATATTCTTTTTGGCACTTTCCTTATACTCAACCTGTTTCTCATTGTTGTGTTTTTCAGCTTCAGTTGCAGCCTTCTGCACTATCTGCTGATACTCTTCAGGAAGTGATTTATAAAATTCATCCCTGATAAAGAAACCTGCCATTTCGAATTGGTGTTCAGTATTAGTTACATATTTAGCAACTTCAGTGTAGTTATTTAGATAAAGCTGCGGATACCCATGCTCAACACCTTCTACAACACCCTGTTGCAGACCAAGATAAGTTTCGGTCAATGGCATCGGAGTAGGGTTCGCACCTAAAGCTTCCCATGGAACCATCCAATTCGGCATTTCAGGTACTCTCACCTTCAAACCCTGAAGATCATCGAGGCTTCGAACAGGCTCAAGTGTAGCAAGATTACGGGGGTTGCGAATCATTCCTTGGGTAAGCGCTCGTACTCCTACTGTTTCAAGCAGCTGCTCCGCAAGGTTTTCCCCGATTTCACCCTTCATTACAGCTCGTGAATGCTCAAGGTTATCAAAAACAAAGTTGGAAGCTACTAGATAGTAGTCGGGAACGGAAGAACCCCACCATCCGATACCACCTTGAAAAATTTGAATTTGTCCCATCTGAAGCTGCTCCATTAGGTTAGGGGCATTACCCAACTGCCCCGCTGGATACACTTCCACTTCTACGTTTCCGTCTGTCTCTTCCTCTACAATTTCAGCAAACTTTTCGCATGCAAGGTTGTGCGGATGACTGGGCGGATCGATATGCGCAATTTTAATTCTAAAACTCTTATCCGCGGCAGTTCCTTCTTCATCTTGTTGACCGCCGGCGAACACAAAACCTCCCACTACAATAAAAGCAAGCAGTACTGTTAGTAAGCGTTTCATAGAAACCTCCTTATGTTTTTAGGCGACAAAATTTGCTTGCCACCTATTAATGAAACCGGTTTAATTAATCCACTGTCCTTCTTTATGAAACCGGTTTAATTAACACCTAGCATAGTATTCCTTTATTCCCATGTCAAGGAATAAGTGATATAATTTTTCATTGAAAATGAAAGAAAATTGATGTAAGATTTTTTATGAAAAAAAGCAAAAAAGCTATCGGCTCTCATAAAACTATTACAATACATGATATAGCAAAAGAATCAGGAGTATCCCCTGGAACTGTTTCCCGTTATTTCCATTCCCCCCAACTCTTGAAAGCTTCTACCAAGGAAAGAATCAATCAGATAATTAAGGTCCACAATTATATTCCTAATCTCAATGCTTCGGCTTTGACTACAAAACAAACAATGACATTTGGACTGATTATACCAACCGTTCAAAGTTCCATACACGCTCAACTGATAGAATCTATACAAGGAGAGTGCCATAGGAAGGGTTATTCAGTTTTAATTGGAAACACAAATTATTCATATGAAACTGAAACAAAGTTGCTCGAGATTTTGCTTCGCCGAAGAGTCTCCGGTATTATTCATGCAGGAACACAAAACAGCGATTCTTTGCGAATGTTAAAAAATGCAGCCGCACATCAGATACCAAGTGTAGTAGTATGGGAAAATATCGCCGACTCGGAAATTAGTTCTATCGGGATTAATAACTATGAAGCTGCATATGAAGCTACCTCCCAACTAATCGAGATGGGGCATCGAGAAATCGGCACACTTATTGGCCCCTATCATAAAATGAATCGACTTGAAGCAAGATTACGAGGATATACCCAGTGTATTATAGATAAGGGGCTTAAATTTCATGAAAAATGCATTGTTTCTACCGGACACAGTATTCACCAAGGCGCTGAAGGATTTCATACACTTATACACAAATGCCCAACTATTACCGCTATTTTTGCTGCGAGTGATGTGCTCGCATTCGGAGCTCTGCATCAAGCAAAACAAGAAAAGGTTGCCATTCCACAAGATATATCTATTATAGGTTTCGACGATATAGAGTTTGCTTCATATTGCGATCCCCCCCTTACCACTGTACGAGTTCCGGGGCTGGAAATGGGAAAACTGGCGGTAGACGAATTGGTTGACAGAATAGATAATAATAGACTCGAAGCACAGCACATCTCCCTTTCAACAGAACTAATAAAACGGGAATCTATAACTACTTTCACAAACCGGCCGCCGGCTCACCAACGGCCATAGGCTTGTTGCTACTTATTTTATAGTTCGCAGCGAATACTGTAGCGACACATCAAACTGGTGAATCGCATACTCAAAGGTGCTGTCGCTGTGGATGTCTGTGTACACCTCCTGAAACAGGTTATGCCCTCCGTGTATTTTTTCAAAATGACGGCTGCTTGCGTGAGCCTTCGATGCACTTACCGCATCGAGAGTCGCTTTATCCAGGGCAAACGGGTTAGAGCCGGCAAACACACCTACATCCTCAACCAGCGGAACATCATTGGCCGGCCAGCAATCACAGTCGGGGGTGATATTCATAGCGAAATTGATGAAAAAGGCCTTTTCCTTGAAGTACTGCTGAACCGCATAGGCGTACTCGGTTACCTTTTCGATAAAAATCTTGGTATCCTCGCTTGAGCCGGCCTCCATAGCCTGGTAGTTACATGCGGCCACACACTGCCCGCAACCGATGCACAGGGTATAATCAATTACCGCCTTATGCTCTACCATAGTAATTGCCCCTACCGGACATACATTATAGCACTGCCGACAGCCGACACAGTTCTCGTGGTTCACCACTGGCTTCGAAGATGAGTGCTGTTCGCGCTTCCCGGCAATCGAGGCACAGCCCATGGACATATTTTTGATGGCCCCGCCGAAACCGGCTTCCATATGACCCTTGAAGTGGTTTAGAAAAATTATTCTATCCGCCTGGAGAATACCTCCGGCCAGTTTTGCCTTTTTAATATGCCGGCCGGGAATAGCTACTTCACGATAATCCAGCCCGCGAACCCCATCGGCCGGAATAAAGGGAGCACCAACAGTTGCATAGTTAAAACCGTGCTGCACCGCGGTCAACGAGTGGTCAACCCCATTGTGGCGCCCACCGGAATACAGCGTATTGGTATCGGTTAAAAAAGGCTTTGCCCCACGGTTCTTTATCTCTTCAGCTACAATACGGGCATAGTTCGGGTTTATGTAACCGAGATTCTCGCGCTCGCCTACATGCAGTTTAATGGCAACCAACTCATTTTCTTTAATCGTTTCAAAAAAACCGGATTTCTTAGTTAGTTTACGGAATTTTTTCTCCAGCGAATTTCCAAAATCAGCCTGCATATCCGTAAAAAGTATCTCGTTCATAATTCAATTCTCCTTATATAAGTACATTTGCTGTTACTGATATTTTAGGAGCTTTAGCTGGTAAATGCAATGAGTTCAGCAATTCTCAATTTGGATAGTGTAATTACACTATCCAAATTGAGAATGCCTCCAAAAGTTAAGATATATAAAAATTTGCAAAGAATTTGATGCGAATTCT
>Ga0102938_10002495_pt1 | contig 13911 bp, 12 predicted proteins | sample SalPonR2_B_D2_MG_FD_84516 | JGI IMG/M metagenome (GOLD analysis project Ga0102938, IMG submission 84516) | Salt pond soil microbial communities from South San Francisco under conditions of wetland restoration - Salt Pond MetaG R2_B_D2_MG | ecosystem: Environmental > Aquatic > Marine >... | reverse complement strand
ATCGCGCCCGGGGTCGCCCTGGTCCCGGCGATGCTGGTCTTCCTGGTCCTGCCGCTCGGTCCGGGCGTGTTCGCGCTCGATCTCGAACTGGGTCTGTTCTACGTGCTGGCGGCCAGCTCGGTATCGGTACTCGGCGTGTTGATGGGCGGCTGGGCCTCCGCCAACAAGTTCTCGTTGTTCGGTGGTCTGCGTGCCGGTGGACAGCTGATCGCCTACGAGCTCCCGCTGATCCTGGCGGCGATCGCCGTTGCGGTCCAGGCCGGGACCCTCTCCCTGGTCGGCATCGTCGAGGCGCAGGCCGAGTTCATGCTGTTCGGCAGCGGGGTCAACCTCTGGTACGTGATCCCGCAGGTGCTCGGGTTCGCCATCTTCTTCGTCGCCGCGCTGGCCGAGCTGTCCCGGCCGCCCTTCGACATGCCGATCGGTGACTCGGAGCTGGTGTTCGGCTACATGACGGAGTACTCGGGCATCAAGTACGCGATGTACATGCTCACCGAGTACGCGGGCATGGTCACGATGTCCGGCCTGATGGTGGTCCTCTACCTCGGTGGCTGGCAGCTGCTTCCCGGGGTCCCGATGCCGGGCTGCGAGGGCGCGGGAGGGCTGTTCGACTGCGATGCCACCGGCACCGTGCTCAGCGTCGCCGTGACCTTCGGCAAGATCCTGGCACTGGTGTTCGTGATGGTGTGGCTCCGGGTCGCCTACCCGCGTCTGCGGGAGGACCAGCTCCAGCGCATCGCCTGGTTGGTCATGGTCCCCCTCGCACTGCTCAACCTCGCCGTCGTGACGATCGCCAAGGTGGTGTACTGATGGCTCCTTCCGCTCCACCCGGGGTCGGGCTCCTGAAGGGACTCGGGGTCACGATCAAGCACCTGTTCAAGCGCCCCTCGACGCTGATGTACCCCTACGAGCGCGACGACCTGGCGCCGCGCACCCGTGGGGTCATCGCGCTGATGGACGAGAACTGCACCGTGTGCATGCTGTGCAGCCGTGAGTGCCCGGACTGGTGCATCTACATCGAGTCCCACAAGGAGACCGTCCCCCCGGCCAAGGAGGGTGGACGCGCCCGGACCCGCAACGTCCTGGACCGGTTCGCGATCGACTTCTCCCTGTGCATGTACTGCGGCATCTGCATCGAGGTGTGTCCCTTCGATGCGCTGTGGTGGTCGCCGGAGTTCGAGTACTCCGAGTACCACATGGACGGGCTCCTGCACGAGAAGGAGAAGCTGCGTGAGTGGGCGGACACGGTGCCGCCCCCACCCCCGCTTGAGGAGGGCGCGGTCCCGCCGGCCGAGGTCAGCGACGCGATCGCCAAGGTCGAGAAGGAGCGCGAGCTCGCCGCGGCGAAGGCACTCGAGGCCAAGCAGGCCGCCGAGGCGCCCGAGAAGCCGACCGGCGACGGGGCGGCGAAGGCGACCGCGGCCGAGCCGGAGATCCACGTCAAGGCCGGGGAGATCGACCAGGAGACCTTCGACCGGCTGATCGCCGAGGGCAAGTCGGAGCGGATGGCCCGCTCGAAGGCGAAGGCGGCCTACGTCAAGAAGGAGAAGGCGCGGCTCAAGGCGGAGGCCGAGGCCGCCGGCGGACCGGCCGAGGCGGCGGCACCCGCGGCGGCTCCCAAGGCGTCCGACATCACGGTCGAGGCCGGGGAGATCGACCAGGAGACGTTCGACCGGCTGATCGCCGAGGGCAAGCCGGAGCGCATGGCCAGGGCCAAGGCGAAGGCGGCCTACGTCAAGAAGGAGAAGGCGCGGCTCAGGGCCGAAGCCGAGTCGGACACCGGCGAGGGCACCGGTGCCGACGAGCCGGCCGAGGTGCCGAGCGAGCTCGGCGCCTCCCCCGAGGCCGCCAAGCAGGCCCTCGACGCCCCCAAGCTCGGTGACGTCCAGGTCGAGGGTGCCGGTGAGATCGACCAGGAGGTCTTCGACCGCCTGATCGCCGAGGGCAAGTCCGAGCGGATCGCGCGGGCCAAGGCCAAGGCTGCGTGGGTCAAGAAGCGCAAGCAGGCCATGCTCGACGAGGAGGGCGGCACATGACCGGTCACGATGTCGTGTTCGTGGTCGTGGGGTTGGTGACGGCCGGTGCCGCGGTCCTGACCGTGACCTCCAAGAACCTGATGCACGCGGCGCTGTACTTCGCTGTCACCCTCGGTGGTATGGCGGGCGTCTTCCTGACGCTGGCCGCTGACTTCCTGGCGCTGGTCCAGATCGTGGTCTACGTGGGCGCGGTCACGGTGCTGTTCCTCTTCGGGCTCATGCTGACCCGGGCGCCGATCGGGCGTGAGGCGCTCGATGGACAGAACCGTGGTCTCGGGATGGCGGTCTCCGGTGGGCTGTTCGTGGTGCTGTCCACGCTGGTCATCGGCGCCTTCGGCGGCCAAGGCACGGCCGAGGTCTCCGGACCCGGCATCCGCGACTTCGGGATCGCGATCTTCGCCGACTGGGTCCTGCCCTTCGAGGTGCTGTCGATGCTGCTGCTGGCGGCGCTGATCGGTGCGATCGTCCTGGCGCGACGGGAGTCGGGTGAGTCGGGCGAGGAGTCGACCGTCACCCGGATCGAGCTGTCGGTGGATCGCGATCCGGACACCGCCGAGCACGAGCAGCCTGCGCTGACCGCGGGCGCGGGTAGCAGTGGCGAGGAGCACCCATGAGCCCGGTCGGACCGCTGCTGTTGGCCACGTTCCTGTTCTGTGCCGGTGTCTACGGCGTCATCGCCCGGCGCAACGCCGTGCTGGTGCTGCTCAGTGTCGAGTTGATGCTCAACGCCGTCAACATCAACCTCGTGACCTTCCAGAACCTGCTGTTCCCGGACGACCCGGCCGTCACCGGTCAGATGTTCGCCCTGTTCATCATCGGGGTCGCCGCCGCCGAGGTGGGCGTCGGGCTGGCCATCGTCTTCAACATGTTCCGCAACCGTGCCTCGGTCGACGTCGATGACGCCGACCTGATGCGCTGGTAGGGGAGGCACTCGTGGAACCGCTCCTGGACTACGCCTGGGTCGTGGTGGTGCTGCCGCTGCTGTCGGCGGTGCTGATCACGGCGTTCGGCAAGCAACTCCCCGGCAAGGGGTCGGAGCTGGGGATCGCTTCGCTGGCCATCTCGTGGTTGCTCGCGCTCGGCATCGCCTGGGAGACCTTCGTCAACTCGCCGATCGAGCCCGTCGAACGGGCCATCGACTGGTCGCCGCTGGGAGGTGGGTTCATCTTCGAGCTGGGCATCCTGGTCGACGGACTGACCGCGGTCATGCTGCTGCTGGTGACCACGGTGTCCTTCATGGTGCACATCTACTCGCGGGAGTACATGCGTGGTGAGGTGCGCTTCACCTACTTCTTCGCGATGCTCAGCCTCTTCACCTTCTCCATGCTGTTGCTGGTCGTGTCCAACAACCTGCTGCAGGCGGTGATCGGCTGGGAGCTGGTCGGCCTGTGCTCGTACCTGCTGATCGGGTTCTACTGGGAGGGCAAGTCGAACCAGGACGCCGGCAACAAGGCGTTCATGACCACGAAGTTCGGTGACGTCGGGCTGATCGTCGGCGTCATCGTGCTGTCGGCCGGCATGTTCTCCATGACCGACACGCCCTTCAACATCCTCCAGATCAACGAGGCCGCGGCCGCGGGCCAGCTGAGCACCACCACCGTCGTACTCGGCATGCTGATGATCTTCCTCGGCTGCGTGTCGAAGTCCGGGCAGATGCCCCTGCACGTGTGGTTGCCGGACGCGATGGCGGGTCCGACTCCGGTATCCGCCCTGATCCATGCTGCCACCATGGTCACCGCCGGTGTGTTCCTGCTGGCCCGTCTGTTCCCGGTGGTGGCGCAGAGCCAGGCGGTGATGGCCACGATCGCCATCTTCGGGGTGATCACGCTGTTCTTCGGAGGGCTGCTCGCCCTGGTCCAGGACGACCTGAAGAAGATCCTCGCCTACTCGACGATCTCCCAGCTCGGCTACATGGTCGCCGCGATCGGCGTCGGGGGCTACACCGCCAGCGTCTTCCACCTGTTCACGCACGGCTTCTTCAAGGCGTTGCTCTTCCTCGGCGCGGGCTCGCTGATCCACGCGGTCCACTCCAACAACATCTCGGACATGGGTGGGCTGGCCAGAGCCATGCCCCACACGTTCTGGACCTTCATCGTGGGCTCGCTCGCCCTGGCCGGCTTCCCGCTCACCGCCGGCTTCTTCTCCAAGGACGAGATCCTCATCGCCGGGGACCTCTGGGCGGGCGCCGGGTTCGTCACCGGCAGCCTGGTCTACTGGGTCGGACTGGCGGCGGCCTTCGTGACGACCTTCTACATGGCCCGGGCCTGCTTCCTGATCTTCGCCGGAGAGAACCGCAGCCATCACGCACCGCACGAGTCCGGCAAGCTGATCCTGGCGCCACTGATGGTCCTGGCCGTGCTGTCGGTGGCCTCGGGCTACCTGCTGTCGCCCTTCTCGCCCGAGCAGCCCAACTTCGAGACCTGGACGGCCACCCCGATCCTCGACGAGGAGGCGTCCTACCCCTTCGCCCAGGAGTCAGGGGAGGCAGACGCGGAGCACAGCGCCGTCGGTGTGGTCGGCGACGGGGTGCTGGCCTCCGGAACGGTCATGGCAGCGGAGAAGGAAGGCCCGGTCAAGGTGCTGCACGGGGTCCCCACCTGGCACCCGGACCTGCTGGCCATGGTGCTGGTGCTGTTCAGCCTGGCGGTGTTCCTCGCCTACCGGTTCTACGGCAAGGGGTTGCCGGAGCGTGATCCCACGCTGTCGATGGGTAGGTTCACCGACGTGCTGGTGGCCAAGTACGGGTTCGACGACTTCGGTTACCGCTACATCGTGGTGCCGGTGCGCGACAGGTTGTCGGCTGCGGCGTCGTACTCGAGCAACGTGCTGATCGACGGTGTGGTGGCTGGCGTTGGCCGTGCGACGAAGAACGCCGCGACGACGACCTACCGGGTCGTCGATCAGCAGGTGATCGACGGAAGCATCAACGGGGCCGCGTTCAGCGCGGCCTGGTGGAGCGAGAAGCTGAAGAGGATCCAGTCCGGCGACGTCCAGAGGTACGCAGGTGTCCTCGTCGCCGGCACGATCGTGCTCGTGCTGGCCTTCGCGGCCGCGAGGTAGACGAAGGACCACGACCGGCGGGCCGACCCCGCCATCACGACGCGGGCGGCAACGCCGACCGACTCGCACCGGGTGCGGAGCCCGAGGTGAGCCAAGGAGACGACGATGGACCCCAACACCGCAGGCTGGGCCCTGGTGGTCGCGCTGTTCCTGCCGCTGGCAGGTGCCGGCGTGCTCTCGCTGATGCCGGCGTCGATGGATCGTGAGATCCGCCGCGCCGCCGTGGCGATCACCGCGGTCGGCTTCGCCCTGGTCGCCGCCATCGCGGCCAGCTTCGATTTCGCCCGGGCCGGTGACCTGCAGTTCACCATCGACGTGCCGTGGATCACCGCGATCGACGCCAGGTTCGCGGTCGGGATGGACGGCATCTCCCTGCCGCTGTTCTTCCTCACCTCCCTGCTGACCCTGCTGTGTGCGATCTACACCACCAAGCACCTGCCGTCGCCCGGCAAGCCCAAGGCGTTCCTCAGCCTCATGCTGCTCCTGCAGACCGGGATGGCCGGCACCTTCGTCGCCTTCGACCTGATCCTGTTCTTCATCTTCTTCGAGCTGACCCTGGTCCCGATGTTCTTCATGATCGGGATGTGGGGTGGCCCCCGCCGCGACTACGCGAGCGTGAAGTTCTTCCTCTACACCCTCTTCGGCTCGGTGTTCATGCTGGTCGCCTTCCTGGCCATCTACTTCCAGGCGGGTGCATCGACGTGGAGCATCACCGAACTGTCGAACATGGCGCCCTTCGGCTCGACCACCTTCCAGACCTGGGCCTTCCTTGGCGTGTTCCTCGGCTTCGCGATCAAGGTGCCGGTCTGGCCCTTCCACACCTGGTTGCCCGACGCACACACCGAGGCCCCGACGGTCGGCTCCGTGCTGCTGGCTGGTGTCCTGCTGAAGATGGGGACCTACGGCTTCATCCGCATCGCCCTGCCGATCCTGCCCGACGGAGCGGCGCGGTTCGCGCCGATGATCGGAGTGCTCGCGGTCATCGGCATCGTCTACGGGTCGCTGTGCTGTCTGGCACAGACCGACGTCAAGCGCTTGATCGCCTTCTCCTCGGTTGGCCACATGGGCTTCGTGATGCTCGGCATCGCGGCGATGAACGAGGCCGGCATCCAGGCTGCGCTGTTCGGCAACATCGCGCACGGCATCATCACCGGCATGCTCTTCTTCCTCGCCGGGTCGATGCACGAGCGCTTCCACACCCGCGAGATCGCCGTGATCGGCGGCGGGATGCTCAAGAAGATGCCCGTCTACGGCGTCCTGTTCACCTACGTGGCCATCGCGTCACTGGGCCTGCCCGGTCTGGCGGGGTTCTGGGGTGAGTTCACCGCGATGTGGGCGGCGATCGACCCGGGGCTCGGGCTCGCCGACAGCTACGGCGGCCTCTACCTCGGCCTGGTGGTGTTCGCCGCGATCGGCACGGTGCTGACCGCCGGGTACTTCCTGTGGCTGATCCAGCGCATCAACCTCGGCGAGCCCACCGAGCGGTGGGCCAACGAGCCCCTGGCCGACGTGCAGGCCATCGAGTGGGTCTCGTGGCTGCCGTTGCTGGCACTGATCCTCGCGCTCGGCATCTTCCCGCGCCTGCTGTTCGGGGTGCAGGATGCCGCCGTGACCAACCTGGTCGGCTTCCTGGGCGGCTGACGCCCCGACGACGACCCCATCGGGTGGCTTCGATGCCACCGGTGCGTACCAGCGAGGAGGAACCAGGCGATGCAGATCGACTACATCGCGATCCTGCCGGAGATCGTGCTCACGGTCACGGCCCTGCTCGTGCTGGCCGCTGATCTGGCGCTGCGCGGCGACGCGAAGCAGTTCGTGAACCCACTCGCCGCGCTCGGGACCGTCGCGGCGTTCATCGCCACGCTCACCCTGTGGGGCTCGGAACGTGTCACGTTCGGCACGATGTTCGTCGTGGACGACTTCGCCGTGCTGTTCAAGCTGCTGTTCCTGGGCACGTTGCTCGCGATCCTCGGGATCAGCTGGCGCTACGTCGCGGAGCACCGCTTCTTCCAGGGCGAGTACTACTTCCTGCTGCTGACCTCGTTCATCGGCATGCTGCTGATGCCCTCCTCGCGCGATCTGATCCTGCTGTTCGTCGCGCTCGAGACGGTGTCGATCCCGGCCTTCGTCATGGTCGGCATGCGCAAACGGGACCTGTACTCGTCCGAATCGGCCCTGAAGTTCTTCATCATCGGGGTCCTGTCCGTCGCCCTGATGCTGTTCGGGATGTCGATGGTGTACGGCTTCGCAGGCACCACCGACCTGGTCGGGATCGCTGCCGCCATCTCCGGCGAGACCGCGTCCGTGCCGTTGTTGCTCGGTAGTGTGATGCTGGTGATCGTCGGCTTCGGGTTCAAGATCTCCGCCGTGCCGTTCCACTTCTGGGCACCCGACACCTACGCCGGTGCTCCCATGCCGGTGGCGGCCATGCTGGCGGTGGCTTCGAAGGCGGCGGGTTTCGCTGGTCTGGTGGTCGTGGCCTTCGTCGCCTTCGAGCCCGTCGCCGACGTGTGGGGGCCCGTCCTCGGGGTCCTGGCGATCCTCACGATGACCGTGGGGAACCTGATAGCGCTGCAGCAGCGGGATCTGATCCGACTGCTCGCCTACTCCTCGGTGGGGCAGGCCGGCTACATGCTGGTCCCGTTCGGTCTGGCACGCACCGGTCCGGGCGCGGAGGCGGTCAACGCCGCTGCGATCGAAGCGGTGCTGTTCTACCTGATCGCGTACGCGGTCATGAACATCGGTGCCTTCGGCGTCGCGATCGCCGTCGAGCGGCGTACCGGCCTGCGTTCGATCGCCGACTACGCCGGGCTCTCCGGTCGCAGTCCGCTGCTGGCCATGGGCATGACCGTGTTCCTGCTGAGCCTCGGCGGTGCGCCCCTGACCGTCGGCCTGTGGGCCAAGTTCGCGATCATCGAGGCGATCGCGGTGGACATCACCCTGTTCGGGGTGGTGCTCGCGGCCTTCCTCGTGGTGAACTCGGTCATCGCCTTCTTCTACTACCTCAGGGTCGTTCGAACGATGTGGATGGACGCGGCCCCCGTGGGGCTGCCCCGGCTCCAGCCCGGGTTCAACCTCTCGGCGGTGGTCGTCGTGCTCATGGTGGGCACGGTCGTGCTCGGTGTGCTGCCGGGGCTGGTCACCGGCTTCTCGAGCGTGGTCAGCCTGGTCGCGGCGGGCTGATCCGTCATCTGGCGCCTCGAGGAGCCGTCCTGACGCGGAGCTGCCCCGAACCTGGATCGCATGAGCGCAGTTGGGTTCGGGGTGCGATCGTCGGTACCGGGCCACAGCTGGCGTGGGGGCCTACCGTCGCCCTCGCTCACGATCCGATGCGGTGACCCGGGCCACCTCGGCGTCCGCAACGTCCATGGAGGCTGATCGAGATGTTCAAGAGCGCGAAGACGTTCGTGCTGCTGGCGGGTCTGACGGGTGTCCTGTTGTGGGTCGGCGCCATGCTGGATGCCGGGACCGGCTCGAACACCTTCCTGACCCTGATGCTCATCGTGTCCCTGGGCATGAACGCTGTCAGCTACTTCTACTCCGACCGCATCGCGGTGAGGATGGCGCGCGCCGAACCGGTCGATCCCGCCCGCCATGGTGACATCGTCGCGATCGTCGAGCGGCTGGCGGAGCGGGCCGGTGAACCGATGCCGAAGCTGTACGTGAGTCCCTCACCGCAGCTCAACGCCTTCGCGACCGGAAGGAACCCACGCAACGCCGCCGTGGTCGTCAACCAGGGGCTGTACCAGACCCTGAGTCCGGCTGAGCTCGAAGGGGTGCTCGGACACGAGCTGCAGCACGTCTACAACCGGGACATCCTGATCGGATCGGTGGCAGCGGCCATCGGCACGATGATCACCTACCTCGCGTTCGCGCTGCGATGGATCCCCCTGTTCGGTTCGAGCGACAACAACGGCCCCAACCCGCTGGTGGCCCTGGCCGTCTCGATCGTCGCGCCCATCGTGGCGCTGGTCATCCAGGCGTCGATCACCCGTTCCCGGGAGTCGCTCGCGGACCACACCGGCGCCGAGCTCACCGGTGACCCGCTCGCACTCGCCAGCGCGCTCGCGAAGCTGGAGGCGGGCGCCCGCGATCCCAGCAGGCTCAGGGCCGGTGGGACGCCGGCGGAGACCAACCAGGCGATGCAGCACCTGTTCATCGCTGCCCCCTTCGGCGGACGCGCCGCCAGCCGGCTGTTCTCCTCGCACCCGCCGATCCCGGAGCGGATCGCGGCGCTGGAGGAGCAGGCCCGCCGGATGGGGCGGCTCGGTCCGGGGCAGCACTTCGACCTGTGAGGGGAGAGGCGTGGGGCCGCGGCGGCGGCGCCACCGCGGCCGCCTCACTCCGACGGCGGTGCGGCGACCTGCTCGTCACGTTGCGCTTCGCGGCGGATCCACCACGTCACCAGAGCGACCATCACGGTGAACAGCGCGACGCCGACCACGGTGAGCCACACCCCACCCTCCTCGTACGCGCGCCCCAACCCCAGACCGACGATGACCACCATCGCGAACGCAAGCAGCGCGCCGATGCCGTCGGCCACGAGGTAGCGCCTGGCCGACACCTCGGAGGTGCCGGCGGCTGCTGCGAGCACCGTCGGGGGCATGGCGGCGATGCGGCCGATCAGGGCGATCGCGGGGCCGCGCCGGGCCAGGACCCGCTGGGCGAGCTCCAACTGGCGGGGTGGGATCGCGCGATGCAGCCAGCCCGGACCCGAGCCCTCGGCCAGCACCCGGCGGTAGGCGCGGCCGACCACGAAGAACGCGGTGACCGATAGCACCCCCAGCGGGAGGTAGGCGAGCAGTAGGGGAAGAACGCCCGGCTCGCCGAGGTAGCGCGTCTGCCCCCCGCCGACCAAGAGGAACTCCTTCTGCGGCCGGAGCAGCACCAACAGGGTGATGTTGTTGGTGATCAGGAAGGGGATCAGCGGGACAGCGGCCAAGGGGATCGCGTAGCGCAGGACGACCACGGCCAACGCCAGCCGTCGCCACCAGGCGGAGCCGCTCGCGCCGCCGGCAGCGTCCTGGTCCAGCGCGGTCATCTCGCACCTCGATCCGATGGTGGTTGGCACGTCTCGCCGACGTCGGTGCGCCTGTTCGTCCAGTGGCCCGCGAGACGGGGAGGGCCATGCCGTTGCGGTTCGGCTTGGGCGTGACCCGGCCGAGTGTGCCACTCCACGCGGAGCACCCGGTGCCCTCCTGAACGGATGGAGCGCATCGACGAGCTGTGCGAGGAAGCGGGCCGGGACCCGAGGTCCCCGCTCAGGTGCTGGTTCGCTGCATGACCGCCTGACCAGCACCGGGCAGCCCTCATCGGTCACGCTCGGGGCTGACCGGACCCACAGGCGGCCTCGCGCCTGCCTGCCCAGCGCCGGGGCGGCGCGGGCTGGCTGTTCTCCGCGGCCGCGGTGTCGGGTGGGGTCGCGCGAGGGCGGCCCGGCGTCCCCACGGAGCCGGAGCTCGCCGAGCTCCCCGCGCCGCTACGGCCTGTGCGTGGCGTCGCCCGGGTCTGACCGGGCGTGGAGGACGACGACCCCGCCTGGTGTGGTTGACTTGGGGGATGCTCCTCATGGTGTTGGCACTCGTCTCCGGCCTCTCGTTCCTGCACTACGGATCCGGCATCCTGTTCCGGCCTCGCCTGCGGGAGGAGTTCGCGCGGTACGGCTTGCCGGCGATCCGCATCTTCGTCGGCGTGATGGAGCTGCTCGGTGGCGCCGCGGTCCTCCTGGGGCTCGCGTATGCCCCCCTGGGGGCGTTCGGTGCTGCCGGCCTGACCCTGCTGATGGTCCTGGGCCTCGTCGTCCGGCTCAGGGTCCACGACGCACCTCGGCTCATGCTGCCCGCCGCATCGCTCGGCGCTCTGAACGCCGTGCTCGTGGTGCTCTTCCTCAGCTCGTGACGTCCTCGACCGGCTGTGGTTCGCCGTTCAGGATCGCTGAGATCGTTGCCAGCGAGAAGACCGACAGGGCGGGGAGGTACCGCTTCACCGGGTCGCCGACCTTGATGTGCATGCCGATGGCGCCGAGCATCAACGCGGCGAGACCGATGGAAGCGGGCCGGACGACCCGGGGCGCCGCGTGCCCCACCAGCATCAGGCCAGCCAGGCTCACCTTCGCGGCGCCGACCGCATACATCGTGTTCTCGGAGAGCCCGTATTCCTCGAACTCCTCCTTCATGTTCGTGGCATCCCCGCCTCGATAGCCGGTGTCCTTGTTGAACCGGTTGAACCAGACGTTCAGGATCCAGAGCGCAGCTGCGGTCTGTGCCAGTTTGCCGATCACGTTCATGCTGGGGCCCTTCGGTGGACGGTCCCCGACGATACTACGAACCAGCTTGCTGGTTGAGAACAGCGCCGCCCGGGGGCAGCGGCGAGCACGACGCCCTGCTCGCGCTGCGGGACAGGCTGGAGACGGTGGATGCCGGCGACGGCAAGACCCTGCTCGGCTTCCTCGACGTCCGGGTGGAGATCACGCGTGCGGGCACGCACGCGGACCGACCCGGGGCAGGTGCGCGTGGAGGGCATGCTGCCTCAGGCGCTGGTCGACGCCTGGGGAGGTACCTGGCAGGACTCGCACACGTAGGCCCAGCGGCCCGCCAGGTCGTAGCGTCGGATGGCGGTGTCACACCGCCGACAGCGTTGCTGTCGGTAGACGTAGGTCGCGTCGGACCGTCGCATGCGTGACCGCGGCCGGCCGATCTCGGCCGGGTCGGTGGTGATGATGCGCCGCTCCTGCACGCCGCGTCGCAACCAGGTCACCAGCGTCGCCCAGATCGCGTCGAAGCGTTCGCGCTCCAGCTGGCGTGCCGGGAGGTCGGGATGGACACCGTGGACGAACAGCACCTCGGCGCGGTACACGTTGCCGATGCCGGCGAGCACGCGCTGGTCCAGCAGCGCCCGACCGATGCCGACCGATCGACGCTGGAGCGCGGCCCATGCCTGGTCGGGGTCCGCGTCCGCTCGCAGTGGGTCGGGGCCGAACCGTGCGCGCAACTGGTCGACCTCGTCGGGCGTCAGCAGCTCACAGGCGGTGGCCCCGACGAGGTCGGTGGTGCGGGCCTCGCCCACGATGCGGTAGCGCACCGTGGGCCGTGGCTCGGGCGGTGACCCGTCGTGGACGAAGAACCTGCCGAACAGGCCCAGGTGGACGTGCACCCAGCGGTCGTCCTCGTAGCGGTGGAACAGGTGCTTGCCGTGGGCGTCGGTGGCTTCGAGCACGGCGCCGTCGAGCAACGAGGCTGCGGCATCGAAGCGTCCCTGGGGCGAGGTCACGCGCACTGCAGATCCCACGAACCAGCGGGCGTGGTCGCGTGCGAGGCGGTGGATCGTGTGACCCTCGGGCACCGAACGGACTCCGGGGAGGCAGTGGGGCGGCGCCCACTGGCGCCGGGGGCGGTTCGGAGCGGCTCGCTACTTGTAGTTGGTGAACCGCAGCGGAGCATCGTGCTCCTTGCTCGTCACCATCCGCTGGATCTCCTGGAGATCGTCGCGCTTCTTGCCGGCCACGCGGATCCGATCACCCATGTTGGTCGGGGTCACCTTGAGCTTGGTGGCCTTGATGTCCTTCACGAGCTGCTTGCCCAGGTCCGGTGGCAACGTGGTCACGAGCTGCACGTCGATACGGCTGCGTCCGCCGTGGACGTCCCGCGGCTCAGCGATGTCCAGCGCCTTGAGCGACACCTTGCGCTTGACACACTTGTCCCGCAGGACCTCCAGCGCCGCCCGCGCGCGGTCCTCGCTCGACGACTCCACCTGGATCGCGTCGTCACCCGACCAGGCGATCACGGTGTCGGTGTCCCTGAAGTCGAAGCGGGTGGCGACCTCTCGCGCCGCCTGGTTGATGGCGTTGTCGACCTCCTGCCGGTCGACCCCCGCCTCGATGTCGAAGCTGGACTCTGCCACCGTCGTCCTCCTCATCGCTCGGCTCCGGACGGTGAGCCTACTTCCCGGCTGGGGCCGGGCGGTCCGGGTCCGTGGGCCCGCTCTTCCCGCGCCGATCGCCGCGTGCCAGCTTCGGAGCCGCGACCTGGAACACCGGGCTCTCGCCGGTTTGCCGCGGCGATCCGGAGTGCTTACGCTGACCGGCTCCGAGCGCGTGCTCGGCCCGGAGGGATACCCGAGTGGCCAAAGGGGTCTGGCTGTAAACCAGATGGCTTCGCCTTCGCAGGTTCGAATCCTGCTCCCTCCACCGTCCCGCAGTACGCCGGTGATGGACATCGGCGCGAGCGACGCAGCGTGCGTGGTTCGCCCGGTCCGCCGGTGCTGGCTACGCTGCGCGACCGCACGCCCTGGTAGCTCAGTCGGCAGAGCGCTTCCATGGTAAGGAAGAGGTCCGCGGTTCGATTCCGCGCCAGGGCTCGGGGTGCCGCAACGGCGCCTTCGCGCGGTAGAGCACCACATGGCACGACCGACAGCCACGAGGCGGCGTAGCTCAGGGGTAGAGCAAGCGACTCATAATCGCTGTGTCGGTGGTTCAAGTCCACCCGCCGCTACGGATAGCACGAGGCCCTCCACCTCCCGTCCGGGCGGCCGGAGGGCCTCGCGTCTCTGTAGGCTCTGCAGCGTGCGGCGATGCTCGGGGCCGATGTCCCGACGATCGCAGCACGATCCTGCCCTGAGGATCCGAGCGGACGCGGCACTGCGTCACCCCACGCACCGCCGGGCGACCACACCCGTGCGGATGACGACCGTCACATCACGAGGAGCACCACGCGATGGCCAAGGAGAAGTTCGAGCGGACGAAGCCGCACATGAACATCGGGACGATCGGTCACGTTGATCATGGGAAGACGACGTTGACGGCGGCGATCACGAGCGT
>Ga0102938_10002494_pt1 | contig 13913 bp, 10 predicted proteins | sample SalPonR2_B_D2_MG_FD_84516 | JGI IMG/M metagenome (GOLD analysis project Ga0102938, IMG submission 84516) | Salt pond soil microbial communities from South San Francisco under conditions of wetland restoration - Salt Pond MetaG R2_B_D2_MG | ecosystem: Environmental > Aquatic > Marine >... | reverse complement strand
GGGTTGTACGTTTAGAAATAATTGCAGAATGATATTATTAAAATTTAATAAATAATAATTGGAGAACCATATGAGCAAAAGAACTGTAGCAATACTGGTAATTATTATTGTGGTTGTTATCGGGGTTTTACTGGGGGCTTCGTGGTATTTTTCTTCAGTTTTGCTCTATCCCCCAAAATCAGAATGTCCCCGGGAGCATTTCATCTACTGTAAAGGACCTGAAGAAGTTGGCCTGAAATATGAGAACGTTACATTTAAGACTTCAGATAACATTACAATAAGTGGCTGGTATGTTCCTGCCGGTAATTCACAAAAAGCGGTTATTACTGTACACGGACGGGGTGCAACCCGTCATGAAGGTATGCGCTGGCTGAAACCATTGCATGATGCAGGTTTTAATGTACTGCTTGTAGACCTGAGAAACCAGGGTAAAAGTGAGGGAAGCATCAATTCTATGGGTTACCATGAGAAGAAGGATGTGCTGGGAGCTGTTGACTTCCTTGCTGAAATAAAGAATATTTCGAGTATAGGGGTACTCAGTGTTTCAATGGGTGTTGCTGCAAGTGTTCCTGCCATGGTAGAAGACAAGAGGATCAAGGCCGGGATATTTGAAGCGGCGTTTACCGATTTTCAGCAGATAATAACCGAGCGTGCTAAAGTGGATTTTGGATTACCAAAATATCCCATGATGCCAATGGTAATGATGTTCTACGAGATGAGGGGCAATCTTGACGTGGATGTTCTGAAGCCGGTTGAGCAGATCGGAGAAATAGCTCCCCGTCCTGTATTTGTTATTCATTGTAAAGATGATGATTACATAGATTATTCGCATGGGCAGAAACTATTCAAGGCAGCTAATGAACCAAAGAAATTCTGGGAAGCTCCATGTGACAAACATGCCGAGGCATGGCAGGGAGATCCAGCAAAGGCAGAAAAGCTGGTCACCACATTTTTCAGAAAGAACCTGTAATATTTAATACGAAGAAGGGATATTTTCTTATGAAGGGACCAATGCCAGAGGTACGCAGACAGGATATAGGTGATAGTGAAATTGAATATCTCTATTATGATGGTGATGGTCCCTATGTAATATTTCTACATGCCACAGGTTTTTTACCATGGATATGGCATCCCATTGCAAGAGAACTGGCTGGAAAGTGCAGGGTGATTTCACCGTATTTTTGTGATCACCGTATCGTTGATCCCGAGGAGGGTGGTGTCAGCTGGATGCAGCTTGCAGATGACCTCTGCTCATTATGCAGAAGCCTTGGTACCACGGCACCGTACCTTGTGGGACATTCAATGGGTGCCACCACAATGACGCTTGCCGAGGCTGTTCACGGTTCAGTAGCCAGTAAGATGATACTTATCGAACCCATATTTCTGCCTGAAGATTTTTACAAAGTAGGGATTACCGTAGACCAGCATCCCCTTGCATCTAAATCAATCAAGAGAAAGAATTATTGGGAAGATGACAGTGAGGCAAAAGAATACTTGAGGTCAAAGAAACTTTTTAGAAACTGGAACGATGAGATGCTTGATATATATATCAGGTACGGGATGGTAACAGGTGATACCGGAGGCCTTACACTTGCCTGTCATCCACGCAGTGAAGCGTCATTGTTCATGGGGGGGATGCAGGCAAACCCATGGCCCCTTCTTGAAAAGGTGCAATGCCCCGCACTGGTGATAGAAGGAGGAGAAAGTGAAAACAGGAATTACATTGACCTGAAGAAGGCTTCTGAAATTTTACCCAATGGTGAATTCATGGTGATGGAAGGGGCTGCGCACCTGGTGCCCATGGAGAAACCAGGTGAGGTGCTGCAGACTATCTATTCCTACTTTAATCTTCCGGGTGTTTGATATTTTTGCTTACAATTTTTTTTGTAATTGAATGAAACAGCAGCTTATGAATGGGAAACAGGCTGTACCAGTATACTCTTCCTGTTATTCCTTTTGGTACAAAATACGCCCTGATGGTAAGCTCAGTATCATCAATCAAAAACTCCAGCCAGCCCCTGCCCGGTAACTTCATCTCCGAATATAACAGAAGCCGGGTCCCGGGAGTTATATCTACTACTTTCCAGAAATCAAGACTGTCGCCAATGCGTAATTTTTCTTGATCACGCCTTCCACGTTTTGTTCCATACCCTCCGGTTAGCCTGTCAACGAGCCCACGGATTTTCCATAGAATATGGAAACGGTACCATCCGGTGTCTCCACCAATCCGTTCAATTGACCTGAAAATGTTTTCACGTGACCTGTTGTACTTCGAGGATGCCCTCATGGTATATACGTAATCATCAAGATGTACATCAGGAGCATCATCAAGTGTGCAGGATCCCATGCTGTCTGACCACCTGCTTAATACGCTGTTACATTCAATCTCATCAATTGCGTACTGTATAGCCTGCGAATATGTTACTGGTTCAATGTCACTGAAAAAATTTTCGGCATTGTTGTTCAATTTCACAGTTGTAGATTTTAAACCTTCAACCAGTTCTCTGGAAATTCTCAATGGTACCGGTGTAAACAATACAAGCCAGTATGATGACAGGCCGGGACTGAACAGGGGAAGAGGAATAATTATTCGTTTAAGACCCATCACATCAGCACAAACTGTAAGCATTTCACCAAAAGTCATGGATCCCGTCCCGATATCAACTACAATGTGCTTGTCAATTTGAATGTCTTTCGACCTTACCAGGTAATCCAGTACATCATTTATGGCAATTGGCTCTGTTTTTACATTGACCCACCTGGGGGTGAGCATAACAGGTAATTTCTGTACCAGGTTTCGGATGATCTCGAAACTGGCACTACCGGAACCGATTATCACACCTGCACGAATCCAGATACAATTATACAATGCATCGTTACCTGATAAAATATTACCGGTTTTAATTCGGCTTTTCAGATGTTTGCTGCCGGTTTCCGGGTCACCAAGACCTCCCAGGTAAATTACCCTTGCTACTTTCTGGTTATTACATGCATCTTTGAAATTAGAAGCGCTTATACAGTCTAATTCTGAGTAATCACTACCTGATGACATTGAGTGGATAAGGTAATATGCAATGTCAACATCTTGTAGCGCATTATTGAGAGGTCCTATATCGAAGGTACTTCCAGTAACAATCTCACAGTTATTATTAAGATAAGAATCTACTGTCGAAGGATTGCGAACGAACAGACGAAGTTCTACTTCATTATCCTGGAGTAAGCTGTATGCAAGTCGTCTTCCTATGTAGCCGGTAGAGCCTGTCAATAGTATTTTCATGATATTTCTCGTATAATGCTTGAGCTAAGATGTTTATACATGATACTATATTATTCTTAAAATATAAGAAAGTCAAACAGGTTGAGTGATGAAGACATTTAATACGCCGCAAGTTGTTGTTAGCAAGTGCCTTGAATTTGCAAGCTGTCGATGGAACGGCATGATGATTTCAAGTCATGAAGTCAGGGCCCTGAAGCCTGTGGTTGATTTTATTCCCGTATGTGCAGAAGTTGAAGTGGGACTGGGAGTACCAAGAAAACCTATTCGTCTTGTTGAAAAGGACAATGATTTGAGGCTTGTTCAGAGTGAAACTGGTGCTGACATTACAGCAGAGATGGTAAATTTTACAAAAACATTTTTGGATAGTCTTGAAGATGTTGACGGTTTTATATTAAAAGACAGGTCTCCATCCTGTGGCAATAAGGACGTGAAAGTGTATCCATCAACAGGAAAGGTGTCTGCCATACGTGGAAATGAAAACGGATTTTTTGGTGGTCCAGTGGTGGAAAGGTTTGGCCATCTTGCAGTTGAAAACGAGGGCCGTTTGAACAACTTCAAGATACGTGAACATTTCTTTACAAAGCTTTTCACATTGGCTGATTACAGGCATGTAAAAGAAGATATATCAATGAAAAACCTTGTGGATTTCCACTCAAGAAATAAACTGTTGCTTATGGCATATAACCAGTCGGTTATGAGGAATTTGGGACGGGTTGTTGCAAACCATGATAAAAAACCAGTGAAAGAAGTATTTGATGATTACCAGGAATTACTTTACAGGGCATTTGCAAAGTTGCCCAGACATACTTCTGTTATCAATGTTCTCATGCATGCTATGGGCTATTTTTCAAAGAAACTGAACGCAGCGGAAAAAGCATATTTCATTGATACAATGGACCACTACAGGATAAACAGGGTACCACTTAGTGTCTGCAATGCAATTCTGAAGTCATGGATCATAAGGTTCGATGAAAAATATCTTGGTAGCCAGACTTTTTTTGAACCTTACCCCGAACAGTTAATTGAAATAACTGATTCGGGGAAGGGAAGAGGGGCGTGAGATTACATATCTTTCATGATGTCTGACATTTTTTTAGTTGCTTTCTGGAAAATCGGCTCTGTTGAGTATTCTTTCATTGTTTTAGCCATCAATTGCGAGATCTTTTGAGAATTTTCCATCTGTACTTTCATCTTTGCCTGCAAATCCTGTGGCATAGCTTCGGGGTCTGCAAGTTCTGGATATTTTTTCTCAACCTTATCCATTTCCGGTTGCAGTTTTTCCATATCTGTTGCAAAATCAGTCAATGCCTTTCCTGCTTCTTTTGCACTGGATGCTTTCTCAAGTGACTTTATGAGTGATTCCTGTGCAGCAATCTGTTTGTCCATAAGCTTTGAAACATCGCTGTACTTAGCCTGTGAACAGCCAATCATCATAAACAGTCCTATTGTGACAACTGCGATAACTCTTAACTTCATCTTTTTCCTCCGTTACTATATTTTTTTATTTTAGAAAGAAGAACTCGGTTCTTCTGTTCTTTCGTCGACCCTCAAGTGTTTTATTGGAGACAATCGGTTTTGATTCACCAAGTCCAACTGCTTTCAATCTTTCCGGGCTGATGCCATTTTTAACCATATATTCTATAACCGCATCAGCACGTTTTTCGGAGAGCTGCTGGTTATATGATTTATCACCTGTGGAATCTGTATGGCCTCTAACCTCCAGTTCTAGCTGATTATTCCTTTTCATTATTATAACAATTTTCTCAAGAATATCAAGCGATTCTTTTTTCAGATACCATTTATCGAAATTAAAATGGATATTATCAACAACAAAGCCTTTTCCCTTTTCAAGCCGATCAAGCGTAATTTTCGTTTTGTTTTCTTCTCCGGTGAGTATTACTTTTTTAGGAACATATCCATCAGAATCAACCAGTAGTTCAACATCGTTTCCTTCCGGAACCTTAACGGTTCCATCCTTATTAATATTCACTGTTTTATGATAAACAATTCTGCCGTCCTTTCGTTTTTTAATCTCGACTTTTGCATTCAATCCATTACCGTTGTTATCATTGATTTCCAGCTTAAGGTCACGGGTATTTAAAGTTTCTTTTCCAGGTGATGTATCCTTTATTTTCTGTGTGTTTTCTGGAGTGATCAAGGGTGCCTTTTTTGTGCCAGCATTATCCGATGGAAGAGTAGTTATTTCAGAACTAGTAAATTTGTTTCCACCATAGTATTCCTCTCCAATGGCATAAAGGTATTTACCAGCAGGTAAAAAGAGTATACCATTTGCGGCAACAGGCTGAGAAATACCCCCGGGAAATGGAGCACTATATTCCCAAATGGTTGAACCGTCATCTATGTTTATAGCTTTTGCATATGCATTAGCAATCTCAGACTGTCCTGATTTTGTATACCTGTTATATGCCACATAAAGCTGGTCTCTTACCATCACAAATTTTGGAGATGTCCTGGGGCCGATTTCAATTGATCGTTTCACTGATCCGTTATTCGGATTTGTAATCAATATTGTACTGTTATCGGCTGCAAATATTACCGACCTGTCTGTAAAAGTAGGATTAGAGGTTATAATTTTACCATACTCTTTCTGCCATTGAAGGTTGCCGCTTGAAAGATCAAGACAGTATATAGAACTTCCTGAAGGTATGTATACTTGTCTTTTATATACAACGGGGGGAAATATTTTAATAGGTTTTGGTATTCGCTTTGACCACATCTCATTCCCTGTATCTGATTTGAGACAATGCACGGTATAAATATTCGTCTGGTAGTTCATTGACTGGGTTATAACGTATTCATCGTAAAACGTGGGAAATCCGCTGTATGATTTTATTTCACGATTGTCCCATTTAACATGGCCGTTTCTTGTTTCCCGTGAGAGAAACATGTTACGGGTGCCATAGTATATTACCTGGTCTGTAACAATCGGGTCGGAATAGATACCGTCAACAACAGTAGTATATGTTCGTTCAGATAAACCCTGTGGTTTAATAGTATCCATCCGAAGACCGGTTCGAGCCCATATTACGCTGCCATTTTTTTTATCAAAGGCGTAAATGGCAATTGGATCACTCACAATAAGTTTGTTTTCGGAAATAAGCGGATATTTTATCTTCCCTGCCGACCGTGATAGTGCTTTGAACTGTATAGAAATTTTTTTTGAATCTGTCAGCCAGTTCAAGGTACCTTTGTCCTGATTAACAGAATATATTTTAGCAAGACTATCGATAAAAAAAACATCCCCATCAGAAACAACCGGGTTGAAAATTCTATCACCAGATTGAAATAACCATTTCAACTTATTATTCTTAACTATAATTTCATCGTTGTTACCTGTAAAATATATATTACCCTTGTAAATCGGCCAGTCCTCAGCATTCGAATTACGAACAGGAATTATTATAGAAAGTAATAAAGATGATAGAATAACAATAATCCGAAACATCACAGTACCTCCATTCATGTTATTATTCAAATGATCATTATACCATAAGTCAAACATATTATGACGATCAGGTTGTACTATGAAATGAATTAAATATTTTTAATACATTATTTTTAATGAAAATTTACAAAAGTGTAGTATTTTTATATACAAATTATATTAACTTGAGAGGTAGTTATGAGTGTTATTGTCGATCCAAGAGACCAGGAATTTATACTGTACGAAATGCTCCAGATACAGGAATTATTTGAAACTGAGAAGTATGGTGATTTCTCTAAAGATATGTTTGATATGGTTCTTGATCTTGCCAGAAAAATTTCTGAAGACGAGGTTCTGCCAACATACATGGAAGCGGACAGGGAGGGGGTGACTTTTAAAGATGGTGAAGTTAAAATCCCTGAGTGCTATAAAAAGATTCACGGTATAATGAATGAGAGCGGTTTATTTACCATGGCTGTTTCACCCGAATATGGTGGACAGGGTTTTCCCTATGTCATTGACCTTGCTTCAAGGGAATACTATGTATTTAACATGGGTTTTCTACTTTATCCGGAAGCTGCAGTTGGTGCCGGTCACCTGGTTGAGGTTTTCGGTACTGAAGAGCAGAAGAATAAGTACATGACCAAAATGTACGAGGGAAAATGGGGTGGCACGATGGTTCTCACTGAACCCGAGGCTGGTTCAGATGTTGGAAACATCAAGACAAAAGCGGTAAAGCAACCTGATGGAACCTACAAGATATATGGTTCAAAGATATTTATTTCAGGTGGTGATTCCGACCTTTTCGAAAACACGGTGCATCCGGTTCTTGCCCGCATCGAAGGTGATCCCCCGGGAACTTCTGGAATATCAATATTTATCGTACCAAAGTATCGCGTTAATGACGATGGCTCAATGGGAGAATTCAATGATGTCGCAATTACCGGTATTGAGCACAAAATGGGACTAAAGGGGAGTGCAACCTGTTCAATGAGTTTCGGTGATAATAACGATTGTTATGCCGAGTTACTTGGTGAAGAACGAAAGGGTATGAAAATTATGTTCCAGATGATGAACGAAGCCAGGATAGGAATGGGGCTTCAGGGATGCGGAACAGCGTCTATTGCATATCTTCACGCTCTTAATTATGCAAGGGAAAGAAACCAGGGCGCAGATCTGCAAAATATGCAAAATCCAGAATCACCAAGAGTTCCAATCATTAATCATCCAGATGTACGTCGAATGCTGCTCTGGATGAAGAGTCATGTTGAAGGAATGAGGGCTCTCGTATATCTTTGTGCCTATGCAATTGACCGAAAAGAAGCATCTGAAGGAGAAGAAGCTGAAAAATGGCATGGTATAATGGAATTGCTGGTTCCTATTACAAAAGCTTTTTGTACAGATATGGGATTCAAGGTTACGGAGCAGGCAATACAGGTGTATGGAGGTTATGGGTATTGCCAGGATTATCCTGTTGAGCAATTTATGCGAGATCTGAAAATTGGATCAATTTACGAGGGTACAAACGGTATACAGGCCCTGGATCTTGTTGGGAGAAAAATGGCGCAGAAAAAAGGTGCCAACTTCATGAATTTCCTTGGTGAAATGAACAAGACTATTGCAGAATATACAGAAAACAGCAAGCTTGAAGATTTAACATCGGACGTTCAGGACGCGGTAAACCTTCTGGCTGAAATGGGTATGTTCCTTGTAGAATGCAGTAAAGAAGGCAAGTTTATGGTTCCAATTACTAATGCATATCCATTTTTAAATATGATGGGTACAATATGCCTTGGCTGGATTCAGTACTGGCAGGCTGGTATAGCCCAGAAAAAAGTGGATGATATATTGAAAGAAAACAATATTGATGCATCTGACAAGAAAGCAGTTCGTGAGTTTATTAAGGAACACAAAAATGCTGCTTTTTACCAGGGAAAAGTTTATAGTGCAAGATACTATATTAAGAATGTACTTCCACAGGCCCGGGCATTCGCAAAATCAATCAAGAGCCAGGATCTTTCAGTAATGAAAATACTTGAGGAAAGTTTCGCAACAGAATAAGAAAATAGTAATTATAGCGGTGTCAATTACTCGTAGTTAAAGACACCGCTATAATTTTTTCTGGTATTTTCGTTTTCTCAGTTTTTCTGCAACTTTTTGCATATCTACCGCCGGATCAAATTCATCAATGATTTCAACCCCGAGAAGTGTTTCAATGGCATCCTCCATGGTTACTATGCCGGTAAAATCCCCCAATTCATTTAGCACTACTGATATATGTAGATTATTTTTAATGAAATGATTTAAAAGCTTGTACACCGTTATTGTCTCAATAACATAATTAGGTTTGTAAGCAAGCTTGCTCAGGGCAACAGATAACTTTTTATCAGCAATATGGTTCATAATATCCCTGCGCAGTACGATACCAGTGATTTTATTTTCCCTTGGATCATATAATGGTATCCGGGAGAATTGAAGCCGTTCATCATTTTTTACGATATCGTTTATTTTCCAATCTTTGTCAATCCAGAATACTACGGTTCGCGGTGTCATTATATCCCTTGTTCTAATCGTTTCCAGAAGAAACAAATTTTCCATAATCTTGTATTCAGGAGATTCAAATACACCCTGGAAATAACCCAGCCTGATATAGTTGATGATCTCTTCCCGGCTGATAATTGAACCAGGATCCCCCTTTGTGAAAAATCGGGAAACAAGATGTATTGGTATTATTAATGGTTTCAACAGGTAAATGAGAAATTTCAGTATATACGCTGATAGTGGTCCAAGTTGTTTCCAGTAATGTGCCCCAAGCGTTTTTGGAATAATCTCAGAGAAGATCAATATTAAAAAAGTCAGTATTGCCGAAAAGGCCGCCATCCACTTTGAACCAAATAATTCTATTGCTATAGCACCGGAAACAGCAGCACCAACAGTATGTGAAATAGTATTAAGGGTTAAAATTGCAGATATTGGCTGATCAATGTTTTCCTTTAAATGGCTTAAAAGTTTTCCTGTTCGGGAATGCCTGGAAATCAAAGTTTGTATATATGGTCTTGTTATGGAAAGAATGACAGATTCAAGTATTGAGCAAAGAAATGAGACAGCGAGAAGTAATGTTATTACAATAATTAGTTCCAGCAAAAAGCATCCTCCACGTTGATGTTATAAGATTTAGTTCTATTTGTACATATTGAAGATAAACATTCAAGCAGTTTATAACGATAATATAACATAAATTACCGTATGAACATAAGCAGGTATTATCTCAAGGAGGTATTATGTTTAACAGGTTAAAATTCGTTTTTAAAAAGTACAGGTTTGAAATATACAATAAACCAGGCAAGTGGATGAAAAGTACAGAACTGAAAAAGCTGCAAAAAAGAATAAAGATTATTGCTGCTTCAAAATTAGGAAAATCACCAACATTCAGTTTTTTTAAAGATGTTACATATTTGAATAATAAAATGATTGTAATTTGCTCGAGAAGGGCAACCTCAGATGATCTTTGTTGCTGTGTAATGAGTCACCTTGGAAAATATAAAGGGTCAAATATTATTCACCTCGGAGCAGTCTATTCAATTTCAGAAAACAGGGGATTAATGCAACTGGTGTATATCTTCGGGCTTCTTTATATATTTGTAAAGAACTGGTTTTTTAAAAGGGTGTACCTGACCAGTCTTACACATACACCTAAAATATTCGGTGTTGTAAATGAATGTTTTGAAAATGTATATCCAAATCTTGACCCACATGCGAAACCATCTGAAATTCATATAACTCTGAAAAAAATATTTCATCAAACCTATTTAAAAGAGTGGGAATATAAAATTCTTCCCAGGATTAATAAGAATTTTGTAATTGAAAGATTCAGGGTACAGAATGATGGCTCAATACTATATCCTGATACCGTTAACACAGTGCCAAAACACAGAAATGAAGAGTATAACAAAAGATGTTTGTCATTGATTGATGTAGAACGTGGTGATGAGATATTTCAAGCTGCTGAAACACTTGGAATTCTTACAATTTTAAAAAACTCGAGATTATTCGCGAAGGCTACATAAAGCTACCGGTCAGACGGAATATGTTTATTTTTGCTTGATTTATTTATTTTTATTCATATATAATTTCCCAACTTGAAGTCAAAAATAATGGTTTACCTGGAAAATGTTTAGCAAATTGAATGCCAGTTCGTATTTAGTGAAGTATGATGATTTCATTATACGACAGAAAGCTTTTATGCTTTTCTGGCTGAGCCTGGTGATAATATTTCTTTTAGCAGCTGTCAGTCTCTTAAATGTAACCACATCCGTCTCAACACATCCGGTGTATATAACAATAACTAATATTCTTCTTATCATCAGCCTTGCTGCAGGCCTGATACTAATAAAAGTTGGAAAGTATCAAACCGCTGTTACATTGAATACAATATTTATTACATTCCGAGTGGTTGCTGGATGTTTAATAAAATATGAATCAATGATTTTAACAGGGGCTAATAATAATATTTATTTCATGTTCGGTATCATTGGGTTTACCGCGTTATTTGGAAACAGGTGGCTACTCACAGCAGCTACCATTTTTATTTTAATGATAACTACTGCCCTGTCAGTTTCTGTTATACAATTCCACAATCCTCCCGATCCAAACTATATAATTGGTACATTGATAAATGTAAATATTACTATAATTATCTTATCAGCGTTATTGTTTCTTGTCTCACGTGTAACGGATAATTCATTGTTAAAAACTGAAGATGAACTGAATAAGAATGTAGAATTGAGCAGGTATCTTGAATTGAAGCTAAAGGAGATTGAGCAGCAATACTCTGAAATGGAATCCCTAAATGAAACAATTCAGCAAACTTCAATAAAACTATTAAAGGCAAACGAGGATCTCTTAATATTCAAGAGATTTGCTGATGCTTCTGGTCAGGGCCTTTTAATAACTAAATTGGATTATGAGATAATATATGCAAACCCGGGATTTAGTAAAATTGTAAATTCTAATATGCCTGAGGGTATAACTGGTACAAGTTTGCGTGATTATTATGATATCAATCAGGGTATTCAAAATATTGATATCATAACAAAAAATCTTTCAACATCAGGACAATGGTCCGGTGAATTGATATTATCCACCTGTGATCAAAAACAGGTACCGACTATTCAAAACTTGTTTTATATAACAGGAAATAACAATAAGCCACTTTATTTTGCCGCTGTGATCACCGATATATCATCTCAAAAAAAATCAGAAGATGTTCTTAGGAAAAGTGAAGAACGATACAGGTTACTTGTGGAAACAATGAATGAAGGACTTTTCGTTATGGACAGGGATGGTATTATAACGTTTGTCAATAATTCATTACTTGAAATTCTTGGTTATACTTATGATGAAATGATGAATAGAATGTTAACGGACTTTCTCTTTGAAGAAAGAAAATTATTTGAATACATGTTTGAAGTGAATACTGCAAAGAATGTAAATGTGACGGATAATGAAATTGTATGGATAAAAAAAGATGGTACCATCGCGTATACCAATATTTCACCACAACCGGTTTTTGATGACAACAATATACACATAGGAAATTTAGGGATTGTAAGTGATATCACGGAAAAGAAGAACGCTGAAGCAGAGAAACAAAAAATTCAATCACAACTGCACCAGGTGCAGAAAATGGAAGCTATCGGCACCCTTGCCGGAGGGATCGCACACGATTTTAATAACATTTTAACCGCAATAATAGGGTATGGAGAAATACTAAAGAGGACAATTGATGAAACTAGTCCGGGCAATGAATTTGTTGATGAAATTCTAAGGGCAGCGCAGCGGTCTGCTGCCCTGACACGACAGTTGCTTGCGTTCAGTAAAAAACAGGTTTTACAGAAAGAATTTATTGATATTAACAGTATAGTTGAAAATATGAATAAGATGTTATGTCGGCTTATTGGTGAGGAGATAAATCTTATAACCAGCCTAAATGCAAACGATTCTGTTCTATATGGGGACCAGATACAAATTGAGCAGGTTATTATGAATCTTGTTCTTAATTCCATGCAGGCGATGCATGAAGGTGGTACCTTAATTATTGAGACCGGTAATGTCGAAATTTCCGAAGAAGACAAGATGGTAAACCCTGAAATCGAACCCGGTCAATATATTTCTATTGATGTACGTGATAATGGTATTGGCATGGAGGAGGAAATATTGCAAAATATTTTTGAACCATTCTATAGTAACAGGAAAAATGGAAAGGGAACCGGATTAGGTCTTGCGGTTGTGTATGGGATTGTGAAACAGCATAATGGGCTGATAAAGGTTAATAGCCAGGTAGGTCAGGGAACAGAGTTTACATTGTTGTTCCGTGCTGAAGATTTCAATAAAATTAAACCAGTTAGCAAAAATCAGAAAAAAGTGCTTCAATCTCGTGGTAATGGAGAAAAAATTCTGGTTGTTGAAGATCAGGATCAAGTCAGGTCAATGATTACATATGTATTGGATAATCATGGCTATACCGTATACCCTGCGGAAAGTATTGGTTCGGCAAAAAGCCTTGCAAATGATCTGAAATATGAACTGGACCTGGTTTTTTGTGATGTTGTTCTTCCGGATGGGAACGGCCTTGATCTTGTTGAGGTTTTAACAGGGCAAAATAATAATATAAGTATTATAATGAGCAGCGGATATACTGATAGAAAATCCCATATGAAGATTATAAAGCAGAAAGGATATAAGTATATTCAAAAGCCATATACAGAAGATATATTAATATCTTCTGTATATGCTGCCTTACAATAGGTTTTTCTAACTTTCCCCGTAGCGTTCCAGTATTTCCTTTGTCAATAACATGTAGTCTTCGGCGCCATTGCTGTCGCTTTTATATTCGAATATAGTTTGTCCCCAGCTGGGAGCTTCCTGTAATGCTACATTGTCCCGAATTAATGATTTGAATAATTTTCCGGGTACTCGTTTCTCTGTTTCAGCAATAACCTCGTTATTGATGATTTTTTTTGCGTTGAACATGGTTCCAATAATACCGGTTATTTCAATATTCTTATTAAGTCTTTTCTTGACCAGTTGAACTGCTTCAAAAAGGTTATACATACCGTGAAAGGGGAGAAATTGCACCTGTAGTGGAACATATATTTCGTTGCAGAAACTAAGGGCGTTCAATGTGAGCGT
>Ga0102938_10002491_pt1 | contig 13920 bp, 11 predicted proteins | sample SalPonR2_B_D2_MG_FD_84516 | JGI IMG/M metagenome (GOLD analysis project Ga0102938, IMG submission 84516) | Salt pond soil microbial communities from South San Francisco under conditions of wetland restoration - Salt Pond MetaG R2_B_D2_MG | ecosystem: Environmental > Aquatic > Marine >... | reverse complement strand
TCTGCGCCCCGCGAGTGATGCCTTCGACGCCACCGCTTCAGCGACGCGCGAGGTAGTGGCCGGCCATGCCCAGGTCGAAGCCTATTCGCTGGGCGGCCTCTATCGCCTTTTCCAGTTCCCCGGCAGGCCGGCTGGCTACCCACAGGTTGGCGCAGCGCGTACCCGAGCGGCAGAAAGCCAGCACGGGCCTGTCGGGGTCGTCCACCAGGGCGCTGAAGGCCGCAAACTCCGCGCCGGGGAAATCCCGGTGCGTGACCGGCATGTGGTAGTAGTCGAGGCCCGCCGCTTGCGCGAGCTCGCCCAACTCGTCGGCGGAGGGTTGTGCGCCCTCCTCCCCATCGGGCCGATTGTTCACCAGTACCCGGTAACCGCGCGCAGCGATAATCGCCACGTCGTCGCGGGCGATCTGCGGCGCAACCGCAAGGCTCTCACTGAGCTGAATAATATGCATGTGGCAACTCCCTTTGAAGTCCCGTGTTATAGCAGACGCCTGAGCCTGTCTCCAGCCCCCCGGTTACTGGCCGGTGAATTCCGGCGGCCGTTTTTCCTTGAAGGCGCGCGGCCCCTCGCGCGCGTCACGGCTCATCATCACCTGGCCGGCCTGCTCCATCTCATAGGCGAAGGCCTCCTCCCAGGGCAAGGTATGGGTATTCAGCGCCGTGCGCTTGATCGCCTGCAGCGCGAGCGGTGCCTGGCGACAAATATTGTCGGCGTAGTACGCGGCCCGCGCCTGCAGTTGTGACAGCGGCACCACCTCTGACACCAGGCCCATGGCGAGCGCCTGCGTGGCGCTGACAGGCTCGCCGCCCAACAGGATGCGCATGGCGTGCGCCCAGGGCAGTTGCCGCGCGAGCCGCACCATGGAACCGGCACCCGGCACCACGCCGACCTTCGGTTCGGGCAGCCCGAATTGGGCATGCTCCGCGGCGATACGAATATCCGTTGCCTGCAGCAGTTCCGTGCCGCCCCCGAGCGCGCGCCCATTCACCGCCGCAATCACCGGCTTGTACAGGGGGTCCGCCTTGAGCATGATCCGATCGACGATCAGCGGGTCGTTGAGCAGACGCTCCTCGTTGCGGGTTTCCGGCTGGCGCGCGCCGGTCCACAGGGGGATCACCGAGCCGAGATCGCCGCCGCGGCAAAAATCCTCATCCCCGGCGCCGGTGACAACCACCACGCGAACGGCATCGTCGTCCCGCACCTCCTGCCAGGCATCAGCCAACTCGACGAACATGTCGCCATTCAACGTGTTGCCCGCCTGCGGGCGGTTCAGGGTTATCCACGCTTGCTGCGCGCGTTTTTCAAAAACGATAGCGGCCATACTGCCTGCTCCCGGGGTGGCACAAGCACGCTACGTTAGCGCAGCTCACACGCTTACCCAAGCACCGGCTGAACGAACCAGCGCGCGAGTGCACCGACTTGAACTGCCAGCGTGCGGACACGGCAGCGACCCGCAACTTTCGCCCGGACTCTTGATACGCATCATGGTCCGGGCGGGGGCCTGCGAACAGAATGCATACAGACATAATTATTTTAATACTCAGGTGATAGGTCATGCCCTGTTTTCTGCCAATCGTCGCATTGGCGCTCGCGTTATTCTGCACCCAATCGGCTCTCGGCGAGACGACGACCAGGCACATGGCGCCGCTGATGCCGCGGGCGGCCGAATCGCTGCTGCTGGACATCGCTGTTGCAGGCGAGCGCCTCGTCGTCACCGGCGAGTACGGACACGTGCTGTACTCGGACAACGGGGGCCACGACTGGCGGCAGGCCCGCGTACCCACAACCCAGATGCTGACCGCAGTCCACTTCGCGGACGCCACCACCGGCTGGGCCGTTGGCCACGACGGGCTGGTGCTGATCAGCGAAGACGCCGCTGCCACCTGGCGGCTGCAGCGCGATGGGCTGGCGGTACAAAACCAGGAGAATATCGAACAGCGCGAAGTGGCGTACCGGCGCCTGCGCGCGCTACAGGCGCAGCAAACCGCCGCCGGGGAACTGGCCGACACAGACCTCGACAGCGCCATTGATGACGCCAGGATGGATGTCGAGGACGCGGAACTGAGGCTCGATGAACCGGTATTCACCGAGCCACTACTGGACGTTTACTTCGAAGACGGCAATCGTGGCTGGGCCGTCGGCGCCTTCGGCACTTTCATCGCCACCCGTGATGGCGGCCAGCATTGGTCCGATCACGGTGAACGCCTGGAAAATCCCGGCGAATTCCACCTGAATGCCATCATCGGTGACGGCGAGGGCCAGGTATTTATCGCCGGGGAAGGTGGCGTGATGTTTCGCTCCGCTGATTCCGGCGAGACCTGGGAAAGCCTCGAGCCATTCTACGAGGGCAGTTGGTTCGGTCTTGTGTACGAGCCCGTGAGCGAAGCACTCCTCATGTTCGGCCTCCAAGGCAACCTGTTTCGTTCCGCGGATTTCGGTCGCAGTTTCGAGCAAGTGCCCGTGGACACGCAGGTCAGTCTTGCGGGCGGTGGCACCGATACTGAGGGCCGGGTCGTGATCACTGGCGGCGTGGGTACCGTGCTGTACAGCGCGGGCGGCGCGCGGCAGTTCAGGCGCAGCATGCTGGAGGACGGGTTGAGCCTGAGCTCGGGCATTCCGTACAAAGGCAACCGTGTGCTGGTCGGCCAGGGCGGCGCCCGGGTTTACGAGGTACAACCATGAGCGAGAAGCTGCCGGTGGGCGAAAACAACTCAGACGAACACCTGCACACCTATCACCCGGGGGAGGAAGAGCGCTTCCTCGAGCGGTTGATCTTCAATGCCCGGCCCTTGCTGCTGGCCCTGTTTGCGATCGCCACCGTGTTCTTCGCCTACCAGACCACCCAGCTCAGGCCCGACGCCAGCTTCGAGAAGATGATCCCGATGGAGCACCCCTTCATCCAGGCGTTCATGAAGCACAAGGGGGATCTCGGCGCCAGCGGTACTACCATCCAGGTCGCGGTCGAGCACACCCGTGGCGACATCTTCGACCCCGAGTACCTGGATCTGCTGCAGCAGGTCAATGACGAGGTGTTCTACCTGCCAGGGGTGGACCGCAACCGCATGCGTTCATTATGGACGCCCAACGTGCGCTGGATCGAAGTGACCGAGCAGGGTTTCGAGGGCGACAAGGTGATCGACTCGAATTACGACGGCTCCCCGCAAGCGATGCAGCAACTGCGCCAGAACGTGCTGCGCTCGGGCGAGGTGGGCCGGCTGGTTTCCGACGACTACCGCTCCAGCATCGTACAGGCGCCACTGATTGACATCGACCCCACCAGCGGTGAACCGCTGGACTACTGGGAACTGTCGCAACGGCTGGAAACCGACGTGCGCGACAAGTACGAGGCGCTCTCCAGAGATGCCAGCGGCGAGCCGCAAGTGAACATCCGCATCATCGGCTTCGCCAAGATGGTGGGCGACCTGCTCGACGGCATCACCGCCGTTTTCATGTTCGCCGTTATCACCCTGTGCATCACCAGCGTGCTGCTGCTGCTTTATACACGGAGCCTGAGTGGCACGCTGGCACCCCTGCTCTGCTCGGTGGTTGCCGTCATCTGGCAGCTCGGCCTGCTGACCTCGCTCGGGCTTGGCCTGAATGCCTACTCGATACTCATTCCATTCCTGGTTTTCGCGATCGGCGTGAGTCACGGCGTGCAGATCATCAACGCCTTCATGGCCGAGAGCGCTGCAGGGCATGACAGCCTCGACAGTGCGCGGCACGCCTTTCGCTCACTCTACGTGCCAGGCATGACAGCGCTCGTATCGGATGCCATAGGCTTTATCACCATGGTGCTGATACCCATCGCCGTAATCAAGGAGCTGGGCATCGCGGCGAGCGTGGGCGTTGCGGTCATCGTACTCACCAACCTGGTATTGCTGCCCGTGCTCATGTCGTATTTCGGCGTTAGCAAAAAGGTCAAGCAACGCCTCTACGAACGTCGCACCAGCACCCGCAGAAACAGGTTCTGGAATGTCATCTCTCACCTGGCGGACCGCAAGGTTGCGGTGATCTCCATCATCATCGCACTCGCGGGCTTTGGCGTAGGCATATACGGCGGCCAGAATCTCAAGATCGGTGATCTCGATCCCGGGGCTCCCGAACTGCATCCCGACTCCCGCTACAACGTCGACAACGCCTACATCACTGAGAACTACGCCACCAGCTCGGATGTGCTGGTGGTAATGGTGGAGACCCCCGAGCAGAAGTGTACCGATTACCGCACCCTGGAACTGGTGGACCGCTTTACCTGGTACATGCGCAATGTGTCCGGTGTCAATTCCGCCATGGCGGCCACGGAAATCTCCAAACTGGTCGCGGCCGGTTACAACGAGGGCAGCCTGAAGTGGGCCACGATCAGCCGCAACCAGCGCCTGCTGGGCACGACGTTCAACCAGATGCCACCGGCACTGATGAACACCACCTGCAGCCTGTTGCCGGTGGCCCTGTTCCTTAACGACCACAGGGCGGACACGCTGCAGAACGTGGTAGACGCGGCGCAGGCTTTCGCCCGGGAAAATCGTCGCGAGGGCGTGAACTTCGCGCTCGCCGCGGGCAACGCGGGCATCGAGGCCGCGACCAACCAGGAAATTCGCGTTGCGCAAACACGCATGATGCTGCTCATATACAGCGTGGTCTGCGCGCTGATCTTCATCAGCTTCGGGTCGTGGCGCGCAGTTGTCTGTATCGTTGTGCCGCTCGCCCTCACCTCTTTCCTGTGCCAGGCACTGATGGCCTACCTCGGTATCGGCGTGAAGGTCGCGACCTTGCCGGTGATCGCACTGGGTGTGGGCGTCGGCGTCGATTACGGTATCTACATCTACAGTCGGCTGGCGTACTTCCTGCGCCACGGCGAGCCTATCCGGGAGGCCTTTTATCACACACTGCGCACTACCGGTGAAGCGGTAAGCCTGACGGGCGTAATGCTTGCCGTGGGTGTTGCCACCTGGATCTTTTCACCCATCAAGTTCCAGGCAGACATGGGCAAATTGCTCACGTTCATGTTCCTGTGGAATATGATCGGCGCCCTCTGGCTGTTGCCGGCGCTGGCGAGCTTCCTGCTCCGCACAAGCGGCAACCGACCAGCGCAGCCGGCCGCGATGCACCGGCCAACATCCTCGGATCAAAATCTTTCCACAGCGAGCCGATAATTATGACCATAAATATGCAGATCCTACAGCTCACTCACAGGCGCGCAGCGCGGCTTGTGGCGCTTGTACTGGCCGGCAGTTGCAGCGGTGCGCTTGGGCTATCCTTCGAATTTGGCGCAGACAACGAAGTGCAGGTCGACTGGGATACCAATGTCGCCTATACCGCACAGTGGCGTGTGGAAAGTCGCGATGAAGACAAGTTCCGTTTTCGTGACACAGGCAACCTGATCCCCGACCTGGAAGACTACACCGTCCTGCTGAATGCCAACGACGGTAACAATAATTTTGACCGCGGCCTGGTACAAAACAAGCTGTCGATTGTCTCGGAGATGGACATTAACTGGCGCAACTTCGGTGTGTTCCTGCGCGGTCGCGCCTTCTACGACGAGGTCTACAACTCCAGCACCGACATCTCGCGGGGCGATTTCGCCTCATACAACAACAGTACCGCCTTTGGCGGTGATGCCGGGTTCAGGGAATTTCCCGACGACACCGTCGATGCCCACCGCGACCGCCTGGAAATGCTGGACTACTTCGTCTACGTGGATGGCGAACTGAGCGGTGACCGACTGTTCAACCTGCGCCTCGGCAACCAGGTGATCAACTGGGGAGAAGCAACCTTCACCTCGGGCATCAACGGGCTACAAAATCGCGCGGACCTGATCGCGCGCAACACCCCCGGCGTAGAGGTCAAGGAAATCCTGCTGCCCACGGGCACCCTGTACGGACAGGTTGATCTCGTGCCGGATGTCACGCTGGAAGCCTATTACCAGTATGAGTGGCGCGAGACGGAACTGAACGGCGTGGGCAGCTACTTCAGCGACCGCGATTTTCTCGGCTTTGGCGCGAAGACCTTCCTGATTCCTTTCGGCTCCCCGGACAACATCATTGCCCTGCCGAAAACGCCCAACGACAACGCCAGCGAGACAGGCCAGTGGGGTACCGCCCTGCACTGGTTCACTGAGGCCGGCACCGATTTCGGCCTGTACTACATCAACGCGCACAACAAGTCGCCCGCACAGCAGGTGAACTTCGGCCCTGACGGCGTTATTCCCGAGTCCTACACCATTCGCTACTTCGAGGATATACAGGGCTACGCTGCGAGCTTTACCACCGTGGTGGGCATCACCAATATCCAGGGCGAAGTGTCACTGAAAGCGGACTCGCCGGTGGTACGCCTCGATGGCGCTCCGGTTAAGGGCGACCTGTACGCCTTTCAGCTCGGTGGCTCGCATGTACTGGAACCCAACGCCCTGTGGGACGACGCCAACCTCACCTTCGAGATCGCCGGCGCCTGGATCGGCAACTACGACAGCTCTGAACTGCGCTTCGACGATCACGGTAGCGTACTGAACCTGCGCCTCGAACTGTCCTATCTCAACCTGATGCCGGGGCTGGACCTGAAAGTACCCATATTCTTCCGCCGCGGACTGGGAGGCAACATCCTGGAAACCGAAATGGTGGAAGACGCCACGGCGGTGAACATCGAGTTCCAGTTTGTCTACCTGAACAATTTCACCACAAAAGTGGGTTACAGCCATTTTGCTGACGGCGGCGTGAACCACCTGATCGCCGATCGCGACAACCTTTCGCTCAACCTGTCTTATAGCTTCTGATTTACCACGAGGAACCCGCTCATGCATTCCAGATACCTGTTCAGTTTTTTAGTCTCCGCTCTGCTGTTGCCATTGTCGGTACAGGCAAAGACGCCGGCAGAGGATGTGGCCAGACTCGGCAAGGACCTCACCCCGATGGGCGCGATTCGCGAGGGCAGCGAGGATGGCCTGTTGCCCCGCTGGACGGGCAGCATCGTGGGTTTGCCGGAAGGACTCCAGTGGGACGGTCCCGGCACCCCCTACCCCAATCCCTGGCCGGACGAGGAGCCGCTGTTCGTCATCACCGCGGACAACCTCGACGAGCACAGGGCGCGTCTCAGCCCCGGGCAGATCGCCCTGTTCGAGACCTATAGTGACACCTTCCGCATGCCGGTCTACCCCGGGCACCGGGAGTTCGCCTATTACGATCACTATTACAAAAAGATCCGCTACAACGCAGAGCATGCGGAACTGGTGAACAACTACGAGGGCATCACAGGCTACATTGGCGGCGCGGTATTCCCGGTGCCCCAGAATGGGCCGGAGGTGGTCTGGCTGACCCGCACCACGGGTGCGAATGAAACCCAGGAAGGCGAATACAGCGATATCGCGGTGTTCCCCAACGGTACGCAGTCGGTGCGTCGCTCGGAGTTCCTGCAGGAGTCACCCTACGCGCGCCGTGACACCGAACTCGTCCCCGCCAACGAGTACCCGAACCTGGGCAACTTTGCAGGCTACATCATGACCTACGTGACCGAGCCCGCGCGTGACAAGGGGCTGATTACCTCGGTGTTCGAACCGTTCGACTACTCAAAGAACCAGCGTGAGGTATGGCGCTACCTGCCCGGTTCCCGCAGGGTGAGACGCGCGCCCACCGTCGGTTTCGATACGCCGGATGGACCCGGAGGCTTGAAAACGGTGGACGAGGTGCGCGGCTTCAACGGCTCGATGGAACGGTTTGAATGGACGCTGATCGGGCGACAGGAGATGTACATCCCCTACCACAATTACGATTTCGATGATCCCGGCCTGAGCTACGATACGTTACTGACAAAATTTCATGCCAATCCTGACTACATGCGTTACGAACTGAAGCGGGTGTGGGTGGCAGAGGGCAACCTGCGTGACGGTGAGCGGCACATCTACGGCAAGCGACGGATCTACGTCGACGAGGATACCGGCTTCACTGCCATTACCGAGAACTACGATGGCCGCGGCGAGCTGTGGAAGGTCGTTCTATTCAACAATATCTACGACTACGGCAGCGAGTCCTACGTGCGCCGGGTGCAGATGTACCACGACCTGCGGGCGGGGGCGTACATTGCGGAACGCCTGATCAATGACAGCGAACCCCTGCTCTATGACGTCAACCCGCCCAAGGGGGAAACCTACTTTTCACCGACCAACATACGCAAACTGGGCAGACGCTAGGCCCGGCAGTTTAACTGAACAGCGCGGAGCCGCCCTCCCACAACAGCCTGGCGCCGATCACCACCAGGAAGAAGCTGATCACGCCGTAGTAAAAGCCGGTGGGTGAACGGCGCACAAGGTAGTGCCCGATTTTCACCCCCAGGGGGGCCAGCGGCACCAGCACCAGTGAGTACAGCAGGTTTGCGCTGGAAAACTGGCCCAGGGCGTAGTACGGGACAAGTTTCACCGCATTGACCACCGCGAAAAAAAGGCCCGCGGTGCCCGCGAACAGCAGCGGCGGCAAACCCTTGGGCAAGAGATACATGGTCAAAGGCGGTCCACCGGCATGGATACTGAAGCTGGTGAACCCGGCCAGCGCGCCAAAAAACGACGCGCTGGCCGGGCGATGCTCGCGCGCGGCGTTGGCCTGCAGGCCGAGCAGGTACTGCAGGCCAAACAGCACCGACACGACGCCGATCAGTACGCGCATCATGTCGTCGTTAAAGGAACCCGCGGTGAAGTAGCCCGCCAGCACGCCGCACACCGCCCCGGGCAGCAACAGATAGAGCGCGCGCCTGTCGAATACGCCCCAGTAGGTTTTCACCACGAACGCATCCATCACCACAAGAATGGGCAGCAGGATGGCGGCGGCCTGTGTCGGCGGCATCGCCAGCGACATCAACGGCACGGCAAGAATGGCTATCGCGCCGCCAAACCCGCCCTTGGCGATGCCGTAGAGTAAAACGCCGGGCACACTGACCAGGTAAAACAGCGGGTCACTTAGCAAGGGGGGTTCACTCGATCAGGGCGAAGTCGGTGTTGAGCACGTCGATGATCTCGGCGCGCGGGTCATCGGCAATGGCCAGCGGCCGCCCGGTAATGCGCTCTGCCATGCCCACATAAGTTTGCGCAACCGCCATCATCATCTCCACCGGCAGGGCGTGCTCGCGGGCCAGCGCTTCGCGCTCCGGCATACGCGCCTTGTTGAGCAGGATATCGGGGTCTGGAAAGTGCGCCAGCAAGGCCTGGCGGAAGCCCTCCTTGGAATTTTCCACCACCGCACCCCCGCGCAGCGCCACAGCATCCCAGATGCGCGACGAATCCGGCGTGCCGACTTCATCCATGTAAATCAGTTGCTCTTCGCCAGCGGCGTCGCGCACGTAGCCGAACTCGAATTTGGTATCCACGAATACCTGGTCGAGCTTTGCGAGTTCCTCACTGATCACCGCGAAGCCGCGGCGCAACAGGGTTTCATAGTGCTGTACATCGTCAACGCTGTTGAAATTGAACGCGGCGAAGTTGCGCTCGAGCTCCGCACGGCTGACATTCACGTCGTCCACCGCCGGCACACCGGGTATGTTGTGCAACACGCCCTTGGTCGATGGCGTGACCAGCAGGTCCTCCAGCTTCTGGTCGCGTTCGAGGCCATCCGGCAACGCGATGCCGCAAAAATCGCGCTCGCCCCGGGCGTAGGCCCGCCACATGGAGCCGGTGATATAGCGCCGGGCAATCGCCTCGACCATGATCGGACGGGCTTTCTGCACAATCCACACCAGCGGGTGGGGTACTTCCAGGATATGGCTGTCGGCGAGGCCCCGCTCACGGAACAGCCCGAACCAGTGACTGGCGATGGCATTCAACGCGGCGCCCTTGCCCGGCACTCCGCGCAGGCCACCCTGGGCGTGCCAGATGCAGTCGAACGCGGAAAGACGATCGGAAATCAGCATCACTGCCAGCGGGGCATCCGCCCTCACCGGGTAGCCGCGCTGCGCGACCAGGCGCGCGCTGTCGGCGTCCGAGAGCCAGTACACGGAGCGCACCTTGCCACTGTGCACGGGCGACCCCGTGCGGATGGGAAGGTCATCGTTCACCGCCAGAACCGTATCGGCGAGCTGCATGCTAATCGTCCTGTCGCAGGTATCCGCACCGCGCGGAGCTGGCGCCCCGGCGAGCGCGTGGGAAGCGGTGATTCTACCAGAGGCCCCGTCTCAGGCGCGAGCAATCGCCCGGTGTTCACGCAGGTGCAATTGCACATCCAGCGCCAGTTTCAACAGCACCAGCAGCAAGAGCATAAGCAGCGGTTGCCCGAACAGCGTGATCGCAAACGCGCCACCGAGTATCGCCACGTGCAAGATCACGATGCGCAGGTAGGGAGCCGCCATAAGCTGCCGCACCGACAGGTGCCGCCGCTCGCCCGCGAGCAGGAAATTCACCACGAAGGACACTCCATGGCTGACAAACAGCGCCGCGAATGCGAACAACCATGCCGGTGGCGCAAGCGCCAGCACTTCGCGTACCACGCCCACCAGTAACTGGAAGAACACCAGCAAAAACGGCCAGGGCTCCCCGGCGAATGGATCAAGGCCCTCGCCGATCAACAGCACAACAATAAACAGGCCGTGCACCGCACAAAAACCGCCATAGTGCAGACAAAAGAACAGGCCGGCGCCCAACCCCCCCAGCGGCGCGACCACCAGCATCCGCACCAGCGTGTAGAAGCCCAGCACGAGGTTTTCCGACCAATAAAGAATCACCAGCGCCCCCACGTCCCAGTCCAGCAAGAGCACACCGAGAACCGGCAGGAGATTCACCAGGACCAGCGAAAGCAAGCTGATTTGTCGACGACGGCCGGTGTACTCATCACCGGGAACGTTCACCTGGCTCACTCTTGCAAACCCCCGGGCGCTGCGTGTCCACGGCCCGGGCAATCTGGCGCGCAAGGCGCTAGAATGGCCCTGTACGACCACGATATGTCTAAACAGGAACCTGCATGAGCGACACAGCGCAAACGCCCTACCAGATTCTCGGGGAGGAAGGTATCCGCGAACTCGCCAGCGTATTCTATGATCTCATGGACACGCTGCCGGAAGCAGCGGGCGTTCGAGCGATGCATGCGCAAGACCTTACCCCCATGAAAACGAAGCTCGCAGACTACCTCATAAGCTGGATGGGCGGCCCGCCGGTATACGCCCGGAAATATGGCTCAATGTGCATGACCACACCGCATGAACACTACCACATCGGCCCTGAGGAGCGCGACCAGTGGCTGTTGTGTATGCACCGGGCGCTCGCCCAAATAGACGCCAGCGATGAACTGGTGGCCATGCTGGACACACCGCTGTTCCGCATTGCCGATGCAATCCGCAATCGCGAGGGGCCGAGCGCCGCCGCCACCGATCCGAATATTATTGCCGCCCACTGAAATAGCGAGTTATTGCCCTATGCTGTTGAATGTCCCCGCGCGTCCTGGCTGGCGCCGCCTGCCTGCCCGGCCTGGTGTGCCGGCACTGACCTTGCTCGCGTTGCTGACCGCCACGCCGCTGCAGTCTGCGGAACCGCAAATGGAGAATATCCTGGTCAGCGCCAGCAGCGTCGCCGAGGATTCCTTCAGCCTGCCGCTGGCCTGGACGCGTATCGATTCCAGCGCGCTGGCCATCGTCGCACCCGTGCATATCAACGAGATCATGCAGCGCGTACCCGGTGCCTGGATCAGCCGCGGCAATGGGCAGGAGAGTCTCATTGCGCTGCGCTCACCGGTTTTTACCGGCCCGGGAAGCTGTGGTGCCTTTCTCACTGCGAGCGATGGCATCAGCCTGCGCGCCGCCGGTTTCTGCAACGTCAACGAGCTGTTCGATGCCAATGTGGAACAGGCCGGGAGTATCGAGGTGATCAAGGGGCCGGCTACCGCGCTGTATGGCTCAAACGCCATGCACGGTGTCATCAATATCCTCAGCGCTGCGCCCGCGGAGACACTCGACCACCGGCTTTCGCTGGAGGCGGGCCCCTTCGATTACTACCGCGCCAAATACCGCTATAGCGATACCGTTGGCCGCCACGGTGTCAGCATCAATATCAATGGCACCAGCGACGGCGGTTACAAGGACGAATCCGGCTACGACCAGCAAAAAGCCACCCTGCGTCACGACTACGCTGGCGATCGTTGGGACTTGCGCACTGTACTGGACGTAACCAACCTGAACCAGGAAACCGCGGGCTTCGTCAGCGGGTTTGAGGCCTACAAGAGCAGCGCGCTGAAAGACAGCAACCCGAATCCCGAGGCCTACCGGGATACCCGCTCGCTGCGCCTGTACAGTCGCGCCAGCCTGCAGTTGAACGCCGACAACAGCCTGGTGATCACGCCCTACCTGCGCGACAACCAGATGGAGTTTCTGCAGCACTTCTTTCCCTGGCAGCCCGTCGAGGAGAACAGCCACAGCAGCTTTGGCCTGCGCACCGCCTTACACAGCAACGTCGTCGACAGCAACTGGGTGAACGGCATCGACCTCGAGTACACCGACGGGCAACTCAAGGAAGTGCAGGCCGACGATTTCAGCCCCAACCAGCCGGCGGGGGTGCACTACAACTACCAGGTAGACGCCAGTACCGCGGCACTCTACAGCCAGTGGCGCACCGCCTGGAACTCACCCTGGGAGCTCAGCGGTGGCGTGCGCTTCGAGTACACCCGCTACGACTACGACAACCGCACCGGGGATGGCGCGGCCTGCGGACCGGCGGCGGATAACTGCCGTTTTTTCCGTCCGGCGGACCGCGAGGACGATTTTTCCAACTGGTCGTTGAATCTCGGCACCAGTTATCGTTTCGATGACTACAACCTGGTGTACCTGCGCGTGGCACGCGGTTTTCGGGCACCCCAGACAGCCGAGCTGTATCGCCTGCAAAATGGCCAGCAAACGGCTGATCTCGACTCCGAGCAGATCGAAAACCTGGAACTCGGCCTGCGCGGCAGCATTGGCGAGCGCACTGACTACACGCTCGCCGTGTATTACATGACGAAAGACGACGTGATTTTCCAGGATTCGGCACGGCGCAACATCAGCGGCGCGAAAACACGGCACTACGGCACGGAGTTCAGCCTCGAACACCGTCTCGCTGAAAACTGGCGGCTCGGGCTCGACGCGAACATCGCCTCACACACCTACGACAAACGTATCGATCTGTTCGGGGCCAGTGGCGACATCAAGGGCAACACCATCGATACCGCGCCGAATATTTTCGGCAGCGCGCGCATCAGCTGGGACTTCTCAGAGCGGGTCGGACGCGAAAGCCTGGCGGAGCTGGAGTGGGTGTACATGGATGATTACTACCTGGAGCCCGACAACCTGTATCGCTACGAGGGCCACTCGCTACTCAACCTGCGCCTGAGCACGCAACTCTCGCCGCGCTGGAACGCGGCGCTGCGCATCACCAATCTCACGGACGAGGACTACGCGGAGCGCGCCGATTTCGGCTTCGGCAGCTATCGCTATTTCGTCGGCCAGCCACTGGGTGCCTACGCCGAGATCAGCTACCGTTTCGGCATGCGCTGAAGATAGACCTACAGGCCCACGTTGTTTTTCTGCAACACCTGCTCGGCGCGGTAGCTCGAACGCACAAACACGCCCGAGACCACCTCCAGGAAGCCCTTCTCCAGGCCCCACTGCCGGTAGGTCTCAAATTCCGCCGGGCTCACGTAGCGGTCAATGGGGTAATGGTTCGCCGTCGGTTGCAGGTACTGGCCGAGCGTGAGGATATCCACCTGCGCCGCGCGCAGGTCGTCCATACACTGGAGTATCTCCTCGTCGCGCTCGCCCAGGCCCAGCATCAGGCTGGTTTTTGTCAGAACATCCGGACGCTGCTGTTTGGCGTGCGCCAACACCGCAAGTGTCTGCTCGTAACCCGCCCGCGGATCCCGCACGGGGTGGGTCAGTCGCCGCACCGTCTCTATGTTCTGCGCAAAGACTTCAATGCCCGAATCAACCACCGTA
>Ga0102938_10002490_pt1 | contig 13921 bp, 16 predicted proteins | sample SalPonR2_B_D2_MG_FD_84516 | JGI IMG/M metagenome (GOLD analysis project Ga0102938, IMG submission 84516) | Salt pond soil microbial communities from South San Francisco under conditions of wetland restoration - Salt Pond MetaG R2_B_D2_MG | ecosystem: Environmental > Aquatic > Marine >... | reverse complement strand
CGGGTCTGGGTGCTGTCTGTGCCTTGAAGGTGAAGGGTAAAAGAAGAGCCTCGCGGGTAGTTCCGGAACCCAGCACCGGCTCCTGGCCGATGTAGGAGACCTCCCTGCGCAGCTTGCTGACGGTGTGTGAATTCACGGTGAAGCCGTTAAACCGGATGATACCGGAAGAAGGAATTCGTGCACCCATAAGGGCAAGCAGGATGGTTGACTTGCCCGAGCCGGATTTACCGAAAAGGGCTGTTTTCTGGCCGGCATGTACATGCAGGGTTACGTCATGGATAATTGTGTCATTTCCCGCGGTAACGGTAACTGAATCGAAGGTTATCATGCTTATTCTCCAATACGGTTTTTCGTGGCATTACCCAAAAGCGGGGGAGAATAGCCGATACCCGTATACTTTTTCGCGGTGAACCTGGTATAGGTTATACGGGGATAGCCGGACAGCGCGGCGTGAATAATATCAAACATAATGGCTGTTGAGAATGATGCTACCAGTACTACCCCGATGCTGATGCCGCCGGTGGCCAGCACGGTATTAAGAGAAAGGGGACGTTCAACAAAAAAATCCTGTATCCATGTGACGGAAAGCCAGCCATACACCACCAGCATGATACTTGTGGCAGAATAGCCGCAATAGATCATCCATTTGCCCCTGGCGATGGGTATACCTTTGAGGGGACGGATGATACATTCAGCAAGGCGGGGTATCAGCCAGTCTGAAAAGACATGCAGTCGTTCCATGAGACGCCGGATAAAAAGAAAGGTGATAACGCTTCCTGCCAGGGCTGATGAAGAGGCGAAGGATACGAAAAACATGATTGAAGCAGCCAGAATCAGCAAAAGGCACAGCATACTACAGAGAAACGAAAAAACACCGGCGGTCACCAGGCCGCTGATGGTTGATGCCAGCATGGAGGCGGTAAAGAGCTTTACTGTTTTTTCAAACATTCCCAGGTATTCATCGGGGTCACGTACGAAGAATTCCCATTCGTCTTCATAGGCCCCTTCACCCGGGGCGCCGAAATCCCTGTAAACTGAATGAAAATAATTTTCATCACCCTTTTCACGGCGGGTATCCCCGTGATATCGTGTCCAGATTGCGTGATACGCTTCTCTGCGTGAAGTGTCGGTAAGTATTTCGTATGCTTCACGTATAAGCACAAAAGCGGCATAGTTGGAGGGGTCATCACTCACATCAGGATGGGTTTTCCTGGCAAGGGAACGAAAGGCTGTCTTGATGGTATCCGTATCTGCATCCGGAGGTACATCAAGTATTCGATAGTAATCTTTGAAAAGAATGTCCTGTCCCATTATCGCTGGCCCGTCTCCCGGTATGTGGATAGGGGTATATTCACCCGTATGAAAGAATTTGTCAACTTATTGGTAAATGGGGGGCTGAGGAAGGGGCAAAGGCGGACATGAAGACAAAAGGCGGTATAGCACTTACCGGGATTGTAACTATCCTGGCAATGATCCTGGTGCTGGCATAAGGGGAAAGTACCCGCAGGCGCGTATTATAACGCGCCTGAAAGAGCCAGGGTGAATGCCTTGTTCACCATCAGAAAATGTAAGACTGCCCCCAGCAGAACGAAAAGGTGAAATAACTCGTGAAAGCTGAACAGACCTGGTTTGATGAGAGGCCTCTTTATAGCGTAAATGATGGCGCCGGTTGTAAAGGCGATACCGCCGGAGAAAAGGTAAAACAGTGACTGCGGCGACATGGTATGAATGATCTCCTTTATGAGAATAATAGCCATCCACCCCATCATAAGATACATCAATGTATACAGTATTCTTGGTGCGTTCACGTAAAAAACCGTTAAGAAGAAACCTGCCAGCACTATGGCCCACTGGGCCGCGATTATGCCGACCTGAAGGTATCCATCAAGGTAAAAAAAGCAGACCGGGGTATAGGTTCCGGCTATCATGACGAAAATTGCCACGTGGTCGATTTTTCTCCACACCGAATTTTCGTTTTCATGCTTTTTGTTGGCGTGATAGAGGGAGCTTGCCGTGAAAAGAAAAGTCACGGATATCCCGTATATTATAGCGGTGGTAAGGTATGTGGCATCTGTTACTGTTTTCCAGATTAATGCTGCCGTACCCACCGCGGCGGCAATCGCACCTGCAAGATGAGAGTAGAATGAGAATCTTTCGCCTGGTAATATTGTCATCGCAAAACCTTTTAGAATTAAATGTATGTGATCAGCTGCCATGCAAACAAGACATATGTCAAAGAAAAAACATACCAGCCCATCTCCAGTATACCGACAGGTATGCGCAATATTTGGTTGCAAAAAGTTTTCTGTTACGGTTAAAATTATAATTATGGAGGTGCGTGCATGGAAGCAAAAAGAGTAAGTGACAGCAGTGTTACAGTCATTCAACAGATGATGCATGAGGATGCAAACCTGTATGGGAATGTTCATGGCGGTACTATCATGAAGCTTGTGGACAATACCGCGGGAATCGTGGGAGTGAGGCATTCGGGAAGACAGATGGTTACGGCATCCATTGATCGTCTTGATTTTCATAATCCCGTATTCGTTGGTGATCTGCTTCGCATCACCGCCAGTGCCAATTACGTGGGCAGTACATCAATGGAGATCGGGATACGCATTGAGGCAGAAGACTATAAAACCGGTAAGGTGCGGCATACCGCATCAGCTTATATGACCTTCGTGGCGCTTGACGAACGGGGAAAGCCGGTGAAGATTCCGCCCCTGGAAAGTGTAACAGAAGATGAAAAGCGTCGTAATAAAGAAGCAGTTGAAAGAAGAAAAAACAGGCTGGAAGAGAAGGGAAATGAAGATTGATGACAGGATTAAGGAGATTATGAAATGACCGAGTACTGCGTAATATACTGCACCGTATCATCAGAACAGGAGGGACGGGTAATCTCTGACTCACTTGTGCAGAAAAACCTTGCCGCATGTGTAAACATGATAACCCCGGTACGTTCATTGTATACATGGAAAGGAGAAACCTGTGATGATGAGGAGAGGTTACTAATCATAAAAAGCAGGGTATCAATATTTGAAATGGTGCGTAATGATATTCGTTCTCATCATTCATATGATGTGCCGGAAATTATCGCAATACCAATACTTGCGGGGGATGATCAGTACATGAAATGGATGGATGAAAATATTGTACGATAGGAATTTAGAAGGCATTAATAAAAAATTCCGTACTTTTGGTACGGAATTTATATATAATTGTTTCAGCGAGGTTATCACTGAAACATGCTATACCTTAAAGTATAGTACACATATGAAAAGTCAACAAAAAAACAAACAAAATACAGAAAATATTTTATAAACCGAAAAATATTTTTTTCTTTTTTGGTTTAGTAGTCATATCCTGTGGCTTTTTGTCATCGATGACGCGAAACTTGTCCGGGTTTTCCATGGAGTCAATCTTGGCCAGAAGAACCCTGATAATATGTACAAGGTATTCCTCTTTTTTGTTCATCTCGTGAAGAATTTCATTTTTATTGTCTTCCATTTCGTTCTTGAGATTCTTCTCGATGTCACGGAGCTTCGAGTATACTCCCATGTCTACAACTGTTGAATCATGTTCATACATAATTAATCCTTCAAATGGTCGGCATTGTCTTTCAATATTTTGTTACATTACAAATATAGCAAAGATTGATCATTAATCATGAAAAATACAGCATAACGGGTAATGACGGGTAATATAAAAAATGTTTGCTATTGAGAAGTAAGGTATGTAAGAATGAATGTATTAAGAATAAAACAGGAGGGTATGATGAAATCATATATAATCTGTATATTTTCATTTTCATTGATAGTATTCGGTGGATGTTCCATGGGGCAGCCGAAAAACTGTGACAAAGGCAATTGTATCGACGGGGAAGGAACATCTGTATATGAAAATGGACAATATATCGGGTCATTCCAGGAAAAGAAACGTGATGGCCAGGGTGTCTATAAATGGGAATCCGGTGACGTTTACAAGGGGAATTACGAGGATGGCGAACGTGAAGGGCAGGGTGAGTATATATGGAAAAGTACTGCCAGGTATACCGGTATGTGGAAAGATGGGAAACGAAATGGTGAAGGTACATATATATGGCCGGATGGATCAAGGTATACCGGGCAATGGAAGGATAACCAGCGTCATGGAAAAGGTGTATATACCTTTCCGGATGGAACCACAATTGAGGGGCAGTGGGAAAACGATAAATACAAGGGTGAATAACTGCATTGCGATTCTGTAAACAGGGGCAACCCCGCTGTATACTACGCAGGAGGAAAGTAATTTTGAAAAAGAGACTGGGAATGTTTTTTATTATTTTAATGGTATCTATACCCCTGGTTTTATTAGCACAGGGAAAGGTTCAGGTGAAAAAATCAAGAAGCTCACCCATTAATGGCCAGGTAACATTTGACCATACCATACACAGGAAAAACGGGGTAGTAAAATGTGTAACCTGCCATCATGTTGGGAAGCCGGGACGATCGTGTGCTGATGCGGAATGTCATTTGGACAATAAAAATGGCGGATTCAACGCCATTCACCAGACATGCCTGGGATGTCACCGAACGAAGAAGGGGAAAGCTCCAATTGTGTGCACACAGTGCCATAAATAAATTTATAAAGGCCTGTAATGATTTCAGGGGATGTCAATGTGCCGACATCCCCTTCTTGCAGGTACTACCCGTGGAGAATTAAAAAGACAATATGCCTGGAATTGTAACACATCACCGTGCGGGCCATGAAGTTATACGGTATCTTCCGAAAAAGAAAAAGAGCAATTACCTGACCCGTATGCTGCGTGTCCGTTTTTCTGATGCCGCATTTCGCAACGCGGCTTTTTTTGGTATGCTGGGACCAAATATATTTGATTACCTGCCCTGTAACAGGGGAAACCTTTTCTGGGGAAGCAACCTTTCCTTTCTTCTGCATGGGGAGGGGGGACAGGATGCGATGTCCGCCATGGCCCGCGCAGTAAAAGAGAACAGGGACACAGGAACCACCTGGAACAACCTTCAAAGGGGCTACATCTATGGGTATTTTGCTCACCTTCTCACGGATGCTGTTTTCCATCCCTATATCTATTACTGGTCAGGATTTCCGTCGAATGGCGATGCGGGGGAAAGGCGGTTTTACCGTGAACAACACCTGATGCATGAATATAATATTGACCGGTACATGGAATTTCATTATGAAACCGACAACTATGCATTCAGGCTGGAGGATATGCTGCCACCTGCCAGTAAGGCTAAACGAAAAGAAATGATACGACCGGTAAAGTCCATTATGCTTCACGCATTACATGAAGTGTATCCCCGGGAATACAAAAAAATTGTCTGGAAAGCGGGAAAAGAAACGGGTAATGTGGATGGGGACAGCATGGGTATACTAGACCTGGTTCCCAATGCGGTTCGGGCTGTGTACCGGTTGAAACACAGTAAGCGGCCATGGCTTGTGGATGGTTTAAAGAATATTCGAAGGAATTTTCCGTTATATAGCGATTTTATTGTGCAATATCCAGATCCCAGGAGAATTGAAAAGCATGTGTTGAATCTTCACCGGGAACGATGGTTTTACCCGGCAGGTGATAACGGGCTTCATTATGAATCGATAGAAGATCTGCTGAGAAAAAGCAGGGACTTGATCATTGATTACCTGGAAAAACTTGAATATTACCTTATGCCTGACACTGAAGATACATTTACTACAATAATGGATCTACTACCCGACGCATTATCCGGAACCGCGGGAAGGGGGGCAGGTGATATGACCCAGCCGAATCCCCATAAACTGCGTTACTGACGAATTATCCTGCAACAGAATGAAATCTATTTAAGGTCTTTCACTGTAGTATTGAAATGCTGCCGCGCAATTTTTTTTATTTCGTCAGCGGAAAGATCTTTTACACTGGATGGCTTCTTTATATACATATTGTTACCAGTATGCTGTGCAATGAATTTAAGGAAATTGGAAGCAGCTATGCGGTGAGGGTTTATTGCATTATAATCAAGATAGCTGTACATAACCGCCAGTCCCAGGTATGGATTATAAAACACGGTGCTGGAGAGGGCGAGTTCTTCACCGGTTACCTGGTCGTATATATCATAATGGTTATTCAGTATCTTGTGTGTTAATTCATGAATTTCAAAAAGCCGCCATATTTCACTTTTAATATCCTTCTTGCCTGTAAAGGCGTGTTTGAGGCAAAATCGAATTTCTTCAGAGACGTGTGCGCCAACGAAAAACATGGAATTAACCGACTTTCCCTGGAGTACTTTCCTGGCAATAATGTAATCATTATGTACCTCTTCGGGATTGATATATATCATGTCAAAGTAAAAAGTTGAGTTGCTTGTTGAAAATTCATCGTAATATATGAAAGGCTGGATGTTGTATATGCGTTCACTTATATTGAAAAGAGGATGGGCAATATTAACAGGGGTCTTTTTCCCAAAAATGCAATAATCAAGCACTACACGGTTAGTTTTTCCCACTTGTGACCTGGAAAAACGTAACACCACGTTTCTTTTTTCAAGTTTTTTCTGAAGGGCCTCCATCTGCCTGGACTTAAAATTAGACGGGTGCTCATACAACTCAATCACTTCTTTTGCCATTCTCTTTAGTGAGCTATCTTTTATACTTTTAAGATAGTGGGTGAACTGTCTGACATGAAAACCTTCGTTTTGCATCAGCTCAAGGGGAATGCTGTCTTCCTGGATCAGGTTTACAAAATGGGGGTTTTCATTGAAGAGAAGAACAATGTAGGCGTACAATTTCCCGTTTGTACTCCTGATATTAATGAGCTTGGAGCGGGAATGATACGTGGTGTTTGTTTCTGACAGGCCAAGATCAGAGAAAAGGGGAGCTGAAGAACACAGAATCATGCATCCCGCAAAGATGGCGATGATTGCCTGAAAGATACCGTTTTGTTTAGATTTCATACGATTCGGATTTTCTCAAGATTTAGTGTAATGGTTCTTCCTGAATAAATAGAGGGCATCATGTTTAATACTCCTTTTGCGTATTACATACTATAGAAAGATATATGTATTGTCTACATTTTTTGATAAAACTATGTAATATCGTTGTAGTGAAGGACAAAATACCTGGCATGGTAAATTTCTATTGACGTGGAATAATGGAAAATATAGTAAAAATGCATAGTACCATGGAGGTTTAGGGTGAAAAGATACGCAGAAGGAAGCATAGGTTCGCGCATTCATGTGGCCGGGCCCGTAAGTTATCCGGTATACGTTATAGATGGAGAGAATCCCCTCATGATTGATGCGGGGATAAACCTTCTTGGACCCGTGTATTTTCGTGACCTGGAAAAAATACTGGGAGATCCCCAGAGGCTGCACTACCTGTTGATGACACATTCACATTATGATCATATTGGTGGAATGCCATACCTGAAAAGAAACATTACCAACCTTCAACCGGGAGGAGCAGAACGAATAGAAGACCTGCTGAGAAAACAATCAGTTATTGATTACATGACTAACCTGAGTGATATTCAGAGGGACATGTTTTCTGAAGAAACAGGAGATGAAGATGTAACAATTGATTTTGTGAACCTTGATTTGAAACTGGCAGAAGGGGATACAATTGATATTGGCGATTATACCTGCGTAACATACGAGGTGCCCGGTCATACCCGTGACTCACTGGCATACTATATACCCGAAGAGAATATCCTGTTTCCCGGTGAAGCCATAGGAATACCCGAGGGGAAGGATGCGCTTGATGTGCAGGCAGAATTTCTTACCTCGTATTCAGACTACATGAATTCAATAGAACGTATGCGGCAACTGCAGCCGGAAACAATAGCCATGGGGCATGGATGGATATTTACAGGTGATGACGTGAAAGTATTTTTTGATACATCAGTGGAAGCCACTATCAGGCACAGAAAATGCCTGGAGGAATACCTTGATAATGCTGATGGTGATGCCGAGAAAGCATTACATGAAATGATTCGTGTAGAGTATGATGAGAAAGGAACTATCTACCAGGAAAGGAACGCGTATATAGCAAATTTACGCGCCCAGGTTTCTCTTATCGCTGGAATGAAGGAATACTGTTAAGCAGGAACCATACGGGTAATCACAAAAATAATGAATAATATGACAATCAGCATACCCCAGGCTGCCACGATAGCCATGGACAAACCAGGGTGATGGTGAACCCATTGAAATAATTTTGAATCCCTGTATAATATTATAATACTGAAGACACGGTCAAACATGGTCTTCTTCTTGTAATTTTTTCTGGCAGGTGTTGAACCTCGCTGTGCAGTATCCTGACCCTGGTTCTCAGCATGCAATGTCTGTTTCATATTTCTTTTCCTGTAAAGAATATATGGTTAAATGATAACTGGCCTGCACCCTGGTGCAGCCTGATGTTTGTGTAAAGCCCAGACACAGAAGAAAAATGATTGCGTGTCCATCTGACTCAGTATATCGTATACGCCACAGTTGGGTATGTCAATCAATTAAAATATATATATATGTAAAAATATAATATACAATATTGGAGTAATTAATGCAGAATATAATAAGGTTCGGCGTTTCAATTGATGAAAAGCTTCTCGATCGTTTTGATTCAATAATCAGCGAAAAAGGATATGTGAACCGTTCTGAGGCCATACGGGATCTCATAAGAGATATGCTGGTCAAGGAAGAAACCTCTGATCCGGAAGCGGGGGTGATCGGTACCCTTACCCTTGTATACAGTCACGATGTACATGAAATATCTGACAAGCTGAATGATGTGCAGCATGAACATTTCGGAAAGATTATATCAACAGTACACGTGCATATGGATGAACATAACTGCCTTGAGGTTTTGCTGCTGAAAGGAAGTGCTTCAGAAGTGAAACGTATAGCGGATAACCTGCTGGCCATAAAGAATGTACGCCATGGAAAATTAACAGTTACCTCTGCCGGGCATTACCACGAATAAAATTCTAAACTATCCCCCCTGTGCCACCGATAAAATAGATAAGGGGATATCTGTCATTCATAACCGGTAAATGCCCCTTCAAGAGAGTGCCGGGAACATAAGGAGATGTTCCATGTACACATCACGGATGATACACCTGTTGTCTGCGGGTAGTATATTGCTGCTCTGGCTGTGCACGTCCTGCGTGCCCCCACAGAACATGGTAAGAAGGGACCATGCACAAAGGTATGGGCAGAAAAAAGCGCATAACAATGCCGGCAATCAGCAGCACTTCTCATGGAAAGATGATGACCGCTCTTTCTTTGAAGATACTGATGAACGAAAAAATCTCCGAAGGGGCAATAATGACAGGTACCAGTCCCGGTCTAAGGATAATAACATACGTGCTGCCGCCTATCATGATGATACCCGGCATAGCCGGTTAAATAAAAGAAGTTCAAGTGTTTCACAACGGAAACCCACCGCAATACCCTCAACCGGTAAAAAAATTACAAAATACAGGGTTAAAAAAGGGGATACCCTGTATGGTATATCCAGAAAGTTTGGAATTTCGGTTGATAGCCTTTGTAAAACAAACAGCATTTCAAACAAGAACAGGCTTAACGTGGGTACGGTGTTAACGGTTCCCGCATCTGCCAGGAAGAGCGCGAAGAAGGCCGCGAACACCTCCTCGGGGGCACCCCTCTTTAACTGGCCGGTATCACCCGTGGTAAAGTATATGAAAGACGGGGGGAACGGCGTTAAGTCAATTGGTGTGTATATTCAAAGCAGGTCAGGATCAACTGTACGATCAAGCGCGCCTGGCGTAGTGGAAAAAACCGGCAACATGAGAGGTTTTGGTAATTACGTAGTGGTTCGGCATCGTAACAGGTATCTTACCGTGTATTCAAACCTTGACGATGTCTTCGTTCGGAAAGGACAGCATCTACCTGCCGGTAAGGTTCTGGGTAGAATGGACAGGAGGGAGTCAAAACTTCATTTCCAGATAAATCACGCGGGAAAACCCGAAGATCCCCTGAAACATCTGAAAAAAGGATAACCCGGGGCAGGGGCAATCCCCTTTACTGCTCCCGTTCATCTTATGTGTGTAATATGCCGAAATGTGTGCCGCCCAGGTGATGGATAAGATGTACCCGGTTGATGTCAATTACCCCCTGCTCGTTGAAGAGGTGTTCATCTGCAAAGGCACTCTGTACTTCACCCACAACAATTTTGTGGTCACCTGTATCGGTAATTGAATGAACAGAGCATTCCATATGGGCAACGCATTCTTCAAGAAAAAACGAATCAATGGTGGTGCAGGGTCTGGACGTGTACCCTGCTTCTGTGAGCTTATCAACATTTCTGCCTGAATAGGTTCCGCAGAAAGTGACCTGTTTTAACTGTGAGTATACCGGAACATTGATGGTGAAGCTTTGTGATTGTTCTATTAATTCAAGGGTAAACCGTTTGAAGGCAAGAGATATGGCAACAAGCTTTGGCCAGCTGCTTACCGGCATATGCCATGCCACCGTCGATATTGTGGCTTTTTCCCCGTATTTTGCCGTGATCAGGATAACCGGTCCGGGGTTTATCAACCTGTGTGCGTCTTTTAGCGGAATTTCAATTTTACCACTCACTTGCCTCCCCCGTAGAGTTTGCCAGTTCTTTTATGGTTATAAACATGTTGAATATATTTTCACTTAAAAACTTAAAGTTGATGGTATCAAAGGTGTCATTTTCAGTATGATAATTCTTGTTTCTGTAAAACGCTGTATCTGTAAGCATTATGGCCGGGTAATCATGCCTGTTGAATGAATAATGGTCTGAAAGGTTGATCCCGGGTATTGACGCGGGTCCTATTATATCATAAATTTTTCTTTTTGAGTTTTTATTGTATACGCGTTTCCATGCATAGACGTGGGGAGCGTATGAAGGCAGGGCAACCACTGTAAGAAAATTACCATACATGGGGTATTCGCTTTTCATTTTTCCTACGGGGAAATCCTGGTTGTATCGTTTGCCTCCGAAACCGATCATCTCCAGGCATATCATCAGGTCTATGTCGGTTTCATTTTCTCTGCATGATTTGGCGTGTACCATGCTTCCCATCTGGGGGCCGGAAAAGTAGGGGGGTTCTTCAAGTGTAAAGGCGACGAAACGTATTGTTTTCTTAAAGCTGAACTGCGCAAGCATGCGGTGAAGCTCTAACAGGCCTGCCACCGCGGTAGCATTGTCATCAGCCCCCGGAGTATCTTCTATGGTATCGTAATGGGCGCCGATAAGTATAATTTTATCAGGTTGTTCAAAGCCCCGTATTTCAGATACTATGTTTGCAACTTCGTGCCCGTCAACGTCATAGGATTGCTCCCACACAGTATCACTATACTCTTCCATTGTCTGCCGGATAAAAGAGCGTGCCCCCTGGAGATTGTCGTACAGGCGGAGTGTTCGTTCACCAAACTGGTCGGCCAGTACCCTTACAATTTCCCTCGCGTTTTTAAAGATCTGCCGTTTCTCCCGCAGATCATCCAATAGTAAAGAACCAAGCATTATGTATATCCCACGTCCCTTGAACAAATTCTATATTTTATTACCTGTAAAAGACCAACAGGAATCGCATGTGAAATAATAACACATTACGACAATTAAAGAAACCTGTCAATAATTCACGCGATGATGGTTAATTAATCAAGTTAATTTCATTATTGAGAACAAAAATATCCCAAAAAACAATTTTTATTTCAGTTTGCATACACAGGTACATGAAGTTTGGTAAAGAATTAATAAAAAAACTGTATTTTTTTTCAAGGGAACTTTTTTTGAAAAAAATATAATTGACTTTAAATTAATTTTTATATATATGTTAATCAATTAATTTCATTGCTTCCATTAGGTTCGTGCCGGGATTTCTGACCGTTTCCTTCTTTTTGAAAAACGTGGGGGAGAAACATCAGCTATATGAATTATAATTCTGATGTGAACGCACATCGGGTAGCTTTAGAAATTAATTTCATCGCAAAAAACGCTGTGGATCGGGAAATTTCAATCGATATGCTTAAAAAAGAAATAGAGCACACATTCAACGGTTATTCTCCCAATGACAGGCATATCATTTTCAATCGGGTTATCAAGGAATGTTACCAGCAGGTATGGACGGTAGAGCCGCACGGCGCCAGGCCTTCTGCGCAATTCGATGTGAGACTGGTACGTGAGCCGTCATCATTACAGCAACATGAAAAGAAAATGAAACAAACATTTGTCATGCAACTGGCCCAGTTTATAATAGAACGCGTCAGGGCTGATAATCATAAGCTGGACAATAATAACCGGTTTCACGATGATTTTTACCGGGAATGCGCCAGTGATTTGCTTGAGAAAGATTTTGCCAGGCCTGTTGATAATGAATTGTTACTGATATATGTGAAGCAGCTGGTTATCATTATGCGTGAATCGGGATTGCTGGAAAATGACAGGGGAATAGCCAGTGTACATATACCCGGATCTGTTCCTGAATATTTCAAGACGCTTTTCAATGGGTTCTGGAATAAATGTAAATGGGAAGATATCTTCCCCTCCGCCCCGGATGCCGCCACGGAAATACAGGCTATGCGGACAATTTTTATTGATCTTCTCCACAACTCCGGTAACGAGGTGGCCGTAGAAAAACTTGCAAATGATTTTTTTGAAATGACGGGATTCGCAACCATAAATGATGCATTTTTGATATCTTTCCTGGATTTCTACCTGGTGGCATGGCTGAATCATTTTGGCTTAGTCAGTTATCGTGTTTCCGGCGTACATGATCCGGTGTCTATAACCATGTCAAAATTCGGACGATGGTTTCTCCAGGGCATACAAGAGAAATAATATTTCATCACCATTCAACAAGTACACAAAACATGAAAGAGATAGAAGATTTAAAAACAGCGCATGCGCATTCATATGGTGATTCTCCGCGAATGCGTGTGTTTGCCTGCCCCGGCAGGATAAATATCATTGGCGAACACATCGATTATAACGGGGGTCATGTACTGCCCGCTGCCGTTAACAAGCATGTTTACCTTGCCCTAACCCCAAACAACGATAATATTATAAGGTTTCACTCGGTTGATTTCGGTGATCCATTTGAGATCCATATTGATAATATTGGGGACATGAAGGATCCCGGGGATCACTGGTGGGTATATCCCTTCGGGGCATGTAAGCTGATGGATATTGAATGGAAATCAGGTTTTGATTTTACTTTCAAGAATACCCTGCCGGCAGGAGCAGGTATGTCCAGTTCGGCGGCAATTACCGTGTGTACCATGTATGCCCTGGGTATGCTGCATAATATAACCATGAAGGCAAATGATATGGCACGTCTTGCCCAGCGGGTGGAGTGGGAAGTGGCAGGGGTATCATGCGGTATAATGGACCAGTTTTCGGTGATCCATGGAAAAGAAGATAATGCCATAATGCTGGATACACGTGATCTTTCTTTTAACTATGTTCCTGTTGATTCTAACGCCGTGCACTTCGTGTTGGTGAATAGCGGAATAAAGCATTCACTCAAAGATACAGGGTACAACGACAGGAGAAGGGAATGCGAGCAGGCGCTGGAAAAGCTGCAGGCCAGTGGAGTAGAGATCGATCACCTTTGTGAACTGCCTGCTGGTAAAATTGAAGTAATAAAAGATATTCTTTCTGATGATGAATACAAACGGACCGTTCACGCGGTGACGGAGAACCTGCGGGTTAAAGAATTTTCTGATGCCATGGATACCTACCGGCTGCATGATGCGGGTGATGCCATGTCCAGGTCACATGCAAGCCTTCGTGATGACTTCGAGGTGAGCATACCTGAAATTGACCGGATGGTGGGATGGGCAAAAGAGATAGATGGTGTATACGGTTCAAGAATGATGGGGGGCGGATTTGGCGGATGCACTATCAACATGGTCGCCCTGTATGCTGTTGACAGGTTTATTGG
>Ga0102938_10002487_pt1 | contig 13927 bp, 8 predicted proteins | sample SalPonR2_B_D2_MG_FD_84516 | JGI IMG/M metagenome (GOLD analysis project Ga0102938, IMG submission 84516) | Salt pond soil microbial communities from South San Francisco under conditions of wetland restoration - Salt Pond MetaG R2_B_D2_MG | ecosystem: Environmental > Aquatic > Marine > Intertidal... | reverse complement strand
GCACCTCAATCGGTTGCTCGCCGTCAATCCGTGCCAGCACGTAGTCGCCGGATGCGTAATAGTCCAGTGCGAGACCATCGGCCGTCAAAAGGTGCGGCGAGCCCCAGATTCGATCGCAGTCCAGGTCTCCGGGTTCGCAGCGGCATACGCGGATGTTTGACGCCTGTCCGGGTAAAATATTTTCGTCGAAGGTCTCAATCTCGGATTGACCGCGAGTGACACCTTGTGCGTCGCATTGGCTTTCAAACGACAGGGTCCGCTCGGGCCGGGTGCTGGAGAGCGTAGGCGGGCGTAGCGGCGAGACTTGTGGGATGAGCGGCCCGCCGGTGACGTTGACCTCAATGGCTTCGGAGAGTCCGCGGGTGGACAAGGCCTTGATCTTTCCTTCGGCACTGACCTGCTCCCCGGCAAATCCCGAAGCTGTGACCTGCGAAACAGACAGGCCCGTTCCGCAAAGCTCGACTTGCTTGTCGGCCTTGCCGCATACCAATGAATGGGCGCAGACAATCAGGTCTCCGCTGATACGATCCGGACTCGCGCCTACTCCGGCACCTGAGCTCCGATCCGGACATTCGGCAAGGTCGTAGGTAATGGCGTCATGCCGGTCGTCGAATATGGACTCGAAATTATTCTTATCGGTTGGCGCAACTATCCCGGAGGTATTATTTCCGAAGACCAGCTCGAATACAGGCCCGGCACTGAGACCGGTCGCTAACGCATTACCTTCAAAGTCGTCTTGAACCTCATCGAACATGAATGGCGCCTCGGGGCCCATCGCCGCTTTGAATGTTCTGCAAAACAGCTCCACATCGACCGTTGCACTCCCGATGATCGATCGCATGATCTTCAATAGCGATGCATTAATGCCTACCTTGGCGCAGAACTTCATATCGGTAAAGACCTGGGAAGTTGCTCCCCGGTAGACGGCCGCGGCGTTGGCGCCCGAGAACCCAAGGCCAATACCCAGGGACACGCTTGCTTCTACACCGACCTCGATTTCGTCCCTGGTGAAAAGCCTTGCCAGCTTTCCAAGGATGCCGCGCGTGCTCAAGGCATTGGCAAAGAAGGCAACGCCGACATCCGAACCGATTCGATTGCGGAGCTGTATTGGCGGACCCTCCAGACTGTCAAATTCAAGCGCTGTGCGGGGTAGCTCCGGCATATTGGTCTTCATGCCGTGCTTGGTGCTGAATGAAGCCTTGAAGGCAAGCAGCGCCGACACCTCGGCACCCGCATTCAAGACCACCCGCCCGAACGGGCGAACCCCTACTTCAGTTCCAAAAAGCTTTTGAGCAATTATCCCGACCGGACCGGCGACAACCAGTGGCATCGCGAAGCGTTTATCGGGGTTTGCCTGCCAGGAACAGTCAACACTCAAGACGCCGACTCGCTCTCCAGTGGATACGGTCAAACTCACTGCTGCTTCCGGAGGAGACAGCTTGAATTTATTGCTTACCGCTATGACCGGGCGAGATGCCGGACTTCTGCAGGTTCGAATAAAAAGATCGCTCCCGGCCGAGCGCGACGAGCGGCTTGTGCCGGAAGTGCCGCGGGAATCATCGGAGGAGGGCTGGGCGGCCTGCGTTTCGGCATCCGCGCTCAACGATTCAACCGGGTCTCTGTATTGCTCATCAAAGCCGGGAACGACGTCCTGGCCGATCCGGTATGCAATCACGCTCGGGAGAACGCCATGCTTCTCAAGGAAATCCTCTTCGATGTCCATGACATCGTAGACTGCATTCCATTCCGGCGACAGCAGCAGCAACGTCTGGCCGGATCTGCTTTCTGCATGAGTGACTCGACCTCCATAGGGATCACCATTCCACTGGTAGTCGACCAGATCACCCACCGCCAGCATCGGGCCCGACTCGACAATCAACGGCATGACCAGGTTGTCGCTGGCAAATTCCACGTTTACGTGCTGCTCCAGCTCTTCGATCGAAAACGCAGAACCGGCTGCCATGGCATTCTGGCCGGATCGCGGAAAGAGAACGCTGGAAGACTCAAGCTCGATTACACCGGGGCGAACCGGCCATATCTCGAATATGACTGCCTGCGACCATCTTTCGGCAATCGCGCGTGCACCCGGATCTTCGAAGTCCGGGCGAAGACCGACGATGAGCCGCCCATGCTCGAGATCACCAGGGACCTGTACCCGAAATTCGCCAGGGTTGCCGGTCCAGAAGACCATGTCTTCATTGAGTTCGCGGGGTACCCATTCGATATTATCGGTTGATCGCTGCAGCCTGATTTCGAAGCGAAGCATCGAAGCGTCAATGGCACCGATGATGTCGCCGTCGGCATTGAATTTGCTCCCCGATACGGTGTGGACCGACCCCGGAGAGGTGACAATCACTTGATCGCCGGCAATTTCCGTTCCCATCCAATCCGGGTCGGGGTCTTCGGCAGAAAGAACGAGCGCATGCGCACGATCGATTTCACGGCTTCTGGTGTCGGACTGCTGGTTTTCGGAAAACTCGCTGGCAAGAATTTCCTCGGGGGGCGTCAATTCTCCGCTGGCTTCGAGCCCATCGATGCTCTCGAGCAAGTCCTCGGCGGTCACATCCCCCGCGGTGCACTGAATAACCAGCTCTTCACCAGTTTTTTGCGGTAGCTGGCCCTGCTCGGCGCTCATTAGGCAGATTTGCTTGCTTGTCGAAAGGCTCGCAATCTCGAACAGATAAGACTGCCCCGCTTCGAATGGAACCAGCGAGAACTGGCCGTCTTCCGAAAGCACAAAATACTGGTCGCTACTGACTTCCCGAACGATAAGCTCGCCGTCGTTTAACCCGACGAGCTCGCCTTGAACCGTCTCTCCCGGACCACGTTCCACAACCTGGAGGTCGAATTGCTGCGTAGCCGACTGGCCGAAGGCGTTGACGGCACGTACAGAGACCGGGAATGTGCCGATTGCGTCGGCAACCCAGCCGACAAGGCCTGTTTCCCCGTCAATGGCCATGCCGGCGGGAGCAGCGTTCAGCGAGTATTCGACACCTTCCGTTTCACCTGCAACGTCAAGCTGGTATTGGTAAAGAGAGTTCACGGGCACTTGCGGCTCAGACTCCGAAACGATCTCCAGTGTCACGGAATTAACGGACAGATCATATATCTGCAAATCTAGACGGCCGCGGGTATCAACGGCAAGAACCTCAACCAGGTGACTACCAGCTGACGGTGCTGGCCACCCCACTAGACCCGTCCGGCCGTCGATTTCCATTCCGATCGGCGCCGTCTCCAAGGAGAACTCCACCTGAAACCGGTCTGGATTGCTTATTTCAACCTGATAGAAATAGGCGCTCCCTTCCATTGCCGTTGTCAAAGGAGTTGAGATAATTTTTGGGCTGACCTCAAAGCCGTCCAGATGGATATTCGCGTCTTGAGGTACTGCCGAGGATGCGAATAGAGCGACGCATGTCAGCGACATGGCCATGGCTTTAATTCCGGCGGCCGCCGGATAGAAAGATCTTCTGAATGACATGATTTCCCCCCAACTAAATTACGACGATGCCCGGAAAATCCCGGAGTTTCTTACAACATCAGCAATTCCGGTGTCTTGATCGGCGAACTCTGAAATTAGGGCCCGCAAGGTCTATCAGGCAATCAGCCGCCGTCAAACTGCAGGCAGACAGAAGCTCAGTCATCACGACGTCACATGCCATACCCAAGTCAGCGGGCTTGGCGTTTATTTGGTGGGGAGTGGAACTTATATAGGGCGCTCTTCAAATGGCGCTTTGAACAAAAGCCTAGCCGTTTCTAATTCTTCCGTCAAGGTTTGAGCGGATTGGAGCCAGCTGACGGAAACCTTCTAATTGGATTCAACTCCCGAAAACATTCGCCGATTTTTCCAGTTTATGGAATTGGGTTGGCCTGACCGCGCTGACGATCGAGAGCATCGTGCTGGCGGCCTGCCTGTTACTGTGCGCGTGCCGAACCATGCTCGCCAGGCTGCCGTATTCGCGGTCATCTTTGTCGCCATCGAGTTGCCGGGGTGCGATTGACGACATGCCGTCGGCGACGCCGCGTCTATTTACGGCTTTTCTGCTTCGGTCGTCGGTTCGGGTTCCTGGTCGTTTTCTTCGGGGTGCATTTCAAGCGCTGCGGGCGACGTCGCAAACTGCGGCACGAAATCGCCTTGCTGCTCAAGCGTCAATGATTCGCTGACGGTCATTCGGTAGTACGCGAAAAGCGCGGGGATCAGCGCCGTGCCGGCGATGAAGAACATCAGCGACTCCGGCCCGAGCTTCTGCATGAGGAGCCCCGCGACGATCGGGCCAACGATCGCCCCGACGGCCCACAACAACTGCAACGTGGAAGTGACCTCGAGCACATGCGAACGGTCGAGGTGATCATTTGTGTGGGCTGCGGCCAGCGAATATATGCTGAACGCGAACGAGCCATAGGCAAAACCGCCCAGCATCACCCAGATGAACCCATGGTCGACGGCAATTGCCGCCGACAGCGCGCCTATTGCGGCAAAAGCGCAAGCCCAGGCCAGCACCTTGCGCCGCTCGTGGCCGTCGGAGAACCGGCCCACTGGCCAGAGCATGACGATGCCGCCCAGAATGGTCAGGGCCATGAAGGTGGCCACGCCTGACTTGTCGAGGCCGATAGCAGCGGCGAATACCGGGCCCAGGCTCCAGAACGAGCCCGATCCGAGCCCGGCGAAGATGCAGGCGATTACGCCCAGCGGCGAGATCGAATATAGCTTGCGCAGGCCCAGCCGGCTGGCCTCGACTATCTGGGGTTCCTTGACTTCGGTCATCGCTACGGGCACCAGCCCCAGCGACAGCAGCACCGAGGCCATCGCGAACAGTTTCAGGTTGTCGATCTCGCCGGTCATCAGCAACAACTGGCCTATCCCCAGGCCGATCAGCGTGGTGGTCATGTAGGCTGAAAATATGTGGCCGCGCTCTTCATTGCCGGCCCGCTCGTTTAGCCAGGACTCGATCGCGATGTACAGGCCGACGATGAAGAACCCGGAAGCCATGCGCAAGACGAACCAGGCCAGCGGATTGACGAGCATTCCGTGCAGAAGGGTCGCGATCGAGGCCAGCGATGCCATTGCGGCGAACACCCGGATATGGCCGATCTGGCGAATCAGTCGGGGAATCCAGAACGTGCCGATTACGAAGCCGACGAAATAGCCCGACATGATCAGCCCGAGTACGGCAGTGGAAAAGCCCTCGACCTGCCCGCGCACGCCCAGCAGGGTTCCCAGCAGTCCGGAGCCGGAAAGAATGATGACAACCCCGAGAAGGAGAGTGAAGACCGAGGCGATTGCGTGCATGGGAAAAATCGGCCGTGTGAGCGTCAATTCACTAGATTATCATCGCAGTCGTCACCGTGGAAGTTATCGTGGAAGCACCGCGCAGCTCGCCTTTGGCCCTTGCCTGCTTGCGGGACAGGGAGATTGGCGCGGGCACCGGTAAAAAACAGGCAATCGATGGAGTTCAGGTTCACATCAAGAATCTTTTCGGGCCCGGCCGGCCCCTGGCTGCGGCTGATGCGCTTCGACCGTCCGATCGGCATCGCGCTGCTGCTGTGGCCTACCTGGTGGGGCCTGTTCATGGCCGGCGGCGGCCGGCCGGAACTCGATAACCTCGTTATTTTCACGCTCGGCGTCGTGGTCATGCGCGCCGCCGGTTGTGTCATCAACGATTTTGCCGACCGCGAACTGGATCCGCACGTGGCACGCACAGAGTCGCGTCCCCTGGCCTCTGGCGAACTCCATCCGGCCCAGGCCCTGAGACTGTTCATCCTGCTGCTGGCGGTTGCATTCGGGCTGGTCCTGCTGACCAACCCGCTGACGGTCATGATGGCTTTCTTCGGCGCCTTGCTGGCCGGCACCTATCCGTTTTTCAAGCGCTTCACGCACTTGCCGCAGGTGGCCCTGGGCACTGCGTTTGCGTGGGCGATCCCGATGGCCTTCGCGGCCGAGACCGGCAACGTCCCCGAACCGGCCTGGTGGTTGTTCGCGCTGAACATAGTCTGGGTGCTGATCTACGACACCGAGTACGCGATGGCCGATCGCGAAGACGACCTGAAGGTGGGCGTGCGCTCCACAGCGATCCTGTTCGGGCGGCTCGATGTGCCCATCATCGCGGCACTGATGGGCCTGCTCGTGGCGGGCCTGATTGTGTTCGGTCTGCGCTTCGTGCCGCACCCTGCCTGGTTTGCCGGCGTCGCGATCGCGTTCGGGCTGATGCAGCATCAGCTGTGGCGAATCCGCAACCGCGAGCCCGAAGCTTGCTTCAAGGCATTCCTGAGCAACCATTGGATCGGGTTCACGCTGTTCGCCGGGCTGCTGGCAAGCCTGCTGATGCGCGGCTGAGGGCGATCCGTTGCGGCCTCCCCACTGCGTTGAAGGGAGGGCCTTGACCAGGGGCGATGTTCAGCCATTCCGGAGTTCGCGAATGTGATACCTTGAGGGCTCCATACGGCGGCGTATGGAACGACCTCAACGCGAGACGACGCCATGCCTTTCTACAAAGCCCCCCTCGAAGATTTCAAATTCCTCTATCACGAATTTCTCGACCTGGAAGAGTGCCGGGCGCTGCCGTCGATGGCCGAGGCCACGCCGGACGTGATCGATGCCGTGCTGGAGGAAGCCGCGCGTATCAGCCAGGAAGTGCTGCTGCCATTGAACGAGGTCGGCGACCGCGAGGGCTGCCGGTTCGACGACGGCAAGGTGGCCACGCCAACAGGCTTCGGCGACGCCTACAAGGTCTATACCGAGGGCGGCTGGCCGGCATTGACCACCGATCCGGAGTACGGCGGCCAGGGTCTGCCCAGCTTCGTCGGGCTGGGGCTGTCGGAGATGATCAACTCGGCCAACCCGTCGTTCGCCGCCTACCCGGGGCTCACCCACGGGGCTTACGAGGTGATTCACCACCACGGCACCGACGAGCAGAAACAGACCTTCCTGCCGCCCATGATCGAGGGCCGCTGGACCGGCACCATGAACCTGACCGAATCGCACTGCGGGACCGATCTGGGCATGATCCGCACGCGCGCCGAAAAACGCGAAGACGGCCGCTACAACATCTCGGGGACCAAGATCTGGATTTCCGCCGGCGAACACGACCTGGCCGAAAACATTGTTCACCTGGTGCTGGCACGCACGCCCGACGCCCCGGCCGGCACGCGCGGTATCAGCCTGTTCATCGTGCCCAAGTTCCTGGTCAACGAGGACGGCTCCCTGGGCGAGCGCAACGGCGTGCGCTGCAGCGGTATCGATCACAAGATGGGCATGCAGGCCTCGGCCACCTGCGAAATGATCTACGAGAATGCCGTAGGCGAACTGGTGGCTGAAGAAAACCGCGGGCTGGCGGCCATGTTCACGATGATGAACGCGGCGCGCCTGGTGACCGGCCTGCAGGGCCTGGGCATGGCGGCGATTGCCCAGCAGAACGCCGCCGCCTACGCGCTGGAACGCCTCCAGGGCCGCTCGCTGGGCGGCGCGCGCTACCCGGACAAGCCGGCCGATCCCATCATCGTCCATCCGGACGTGCGCCGGATGCTGCTGATCGGCAAGGCCTCGGTCGAGGGCGCCCGCGCATTGGGCCTGTATACCGGCGTCCAGCTGGAACTGGAGCAGCATCACCCGGACGCGGAAGTACGCGAACGCGCCGGTCATTGGGTGGCGTTGATGACGCCGATCATCAAGGCCTATTTCACCGATGTCGGGTCGGAAGTCGCCAACCTCGGGATGCAGGTCCATGGCGGCGCCGGCTATATCGTCGACACCGGCGTGGAGCAGTTCGTGCGCGACGTGCGCATCACCCAGATCTACGAGGGCACCAACGGCGTCCAGGCGCTGGACCTGGTCGGCCGCAAGCTGGTGGCCAATTCCGGCGAGACGCTGAAGTCGTTCTTCTCGCACGCCGAGAAGCTGGTCGCCGAAACCCCGGAGCCGGAGCTGGCCGAGTTCGTCAAACCGCTGACCGAGGCCGTGGGCCGGCTGCAGCAGCTCACCGGCTGGATCTACCAGCAGATGGCCGGAGATCCCATGGAAGCCGGTGCCGCGTCCAGCGACTATCTCCGGATGTTCGCGCTGACCGCGATGGCGTTCGTGTGGACCCGTCAGGCGGCCGTGGCCCAGCGCAAGCTGGCCGCCGGCGAAGGCCGGGCGAAGTTCTACCAGGCCAAGCTGGACACAGCGCGGTTTTTCATGACGAGGATGCTGCCGGAAACACTGGGCCTGGACGCCCGGATCCGCGCCGGCGCCGCGCCCATCATGGCGCCGGACGACGATATGGGTTAGGTTCCCTGGAAGGCCTCTGAACAGGTCTGCGTGGCCGCAAAGGCGGCCCTGCGTGAGGCTGCGCCAGGTCGCTTGCGTCAGCCGGCGAAACCGCCTTCGAAGTTTGAAGTCGAAGTCGAAGTCGAAGTCGAAGTCGAAAAGCAGCCGCTGCCCGCATGGCCGTGTGATGCATCAGAAACTCGAACCTCTTATGATGATCGCCTGCCATCTCAGACGAGTTTCGCGAAATGAAAAGAATCACGTTCTACCTGCTGACCGCGTTCCTGTGCTTCGGCGGCTCGGTCACCGCCCAGGAAGAAAGCCCCGAGCCAAAGCGCCTTTCTGCCGAGGTCCTGTGGGAGCTCGACCGTCTGGGCGCCCCGGTCGTTTCGCCGCGGGGGCGCTACGTGGTCGTGCCGGCAACGTCCTGGACGGTCGAGGAGGATGAGTCCGAGACCCGCCTGTGGCTGATGGATGCTACCGATTCGCCCGGCCAGCGGCCGATCAGCGCTGCCGGCGCGAGTGCTTCCAGCCCGGTGTTCTCGCCGGACGGTTCGACGCTGGCGTTCATCAGCAAGCGCAATGACGACGACGCCGGACAGATCTACCTGCTGCCCATGGACGCGCCCGGTGAGGCAACGCGGTTGACCGAAGTGCCGACCGGTGTTTCGGCGTTGAAGTGGGTGGGCGAGCACATCTATTTCGTTTCCAGCGTCTGGCCCGACAAGAGCTTCGACGAGATGGCCGAGGCGTTGAAAGCTGAAGAGGAAAGCAAGGTTTCGGCCTACGTCTGGACCGAGATGCCTTACGCGTTTTTCGATACCTGGCTGGACGAGGATCGCGAGAATCACCTGTTCCGGATTCCGGCCACAGGCGGCGAGATTCAGCCGCTGAGTCAGCCTGCGGGGCTTGTTCTGTCGCCTTCCGGCGCCGGCACCGGCGACTACGACGTGTCGCCCGACGGAAATAGCCTTGCCATTGTCGCCGACAGTTCCACCGAAGGTATTTACCCCGATCCCGATGTTTTCCTGGTGGGCATGGGCGAGGGTGATCCGGTCAATCTGACCCAGGGCAATGCCGCACCCGACAACGCGCCGATGTTTTCGCCCGATGGCCAGCTGCTGGCGTTTTCACGCCAGCATATTCCGGGCTTCTACGGCGACCAGCGCAAGTTGATGCTGCACGAGCTGGCGACCGGTCGCACGCGCCTGGTTCACGGCGAGTGGGATCGCTCGGCCGACGGGCTGGTGTGGTCTCCGGATTCGGCCGGGCTGTTCGGCGCCATCGATGATGCCGGCACCCGCCGGGTGTACTTTCTGCCGCTAAGCGGTGCCAACCCGGTCGCCATTACCGACGCCACCAACTACGACGCGCTGTCTATTGCCGAAGACGGCACGCTGGTGGCGCGCAATCAGAGCTTCGTTTATCCGCCGCGCGTCGTTCGCGTCGACGTCGAAGCCGGCGCCGGGGAGCGGCTGGAGACATTCAACGACGAGCTGCTGGCCGACGTCGACATGGGCACTTACGAATCGGTGAGCTATGCGGGCGCCGACGGGGCCGAGATCCAGATGTGGGTTCACTACCCGCCGGGCTTCGATCCTGAGCGCAAGTATCCGCTGTTCCTGCTGATCCACGGTGGGCCGCACGGCGCGATCTCCGACATGTTCCACTTCAGATGGAATGCCCAGACCTTCTCGTCGTGGGGTTATGTGACCGCATGGCACAACTTCCATGGTTCATCCGGCTTCGGCCAGGACTTCACCGATTCGATCAACCCGGACTGGATGACCAAACCGTATGCCGACACCATTGCGGCGGCCGAGTGGTTCATGGAAAAGCCCTGGATCGATACCGGGCGCATGGTCGCCGGCGGCGGCAGCTACGGCGGCTACCTCTCGACCGTGCTGCTGGGCCGCGATCATCCGTTCAACGCGCTGCTTATTCATGCCGCGGTCTACGACCTTTATGCCCAGACCTCGGCCGATTTCGCGGTCCACGATCAGCGCTTCGGTCCGTACTGGGAAAACCCCGAGCTGTACCGAGCGATCTCGCCGCACTACTTTGCCGACCGCTTCGACACCCCCAGCCTGATCATTCACGGCCAGAAGGACCTGCGCGTACCGGTCGGGCAGGCGTTCGAGCTGTTCCGCACGCTGCAGACCCGCGGCGTGGAGTCGCGGCTGGTCTACTACCCGGACGAAAACCACTGGGTGCTCAAGCCGAACAATTCGCTGCACTGGTACGGCGAGGTGCGTGACTGGGTTCAGCGCTTCGCCGCGCCGGGGCCGCAGGACACGTCGCCCTGAGCAACGTGCCGCTGGACAGACCGGGACTGCGGGCGTAGACTACCGAGTAGTACCTAGTAATAACTCCGGAGGATGTACACCATGGCGACGTCGATCAAACTGGATGACGAGTTGAAGGCGCGCATCAAGCAGCTCGCCGATGCCCGGCGCCGCACGCCTCACTGGGTCATGCGCGAGGCGATTCAGGAGTACGTCGACCGCGAGGAAGCGCGCGAGAACTTCGTCCGTGAGGCCGAGGCTTCCTGGCGGGCATTTCAGGAGACAGGGCGGCATCTGAGCGGTGAGGAAGCCAGGGCCTGGCTGAGCACTTGGGGCACGAATGAAGAGAAGGCCATGCCTGAGTGCCACGAGTAGTCATCACCGAGGCTGCGGTGCTGGGATTGGAGCGCTGCAGACGGTTTCTGGCCGACCGAAATCCGGTCGCTGCACGTCGTGCTGGCGAAGCGATCGAACGGCATTTCCTGCTTCTGGAAGCAACGCCCGAAATCGGCCGGCCGTTTCGCGAGCGCCTCGAGTGGCGCGAGCTTTTGATCGGTTTTGGAGACTCCGGCTACACGGCCCTGTATTGTCACAAACCGGAGCTCGATGCCGTTTATGTCCTGGCGTTCCGGCATCAAAAGGAAGCGGGCTACTGATCCGGTCTCTCGTAACCCCAGCGCCGTAGCCATTTGCCCCAGGCCTCGTCGACCTTGTCGAGCGTTTCGGCGTCGAACCGGTGCGGGTTCTTCTCGTAGCCGTGGATGCTTTCCAGGTAGGCCGCGAAGCGTGGCGCCTGGTCCTCGAATGCGCCAAGCCCGAGCTGGTCGTAGATGCGCTCCAGGCACGCCAGCGGCTGCGCGTCCAGGTCGGCGTAGGCAATCTCGATGAACTGGTTCTCCGGAAGATCCGCAGTATCGGCGTACAGGCGTTCGAGCATACGCGGGTAGGCATCCAGGATCACCGGTTCGGCCGCGTCCGCATCGAACGGCTGAAGGGCATAGGCCGGCAGGAGTTTCTGGTAGAAGTTGCAGGTCGAATCGAAGACCACGTAAGGGTTGCGGTGTATATGGACGAAGCGCGCGTTGGGCCACAGCGACCGCAGCCAGGCGACGTGGCCGGTGTAGATGGGGTTCTTGACCAGCAGAGTGTCGCCGGGCATGTTCAGCAGCAGCTTGCGGCAGTAGTGCTTCAGGCGGCGCGAGCGCCGAGCCAGTGCTTCCGGTGTCACGCCGTTATCGTCGGGAAACGCGCCGCGCTCGAAGTGTTTGGCCAATTTTTCGGGAAAATACAGGGCGTGATAATAAGAAAGCCCCTGCATGGAGGCCAGCGCGATCTCGTCTTCCTGCGGCGAGTCGGGGTTGACCTCCACGTTGTCGATCAGCCGGCTTTCCGGCAGGGCGCGCTTGAGCAGCGGACGAAGCGCGCGCCCCAGCAGCAAAAAGTCCCAAGGCAGGCCGGTGGCGATCGGGTCGGGCCAGGCAAAGCGCGGATCACGGCTCATCAGGTTGAACAGGTGGGTGGTGCCGCTGCGCCAGTGGCCCAGGATGAATACCGGCGCCGGCATGTCCGCGAGAGGATCCTCGCGCAGGCCGGTCCAGGCGCGCTCGGCCAGCGAAAGCGGCGCCCGCGCCAGCGCGGCGCCGAAGAATGCCATCAGCCTGGGCCACATAGACGGCGGCATCCGGTTGGTTGCAGCCAGGCGAGCCAGCGTGCCCGGGTCGGCGCCCAGCAGCGGATGGTTCCACGTAGCCTGCGGTTTTTGCAATGGCATATGCTTGATTCCGGTTTTGTCCCAGGACCTCTCAATGATGGCAGACTGGAACTGAAATGACCGCAATGGCTTTCGAAGCGATCGGATATTTGTGAGCATGACGAATCTTGTAACCGGCGGCGCCGGCTTCATCGGGTCGCACCTGGTGCGGCTGCTGCGCGAGCGGGGCGAATCGGTGCGCGTGCTGGACCTGCGAGAACCGGCGGCCGGCGTGGCTGGTGTCGAGTACCAGCAAGGGTCGATCATCGACGCCGCCGTCGTTCGCGCGGCTACCCGCGATTGTCGCCGCGTGTTTCACCTGGCCGCGCACGCGGGCCTCTGGGCATCCGACAAGCACGAGTTCGTTTCGATCAATGTCGGCGGTACCCGCAATGTGCTGGAAGCCGCGCGCGAGGCTGAAGTGGAGACCGTGGTGCATACGTCAACCGAGTCCATCCTGATCGCCATGGGCCGCGGGCGCTCGCCGCAGCGGGTCGACGAGCGGACCACCTGTTCGGAAGCCGAGATGGCCGGGCCGTACTGTGTCGGCAAGCTGCTGGCCGAACGCGAGGCGCGTGCGGCCTTCGAACATTACGGCCAGCGCGTGATCATCTGCAACCCGACCGTGCCTGTCGGCCCCGGCGATCACTGGCTGACCCCGCCCAGCCGGATGTTGCTGGGATTTCTGAATCGTCGTTATCCGGCCTATATGCCGACCACGCTGAACCTGGTGGACGCGCGCGACGTAGCTCTGGGGCACCTGCTTGCCGCCGAGAAAGGCGAACCGGGGGGACGCTACATCCTGGGCGCGCACGACATCCAGCTCGCAGATTTGTTGCAGCAGCTCCAGCGGCTTTCGGGTATTCCCATGCCGCGGCGAATCGTGCCCTACCGGCTGGCCTGGCTGGTGGCGCTTGTCTCGGAATGGCTGGCCGACCATGTCACGCGCCGGCCGCCGAGCGCGCCGCTGGCCGGTGTTCGCCTCGGCGGAATCCCGGTGCAATTCGACAATCGGCGCACGCGCGATGCGCTGGGCTGGCGGCCGAGACCGCTGGTTGAATCGCTGCGCGATGCGCTTGCCGATTACACGGATCGCGGGTTGTTCGTGCTGCCGTCGCGTCAGCAGCCGAAGCGAGCCCGGTAGCCGGCGAACCGCTCGGCCTGCTCCTCGGCGTCCAGGCCGAACTGTTCCAGTGAATATTCATGCGCGCCGTGCTTGTCCTTGGGATTGGCGGCCAGGAAGTCGCGCATGGCCTGTTCGGCTTCGGGCGTCAGTTCGCGATCGAACCGGGCGTAGATCGTCTTCACGGTTTCGATAGGGCTGCCGACGACGGCGCGGTAGTCGATATCGATGAAACGACTGGCCGGGAGCCGGTCGTTTTCGCGCTGCTCGAGCGCCTTCAGCAGGCCCCCGCCCCAGCGCTCGGACATCTCGCGGCCGATAGCCGACGGGTCGGCGCTTTCGCTGAAGGCCGCGCGCAGCATGGTGCTGAGGCTGGCTAGCGAGGCCATCACTTCCAGCGGGTTGCGGTGGGTCTGGACGATGCCGGCGTCCGGGTAGACGGCCAAAAGCTCGGCCAGGCCGAACAGGTGAGCCGGCGCCTTGAGCACCCAGTGCGAGCCGGGTCGCTGCCACTGGAGGTGCTGAAG
>Ga0102938_10002484_pt1 | contig 13941 bp, 10 predicted proteins | sample SalPonR2_B_D2_MG_FD_84516 | JGI IMG/M metagenome (GOLD analysis project Ga0102938, IMG submission 84516) | Salt pond soil microbial communities from South San Francisco under conditions of wetland restoration - Salt Pond MetaG R2_B_D2_MG | ecosystem: Environmental > Aquatic > Marine >... | reverse complement strand
ACCAGGGCGATCTCGTACAGGGCGGTGACCGTATGGCCCGCGCCGATATCGCCGGCATCGACCGCGTCATTGTTGAAGTCCTCGCGCTCGAGCATGCGATTCTCATAGCCGATCAGGCGGTGCTCGGCGACCACGGCCGGGTTGAACTCGATCTGGATCTTGACGTCCTTGGCGATCATCAGCAGGGTCGAGGTCAGTTCATCGACCAGCACCTTGCGCGCTTCGTTCAGGTTGTCGATGTAGGCGTGGTTGCCGTTGCCGGCATCGGCCAGCTGCTCCATCAGATGATCGTTGTAGTTGCCCTGCCCGAAGCCCAGCGTGGTCAGGGCGATGCCCGACTCGCGCTGGCGCTCGACCAGGTCGATCAGGCCTTCGAAGTTGACGTTGCCGACGTTGAAGTCACCGTCGGTGGCCAGAATCACGCGGTTGACCCCGCCCTCGATAAAGCCCTGCCGGGCCTGGGCATAGGCCAGCTCGATGCCGGCGCCGCCGTTGGTGCTGCCGCCGGCCGACAGACGATCCAGGGCGGCCGAAATCGTGGCGTGTTCGTTGCCCGGCGTCGATTCCAGCACCAGACCCGAAGCCCCGGCATAGACCACCACCGCCACGCGATCGTCTTCATCGAGCTCGCGGGTCAGCATCTTCATCGAATTGATCAGCAGGGGCAGCTTGTCTGGCGCGTTCATCGAGCCGGAGACATCGAGCAGAAACACCAGGTTCGAGGCCGGGATGCTGTCGGCGTCGGGCCGATAGCCCTGCAGGCCGATCTGCAGCAGGCGGGTGTTTTCGTTCCACGGCGTGACGGCCTGCTCGACCTGCACGCTGAACGGCGCGCCACCGGCCTCGGGCACCGGATAGTCGTAGCTGAAGTAATTGATCATCTCCTCGACGCGCACCGCGTCTTCCGGCGGCAGACGGCCGCTGTTCAGCATCCGGCGAATGTTGGAGTAGCTGCCGGTGTCGACGTCGATGCTGAAGGTCGAGACGGGCTGCTCGATCACCCGGTGGACGGGATTGGCGTCGATCGCCGCATAGTTCTCGCGGTCGACGACGGTCGAGTGCGGGTAGGGCATCGACTCGCCGGCGAACTGCATCGCCCGGGAGCCTGTGACCTGCACCGATGACATCTCGGGTGCTGCCGCATCGGCCGTCGGCTGCGGACGCTGCCGCACCAGAACCTCCGGCTCTGCCAGCTCAGACCGCGGCGGCGCGGGCTGATTCTCCGTGGTCTTGACCACGGCCTCTTCCACCGCTGGCTCACTGTCCTGTTCCGACGGCGCACAACCAGCGGCCAGCCCGCCAAGCGCGGCAACGGTAAGGATCAGGCACAACTTCTGATTCAACTTGTTCATCTTCTTGTCCTCGTGATTCGACTGAAAAAAAGGGTGTTGAAATCCGGGTTTCAGTCAAACAACGGGGCTGGGCGGAAAAAGGGGTTAAACAAACATGCCTGGATCGACACGACTTGATTCTGTGGGATCTGGCCAGATCGACTGGCTGATTTCTTCAGACCAGTGTATACATGACCGCTTCAATCTCACTTGCAACCCGTAGCCGACCATGAATTCACATTACAAGCGACTGATCGCCTTTCTGTTTCTTTCCGCTCCGCTGTTCGCCGCGGCCGAGGTGCCGACCTTCGAGGAGGTCGTCGGGCATGACTTCGGTGAGCGCATCACCCAGAGCTGGCAGATGCAGGCCTACCTGCAGGCGGTTGCCGCGGCCTCGGACCGCGTGGTCGTCGAGCAGATCGGCCGCTCCTGGCAGGGGCGGCCGCTGATGCACGCCATCGTCACCTCCCCGGAGAACCACGCGCGGCTGGAGGCGATCAAGGCGAACGCTCAGCGCCTCGGCGACCCGCGTGATCTGTCGGATGGTGATCTCGAGCGCATCATCAGCGATCAGCCGGTGATCTTCTGGTACGGCGGATCGATCCATGGCTTCGAACTCTCGGGCAGCGAGGGCGGGCTGAAAATGCTCGAGCGCCTGAGCAGGCAGGACGACGCCGAAACCCGGCGCATCCTGGATCAGGTAGTGGTCATCATCGATCCGGTGCTCAATCCGGACGGCCGCGATGCCTTCGCCCACCACAATCACGACAATATCGGCCGGAACCCCAACCCGGACAATCAGGACTGGGCCAACGATTTCATCTCCTGGGAAGGACTGAAGTATCGCACCAGCCACTATTTCTTCGACCTCAATCGCGACTGGTTCGCGCATACCCATCCCGAGACGCGGGCGCGCGCCGCGGTGTTTCAGGAATGGCGGGCCCAGGCGGGCATCGATGCGCATGAAATGGGGTCCGATGTGGAGTTCTATTTCGATCCGCCGGCCCGCCCGATCGGCCCGTTCTTTCCGGACTTCACCACGAAATGGTTCGAACGCTATGCCAGTGCGCATGCCCAGGGATTCGATGCTCACGGCATCGACTACATGACGCGCGAACGCTTCAATTTCTTCTATCCGGCCTACACCACCTCCTATCTGAGCTACCAGGGCGCGGTGGGCATGCTCTATGAACAGGGCAGCAGCCGCGGCCTGGCCCTGACCCGACCCGACGGCACGGTGCGGACGCTCGAAGACGCCCTGATGAACCAGTACATCGCCTTCAGCGCCGCGCTGGGCCTGACTGCCGATGAGCGCGAGGCGCTTCTGCGGGACTATGTGGCAGCGCACCAGGCGGCGATCGCTGACGGTGAGCAGGGCGCGCGGCGCTATGTGATCCCGGCCGATGGCGGCGACCCGCAGATGGTCGCCGAGCTGGTCAACCTGCTGCGACGCAGCGGCGTCGAAGTCGGGGTGCTCAGCGAAGAGGTGACGCTGCGCGGGGTCAGCGATCGCACGGGTGCTTCGGTCGGCAGCCGGACCTTCGCTGCCGGAAGCTATGTGATTGAAGCCGCACAGCCCCGCAATCGTTTCATCCGCGTCCTGCTGGAACCCGAAGTTCCCGTCCCGTCCGCGTTCCTGGAAGAGGCCCGGGCCCGCGTTGATCGAGCGGAAAACCCGCGCTTCTATGACATCACGTCCTGGTCGCTGCCGCTGCTGTACGGCATCGAGGGATTCAGCAGCAGCGACGGGCGCAGGGTCAGCGCACGGACCCTGGAGTCCGAGGCCCGTCCCGAGCGCAGCGAACTGGCCAACGCCACTTACGCTTATCTGATCGACGGCCGGCAAGCGGCCGGTCTGCCGGCGCTGATTCATCTGAGAACCCAGGGCTTCCGTGTCGCGATGCTGCAGAAGGCCACACGCATTCAGGGTCAGGACTTCGCCGCGGGCACGGGCATTGTCTATGCCGGCCAGGCCGATGACAGCGTCCACGACCAGGTGCGCGCCGTGGCCGATCGTTATGCACTCGAGGTGCGCGCGGTCGATACGGGCCTGGCCGAGGGCGATCGCCCGTCCCTGGGTTCCGGCGAGGTCATCTACCTGAAAGCACCCTCCGTGGCGATTCTGGCCGAACAACCGATCCATCCCTATTCCTTCGGCTGGGCCTGGTTCACGCTCGACCGCCAGTATGAAACGGACGTAAGCGTTCTGCGCCTGCGCTCCCTGCCATCGGCCGATCTGGGTCAGTACGACACGATCATCCTCCCCGAGATTCTGGGCAATGCCGAGGCGATCGAGGGTTTTGCCGGTGAGGCGGGTCTGGAGCGTCTGAAAGGCTGGGTGCGCGATGGCGGTACGCTGGTGGCCCTGGGTTCGGGCACCGAGGTGGCGCGCCACCTCGAGCTGATCAAGCTCCGTTCCTGGTACGACGATGAGGAGCACGCCGACAGCCTGCAGGTGACGGTCCCGGGCGCCATGGTGGCGACCGATCTCGACCGCAACCACTGGTTGACGGCGGGTGTCGGTGAGGGCTTCCGTAGTCTGGTCAACTCGAGCCGGGTCTACCTGCTGCCCGAGGGTCCGCCGTCCAATCAGCAGCGGGCCGGTGTGCGCTATGCCTCGGGTGAGGCGTTCGAATTCAGCGGTCATATGTGGGCAGAATCCGAGGAGCGCCTGCCGGGCGCAGTGCTGGCCTACGAAGAGCGTGTCGGTCGCGGCCGGGTCATCGCATTTGCCGAAGACATCAACTATCGCGGATATTTCCGCAGCGGCAACCGCCTGTTTCTGAACGCGGTGCTGGCCGGGCCCAGCGCGCCGTGACCATTGACCGGACCCTGGGTCCGGGTCGGAAGTTGAAATCAGCCGCCGACTCGCCGTAGTCTGCGATCGAGTCGGCTTGCAGCGCGGGAGCAAGCAAGGGAAAAGGTCAGATAAAGGTCAGGGAGCATCGAATGCCTGAAACACGCGTGCTGTTGGCCGCCCACGGCGAGGCGGAGACCGCCGGCTTTCTGGACAATTTCCGGATCAGCTGGCATACCCTTGCGCACGCCTCCGAGGTGATGCGCCTGCCCGCGCCGCTGCGGCTGCTGATCTGCACTTTCGGTGGCCTGCGCAAACGCTTCGGCGGCGGCGCAGGTTCACCGCATAACGCCCATACCCGAGCGCAGGCCGCGGCGCTCGAGGCCCGGTTGAATGCTGCTGCGGCTGATGATTGTCATTATCGGGTCGAGCCGGTCTTTGCCTCGGCCCCGCCCTACCTCGATGACTCGGTCGGTGTGTCTGAGGGCGTGGATCGGCAGTTGATCGTGAACATGATTCCGACCGACTCGCGCCTGTCCTGCGGCCTGGGCTGCCATGCCCTGCTTGACGCGCCGGGCTGTGCCCGCGCTCGAACCCGGGTAATCGCCCGATTCTGGGAATCGCCTGAGCTGATCGCGGTGCACCGTGATCATGTCATCGAGCATGTGCCGACGGTCGCATCCGGGGAGGACTGTTGCCTGGTGCTGGTCCTGCACGGTACGGTGGTCCGGGACGAGAAGGGTCAGGCGCCCGGATTCCACACCGGCGAGGCCGAAAAGACCACCTACGGCGAGGCCCTTCGGGACACGCTGATGGCCCTGCCCGACCGGCCCTGGCAGCGCGTCGAGCTGGCCTATCTCAATCATGGGGTCGGCGGCGAGTGGTCGAGCCCGACCCTGCCCGACCTGCTGACCCGGCTCGGTGAGGAAGGCGTCGGAACAGTGATCGCCTACGCCTGCGAGCATCTGGTCGATGGCGGTGAGACGCTCGGACTCAAGGACGTGCTGGCCGCCGGCCCCGTCCCGGAAACCCATTCTCTGCCGTGCCTGAACGCCAACCCGGCGCTGATCGAGTTTCTGGCTGGGCGAATCGAAGCCGGCAGCACGGCATCACCCACCGATCTTCGCTGCGACCCCTGCCCGCTACGCAACATGTCATCTCAGATGGAGCCGACCCCGTCGCACTGAACTGCCGTTCGCACTCCCGGCCATGGTGAGAAACTCTTCGCTATGATGGGGCTGTTCAGCTACGGAATAGTTAGATGCAGCAGACCAGGGAATTCGTGACTCGAAGCGCCAGTCTCAGCCAGACACTGCGCCGCTGGGCAGGCTGGACGCTGATGTCCATGGTTCTGGTCTTCACCGGCGGCTGCACCGTGGCCTCTGAATTCGAGCGCTCGCACAATCTTTCCGGCATCGAACGAATCGTCGCCATCGGCGATCTGCATGGCGATTGGGAGGGCTATATCAAGACCCTGCGCGCCGCCGCACTGGTCGACGAACGCGGACGATGGAAAGGTGGCGACACGCATCTGGTCCAGACCGGTGATATTCCCGATCGTGGCCCCGACACCCGCCGGATCATCGAACACATGGCGCGGCTGGCCGTCCAGGCCGAGCGTGACGGGGGTCGGGTCCACAATCTGATGGGCAATCATGAGGCGATGAACGTCTATGGCGACCTGCGCTACGTGACCCCGGGGGAGTACGCGGAATGGACAGATCGCCGCTCGGAGCCGCTGCGCGAGCGCTATTTCGACCAGATGCTCGAACGCATGGAAAGCGAGGATCCGGCGCGTTTCGAGGCCCTGCCCGATGACTTCGAAGCCTCCTGGAAGGCCGAGCACCCGGTTGGCTGGATCGAGCATCGCTTCGCCTGGAGCCCGCTCTGGGACGAGGAGGCGGAAATGTATGAGTGGGTTCGCAACCAGAAGGTGGCGATCCGCATCAACCGGGTGGTCTTCCTGCACGGCGGCATCAGCGCGGATTACTGCACATCGAGCCTGGCCAACTGGACCGAGCGCGCCCGCGATGCGCTGGATGCCAGGACCGGGGAGGAACTCGACATCCTGGTCGACCCGGTCGGCCCGCTCTGGTATCGCGGCCTGTCCGGGGTCGCGCCGACGGTCCATCCAGAGACCGTCGGGACCATCCTCGAGCGCTATGAGGCCGATCATATCGTCGTCGGGCATACCCCGACCGGTGGGGTGATCTGGCCACGCTACAAGGGCCGGGTGATCCAGATCGACACCGGTATCGCCAGCTACTACGGCGGCTATGTCGCTTATCTGGAGATCACCCCCGAGGGTCGATTCGCAGGTTATGAGGCAGGTCGGGTTCGACTGCCCGAGGATTCCGAGGGGCTGGACGACTACATTGCCGCCGTTGCCGCGCTCCACCCGGGTGACGACGATCTGGTCGAGCGGATGGCAGAGCTCAAGGCAGGCCTTGCCCCGGCCAGTGACTCGAGCGCTCCCCTGCCGGTTTCCGAGCGGGTCAGCTGCGGCATTCCTCGGTGATCAGGCGCTGAAAGAGGTCATCGTCGTTCAGCACTCTGAAAAAATCGTCCAGATAGCGAGATGCCTTGCGTCGATTGCCGGATGACAGCCGGGTCTCGGATTCGATGACACGTTTCAGATCCTCCTCCCGCGCCAGGAACAAATCGCGAGCAGTCGGTAGGCCGCCGTTGTGCTCGCAGAAGCCGCGGAACAGCCGTTGGCGCACGTCGCGGATCGGCAGATTCTCCGGCGGCGCGGCGTAGTCGGTATCGACCCAGCCCGAGCTGTCGAAGTCGTAGGGCACAGCATAGAGGGGGTCCAGTGATTCTTCGTTACCGATCAACTTGGCGTTGTGGCAGCACTCACCATCGATGGCACTCAAGGGTGAGAAATCGACGTTGCCGATCATGTACTGAAACAGCATGAAGATGCTGGTGTCGACAGCAGGCAGGTCAGACGGCTGGACCTCGGCGGCATCGACCTTGTCGAGTCCATGGCGGTTGCCGACCAGGCGGTCGTCCTCAATCAGAAAGGCGATGCGCGGGCCGTCGGAGCGGTTGCGTTCGTTGTCGAGGTAAACGATGGTGGCCGGGCGCACCCGGAAGCTCATGTCGGTCAGCGCGCTGTAGAGACGGTAGGCGAGCATTTCGAGCATCACCCACTGCTCCCATTGCCTGCCACTGCGGCAGTGGGTGACGACCTTGACCGAGCGATTACCCTCGAAGACCGTTCCCTCGACCCGATCCTGGTGGAATCGAAGTCGTATCGGCGGCATCGAACAGAGTTCCTGGCGCGACACCCCGCGCTTTTCGACGGTCAGTTCCAGCGCTGCCTCTTGTCCGCCGAGTTCGAGGGTCGCCGCATAGGGGCCTTCATCTTCCGGTGCTCGGCGAGGCTGGCGCCATGGCGCCTCGATCTGCAGTGCGATCGGCGGATCATTCAGCCGCGATGCGTCGAACAGCGGGACGGGCGGATCCGGCGTCTCGGCGAGTGCGGGACCGAATCCTAGCAGCACCAGCATGGCGACGTGGCGGCCCGGTCGCGTGCGGCGTCGGGCGTGGGTTGCAAAAGCGTGTCTCACTTCGGCTGGCCTTCGTTTTCCGCGGCCTGTTCCTGGACGGCGCCTTGCTCGGCCACCTTTCGCTGGCGCTTTTCCCGCTTTCGTTGAGCGACGTAATCGGATTCCAGGCCATCGCCGAAGCAGCAGACATACAGTGTGGCGTAGCAGAAGAACACCGACAGCACGGCTGCGATCTCCAGAGCTTCCACGCCTGCCGCGATGCCAGCTCCAATTGCGACCAGGATGAACAGCGCATCGAAGGTGTCCTGCAGCGCTCGACGAAACTGGACGCCGGCGACGATGCCCGCCAGGCTGAAGGCCAGCGCCAGACTGTGCTGGACGACCAGGACGATTGCCGCCACGACGCCCGGGAGTACCAGCGTGGTTTCGTCGAGAGAGTGATCGAAGGTCTGGGCGCGGTACATCCTCTTGTGCACCCAGGCGACCGGCAGCATCAGCAGCCAGAGCCCGATCAGAGCGATGGCCAGCCGGCGCGCATAGCCGAGTCGATCCAGCTCTCCGGTGGCCTGGAGTACCGTGCGGACGATCTCGCCGTCCGATGAAGCGCTGCGCTGCTGCGGGGCCTCGATCGTCCACGATCCGCTCTCGGCCAGTTCCTCGACACCGCCGACCGGCAGCACATCGATGAGCGGAGGGTAGGCCATCAGCCCGGCGACCAGCACAAGGACCAGAATGCCGTGGTAGGCCAGCATCTGCCTGAGCAGCAGGAATCCCTCCCGTCGCCTGGATTCGCGGGTATGGGGCTGCGGAAGCCGCCTGCCGGTCGCGCTATTGCCGTCACTGCTGCTCAAGACCTGGGGACCCCTGTGGCGTCAGATGGACTCGGCCGACAGGATGCGCGGGCCGAGTATGCTTCGAGAATACGCCACGTCTCTCGGGATTGCCAAACCGGACGACCCGGTCCCGAGGCAGGTTGCTGGGTCGTCTTACTCCGGCGGGCCTATACTGAGACGGACGATTGACACGCCTTCATCGCCACCGCCCTATCGGAGAACGTCATGCAGAATCCTCGACACCTTCTGGCCCTGGCCCTCATTGTCGGCCTGACCACGCCTGCCCTCGCGCGCGCCGACGACACGATCACAATCGACGGCCTGCAGTGGTCCGCGGCCAGCAATGGCGAGAATATCCAGTGGCCCAGGGCCGTAGCCTTTTGCGAGGAGCTTGCCCTGGCCGGTCATGAGGACTGGCGATTGCCGACGCTCGACGAGCTGGCGTCGCTGCACGATCCTGAACAGAGTGAAGGCATCCAGGCGCCGTTTGTCATCGGTGACTGCTGTCTGTGGAGCGGCGAGTCGCTGGTCGATCGACCGGCCGAGGACGGGGATGAAATTGCCGGACAGCCGACGATGTACCACTGGGGATTCATGTTCGATGGTGGGCTCCCCTACTACGCCGTGCACATCTTCGAAGACGGTCGGGCGCTGTGCACCCGTGATATCGAGCCCGGCGCGGGCAGCTACCAGTAGCCGATCATGCGGCCACAGGCAATCACTCCGGACCAGATCAGCAGCGAGACAGCGCCGAAGATTGTCAGCAGGCGCTGATCACCGGCCGCTGCCGGCGCGTCGGACACGGCCCGCCGCCAGGCCGCCAGGCGCTGGATGAACGCGACGTTGGCAAGCCCGACCACGATCAGGGGCAACTTGACGTAGAGAAAGGGATTGCCGTGATACTCGGTGGTGTTGAACGAGAACATCATGATGCCGCTGGCCACAGCGAACAGGAAGCCAACAGCTGCCAGCGGCACCGCGGGACGAATCAGGTGGGCTGCGGGAATCGAGCGCCACAGACCGATCAAGCGCAGGTCAAGCAGCATCACGGCACCGAACAGGGTCGCGATACCGAGAATATGGGCCAGGTTGAGCAGGCCATAGGTCCAGATACCGAGGCCGCGCAGAAAGTCTGCAAGGGCCGAGGCCTCCAGCCAGGCCATCCACTCCAGCATGTTTCAGCCCTAAGCGGGTCGATTATTCGGGAGGATAGACATCGAAGACCTGCTCGCCCCAGATCACCCGCCGTATCTTGGCCTCGAAGACCTCGGGATCTTCATTGCGTTCGCCGACCACGGTGACTTCGGCGCCCAGCGGAATGGTCTCCTCGCGCAGCCCGGAGCGATGCGTGCGCGGCCCGGGCGCCAGGGTGATGTCCCAGCGGTGGCCGTCGGCATCCTCGATCTGCATCGTGCCGTGCGCACCCGCCAGAGAAACGCCAGTCACCACGGTACCGGTCACCTCGACGTCACCGGCGCTGTTGCCGGACCAGCCGTGATGGGCCAGGACCGACCCGCCGGTCAGGCTCAGTGCCAGAATTACCAGGGTATTGAAGATAGATCGCATCATGGGTTGGCCGTCGAGAAGCTGTTGAGGAGCCTGAATCGTAGCAAGAATCAAGGGACGGCGATACGCCGCTCGATCCCGAGCCAGCTTCGGGACGACAGGTTGGCAACCTCGGAGCGCCAATATTGATCTGGGACAACTTGCCTTGTGCTTCAGTCTTTGACAATCTTGCAAGTTATCAGGCCTGAAAGATTGCCATGACTGCAACGAATCCAGGGCGGCGCGAGGACGCTCACGGCTTGAACCGATGGGCTTTGGTTGCGCTGCTGTTGATTCCGTCCTGGCTCGTGGCCGATGTCGATGCGGATCTGCAGCGGGCAGAGGGGCTGTTGAACAGCGACCCGGCGAGCGCCCTTGAACTGCTGCAGAACCTGGCACCGGCGACGCCGGATCAATCGGTACAGCATGCTGCTCTCAAGGCCACGGCAGAGGTGTTCTTCGGGCAGAGCGAGCAGGCCAGAGCATCACTACTGCAGGTCCGGGCGGCGCTCGAAACGGTCGATCCCTCGCTGCATTCTCGCTGGCTTCGAATTCTGGCGACGGTGGAGTTCTCTCTGGGCAAACGAGAGGCAGCGCTGGAGGTCGGGCGCCAGGCGCTCGAGCTGCTCGACCCCGATCAGCAGCCCGCCGCGTACGCCGAGTCTCTGGTGGTGGCGCTGCAGGTATCTCTCGGGGCGTTGAGATACACCGATGCGCTGAACTTTGCTGCAGTGCTGCAGGAATATCTGACCGATTCGGATGTTGGTGCGCCCGTGCGTCGCGACGCCTACCGCGTGCTCGGCGTTCTGCACGAGGAGTTCAGTGATCTCGATCAGGCCCGCGAAGCCTATCGCGCATCCGGCAGGTATGCCGCTGAACTCGGCGATACTTTGAGTGAGGCGGATGCCCGTTATGCTCTGGTCGGCCTGCTGATTGATGATGAACGACTCGAAGAGGCCGCCAGCGAGCTTGATCATCTGGTCCGAATCTATTCCGAGTCAGGAGACGATTTCGGACAGGCGATGGTGACCATGAAACGCGCAGAGGTGGCCCTTCGTTGGGATCAGCCGACCCTCGCCGAGAGTCTGAGCAGGGAGGCGGCGCAGCGACTGGAAGAATTGAGTGTCCCGACGCTGGCAACAGCGGCTTACTTCACCTGGATCGAGTCTTTGCTGAAGATGGAACGATCAGCGGAAGCTTCAACGGCGCTCGAGCGTCTGCTCGAGACCTATGGTGAGACCCCCATGCCGCCCATTCGGCATGAGCTGGAAGCACGGGTTGCAGCCACCCTTGGCGACTGGGAGCAGGCCTATCGGGCCTCGAATGCACAGATGGACGCCGTGCTGGAGGATGTAGAAGAGCGGCTGTCGCAGGCTTCGGATCAGGCGCGGGCTCGCCTTGATGTCGCAGCGGATCGCGTTCGACGAGCGGAACTCGAATCCGAACTGGAGCTGCGAGCGCTGCAGATCGAAGCGGCCGATCGACACGCCCGCTGGCAGCGTATTGCGCTGGTGCTGGCCATCAGTCTGCTGGTGCTGGGCGTGTTTATCGTGATCCGCCTCCGTCGCCAGAGATATCAGCTCTCCGAACTTGCCTTGCGTGATTCTCTGACGCGGCTGCCCAATCGGCGCGCCTTTCTCAGGCAGGCCGAAGGCTTGCTGGAGAACGCGCGATCGATGGATCAGCCGACCAGTCTGTTGATGATCGATCTGGATCATTTCAAGCGGATCAATGATGAATTCGGGCACGACACCGGCGACGAGGCCCTGGTCGATTTTTCCGAGATCGTTCGGACCGTGGCCAGCGCCTCGGATCTGCCGGCCAGACTCGGTGGTGAGGAATTCGGACTCCTGCTGCCGGGAACCGATGGGGATGGCGCTCTGCAGGTGGCCGAGCGTTTGCTGGCCGCCATGCGTGAATCGGCACCCTATGCAGGGGGCCAGGTCAAGGCCATGTCGGCCAGCGTCGGCGTCGCCTGCGCGCATTCGGATGGGTCTGTGTCCGGCCTGATGAAGCGAGCCGATCAGGCGCTCTACCAGGCCAAGCGTCAGGGCCGGAACCGGGCGGTTTTCACGTCCTAGTTTCTCTTTCAGTATCAGGGCGGCAGCGCTTTCTGACCGTCATGCCGCGCCGAGTTCGACTGCGGCACGGCAGCATCTTCGGCGATCAGTCGTGCCGCTGCAAACGCAGCATCGCGATACGGCATGAGCACCAGGTCGGCGCCTTCCTCGCTCAGACTCAGGGCCGTCGATTCCCGTTGCGCGGCGACCGCGACCCGGCCGGAAAAACCGAGCTCGCGGGCGGCTCGCAGCAGGGCATGCCTGGGGTTGTCATGTGTCAGTCCGGTGTCGTGCTCGGGTACGGCTACGACCAGCCAGTCGGCCTCCTTCAGCGGCAGATGCGCCAGAAAGTCCGGGTCGGTCGCATCGCCGAAGAGCACATCGAAGCCTCGACTCCGGGCGTGCTCGAGAGCGCCCGGGCTGAAATCAATGCCCAGAATGCGTCGGCCCTGGGCCTCGAGTGCTTGTGCAATACCCATTCCATAGCGGCCTAGGCCGAACAGTATGATGTCATGCGGACGGCCACCGGGCATGCTCTCCTGATCCTCAGCGCGCCCGTGACGCCGCTCGAAGATCCCGAGCAGAGGCTCGAGGCGGTCATAGAGCTGGTGGGAAAATGTGATCATGTAGGTCGAGGCGGCAATCGTGACCAGGCCGACGAGCGTGACCAGCCCGAGCGCCTCCTCGGTCACATGGCCGATCGCCAGGCCCATGGCCATGAAGATCAGGGAGAATTCGCTGATCTGAGCCACGGTGAGTCCGGCAAGGAAGCCCGTTCGCTTGCGGTATCCCATCGCGCCCATGAGCGCCAGAACGATCAGGGGATTACCGATCAGAACAAACAACGAGAGCAGCAGAGCGGGCCCGATGCTGGCCCCGAGCACTGAAAGATCCAGCGACGCTCCCAATGCGATGAAGAAGAACAGAAGCAGGAAATCCCGCAACGATGACAGCCGTGTCGAGATCGCGTTCCGGAAGGGCGTCGAAGCCAGAGACACCCCGGCCAGAAGGCCACCGAGCTCCTTGCCGAAGCCCAGATAATGGCCGACAGCGGCCAGCAGGGCAGCCCAGCCGATCGCGAACGAAACCAGCAGCTCCGGCGCCCGCGCCAGGCGACTGACCAGCGGGTTGGCAATGAAGCGAACAAAGACCAGAACACCCGCCAGCATGGCCAGGCCATAGCCCAGCACCTGCAGGATGGAGGCCAGTGCGCCACCATTATCCATGGATTCACCGACGCCGATTGCCGACAGAGCAATCATCGCGATGACCACCACGATGTCCTGAACGATAAGAAAACCGAGCGCAATTCGACCGTGCAGGGATTCGATTTCTCGTTTATCGGACAGCAGCTTGACGATGATGATGGTTGAGGAGAACGTCAGTGCCACCGCGATGTACAGCGCCACGATCGCTTCAAACCCCAGCGCCAGTGCAATCAGAAACCCGAAGACGGTGGTGAAAACCACCTGCCCCAGCCCGGTGACCAGAGCGATCGGACCCAGCGAGCGCACCAGCTTGAAGTCCAGCTTCAGGCCGACCAGAAACAGCAGCACGGCAATGCCGAGTTCAGCCAACAGATCAATCTGCTCATCGGATCTGGCGATATCGAGAACCGAAGGACCGGCCAGGATGCCCATGGCGATGAAGCTGACGATCAGCGGCTGGCGCAGCATCAGGCCGACAAATCCAACCCCAGCAGCCAGGACCAGCAGTGCCGCAATTTCGTAGAACAGATAGGCCTCGATCGCCGCAGTCATTTCAGTCCTCCATTCTGCAAATTCCGCCCAGAGACGCTCAACCGGAGCGCCCTGGGGCAGCATAATTCATCGACCTGAACAGCAGGTCTTTTCATTT
>Ga0102938_10002483_pt1 | contig 13945 bp, 1 predicted proteins | sample SalPonR2_B_D2_MG_FD_84516 | JGI IMG/M metagenome (GOLD analysis project Ga0102938, IMG submission 84516) | Salt pond soil microbial communities from South San Francisco under conditions of wetland restoration - Salt Pond MetaG R2_B_D2_MG | ecosystem: Environmental > Aquatic > Marine > Intertidal... | reverse complement strand
GTCCGTGGGTGCCGGTTTCGATACCGCGGGCAATCCGCTGCTGGTGACCATGCCGCTGGCGGCCGACGATGATCGCGTCGCCTCCGGGGGCGACTGGACCGGTATCGTGATTCGCGAAGCGGCCCACGATCGCAACGTCGCTTTGGTCAACGAGACCGAATCGATCGGATCGCCGACGATCAACAGCAATGCGATCCCCAGCCAGTCCAGCTTCTTGGGCGAACTCGCGCCCGACGAGCAATCCGGTGACGAAAATCGTCGGCTCGGCTTTGTCGTCGCCGGCAAGATCGCCACGACCGGCGACGTCGACGTTTATTCCTTCATCGCCGAAAGCGGCACAGAAATTTGGCTGGACATCGACAAGACGTCGTCCGGTTTGGATTCTGTTGTCGAACTGGTCGACGCCAACGGACGTGTCTTGGCGGCGTCGAACGATTCCCTGATTGCGGGCGCCGGCGGTTTGTTCGTCGCGGCGGATCAGAATCCCGGTGCGGCACAGCCGTTGGCGATCTCCGGCGGTGATGCCCAGGACGCCTACAGCACCAACGCGAAAGACGCCGGCATGCGGCTTCGTCTGCCGGGCGAATCGGGAACGCGAAACCTTTATCACGTTCGTGTTCGCAGCAGCAATACGACCGACCCACGGGACTTTGCGACGCTCACGGATCCGAATCTCGTGCTCGGCGGATTGACCAAGGGTGCTTACGAGTTGCAAGTTCGTCTGCAGGAAACCGACGAACAGCCGGGGACGCAAATCAACTTTGCCGATATTCGGTACGCCGAAAACGGTGTTCAGATCATCGGGCAACCGCTGCACAGTCCCCTGTTGGGTGAAGACTACGAGACGACCGGCGACAACGATTCGCTGGCGAACGCTCAGCCCTTGGGCTTTTTCGGTGCCGCCGACGATGGCGGTGCCGCCGCCGGGCCGCTGCAAAGTGACAAGTTGGCCAAGTCCTTCGGCGGGGCGTTGACTTCGGCGACCGACGTGGACTGGTACCGCTTTGATGTGAACTACGAGAATCTGACTCGCGACGGCGCGGCGCTTTACTTGTCGACGGTGTTCGATTTGGATTACGCCGACAATTTTGCCCGCGCGGACATGGCGTTGTACGTGTTCAACGCCGCCGGCGAACTGATTTTGATCGGCGGCGACAGCAACATCGCCGACGACCTGCCGGCATCGCCGGGTACCAACAGCACGACCGACTTGTCACGCGGCAGCGCCGGCACGAAAGATCCTTACATCGGTGCGGCCGAACTCAGCGAAGGCACGTATTTCGTCGCGGTGGCCAACCAGCAAAGGGTGCCGCAACCGCTGGATCAGTTTTTCAACGCCGATTCGGCCAATCCGCTGTTGCGACTCGAGCCGATCGATTCGGTCCGCCGCATCGCGGAAGACCGCATCATCAACTTCAGCGAAGGTGCCGGCGAAAACTCGGCGGTCTACGGCGGCACCGCCGACGCACCGGTCGTGCCGGTCTTGTTCAACGGCGAAAGTGTCGTCGAACACTCGCTTGACGACGTGTTGCTGTACGTCAATACGAACAGCGGTTTGATCTTGGTCAATCCCTTCACCGGCGATCAGTACGGGCGTTTGGGTAACTTCGGCGAGATCGTCCGCGACGTGGCCTTTACCGCCAACGGCGAACTGTTCGGCTACAGCGGGTTCGTCGGCAACGCGTCGGACGAGACCTGGTTCTACAACCGCATTTCGACGGTCGACGCCTCGCTGAGTGCTCCGCTGAGCACCGGCGGTGGGATCGAGACGTTCCACAACAACCCGGTCCCCGATGACGAAGACGCCATCCTGAGTGACGACAGCGACGTCGGATTCCAAGTCCAGGCGGTCACGATTCGCGCCCAAGGCGGCGAAGAACGAGGCTTCTTTGTCGGCAATCGCGCCAGTCGGCCCGGAATCGATTACTTCCGAAACGTGCTGTTCAAATTCAATCCCGAAGACGGCACTGTGGATGGTCCGACGTCACCCTTGTCCGACACGCCGGGGATGGCCGGTGCGGGGGCGTCGCTTTTGGAAATCGGCCAGATCAACACCGCTGCGGCGTCTTCGTTCGACACCGAGCTCGGTTTGAAAATGCCGATGACGGTGAACGCCCAGGGCGTCTTGGTTCCTCAGGTCTTCGACGGTGACTCGTTCACGCTTTCCAACGGCACCGAGACGCTGAAGTTCGAACTGGATAGCGGTTTCTCGCTGTCCGCCGCGTCCGCCGGCACGATCAACGACGGCGACGCCGTGCTGATCGACGGCACGGTGTTCGAATTCAACACGGGGGTGAAGATTCAGCTCGCCGCACCCGGCGCGAGCGGTCTGACGCAGGGCGCGACGGTTACCGTCAACGCCAGCGGTGGCCAAACCCAGACCATTGAATTCACCGGAGGCGGTGCCGCCCAAGGCTCCAACCTCGGTGTTTCGTTGGTCACGTCCACCGGTCAAACCCGCACCGCGGGCGATCTGGCCGCGGAAGTTTCGCGTGTCTTGAACAGCAATCTGGTCGGATTGGCTTCGCGAGCGGTGGGCGACGAAGTCGTGTTCACCAACGGTTCGCCTTTGGCCGCGACGCAAACCGGATCAGGCATCACCTTGGTCGGCGATCCCACGCTGGAAAATGCGGGAGCCGTGGCAGTATTCATCCAACCGGGCACGCGGCCCGACGTGGCGATGAAAGCGCTGGCCGAAACGATCCGCTCGGTCGGGCTGCCCGCCGTGCAGCAAGGCACCCTGATCGCTTTGCCGGGTGCCACCACGGTATCGATCCTCGGCGGCACCGCGATCACCCTGTCGGGCACCCCCGGCGTCTCCTCGGGCGCCGTTGCGATTCAGCTTTTGCCGACCGACACGATCGATATTTTGGCGGAACGAATCGTCTCGGCGATTGATGATGCCAATACCGGAGGCGGTTTGCCCAGCGTCACCGCGGTCGCCCGCGGCAACTCGATTCAAATCGGCAGCCGTGGGTTCATTTCCGACGTCGAATCGACGCTGAATGCCGCGAGCAGTTTCGTTCGTGGCGGTAACGGAATGAACGGTTTGATTACCGGCGCCGAAATGGTCGGTGAAAACCTGTACGCCGTGTCCGACGCGGGCGGTTTGTTCTTCGTCTCTCAAGGCGAATTGAACAGCAACGGGACACGCAGCGTCGGTCGATACCTGGCGACGGCCACCGATCTTCGCGGGTTGAATTTCACCGGTTTGCGGGCCGGCCCGGCCAGCGTTCAGGACGGCGAGTTCGGCCAGATTCTGTTCGGCATCACCGCCGGCGGTGACATTCATGCCTTCGACACCTTGGGCGTGCTGCAACCGGTGTTTTCGGGCGGCCGAACGTCGGTTTCCACGGGGATCGCCGGTGCCCAAGGATTGGACTTCAGTACCCTGGATTTCAACCTGTGGCACAGCAGCGAAGAACGCACCGGCGACGCCGGTCATCGACGCGCGCCGCTGGACAGCGGCACGCGTGGCGGTGCGGACAACGACGACGATTTCAGCCTCGCGTTCAACTACGAAGACGAAATTTTCGGCGGCAACTACGCCGACTTGGAACGTCCCGTGGTGTTGAACAACAACAACATCCAAAACCCACGGCAAGACGGTCAAGCGATCGAAAACACCGTGAACTTCCCCGGCGGTGCTCAAGGAGCCTTGCAAAGCAACACGTTTGACTTGGCCGGCTATTCGGCCGCCGATCAACCGGTGTTGTACTTCAGTTACTTCCTGGAAACCGACGGCCAAGACGGACGGAACCGCAACAACACGCCCAGTGACCGGGACGCCTTACGCGTCTACGTCGTGACGGCCGAAGGCGTCGAACACCTGGTCGCGACGAACAACACGTCGCGTGGCGGGGGGACGACCGACGACGAGTTTGATGATCCGGCACGCAGCGGCGTGTACAACGACGACATCGATCTCCAAGTCCAACAGTTGTTCGACAACACGGATTCTTGGCGACAGGCGCGAGTCGCGCTGGGCGACTTCGCCGGCATGACGGACCTGAGCTTGCGAGTCGAATTCTCGACCGCCGGGGCGATCAAGACGGGGTCGAATTCGCTTCGCGCCGTTCCGGCCGAAAGACTTCGCGAAGGTCAGCAATTCACCATCGCCGGTGAAACGTTCGAGTTCGATTTTGCTCCGGCGGTGACCATGCCGGCGGGCAGCACCCTGGCGACGCTTTACCAAGATCCCACCGCCGTCGCGACGATCACGATCGAAGGCGAAACGTTCGTCTTGGACGACGGCAGCCGGCCGATTGCGGCCGGACAACGTGCCGTGGACTTGCTGGCCCAGCGACCGGCCGGCACGACGGTCGCCGACCTTTCCGGCGCCGACATTGCCGCCGCGTTGGCCGCGACCCTGGCGACCACGCCGGCCGAGAATGTGCAAGTCTCCAACTTTGACTTCTCCGACGCGTCGGACGATCCGAGCGTACCGGCGGGCACCAACGACGTGATTTTCGAAGCCACCGCCCTGCCCTACCGGAACGGCAACGTCACGATCAGCGGCACCGGTCGCATCGGCGGCTTGGACGCGATGGGCAACCCGACGCGTCCCGAAGACGTCGATCTGTTGCAGGTCGATGTCGCTGCCGGCACGCAGGTTTCCGTCGACGTGCGTTTGGACATCAATCCGGCGCTCACCGCGGCGGTCCGCTTTTTCGATGCCAGTGGAAATGAACTGTCCTCCCGCATCGCTGCCGACGGATCGGTCACCTACACCGCTGCCCGACCGGGGACGTTGTACATCGGCATCAGCGGACGTGGCAACGAAGCCTACGACATCCGCACCACGGGCACAGCCGTCCCCGGTCAAGTCGACAGCTACGACGCCACGATCCGTTTCGCGACGTCATCGACGCCTTCGCAAACAGGAGCGATGTTGGAGTTCGACGGTGTCGGAAACCTGCGAGTTTCCGACGGCAACTTGTTCATGCTGACGGGAACCCAAGACGCTTTGGGAACCCCTGTTCCGATCAGCCGAGACATGTCGGCATCGCAAGTCGCCGCGGCCATCAGCACCGCCTTGGCACAGCGACTGACCGGGGGCGATGAATCCATCGTGCCGGCGTCGGGACCGACGATTTTGTTGGGGGCCTACAGCATCGACGATTCGGGGCCTTTGGCCGTTCCCAGCGATCGATACGGAGATCGTTTCGGCGGAGACGTGATCTTGGGCAGCCGCGAGAACGAAGTCGAAGGCGTTTACTTGGACGACTTCATCATCGGTTTCGCCGAACGCGGCGAGATCGCGACCGGATCGGCAGTGGTCGACGGCGCGTTCATCAATGACGCGCGTCCGGACCTGGCGAACCCGGATGACGAAACGAGCGGTTTGAACACGGGCAGCTATCAGGTCGAGATCCGTGACGCCAGCGAGTACGTCGAATCGGCCAGGAGCTTGAACGCACAGAGTGAACCCGGCAAACGGTTCCGCACCTTCGACACCAATGATCGTTTGGCGGAATCCCGCAGCATCACGGCCCTTTCGGCCGACGCGTTGACCGACGGTCAAACGTTCCAGCTTTTCGACGGTCGCGCCACGATCACGTTCGAGTTCGACTTGGTCGAAGCCGGCAACGGCGTCCGCCCCGGCAACGTTCGCGTGCCGATCACGTTGCAGCAAGTCGATCCGGACACCGGAGCGGTTCGCCCGGGCACGGCCGGCGAAGTCGCCGCCAATCTGGTCGCCGCGATCAATCGCGCCGATGTGCGGTCCGTTCTCGACGTCAGCGCTTTGCCGGCCAGCGGCATCGACACGCCTTCGGATGCGAAGATCAACTTGGTCGGCGACGTCATGGTGGTCGACCCGAGCGGCGCCCTGGCGTCGGTGGACGTGGCCACGCGACGTGGCGACGAGAACCGCAATCGAGACGGCCAAGGCGTGATCATGGTCGAGAACAGCAGCTTCCTGTTCAATTCCAATTTCGGCGTCGAAATCAATCACGATTCGACCGCGACGGTGGCCGGCCAGACTTCCGCGACCTTGGTCCGTTACCCGCGGAACCTGGTCGAATTGAATACCGAAAGCGTGGTGCCCGGTGTGGTCGTTCGCAGCAATGTGATGGCTTACAACAGCGTCGGCGGCTTGCAGGTGTCGGGGATCGCGGGCGCCGTCGACGGAACCGGCAGCACGCCGTTGCCGTTCGAGCGAATCGTCAACAACACCATCATCGGTGGTCTGGTGCAGGCCGGTCCGACCGGAACACCGCAAACTTTCCAAGGCATCCTGTTCGACGGCGGTGACACCGCGTTTGCCGACGCCGTTGCCGTGTACTCGCCGGGTGCCGATGCGGATGCTCCCGGGGCCGTCTTTGACGATCCGACCAGGGCGCTCGGCGTGCCCGACGGACCGGGGGCCGGTGACGAACCGACCAACGGTGACTTCACGACGTCGCTCGGTCTGGGCGGATCGATCACGTTGCAGTTCACCGATAACCAGTTGACCGGCAGCGGCGATTCCCAGCCCGACCTGGTGATTTTTGAATCCGGTGCGATCGAATCGGTCTTGGTCGAAGTCAGTCGCGACGGTTTGATTTACACGACCGTCGGGACGGCTTTCGGAACGAACAATCGCTTGGACATCGACGCGGCCGGTTTCGGTGTCGGTGATCGGATCTCGTTCGTTCGCTTGACCGACCTCCGACAGGGCAACGCCGGTGACGATTCACGCGGTGCAGACATCGACGCCGTCGGAGCGCTCCGCAGCGTACCGGCGGATCAGTTCACCTCCGGCGGAACCGGCATCAACTTGGTCGGCAACGTCGCGCCGACGTTGTTGAACAACTTGGTCGCCAATTCGGCCGACGGGATCAGCGCCGACAGTCCCAGCGACGCGATCGTGCTGGGGGGCAATGCCTACTATCGAAATGACAACGATGCCAGCGGCGTGGGAGCGGGCGAATTCGCGTTGCAACTGACCGACGGTGAAACGATTTTCGTCGGTGCTTCGGACTTGGTGTTCTCGCCGTCGGCGAACGCACGGATCATCGACAGCAGCATCGATTCGTTGGAAGACCGGCCCGGTCTGGCAACGGTCAAGATCGCGGTGGGATTGCCGCCGTCACCGATCTTGGCGCCTCGCTTGGACGTCAACGGTCAGCTTCGCGTCGATGATCCGGACGTCGAAACGCCCAGCGGGTTGGGCGAACGGGTCTTCAAAGATCGCGGCGCGGTCGATCGCGGCGATTTGTCCGGACCTCGCGCCGTGTTGGTTTCGCCGCAGGCACCCGGCCTGGGCACCGGCGCGGGCGTCGTGTCGGTGTTCGGCGATGCCCCCGACGCCTTCGAAATCCAACTGGTCGATGGGCTGGCGCCCGCCGACGTGGCGCCGGGAACGGGGATTGATGATCGCACCGTGGACAGCAGCAGTTTGATCTTGTTGCGTGACGGTCAAGCTTTGGTCGAAGGCGTCGATTACCGGTTCGGGTACAACCCCAGCAGCAACACGATTCGGCTGACGCCGATCGCGGGCGTTTGGCAACAAGAATCGACTTACACGATCCGCATGGTCGGCGGCAACGATTCGATCCTGTCGGCAGGGGACGGATCCAGTTTTGTCGACGGACAGCAATTCGTCATCGGCGATGCGGCTGCCGACGCGACCACCTTTGAATACGAAAGCGGAATCACGGTCACGGTCGATCCCGACTTGACCCCGTCGGCCGCCGACGGCTTGCTGTTGACCTTGTTCGACGGCAACACGCAGCGGATCTTTGAACTGGACAGCAACAACGCCAGCACCAGCGGCCGGATCCGAATCGGCTTGCCCGATGCCGGCGGCGCGAACGAAATCGCGGCGGCCATCGCGGCGGCCGTCGGGGCGTCGTCGTCCGCGGTCACCGGCAACTCGGCGGGCAATGTCGTCCAGCTCCTCGGCAGCAGTCCTTTGGCGACCGTCACGGTGACCGACACCTTGGGCACCGTCGCGGGTCGTTTGGGCGTCAGTCCCGGGTTCGGAATTCAGATCCCGAGCGATGGTAGCGGACCGAGCAGCACGATCGGCGACGGTGACACGTTTACGCTGCGTCGCGGTGCCGGAGACTTGGTGACGTTCGAATTGGATAACAACGGCAGCGTGGCGGGCGGCGCCACACCGGTGACGATCACCGGTGCGACGACGCTGGATCAAATCGCCGATGCGATGGTCCGTGCGATCGGCGGCAGCACCTTGGGATTGACGCCCAGCAACGCCGGATTCGGCCGCGTCGTCTTGGGCGGCGACGCCAGTGTGACGCTGGACCTAGGTGATTCCGGATTGTTGCCCATGGCTCAGCCCGGTGCGACGACCGCCAGGCCGATCGTGATTCCGATCGATGCCACAGCGGCTGAAGCGGCCGAAGCGATCGCCGCAGCCGTCAACGCCGCGGGACTCGCCGGCGTCGACGCGACCGCGATCAGCAACCTGGTCTTCGTCGAAGGCACGACGGGCGTGGGCGGTTCGGGGGCGTTGGACACATCGACCGTCGGTGATGACGTCGGCAACCTGCTGCAAAGCAATCAGCCCAACGGACGCACCGAGTTGACGATCTTTGTCGGCGGCGGTTTCGATTACGGGGACGCACCGGCCCCCTACTTCACCTCACTGACATTCGGAGGGCCACGTCACGCGGTCGATCCGAACTTTAGCATCGGCGACGTCGTGTCACCGGACGCCGATGCCCGGCAGCCCGATGCGGACGACGATGACGGCGTGACGGTTCCCAACGTGGTTCGCTCCGGTTTCGCAGCGGAGTTCACGGTCGATTTGAACGTGGCCGGCGGTCGTGAGTTCTACTTCGACGCTTGGTTCGATTGGGACGCCGACAACGTTTTCGAAACCGTGCGTCGATTCGGCAACGACGGCAGCGGCAACGCCTTGCCCGGTCGTCAGTTGATCGTCGACGGGGGCACGATTTCGGTCCAGGTCCCCGAAGACGCTTTCCAGGGTGAAACCTTTGCCCGGTTCCGACTGAGCGAAGATGCGAATCTGGGCAGCACCGGTGATGCCGCGAGCGGTGAGGTGGAAGATTACCGCCTGATCGTTTCGGCCAACCCGTTCCAAAATCCGGCCGGCGTCACCGATGTGAACGATAGCGCTGCGACGACGCCGTTGGACGCGCTTCAGATCATCAACATGTTGAACCGTGCCGGCACCAACGCGATCGTCTTGCAACCGAGCGACGTGTTGTCCGGACCGGCGATCTTCCCCGACGTCGACGGCAACGGCCAAGTCACGGCGTTCGATGCCTTGTTGGTGATCAACGAATTGAATCGGATCGCGGGCAATCAATTCGGTAGCGGTGAAGGCGAAAGCGTCGCCCTGTCATCGGCCGGCCTCCCAGCGACCTATCAACCGCTCGGTGGTGGCCTGATGGCCAGCGCCGCGACGATCGCAGGTGACCGCATGTTGACCGAGTCCGAGGGGGGCGACCGGGAAACCTCCTCCTCGGTTCCGGCCGTCTCGACCAGCGTGTTTGATCACGCCGCAGTGGTCGCTTTGGACGATGCCGTCGATTTGATCGCCGGCGACGCGGCCGATCGGCACGACGACGAAGACCCTTGGAACCCAGTGGATCAAGCCTTTGCCGACTTGTTGAATGGATGAGTTTCCCGCCGATGAAGACGGAAATCACGGAAACTTTGACGGCTGTTCCGGTTTTTCGGGTCGGCGGAACCTGAACCGTCGTTCTAAGAGAATACGGACGGACCGAAACGGCATGTCGGCAACGATCATGAGTCCATGCCCCCAAACGGGGCTCGGTTTCGTCGTCGATGCCTGATCGGGCGAACCAAACGACCGTCTTCGCACTATCAAAACAGCATGAAACGCCACTCGCATCGCCGTCGCCGACGATCATCGCCAGCGGCGCGGAGGCTGAACGTCCAACTTTTGGAAACCCGCCGTCTGTTGGCCGGCGATGTGGGACCATTTTTCGGTGTGACGCCGCAGGATACGGGGGAATTCCTGCTGGGCCGTGTGGCGGTGACGCCTGTGTTCTTTGAAAGCAACGGTGCCATCGATGCGGAATCTCAAGACTGGGATGCGGCCGAGATCGACGCGATGCTGGAAAAAATCACGACCGCTGTGAATTGGTGGTCCGATCTGTTGGACGCGCAAAACACGGTCCACGATTTGGAGTTCGTGATCGATGACCGGTACGCCCGCGAGCCGGTCGAAGTGGCTTACGAAGCGATCGATCGCACCAGCAACGACATCAATCTGCCGATCACTTCCTTTTTGACGCCGCTCGGTTACGCCGATTCGTCATCGGTCGGCGAAGCGGTCATTCGCTTCAATCATGACCAGCGGACTCGCCTCAATACGGACTGGGCTTTCACGATCTTTGTGGCGGATGCTTCGGATGATCCGGACGGAAGTTTTGCGTCCGGCGGCCCGTTTTCCACCGCGTTCGCCTTCGCCGGCGGCCGCTACATCGTGACGCCTTCGACCAGGCCGGCGCGGACCATCACGCACGAACTGGGCCACATCTTTTACGCCCGTGACGAATACCCCGGCGGCGGATCTTGGACCGACCGGCGGGGTTATTACAACACCCAAAACGTGAACGCCGCGGACAACCCGACACCGGGGTTCGTCCAACAGACCAGCATCATGCGGGCCGGTCAAAGTGTGATCGACGCCTACAACGGACTGGTCAGCCCCGCGTCGACGTTGGCGATGCTGGGGTGGCGGGACAGTGACGGTGACGGCGTCTTCGACCTGGCCGACGTGCCCTTGGCCTTCGACGCCATCGGCACCTTCGATCCGGCGACATCGACGTATCGGCTGGTCGGTCATGCTTCCGCCGTGCCCCTGATCAATCAAAACAGCTGGGGATTTCAAAGTGACATCTCGCCCAACGAAATCAGCGAGTTGCAGGTCCGCCTGGACGAGGGCGTTTGGCAGACGCTGACAAGCCCCCGGGTTCCCGAATTGGACATCGAACTGGAATGGGAAATCCTCGAGCCGTTCCAATCCATCGCGTTTCGCGTGGTCGATACGAACACGGGGATGACCAGCCCGATCCTCGCGGGAAACAGGGTCACGCCGGTGATGTCCGACGCGGCGATTCGTGGCGGCTTGTTCGTCGACCGGGACGCCGATCAGGATCGAATCGCCGAAGAACCGGCGTTGGCCGGTGCGGCCGTCACGATCCGAGACGCCGACGGCAACGCGTTGGCGATGGGCCGATATGATCCGCAGCAAGACGATGAAGGCTTCGTCACGGGCGACCAGGGCGGGATCACGCTGAGCGTCGAAGGGGCCCCGTTCGACTCCGTGGCAGGCTTGTTCGATGTCGAGGTGACGCCGGAAACGACACGTCGCTTGTTGCATGCTTACCACGAGGTTCGCCAGCGGTGGCAGGCGGACTGGTCGGGCAACGCCAAGCTGTGGGCGACGCTCGGCGAAACGACCGGCACCGTCACGGTTGAAGTCGTCGGGTTGGAAGACAGTAGTTTTGCACGCATCGAAGCCTTCGACGCCGACGGCATCCTCATCGGTCGCGAAACGACGTCGGCCCTGATGCTGGGTGAGACGGCGTTGTTGACCATCGACGACCCTCACGGGCGGATCCACAGCGTTCGGATGCACGGACACGCCGCGACGTCGGTGGGGCTGGGAAAAGTTTCCTACGGCCAGCCGTCGACGCTGACGACCGGGGCGGACGGCGTGTTCAAGTTTGATCACTTGCCCGACGGGGAATATCGACTTTTCGTCCGGCCCGCCAATTTGATCCACCGAGTCGCGGCCGAAGGCGTCCCGGTCACCGTCGTCGACGGCGTTTCATCCACGCGGATGGTCCCCGTCTCGATCGTCGACAGTCCGCGGCACAACACGGAATTGGCCGCGGACGTCGATGGGCTCGACGGCGCGACCGCCTTCGACGCTTTGCTGATCATCAACGACCTGAATCGCAACGGGGATCGTTTGCTCGCGGGCGAAGAAGCCACCGGCCCGAGCATTGACGTCAACAACGACGGCATGGTGACGGCCATTGACGCGCTGCTGGTCATCAATCATTTGAATCGGCGATCCGATTCGAACCCCGGCGAAGGCGAAGCAGCGGGCGTTGTTGTTCCCGGAGTTGTCGTTCCCCCGGCCGGCGGCCCGGGTCCGGCCGCAGGGATTGCGTCGGCTGCCGCAGACCCCGTCCCGGCGGATCAAGGGGATGCACTGAGGGAAAACCACGAATCGTCGGTGCCGGCGACGATTTTTCGAAACTCGACCCTTGCCCGAGCCGACCGGGATGCCGATTCTGCTGAACAGAGGGATCGCAACGAGGTGATCGATGAATTTTTTTCTGCCCTGCCGACCGCGAGCTTTTCCGATGAAGGTCTCTCGGATTCGAGGAACTTTCCCGGTTGAGGCGAATCGAATGCACTTTAGAGAACCGTTTACGATTGAAAGCTGGCCAATCGTTTGAAAGACCCAAAGTTGATAAAACAGGTTGCCCAGATAAGATGGGGCGATGTCCCCGCTCGTCCTGCCGGCTGTCCTAGTCGCTGAAAATCGGCTTATCCACCTTATTTGACCAATCGCCGCTCCTTTGCTTCGCAAGCCCGTCGGGCGGGCTTGCGAAGCAAAGCGACGAAAATTCCCCACGAATTTACGATTCACCCGCTGAGATTACAGATGAAAAATCTGCGTGATTTGTTCCGCCGCACCGGATGGGCATCGTCCACCAAGCGACGACAGTCCAAGACGCTGCCGGTGCCACGGGGCCGTCGTTTGCAGAGCGAAACGCTGGAAAAGCGGAATTTGCTGGCCGCCGACATCGGCTTGGCCAGCGATTACGCGCTGGCCCACAATTATTGGCATCCGGCCGACGTCGACGACAACAAGGAAATCACCGCCGGTGACGCGTTGCGGGTGATCAACCTGATGAACCGTCACGGCGGGACCATCGAGATCACCGAGGCCGGGCAGATCGATTCCTTCGCCGACGTCAACGCCGACGGCATGGTTAGCGCCTCCGATGCGCTGTTTGTGATCAACTCTCTCAATCGCGGGGAAGCTGCCGGCGAGCTGGTGGAGCTGTTCGCCAACGCGCGGGACGCCAACGACGCGGCCCTGACCGACGCGACCAACCGCGAGATCACCGTGAACGTCGGTGAGCTCTTTTACATCGAACTCAGCTACAGCGACTTGCGCGGATTCGGCGACGATTTGGGAGCCTTCCAGGTTTCCGCCGACTTCGATCTGAGCATCCCCAACGTGGTGACGCCGGTCCTGAGCGAGACTCAGCAGTTCACGATCGAAGGCATTGTCCGCAGTGCCAACAGTGGGAGCGTCGTGCTGTCGTTGGAAGGCAGCACCGCGACATCGGAAGTCACGCTGGCGGCTTTCACTTCCGGCCCGGTCCCCGCGATCCGTGCGGCGGTGGAAGAGTTGGGTTTTGAAGCCGACGACTTCTCCGTTCGTCAGTTGGCTGCCAACTTGGTCACGTTCCCCGGGCAGGGTGACAACCCGGACCCCTCGAACTTCACATACGAAGTCCGCTTTGATCCGAATCAATTTCGAAACGTGGATGTCCCCAACATCACCATCGCGTCGAACTTTGACATTCCGGTTCGCGTTTTGTCGACCGCCACCCCTCCAGTCGACGGCGAAGGAAACATCAACGGCGACGCCGCCGGCGACAACGTCGACGTTCGCAGTCGAACCGACCCGTCTTCCACCGATCCGTTCGGCGAACTGGTGTACGGATTGCGAAAATTCGGCGCCTTCGATCCGGCCGTCGGCTTTGACGAGATCGGTACGCTGGGACCGGCCAATCCCGGGGGCTTGAAATCGGAAGTCGGTGATCCTTTCCCCGAACCGTTCGACACGTTCAGCATTCCCGTGTTCATCAATCAACCGGTGACCGGGTTGACGATCACGCTGAATCAAGGCGAGAACGATGAAGCGATTTTGTTGTACGGGCGAAACGAGAAAGTCCCCAGCAATTTGGTG
>Ga0102938_10002482_pt1 | contig 13948 bp, 11 predicted proteins | sample SalPonR2_B_D2_MG_FD_84516 | JGI IMG/M metagenome (GOLD analysis project Ga0102938, IMG submission 84516) | Salt pond soil microbial communities from South San Francisco under conditions of wetland restoration - Salt Pond MetaG R2_B_D2_MG | ecosystem: Environmental > Aquatic > Marine >... | reverse complement strand
TCTGGAGCATTCAAATGTAAACCGGCGAGGGTAAGCGAATTATCAGAAGATATGGGGTAATCCGAGGAGGGAAGTGAGTGGTTTGAGGGGGCGGATGATGAACTAAACGAAAAACATCCGTTCAGAACAAAAACCAGCAAGATTACTACTGAAGTAGAAATAGAAACCCTTAGTTGCCTGCTTTTCATAGGAAAGATAGTAAATTATAAGTATCCTACTGTCAAAACTAATTTAAAATAGCTGATACCTGTAGTATAGAGGGCTTAGCTTCTTAGTATGTGGCTGTTGACAGAATAAGTTGACAGAATAAAGTGAATGCAATAAGCACATTTGAGTGTTATTATAACAACCATATTCAAGCCAACAAAATAATGACTAAATAAGCGAGGCGGTAAGGTGATTATTTTTCGCAGTATTCCTAAAAATGTTGTGTGGTGGATGATACTAATGTGCATACTGCTATTCGATGTGCAGGCGCAAACTGAACCCTCAGTTGACCGAGCGGAAGAGCTGTTTCGCCATGCCCAAACTTATCATTGGCTGGGGCGGGCCAAGCACAGCAATTCACGTGATTTTCTTATCTCACAGGAGTATACCCAAAAAACTATTGAAGCACTCCGAGGTAAGACCGGACCGCGGGTGGAAGAACTGCGATTGCTGGCCGAAACCCTAAAGCAAGAACTTGATATAAGGTATGAGAACAATTTTGACAATATTGTCAATGAATTGCCCTTGTTTGCTCTGTTGACGAACAATCAGCCTACCTACGAATATGTTGATGACCCGCAGGTCCTGGCGGTGAATAGGGCGCAGGAACTTGCAATCAGCAACCTGCCGCAGGCCCGACCCGATTTACAGTACTACACCGTTGTTGTTAGTAAGCCCGTAAACAAAGCGCTTGAGGATGAACTGCGGTTTTCTCTGGGTAACGATATCCGTTTTTTTCCACGCCCGGACGAAGATATCTTAAAAATCCTCAGCAAAGCTGAATACAAGCAGCTGTACGATTATAAAGCTGCACCACAAGTATTGGCAAAACTAGCTAAAGGATGGGATAAACAATATGTCCTTTATGTTGAATTAGTCCGCAACGACCTGGTCGATGATGTGTACTATTACGGGGTGTATCTGCGGCTTTACAATACTGTCGCTGGGGAGTTCACCAAGAGTCTCTATGCTGACGGATTTACCGAGGATCGGCTGCACATGACTTCGACTGTTCTTGGTCTTTTTGGCATAATGGTTCTCCTCTCTTTAGCGCTCCCGTGGGTAGTACATCTTATGTTGGCTTTTCAGCCGCGCAGAGACCGGGGTACCGTAGCTTGGCATTCCGGTATTGTGACGGCAGTCATTGGAGTAACAACAGCCGGCTTGATCACTGCTGCCTTTATTCCCTTAGCACCCGAGCCGGCCACTTTAATGGTATTGTTGCATTCGCGGTTCTGGTTTATCGGTTATATCATACTTCTTACCGGCCTACCGATTCTCTTGTCCTATCTGGCCGGGTCGCGAATCTCAGGTATTAAAGACCGCATGGGGAATGCGAATACCCTGGCTGCAATAATCTCCGGCAGTATTATTGGGGCCGGTATGCTGCTGGGAACTGCGTATATTACCAGATTTGGAATTGCCGAGGCTGTTTTACCACTGGCCCTGCTGGGTGCTTCTGCGGTATTGGCCGGCACAGCGGCAGGACTGGGAATGTTCCGCTATTTCAGCCATGGGAAGGTTGTAGAAATTGTGCCTGGAATAATCGGAGTTATCGCTTCCGGGTTCTTGCTCAGTGCAATAGTCTCAGCAAGCCTGTCTCTGATGTGTGGTGCGGCGGCTGTTACGGCGCTCATATATTTTGTTATGATTGCCCATAAGCGGATAGCCGGACTGCTGCAGCGGAAGGAACGTGAGCAGGCTGTTTCCGGCGATGAAGAGAACAGGATTTCAATTAAGCGACTCGAAGATCTGACTGCCGAGCCGCGGAAATATGTGGATCAGAGTGAAACCGGTGATTTTATCGAGAACAGACTCCATCAGTTTTTTCAGTTCTATGAAACCCATCATCAGGCCGGAGTCGCACGTAAGTCACCCTTTTTTGTATACCGTCTCAGCGGAAATGCCGGTACTGGAAAGACCAGAACAGCCGAAAAGCTGGCAGATGAACTTATAAAAGCCTATAAGGCGAAATATGGCTATGAAGGGAAAATACTGTTCGGAGACTGCGACGAGATGAACAGCGACGGTTCGGGTGTTCCCTTCGAGCCCTTTGCCCAGGCGTTTCACAAACTCTTAGGTGCCGGACGGTTTGAGCCCCCCAGCAAACGAGCGGCAAAGATAGCACACGGATTAAAATCAGCCGGTCTGGAAACGGCCCTTGGCGTTGCCGGTCTGGGTGTACTGGGTTCTCTGATGGGGCTTGAACGTACTGAAGATGATATCAGTGCTGCCAGTTCGTCAATTGCTGAAATGGCCTACACTCTTTCCAGAGCGATCATTGAACTCAGCAAGCATAACCAAGCCCCGATAGTGCTGATATTGGATGATATGCATTTTATCGATGCATTATCAGAAGAGCTTTTTGAAAAAGTTGTGAATAACCTCTCCGTGTCCAAAGAGACCGAGGGAGTTGTGTTTATTTTAACCGAAAATCCCAGCCGTATGGAGGAACGCAAGAGCGGCAGCTCAGCCTTATGGCTGCAGGTACTCCAAGACCATGAAGAGATTGGCAATATTGATATACATAAGATAGACGGGGCTGAACTATCGAATCCAGAAAGATTCGATGATCTGCTGATAGATGCCCTCTGGTTTAGCCCGGATGCCGCCTACCAGTTGCTGCGGAACATTCAGCATTATAAGCCCGACTCAATAATGGGCATTCTGCAAACGGTAGCACAGCTGATTCATCTGGACGGTGTGTACATCGATGAGAGGGCTAATCGGGTAAATATCAAACAGAATTTTAATTTTGAAATGCTGCCGCCGCCGACGTCCCTGCAGGAACTGGTCATGGAGAAGCTTAATAACATTACCGCTCAGCAGCGGAATATCGTCGAATGTGCGGCCTTCGTCGGCTATGAGTTTAATGCGGAAATACTCGCCGATGTACTGGGAATCGATCGACTGGTAGTACTGCACGAGCTGAGGGAATTGGAAAGTAACGGCGTTTTGCACGATGTAGTCGACCAGGATGATGTATATGCATTCAACTCGACCGCTCTGGCAGCAGCGATCCGGCATCAGACGAATATCAGAAACATCGAACAAGCTTCCGAAGTACCACAGGTGGTGCGTGAATATCATCACCGGGTTGCATTGTCCCTGATAAAGAGGATGGAGCGTTTTGAAGAGGACATTGAAACCATTGGAATTAACAACCTCATCGCCCTGGCTCGACGTTCCTATGCCGCCGGAGACAGAATGATCGGCAAGGCCTTTGAATTCAACTCACATGCAGCTGCACGAACCGCAAAGACAGGCAGATATACTGAGGCGGCGACTTTTGCATCTCAGGCAATAGAGTGCGCAGGAAAGCTGCGTTCCCTGCAATGGAGCGAAGAGGCCTTACGGATGAAAGCCTTGCTGATAGAAATGGGTACAATCCAGGTACGATCCGAAGCTGAAATGAGTCAAATTGTTGAGGATGCCCTAGTTCATGCGGAAAACCTCAGTGGAAGGGAGGCTCAAACCAGCTGGAAAGGCCGTATCCTCAGTGTGTGGTCTGATTATGTACTCAGTTCGCAGCATCCCCGGGAGAAGTTCGAACCGATTGCCGAACAGTTAGTCTTCCGGCTGCAGTCAGTCCTGGAAGAGAATGGTCTCTCGTCTTTGCTTAGGATTAGAGTAGAATTGAGCTTGAGTAGGCTAAAGCTATCGAAAGATTCTGCACATTCCCACATGCATGTCTTGGAAGATTTATACGGGCGTCTTGGAGATACGAAACAACAGGTAGATGACAAACAACTACACGCTGAAGCTCTGCGGCTCGAATCCGAAATATTAGAGGATTGGGGCATTGAAAAATATAATATGGCGGACTACCAGGGGGCACTCTCCACGACCCAGTTAGCAATCGATGTGAAAAAATCCTTCGCAGTTAACGACGTTGAGGGAATCGCAAAACTGCAGTGTTATCAGGCTAGGTGCAGTGTGCAGCTCGGAAACGGGGGCGAAGCACAGCGATTATTAGTCGAGGCCCATGCTGCCGCCGAGAGAGTGGGGGCGCTTAATTACAAAATCGAGAGTGCCTTACTCCTGGGCAAATTGCTTATCGGCGTACAGGACGAACGGGTCATCGAGCTCTATATCGAGGTTCTGCAGGATGCGCATTCGATTAAAGACAAGCGATCAGAGGTCAGTGCACTCAATGGAATACTGCATATAGCCAGTACGAAGTCCGACAGCATGATGGCAAAAGAGTATGAACGCGAGGTACATTATCTGCTGAGCACTAGAGATTCTGATCTTCCTGAAAGTCTGTATGAAGACTTGAAGAAATATGCCCAGCAATTCTTTCAAATGTCTGAGTGAGACTTGATGCCCATAGATCTCTTTCTCAAAGGCAGCGTGCTACGACTCGCTGAGGGAAACTGATTGTACCAGCGCATGGGTCTTCCAAAATTCAATTGAAGCCTGTAAGTCTTTTGCAGTCTGGGCGGCGGGCTCCGGGAGTGGCGGGGCATAGGTCCCGGGAAAGATGGTCAGAACGATAAGTGCCTGCTCGGTTTTCCGAAGTACTACCTGTACCTTCCAAGTCGCCGGCAGGCGGGACAAGTACACCGTCGGTACTTCAATCTTATCTTCTTTTCCACGCATTTTCATAGTGACTTTATTGCGGTCCGTGGTCTTAAGATCGTTTAAAGCCACAACACCATCGCTCCCGATACCCCCGGCGTAGGGTATGGGTGAATAATGCAGGTGGAAAACATAATCAGAATCACTGCGCGGAGTAAAAAGGGTACGAGGCTCTGCGTCGTCCGATGGAGTGTGGAGGGCAGTTTTAGAGATATCGGTTGATAAGCGTTGCCAAAGCATATCGGGGTGGGCGGCAAAGGAAGTGCTGAATTTCGAACCGGAGTAAAATAACTGATTTCTAATGTCGGCCGGCGGTCTGCCTAGTCGATTGGCAATCTCCATACTGTAATGCTCCGGTACGGAGTCAAAGTGGCGCAGCAGGTGAAATCGGTTTTCGTCAGACAGGGACACTGTTTCTAAAAGGCTGCAGATGTGATCTATTTTCAATGTGTGCGTTCCGTTGTACCGAGTTTCCTCTTAACCCGGGCTGCGCGCCGTTTCTGCACTGCTCTGCTGTTCATAATAAGTACACTGATTCCGATTATGAATGTAGTGCCGGCTAAACCGACGCTTACTGCTATGTACCCCAAATCCGAAAGTGAGAAGAGATGTGCCAGCCAGTCCGAGGTATCCAGAAATGCGGAACCTATGGCGAGAAAGGAGATGAAAGTCAACAAAACATTTGTGCGGCGCTCCTGTTTCTCGGTTATGAAGTTGTTAATACGTTCGAACTTCTGCTCCATCTGTTCGACCTCATTTTCAACATCCATCCCCGATTTGAAATATGAGTAGAGCACATTGGGTAGGAAGTTGTTGGAGATATGGCTGAACTCGTAACGGTTCCTCAGCTCTATCATTCTGTCGCGCAGCAGCCGGTTGTACTTATGATGTAACGGGATTTGACTCAACTCGAGGTTGTTCTCAAACATTGAAAACTTCAAAAATAGCACTTCGAGATACACGTGCAGGTACATATCCTCAAAGGTCGAAAATGTAGAGAACTGCCTGTGCCGGCTTTCAGGGGTGTTAATCAAAACTGTCACAGTATCGTGCAATGAAAGCGCCGACCACCATTTGAACACCGATATTTTATGGGTATCGATTATATGACTGAAATAGTGGTCTGAAGGTGCAAACTGTCCATTGCTCTGCACAGTTCCGACTGGTGCTACACTGCCCATTTCATACAGAATCTCATTCTCTTGTGTGGGAAAAGATGGGTCTGTTACATCCAAATCCTTTTCTATCACCGTGTAGGTCTTCAATTTATCCTGGAAAGAACTCTGGGTGAGATCCTTTACGGCGGCGGAAAACTCGGACTGGTGCAAAAGATACTGATGTAGGAATTCTGTCATAGTGAGATTGGTTTCGTCCGGAAGAGTAACAACAGTATCAAGTGTACGCAATTGAAAAATAAGGGTTGAAATCTGCTCTAATGTGGTAGCACCTTTCGGCTTATCGGATTCGGATATGACTGCTTTGAACAGGAATATTCCCATATCCTCAGGGTAAAACAGTACATCCGCGTATTCGATGTCGAATCGAACGGGGGGCTTATCCTGGGATTTGATTCGGATGCCGTGCAAATCTCTACAGGCTTTCGAAGTAAGCCGAATGGGTTTTAATGCCGGCGAGCTGGAAAACATCTTCTGCACATAATCGGACACATGAATTCCCGGGAGTTCTTCTTTAGTAAATGAGTGGATAAAAGAGTACTCGGGCAAAGTGCACTCGAGAAAGCTCGGATAGTACTGCGACTGAAGGATGGAATAGGTCGTCGGATTTATGCGCGGTTTATTCTTGAACCACGGTTGGTAATTCTTCTCAAGAGTATCTGCGGTGGAGTGAAGGAACTCTTCTCGCTTATACGTAAAAGTTCCAGAGAAAATTACGTAATGATTCTCTATGTTCGACATATCCAAATCCTTTTATAGCAGTACATGTGCGATACATGATACTTGATAAAAGTGGATAAATCAATTTGACAGCTCAGAATTCAAACAGTAAGATAAGACCTACCTATGGAAGACCAATATCAAGATTTCAATTCAATTAGAAGTGTTGTTGAACGGACTTATCCGCGGCCGATAGCTTCGGTGTACCGCCGCTGCCGGGTTACCAGCCGCCAGGATTACGGCGGACAACACAAAAATCTTATTGACTTGCTGGAGGTCCTGATAAAGTTCTTCGCAATTTCCGCTTTAGCTGAAGCCCGTTTACACATCAATAACTTTTCCGACCGGCTTCCACAAAAAGAAAAGAGCCTCGAGTTTCTGCGGCGCCCTTCAATTGGCGGCTGGGTAGGCTTGCTGCGCAGCCTATGTTCCTTCGAGACTACTCCGGGATTGAGAATTATACCCTTGATCGCTGAATGGTATAACCGGTCAAAGCAAGAGGACAATCGGGCCGCCTTACAGAAGCTCGCACAGATTGAAGGGCTCAATTTTAACACTTCCAGTAAAAAGCCGCATGCTGAACTCTTGAACGGGCTGGTAACTTACCGAAATAAACAGCTGGCACATGGGGCCAGATTCACCGATGAGGAGATGGAGCTTCGCTTGGATGTCCTGAAGAGTGTACTGGGATATTTGCTCGATTCGGCCCGCTTCCTCCAGCAGTTTCAGCTGCTGCATATAGAAAGAGTGGAAATTACCGAAAAGAAGGAGTATCAGATTGAAGCGCTTCAGCTCAACGGTTCTACCGAGGAGCCGGTGAATATGGTCTCGCCTTCAGAGGTAGAGCTGCATGAGCTCTATCTGCATGTGTCCGATGCCGATGTCAGGGACTTCAATCGGAGCGTTGCCCTGAGCCCCTTTCTGTTGTGGAAATACAACGAAAAAACCAAATCATCCGAGCTGTTTTTCTACAATGATGCCTGGAAAACCAAGCTCGAGTATCTCTCTTATGAGAGTGGAGCGTACTTCTACCATAAAGAACTCCACAGAGCTTTTGAAGAGCTCCTCAGCCTTAAGTTGGCGGACAGCGGAATGGAAGACGATGTCAGCCATCTTTCAACCGAAGAGCGAGCGGCCAGAGCTGAGGAGCTGTACAAACGAGCCACTTTTCAGAGCTCCCAGAGCCATTACGAGGAAGCTCTGGAAATGCTGGAACAGGCTGCGGTGTACGAACGCCGCGCCGATATTTTCTGTCAAATGGCGACTATTCAGCATGAGTTGGGCGAGCTGAACGAGACAGTTGAGCAGACCGTGTTGAAAGCCCTTGAAATAGACCCGGACAATCCCAGTGCTCTGGCGCTGCAGTCCGAGCTGAGGAGGGAAAAAGGGGAAGGTGGAAATAAAGCCGTAAATACAGCTGGGAGTAGCGCTCCTGTTATTGAACATCCTACCTTGCTGCACGCTCTTGCACCGCCCCGGGCACGCAAATGGGCTTCGCTCTTCTGGTTCATCCTAGGAGCGGGCTTCTACTCTTTGGCGGCTCTAGTAGAGTGGTTCTGGGGCGACCCGCACTTTTCGCTTATCTGTATGATGGTGCTGGCTTTATATACTGGGGTAGTGGTAATGGTCAGCATTGCCAGAAGGGTTACTATTACCGTCAGGGTTCCGCTTAGTCTGCAGCTCGATTCAATGCGATTGAACCGTTTCAACGAATGGTTCAAAGACGAGATGGATTTAATATTCGGAAAGTATAGCTACACTCCACGCGGTACTCTCGCCGTTACCGCCAGTATGCGTACCGAACCTTTTGTCTGGACTGCCTGGGCGATGTGGACCGTAGTGCTCTCGGTTGGTGCAATCTATCTTACCGAAGCGGTCGGGCCCTATATTTTTACTGTGCTCCGTATTGCAGTGGTGCTGCTTCTGTGGGGCATCGGTTTTGCTGCCGCCAGAACAGTGATAGGGCTGCTGTTTTTTATGTACCATTACGGCGAACTGTCGCTCAAACCAATGATAAGTCGCCTGGCCAATGAAGGATTAAGAGCTTTTGCACCGATCATGCTTTTATTGGTGGTCGGCGGAACGGTGACCTTCGGTTTACTCATTCTTGTGGCACTCGAGGGAGTTCAAATTGCTGGGTACTACGATTTCTATTTCCTTGCTGCGGCTACTGCACTCATTTTAGCGCTTTCCTTCGGTTTGCCGATTATGCTGCAGCGCTCCGGTAAAATGGCCCGGCAGAAGGCCGCTTATCAGTACTCCGAGCATATCAAAGCGGCATTCAGCGCATACATCGCTGACCCGAATGAAGAGAGCCTCGAACGCTTTCGATGGCTGCAGCAGAAGGAACGTATGTTAAAGAAGATACCTACATGGCCGCTGAGCACCAGCGACACCCTTATTGTAGTTACCGCAAATCTGGTAGTTGTGCTCTTGAATATTTTGTATATTCTCGCCCGTACAGGTCGGATGTCGGCGCTTTTGGGCGGTCTCTAGTTATGTGGTCCTGCAGGTATGCAAGCAGCAGCTCCCAGTTGGTGTCCTCCTGCAGCGAAAATACCACTGCGGGCGTTTATCAAGCGACCTGTCGTCGATCGGCAGCCTGACCCGCAACACGCCATAGGCCCCTCAGAGGTGAGTTCCGAGTACCTGCTAAAACATAAGTGTGATATTATTATTTCCCGCCGGTTATAATCGGCATAACTTCAGTCATGCTCGGCACAATTGCCGCGGCAATCACAATCCCGGTGGCGATAAAGAGCGATCCCAGCAGAATGCCGACTGCAATATTGCCGTTCTTCAGCTCTTCGAACTCTTTCAGTTTCGGAGTGAGCAGACTGAATAACGTCAGTACTATCAGCAGTGAAACTGCCATGGTAACTGCGCCGGTGATACCCCAGCCGAATGTAATTACATATTCCTGTAACATGAGTTGACCTCCATTGTAGAGCCGGCGGCTGCCTCAGCCCTGCGACTGTTCTCTTATCGACATGATATATTCAAAAAAAGCTGTTTTAATATCCTTGTATTTACGGCGCCCTTCCTGCTCCCACCAGCGTTGAAAATCGCCCATAATCTCCTCCGGATTTTTGTCGGTTGTGTGACGAATGGACCCCCACACGCTCTCGAGCCAGTCCTTTAGTTCGGCGTAGATGTTGTCCCTATCCGGCTGCCGCGCCTGGTGGTCCCAGTACTCCCGGTAGCCCTGAGCGAAACCTTCTGCTGCTTCCTGAGTATGTTCTACTGTTTTTTCGGCTGTTCGCCGGGCTTTGCGCCGGGCGGTGCGAGTAAGTTTCTCCCCCTCTTCATCCCACCACTGTTTAGCATTCTGGGCAGAGCCTTCGATTACTTGTCCGGTTTTGTCTTGCAGTTCGCCGACCTTCTTTCCTAAGTCTTCCCAGCTGAAGCATAGCCCAGACTCAATCGAAATCATCGCCAATACGGCCGCAAGTAAAAGTACTCTTTTCATACAGAATAGTATTTGAAGATAGCCCGCGAATTGTCAAGCACACTTTCTTGTTTTCTTTTTTGCAGAGACTCCTCTTTCGCCACTAAGAGAAGTAGGAGGAAATTATGAGCATGACAGTACAAGTTAAGGTGGTAATTAAAAACATGACTGTTTTTCAGAACACAGTTGAAAAGCTCGGTTACAAACTAAGGGGTTCACTGACTGAGAGACTGACTATAGAGACGAACGAAGGCACCCACATTTGTTCTGTCTATAAAAACAGTCAGGGGCAGCATCAATTATTTGCCGATGAAATTGATCTCGATTCGCGCGATGCAAAAACTGAGCTTATGCACAAAATAAAGCAGGAGTATGCCTACGCCGAGCTCATGGAAACGGTTCGTACTCAGGGCTGGACCGCGGAAACCCATACTGACGGCGAGTCTATCAGAGTTCGGGTGGCTATTTAGGGAGGCTGTATGAAGACTATAGAAATAAAAATTGGTAAGAACGGTGAAGTAAGTATGGAAAGTTTTAATTTCGGCGGCTCTTCCTGCGAGGAAGTTTTGCAGAAGGTTGCTGAGCAGCTTGGGGTCCTGGAGTCGGAGCAGAAAAAACCGGAATACTACTTGAGCAGTCACTCGTATAGGGATAATGAAATCAATCTTACCTGAGAATAATCGGCTGCAGAGCTATTTTATTTTGTGTGCAGAGGAGAAAGAGAAGGCGTTTTTCCTGCCTGTCCACATGGGAATACACCCAGTAAGCGGAAAGCTGATGTTTCTGCAGCTTTCCGTGACACTGCCTCAGGGTGAGAAATTAAAAGGTATGCGGTTGTTTGATTACAAGCTTCTGCAGCAGATATTTGAATCAATTTCTTCCGACCAGCAGCAAGAGTTTTTGCTTTCTTTTTTTACACCCTTGCTGGAGCAACTTTATCTTCTACTGCCGCAGAAAGGTTTTGTGCATGTACAGTTATTTGACAGCCGTTCAGGTAAAAACAGTTATTACCAACGAAACGGAAGGGATCCGGAGATGAGTTTCAAAATAAATGCAGAAAGTACTGATTCCATCGGTACCTATTTTCTGCAGCGCCATTTTCCAGGCTATGCCTTCACCGCCATAAAACATGGACTGCGCTACAATCGTGACGCCGAGAAGCGTGAAAAAATCGAACGTATGTATCGCTCAATTATCGAAAAACGATTCCAATGGATCGAAAAAATCGAAGAGTCATTCCCGCGAACGCTATCCTTCGCTGAACTCAGGAGTATTGTGAATGGGGTGCAGGCGCTTAATGGTGAAGTATTTATTAGAGCGAAGATAGAAAAAATAAAACTGGAGCACCTGCGACAGAAAGAAGTTCTGCTGCAGGATATTGAGTCTTACACACACTATAAGAACCTGTTTCCCTATGTGCAGAAAAGGAGTCTCCAATGCTAAAAACTTGTCTGGGTAAAAGGATGTCGTCATCTCCGGCGTGTGTATTAATTCACGGCTACGAAGAGACACGCTATCTGCAGGTGCTGCAGGAAGTGCGGCAAAAAGTGTTCACCTGGGACACGGTAAATGGCCTGAGTGTTTCAGGGCAGGAGGGGCTTGTCATGCCGGTCGAGGCTTTGCGCTTTATCCGTGATGACGCTGCCCCCGCCGGAACCTACGTGCTGTGTGATTTTGCGGTATATCTGGAGAACCCGACGGTGATCCGCTACCTTAAGGAGATTATATACGCCTACCGTAACGGGAGTGAGAAAAATCTAGTACTTATATCACCGGTGAATTATCTTCCGACAGAAATAGAAAAGGATGTGGAAGTAGTTGATGCACCGCTGCCGGCAGCCAGGGAGATTTACTTGAACCTGACCCACACGGTTGATCAGCTGGTAAAAAGCGGTATTACTACAGGCGCTTTTTTCAGGAAAAACGAAATCGGTGCAGTGATTAGGGCTCTTAAAGGCCTTACTACCCAGCAGATAGATGCGGTGTTGGCTCAATCGATTTTCGAGGCGGGGAGAATATCCTCCGCCTTCATCCGGAAAAAGAAAGCGCAACTCTTGAACGAGTCCGGTTTACTCGAGCTGGTGGACCTAGAAAATTATGGGGGACTGCATGAAATCGGTGGTGTACACCGATTAAAGCGCTGGCTGCAGGTGCGGGGTAAGGTGTTTAATGCAGTCAAAAAGTCTGAACAGACTGACACAGTTAGTATAGAGCGCTTTCAGATTCCCTCGCCGAAAGGACTCATTCTGGCCGGTTTTCAGGGGTGCGGGAAAAGCCTTCTGGCCAAACTCGTGGCAAAGGAATGGAATCTCCCCCTTCTGAGACTGGATATGGGCAAGGTGTTTACTTCACGGGTCGGACAGTCCGAGGAGCATATGCGGAAAGTACTGACAATAGTAGAGAGTATGCAGCCCTGTGTGTTGTTCATTGATGAGTTCGAAAAGGCCTTTGCCGGAGTAGCCTCATCCGGACTTACCGACGGCGGTACAGCCTCCCGGGTTATCGGTCATTTTCTCTATTGGCTTCAAGAACACCGTACCAGGACATTTGTGATTGCCGCCAGTAATGATATTCAACTACTTCCTCCTGAAATAATGCGCAAAGGACGCTTCGATGAAATATTCTATATCTCCTTACCGAACTATGAGGAGCGGAAGGAGATTTGTGCTGTGGTGCTGAAAAAGCACAATTTGTACCATTTAGTCCCCTGGGTGGATGACTTTGCGGATAGTTCGGAAGGATTTTCTGGAGCTGAACTGGAACAGGCGATTATTGATACTCTGTATGAGGCATTTGACTCACAGCAGCCACCGGAGCGGGAGAATCTACAGGCGATATTGCACCGCACGGTACCACTTTCAGCACTTCGCTCGGAAGAGTTTGAGCGTATGCGGCAGCAGTTCGAGGGCAGATGTATTCCGGCATCGGATTCGGGTAAAGCGGCGGAGAATAAATCGCATATAATCGATTTTAATAAGGTTGAAGTAAATGGATGAGCGTTTAATAGAAAGATTGCACGAGTCTGAATACCGTATGCTCATGAGGTTGAAAGAGACTGCTGTAGCGGCCCGGCCCCGGCTCACACTGTTTTTTCCTTATGGGGAGATGAATGGGACGGAAGAGCAGCCGGCTGTCTGCAGCCCGGTTATGCAGGAAACCAGAGAAACGGAAACTGTGGACTCACCCTTACAGCAACTGACACGCTCCCTCATAGAATACGAGTCTCTACAGCCAAAGCAGGTATGTCCGGTGTGCAACAGCAGAGTGGAAGAAGGTGGGCGTTGCGGAAAATGCGGTGCGCCGGCGGATGGAAAGCTCTATAAACTGTATGTCACATATACTTCACTGGACCAGCCGGACTCCCGGCGCAGCTGGAATAGAATGCGGGCCATTAGTTTTTTTCAGGCTATCTGCAGAGGAACCTCTCAGGGGCTTGATCTGCACACCGGAATAATGGTGAAGAGCTCTGTGGGTAATGTTCAGATCACTAAATCCGGTAAATGGTTCCTATATAGAGAGGGAGTCAAACTCTTAGAAACGAATGAAGCGGTGAGGGTGAGTAAGTTTTTGTGGAAGGGGTTGGTATGAAAACTACTAAAGACATAAATTATTTCAATTTTTTAGAGCATTCCGAGGTCAATGGTCCCGGCAGCAGAGCTGTGCTGTGGGTACAGGGTTGCCATTTTCATTGCCCCGGCTGCTACAATCGTGGTAGTTGGGGATTTGTGAAAGCGGAACTGGCAACTACCTCCCAGCTCATCAAGAAGATATTCGGTATTAGTGGTATCGAGGGAGTTACCTTCAGCGGGGGCGAACC
>Ga0102938_10002481_pt1 | contig 13952 bp, 14 predicted proteins | sample SalPonR2_B_D2_MG_FD_84516 | JGI IMG/M metagenome (GOLD analysis project Ga0102938, IMG submission 84516) | Salt pond soil microbial communities from South San Francisco under conditions of wetland restoration - Salt Pond MetaG R2_B_D2_MG | ecosystem: Environmental > Aquatic > Marine >... | reverse complement strand
GTTCGGGCATGCGTGTCATCCATCGCCCGCGACCGTACCGGGTACCTCGGTCGTCGGGGCCTCCCCCGCCGTCGACGACCCTGGCGTCGACGACCCGGGTGTCGAGGTGTCGGGAGGTGACGTCACGTTCGTCGCCCGATCGAGTTCGTGCTGGAGGTAGGAGGCGCCGAGCGTGATCTCCACATCGACACCTTCGATCACGGTGTCGGCGACGCGAGCGTCCACCTCACCGAGCAACGCTCCGACGGCGTCGATGGTTGCTTGCAGCTGACGTTCGTCGGCGACCTCGATGATCGTGACCGGCGGGACCCCGCTCGGCGCGGTGTCGACCGAGACGACATTTGCAGCAAGGAACAGCAACCGGCCGATCAGCTCGAACGCCAGATCCGACGTCGACTCGTACAAGCCGTCGGTCGTGGCGAGTTCCTCGTCGGTGAAGTTGGCGACGATCCGGGCCTTCGACCCCAGGTTGGGTGTGGAGACCAAACCCGGCGACACCTGGGAGAACACCAGCGTCGAGTCGCGCCGATCGATCAACACGACGTCGATGCCCGTCGGATTCTCCAGGTCGTCGCCCGACGCGAGCAGCAGGTCGCGCACCGTCACCTCACCCTGCCACAGCCGTGCCACCAACTCGCCGACGTCGGCAGGAGGCACCGGACGGCCGACGCCGTCGAGCGGCACCGGCTCGGCCGGCACCCCGACGGGAGCCGTCTGTGCCAACGCCTCCCAGATCGCGACGTCGGTGCGATGGGAGGTGTCGACCTCGGCGTCGTCGTCGATCGCCACCAAGAGGTCGGTGAGCTCGGTGAGCGTGAACGTCTGCGGACCCGACTCGGCGATACGGCCGCCGCCACCTGCCGTGTCGATCACGTCAGCGGGGAGCACCAACTGCACCGAGCCGATGTCGGGCAGCAGCGCCTCGAGTCCAGATGCGTCGACCGCCGCGGCGAGTTGCACCGTGATCGACAGCATCTCCTCCACCAAGGGCACGAAACCCTCGAGGTCGGTGGTCTCGAACGCGGACGCGAGCGTCCGTCGTTCCGGGCCGAACGCTGCGGTCACGTCGGCGTTGACCGGCACGGTCACGATGCTGCCGCCCTGGCCGGCGGGCAGCAGCGTCAGCACCACGAACGAGGCGAGACGCCCGGCATCGTCCGTGACCGCGAGCACGGCGTTCGGGGTTGCCGGGAGTTCGACCCGCGGACGCGTGTCGACACCGACCGCCTCACCCTCACGGGAGTTCGACAGGGTGATCACTCCGACCACGAACATCGCCGAGGCCGCAGCCACCAGCAGCGTCGCCATCACGGCACCGATCACGGTTCGGCGGGTTCGTCGTTTCGCGATGGCCGTCACGCCGACGCCCCGTAGAGACGGTTCGACCGGATCACGTCGAGCACCGGTGGTGTCACCAGGTAGTCGAGGGGGCGACCGTCGGTGAACCTGGCCCGGAGATCGGTGCTCGACACCTCGAGCCGCGGCACCTCGACGCGGATCCACTCGAGGTCCGCGTCGACGTCTGCGTGTTCGCCGGGCCGGTCCACGACCACCAGCCGCGATCGCTCGACGACTTCCTCCCAGCGCGTCCACGTGCGAAGCCCGGCAGCGGCATCGTCGCCGATGACGGTGAAGAACTCGGCGCCCGGGAACTGGTCGGCGAGCACCGTGAGCGTGTCGGCGGTGTAGCTCGGGCCGCCGTGATCGATCTCCTGACGACCGGGCACGAGACCGGGAACGTTGCGCACCGCTGCCTCGACCATCGCCAGCCGGTCGGACGCCGGCGTGATCGCTCGACTGCCCTCCTTCTGCCACGGAACGTTGGCCACCATCAAGATGACGACGTCGAGGTCGAGCGCGTGCCGAACATTGACGGCCGTGACCAGGTGACCCACGTGCGGTGGGTCGAAGGTGCCCCCGAACAACCCGACGCGTCGCAACGATGAAGCGGTTCCGGGCACGATGTCCCAACTTTATGGCTTCGTGACCGAAATCGGACGCAACCGACCAGACACGGGGTTGACAGGCCTGTTACTGTAAGTCGCTCCCCCATCTACCCCCGAGTACACGGTTTACGACGGTCTTCTCCCGGGAAGGCCCGAGTTATCGGCGTCTGCCGCACTTCGATCACGTCGTCGGAACAGCACATCCACGTGCCGAACCGACGAATCCCCGATCCCCATGGCCGATGCAGTGTGTCCGATGACACAGCCTGGCCCCGGAATCATCACGAACACGAACGGTTGTAGGAAACATCATGAACGACTCCATTGGTCTCTACTTGAACGACATCGGCAAGGTCCCGCTCCTGACCGCCGAGGACGAGCGTGAACTGTCGCGCATCATCGAGGCTGGCCGTGAGGCACAAGAACAGCTCGACAACGGCAAGCGCGGCGTGGCGCTCAAGCGTCAGGTGTCCGAAGCCGCCAAGGCCAAGGACCGGTTCATCCGCTCCAACCTGCGCCTCGTGGTCAGCATCGCTCGCCGCTACCCCCTGCCCCAGGGCATGGACCTGCTCGACCTCATCCAGGAGGGCAACCTGGGTCTCGAGCACGCCGTCGACAAGTTCGACTGGCGCCGTGGCTTCAAGTTCTCCACCTACGCCACCTTCTGGATCCGTCAGGCCATCGGCCGGGCGCTCGACCAGAAGGCCAGCCTCATCCGCATCCCCGGCGACCGCTCCGCCAGCCTGCGCGCTGCGCTGCGTCAGGCCTCCGGCGACGGCGAGACCCTCGACCAGACCAACGCCGAGCTGCACCGCCTCACCACACCGGTCAGCCTCGACAAGACGGTCGGCGACGACGGCGACGCCACCCTCGGCGACCTGATGGCCAACGGTGACGGCACTCCCGAAGATCACGTGATGACGCTGGTCGACAGCGAGCTGCTCGACGAGCTGCTCGGCACGCTCGACTCTCGGGCACGGTTCGCCGTCGAGTCCCGCTTCGGGCTCGTCGACGGCGAGCGCAAGAGCTTCCGCGAAGTCGGCGAGCAGCTCGGCGTCACTGCCGAAGCGGCCCGCCGCCTCGTCAGCCGTGCAGTGGCTGGCCTCCGCGACGACGCCGAGCGCATCCTCGCCGTCTGATGTAACGATTGGTGTCTGACACCAATCGTTACACGTCGAACGAGAGCGGCCCGTGGAAACGGGTCGCTCTTGTCGTTTTCGGCGCCGGTAGCCTGACCGGATGCCTGACACCCGTGGACCGTGGTCGCCATCGTCGTGGCACGACCGTCCGGTCGGCCAACAACCCGACTGGCCCGACAACGGGGCCCTCGAAGCGTCGCTGAAGCAGATCTCGTCGATGCCGCCGCTGGTGTTCGCCGGCGAAGCCCGATCACTGCAGTCCGAACTCGCCCGGGTCGCAGCCGGACGTGCGTTCCTGCTCCAGGCCGGCGACTGCGCCGAGAGCTTCGAGGAGTTCTCCGCCGACAACATCCGAGAGAAGCTGCGTGTCATCTTGCAGATGGCGGTCGTGCTCACCTATTCCGTCGGTGTGCCGATCGTGAAGGTCGGCCGGATGGCCGGACAGTTCGCCAAGCCTCGATCCTCGCCGACCGAGATCATCGGCGACGTCGAGCTGCCATCGTTCCGGGGCCACATCGTCAACGACGTCAACCCGTCCGAGGCCGCCCGGATACCGAATCCCGAGCGGCTCGTGCAGGCCTACCACCAGTCGGCATCGACGTTGAACCTCCTGCGTGCGTTCACCAAGGGCGGCTTCGCCGACCTGTCGCGGGTGCACGCCTGGACCCAGGAGTTCGTGGCGTCCAGCCCCGCCGGACAACGCTACGAACACGTCGCCGCCGAGATCGAGCGGGCGTTGGCCTTCATGCGAGCGTGCGGCATCGACACCGAGTCGAACCCGAACCTCGCCCAGGTCGACGTGTTCACCTCCCACGAGGCACTCATCCTCGGCTACGAAGAGGCACTCACCCGGCAGGACTCACTCACCGGCGGCTGGTTCGACTGCTCGGCGCACATGCTGTGGATCGGCGAACGCACCCGCGAGCTCGACGGCGCACACGTCGAGTTCCTGCGCGGTGTCGGCAACCCGATCGGCTGCAAGGTCGGTCCCACCACCACCGCCGAGTACGTGCTCGAGCTGTGCGAGTTGTTGAACCCGTCACGCATCCCCGGCCGGCTCACCCTGATCGTGCGGATGGGCGCCGACAAGGTCGAAGCGTCGTTGCGGCCGTTGCTGCGTGCCGTCGCCGACGCCGGCCACCCGGTGGTGTGGGCGTGCGACCCGATGCACGCCAACACCTACACCGCCGCCAACGGGCTCAAGACCCGACACTTCGACGACGTCATCGCCGAGATCGGCGGGTTCGTGCGGGCCCATCGCGCCGAGGGCACGTGGCCGGGCGGCATCCACATCGAACTCACCGGCGAAGACGTCACCGAGTGTCTCGGCGGCGGCGACGCACTGTCCGACACCGACCTCGACCACCGCTACGAGACGATGTGCGACCCGAGGCTGAACGCTCGCCAGAGCGTCGATCTCTCGTTCCGCGTCGCCGAGCTGCTGCGTCAGTTCACCTGAGCGTCACGGGGTCGTCTGCTGTGACTGCGCTCGACCTCACCGCCGAGTGGCCGGTCCCCCACGTGTCCGCGGCCGTGCTGCGTGGCGGCCAGGTCGTCGAGTCGGTCGGCGATGCCGACCGGGTCCAGCGGCTCGCGTCGATCTCCAAGCCGATGGCGACATGGGCGATGCTCGTCGCCGTCGAGGAGGGCATCGTCGCCCTCGACCAACCGGTGGGCCAGCCCGGCTGCACGTTGCGGCACCTGCTCGCGCACGCCGGCGGGTATCCGTTCGACGGCAGCGAGCCGACCGCCCGGCCCGAAGCGACACGGATGTACTCGAACACCGGGATCAGTCTGGCCGCCCAGGCGGTCGAGGGCGCCAGCGACATCGCCTTCGCCGACTACCTCCACGAAGCCGTGTTCGCACCACTGGCGATGACCGCGAGCGTGCTGCGAGGCACCGCAGCACACGGCGTGCGATCGAATCTGGCCGACACGTGCCGGTTCGTGACCGAGGTGATGCGGCCGACGCTGATCCATGCCGACACCGCCGCCGAAGCCGAACGCACCCACTACCCCGACCTGGCGGGTATCGTTCCTGGCGTGGGTCGCTACGAGCAGTGCCCCTGGGGGCTGGGTTTCGAAGTGCGTGGCACGAAGGAACCGCACTGGACCGGGACGAACAATTCGCCGCGGACGTTCGGGCACTTCGGAGGGTCGGGCACCATGTTCTGGGTCGACCCCGAACGCGACCTCGCCTTGGTCGCGCTCGCCGATCGCGACTTCGACGAGTGGGCGCCGACGGCGCTGCGGGTATGGCCCGAGCTCTCCGACGCCGTGATCGCCGACTACACCCCCGGTGCAGGAGCGTCGGTGTGACCACCTTCCACCACGGCGACCGGATCCGTTACGCCACCACCGGCGAAGACGGTCTGCCGCTGGTGCGATACGGCTTCGTCGGCGGCGTCAGCGGCGACGGCGGGCCGATCGTGGTGATGCTCGACGGCGAACTCGGCGGTGACGTCGTCGAGGCCGAGCACGTCCAACCGGTCCACATCTGCAACGTCACACTCACCCTGGGTGGCTCCGACCTGCTCGACGATCCGTCGCTGCGCCAGGGCCTCGTCAACCTGTGGGTGGCCGAAGCCGAGAGCGCCGGCCTGCAGCTCGCGGCGCTGCACTGCATCGGCACCGGGGTGCGCGACTCGAGCGAGGGCTACGCTCTGGCCGAGTTGTCGAGTGGCGGCGAACAGTACGTACTGCGCGCCACGCGCTGCATCAAGCAGTACGACGCCATCGTCGTGCACGCCGACCGCCCCAACCGCTGGGAAGTCCTCTGATCACGCCAGGGGTCAGACCCCAGGCGTGATCACGCTCGATCAATTCAGACGTTCGATGATCATGGCCATGCCCTGGCCGCCACCCACGCACATCGTCTCGAGGCCGATCGTCTTGTCCTGATCCTGCAGGTTGTTGATCAGCGTCGTCATGATGCGGGCACCGGTCATGCCGAACGGGTGACCGAGAGCGATCGCACCGCCGTTGACGTTGACCTTGTCGAGCTCGAAGCCCAGCTGCTTGGCCGATGGGATCACCTGGGCGGCGAACGCCTCGTTGATCTCGACGAGGTCGATGTCGTCGGCGCTCATGCCGGCACGCTCCATCGCCATCCGGCTCGCACCGATCGGGCCGAGCCCCATGATCTCCGGGTTCAGTCCGGTGACGCCACTCGACACGATCCGCGCCAGCGGGGTGAGGCCCAACTCGGCGGCCTTGGTTGCACTCATCACCATCACCGCAGCGGCGCCGTCGTTGAGCGGGCAGGCATTGCCGGCGGTGATCTCACCGTCGGGGCGGAACACCGGCTTGAGCTGGGCGAGTTTCTCCGCAGTCGTGCCGTCGCGCGGCCCGTCGTCGGCCGAGACGACCGTGCCGTCGGGCAGGGTGAGCGGCGTGATCTCGTTCTCGAAGTGTCCGCGCTCGACCGCCGCGACCGCGAGCTGTTGGCTGCGAGCGCCGAACTCGTCCATCTCCTCGCGGGTGACACCCTCGATCTCGCGGACGTTCTCGGCGGTCTGGCCCATCGCGATGTAGAAGTCGGGCAGCCCTTCGGGCGGGGTCCAGGTCGGCTGGCCGCCCTGGGCTCGCAGCGCGGTGCGCTCGGCAGCGCCGGCGAAGATCGGGTTCGGGGCGGTGTCGCTCGCGCCGTTTCCGTAGCGGCTGACCGCTTCGACGCCCGCTGCGATGAAGCAGTCGCCCTCGCCGGCCTTGATGGCGTGGGCGGCCATCCGAATCGTCTGCAGGCTCGACGAGCAGTAGCGGTTCACGGTGACGCCCGGAACGTCGTCGAGGCCGGCCATCCCGGCGACCATCCGGCCGATGTTGAACCCTGCCTCGCCGGCAGGCTGACCACAACCCATCATGAGGTCCTCGACGTCGCTCGGCGACACCGATGGAACCTTGGCCATCAACGCTCGAACGATCTGGGCGGCCATGTCGTCGGGGCGGAGATCGACGAGCGACCCCTTGACGGCTCGGCCGATCGGGCTGCGGGCGGTGGCGACGATCACTGCTTCGGTCATGCCACCGAGCGTAGTGATGCCGTGTTCGGCCCTCCCAACGCCTCGGCCGCGAGCACGCAGCCAGGGACGGTCCGCCCCATCTGAGCGCAGTTCGGTTCATCGGCCGAGTCGGGGCGGTATCTTCGAGCCTCGATGGGGCAGGTGATAGCGGTCTTGGATGTCGGCGGGACGTCGATCAAGACCGGTGCCGTCCGCTTCCAGGATGCCGACAACGACCCCCGCATCGAGGTCGGACCCGTGCTGCCCACCAACTCGAACGAGGCAGCTGATGTCGTCCTCGACTCCCTCGCGGTGGGCGCTGATGCTGCTCTCGACGTGGCCGGACGCGACGTGGCGGGCTTGGCGATCGGAATCTGCGGGCCGTTCGACATCGACGCCGGTGTCTCCCGAATGCGCGGCGTCCACAAGTTCGAGGAGATCTACGGCGTCGACGTGCGGGCCGAGCTGCGCACACGTTCGACCGCGTCGGGGCTTCCCATCCGGTTCGCGCGCGACGCCGAGTCGGCTGGGACGGGCGAGGCACTCGCCGGTGCGGGCACCGGGGTCGATCGGGTGTTGACGATGACGGTGGGCACAGGGCTCGGGACGTGCCTCACCGACCACGCACGTCCCGTCGAGTTCATCGACGGGTTCGGGGTCGAGCACCTCGCGATGCGTGACACGCCATGGGGTGGCCGCGCCGACGACGTCCTCTCGGCGCACGGGCTCGCCGACCGGTTGGGCGTCGGGATGAGTGACCTGCGCACCGCTGTCGACGACCCGGCCAACGCGGCGGTCGTGAGCGATCACGGCACTCGGTTGGGAACGTTCCTCGCTCCGGTGGTGGTCGAGTTCGACGCTCACCTCGTCGTCATCGGCGGCGGCTTCTCCGCAGCCTTCGACCGGTTCGGTCCCGCAGTGCAGGCCGCGATCGGCAACGTCGCCGTCGTGCCGGCCGCACTCGGTGGCGCAGGCCCACTCCTCGGTGCCGCCCACCTCGCGTTCCGTTCCTGATACCACGCCACCGCCGAGCGATGAGCCAAACCTCCGTATCCGGTGGATTCGCTCATCGCCGCCGATCCCAATCCGGACCGATGAGCCAAACCCCCGGATCTGGTGGATTCGCTCATCGCCTTCGGCGGGTGGGGTGGGTCAGCGGGTGTCGCAGACGCGGAACAGTTCGGCGCTGGCGCCGTCTTGGAGGCCGTGCTCGACGGCGAGCTGCTGGAACCGCGCACCGACACGCTCCATCATCGCGTCGGGATCGACGTGCTGGCTCACGTGGCAGCGCAGCGCACGGAACTTGCGGTCGAGCTGCGCGGTGATGTCGACCACGGCCAGGTCGGGGTCGCCACCCATCGGGCCGGCCTGGATCCACACTTCCGCAACCTTCCAGTCCTCGAGTTCGGCGCACGGCATCCCGGCGAACGCGAACGGGTTGCGAGCGTCGGGATAGACGGCGCACATCGTGGCCTCACCGGTGGCGGTGTGATCGGGATGCGAGCCGTAGGTGGAGGCGAGGTTGCGCAGCGGCGACTGCGTGATGACCACCTGCGGACGCACCTGGCGGATGATCAGGCTGATGTCGTGGCGCAACTCCATTGTGACCTCGACGGTTCCGTCCATGAACCCGAGGAACCGCAGATCGGTGACGCCCACCTCGGCGGCCGCCTTGGTCTGCTCCTCGCGGCGGATCGCCGCCATCTCCTTGCGCGGGATCGAATGGTCGAATCCACCGGCCTGACCGTCGGTCACGAGGCAATAGGTCACCTCGACACCCGCGTCGGTGAGCGCCGCCACCGTGCCGGCGGCACCGAAGTCGACGTCGTCGGGATGGGCGGTGACGACGAGGACTCGTTCGATCTCGGAGAACTCCAGCATCAGACCAGTCAATGCCGGATCCACGCGGTTCTCAACTCGCTTGCGACCTTTGCCGAGTGCCAGCCGCCCGCATCGCCTCTCCTACAGTCGACGCCATGACGAGCAGCGCCCCCTACGACGATGTCGCCCTCGACGACTTCGACCTGTCCGACGCCGACTTCTGGACGGCGCCGCGCGCGCACCGCGAGGGAGCGTTCAAGACGCTGCGCGACACCCCCGGGCTGGTGCACTTCGACGAGCGCGAGATTCCCGAGCTGCCCTTCCCTCCCGGCGCCGGCTACTGGGCGCTGACCCGCCACGACGACATCTGGCACGCCAGCCGCAACGCCAAGCTCTTCTGCTCCGGGCAAGGTTCGAACATCGGTGACCTGCCCCAGGAGATGAACGAGTTCTTCGGCTCGATGATCAACATGGACGATCCGAAGCACTTCCGGTTGCGCTCGATCGTGTCGAAGGGGTTCACGCCGAAAGAGATCACGGCGGTCGAAGACGTCGTCAAGACCAAGGCGAACGAGATCGTCGACCGCCTCCTCGACGACTTCCCCGACAAGACGTGCGACTTCGTCGAGCACGTGGCGGCAGCGCTGCCGCTGGAGATCATCTGCGACATGATGGGCATCCCCGCCGAGGACTATGCCCGGGTCTTCAAGTGGACCAACACGATCCTCGGTGCCGGCGACCCCGAGTTCACGTCGAGCTTCGACGACCTGATGGGCCAGTCGCTCGAGATGTTCATGTACGCCCAGGCGCTCGGCGAGGATCGCAAGGCGAACCCACGCGACGACATCACCTCGATCATGATGGCCGCCGAGGTCGACGGCGAGCAACTGACACCCCAGGAGTTCGGCTCGTTCTTCATCCTGCTGGTGGTGGCCGGCAACGAGACCACCCGCAACGCGATCAGCCACGGGATGAAGGCGTTCACCGAGCACCCCGACCAGCGCGACCTGCTGTACGGCGACTTCGACACCTACGCCAAGGGGGCGATGGAAGAGGTCGTGCGCTGGGGCACCCCGGTGATCCACTTCCGCCGCACCGCCACCGAGGACACCGAGATCGCCGGCCAGAAGATCGCGGCCGGCGAGAAAGTGGTGATGTGGTACAACTCGGGCAACCGCGACGAGCGGGTGTTCGCGAATCCGTACGCGTTCGACATCACCCGCGAACCGAATCCGGCGCAGATCGGATTCGGCGCCGGCGGCCCGCACTTCTGCCTCGGTGCGAACCTCGCGCGGCGGGAGATGACGGTGATGTTCGACACGATCCGCGAGCGGGTCCCCTCGCTGCGGATCACCGGCGAGCCCGATTACCTCCAGAGCGGGTTCATCAACGGCATCAAACGGCTGCAGTGTGCCTGGGACTGAGCTGACGCCGGAACGTCGGGCCGAACTCGTCCGTCAACTCACGATCGTCGGGTGGCTCGTGCTCGGCGGACCCATCGGCTTCTTCGCGTTCCAACTCGACCGGGTGCGACGGGTGTCCGAGCAACAGTTCGCAACGGTGTGGGATCAGCGCATCGAGGTACTGAGCTTCCTGATGCTTCCACCGAACCTGGTGACGCTCGCGCCGGTGGCGGCGGTCGCGGTGACCACTGCGTGGCTCGCCGGCGCCGACCCCGACCCCTGGCTGAGCACCTTGGTGCGGTTGGTTGCCGGTCTGGCGATCACGCTCGGCGCGTTCGGTGCGCTCTCGACCGTCAGCATCCTGCTGCGTGACGACGTCGGAACGTTCGAGTTCGACGGGATCGCGCTCCGCCTCGGTGGAATCTCGATGGCAGCGGGACTGGCCCTGGTCTGCCGCCTCGCCGACCGCATTGCGACGCCCGAGTAGCAGCGTCTGAGCGGATCCGGTGGCAACTCACCCAGATCACCGACACCAACCCGTGGTCGTACACGATCGGCGCCGGTCCCTGCGTCCAGGTCTCAGGGAACCACGATCGATCTGCGCCCGCGGAGTCCCAGCTTCCGGGACAGATGGGGCGCAGATCGTGCGCTGGGACGGTCGGGGCGCAGATCGGGTGGGGCGGGGGAACCAGATCGGGTCAGGCGCCGAGGTCGCCGCGCAGGAAGTGGGCGCGGCAGAGCAGCTCGTAGCGCACGGTGTCGCCGAACAGTGGCGACTCGTTGGGGTTGGTGTCGCCGACCATCACCGTGACGCCTTCGTAGACCACGTCGCCGTTCACGACGCGGGAGTTGTTCGTGGCGCGGGCCCCGCACCAGCAACGGGCCTCGACTTGCAGCGGCGTGTGTTCGTCGGCGATCTCCAGCATGCGAGCTGTGCCCTCGAACAACCGGCCGCGGAAGTCGGTCAGCAGCCCGAACGCGTAGACGTCGACGTCGAGTTCGTCGACCACCCGGGCGAGCTGGTCGCACTGGGAAGGCGTGTAGAACTGGACCTCGTCGCAGATCAGGTAGTGGATCGGCCAGTACCTGACGGCGAGCGCGTGGAGGTCGAGATCCGGCGCCACCTCGATGGCTGGAGCAGCCACGCCGAGGCGGCTCGTGACCTGGCGACCCTCACGGTCGAGCGTGGTCAACAACAGCCCGTAGAGCTCGCGGTTGGTCAGGTTGTGGTGGATCTGCAGCGCCACGGTGCTCTTGCCCGAGCCCATGGTGCCGAAGCTGAATCGAAGCGACGCCATGTGAGCGACCGACCCTACCCGCCGGTGGTGACGGGAGGCGCAGACGGGTCGGTGGCGAACGGGTCGAACGACGGGTCGACCACCGCCGGCCCGTTGATCCCGCCGATCGCCGGCGGCTGCTCGTCATCGATCTCCTCGGACCCGTCCGAGCCAGTGCACGCAGCCAGTACCAGCACCAGCACAGCCACCACGCCCGAGCCAACCGATCGCCGTCCCACGCCACCAACTCTACGACGATCACGCCAGGGGTCAGACCCCAGGCGTGATCGGGACGATGGTCACTTTCCGGGCGCCGTCCCGCACGATGGCATTGTTGGCAACTACGGTGACCACCGACAGGCCCGGCAACGGAGCCGGGGCGCTGACGCCTCCTGGGGGGGAACAACATGACGGACACGATCGACCGGCCCGAGGCCGACGACGAGCACGTCCTCGATCACCTGATCATCCGGTTCGCCGGCGACTCCGGCGACGGCATGCAGCTCACCGGTGACCGGTTCACCTCGGTGAGTGCGTCGTTCGGCAACGACCTCTCGACACTCCCCGACTTTCCCGCCGAGATCAGGGCTCCGGCCGGCACCGTCAACGGGGTGTCGGCGTTCCAGGTCAACATCGCCGACCACAAGATCACCACGCCTGGCGACGAACCCAACGTGCTCGTGGCGATGAACCCCGCAGCACTGATGGCCGACCTGGCGCGACTCGAGCCGGGTGGCACCGTGATCGTCAACGAGGACGCGTTCGAAGAACGCAACCTCGACAAGGCCGGCTACGAGGTCAACCCGCTCGACGACGACACCCTCTCGAACTACCGCGTCCTGCGCGTGCCGATGACCAGCCTCACCAAGGAGATCTGCGCGCCGCTCGGCGTGAAGCCCCGCGACGCGGAACGCTCCAAGAACTTCTTCGCGCTCGGCCTGGTGTCGTTCATGTACACCCGCCCGGTCGACCCGACGCTCGATTGGATCAACGAGAAGTTCGGGGGCAACGAACAGGTCGAGGCCGCCAACAAGGCAGCGTTCCTCGCCGGCTTCAACTTCGGCGAGACCACCGAGGCCGTCGGCCACCGCTACGAGGTCAAGCCGGCGAAACTGCCGGCCGGCGTGTACACCAGCGTCACCGGCAACACCGCGCTCGCGTGGGGCATCGTCGCTGCCGGCCAGCTCGCGAAGCTGCCGATCACGCTCGGCTCGTACCCGATCACCCCGGCGTCCGACATCCTGCACGAGCTGTCGAAGCACAAGCACTTCGGGATCCGCACCGTGCAGGCCGAAGACGAGATCGCCGCCATCGGCATGGCACTCGGCGCGGCGTTCGCCGGCCACCTCGGGGTCACCACCACCAGCGGACCCGGTGTGGCACTCAAGAGCGAGACCACGTCGCTCGCGGTGTCGATCGAGCTGCCGCTGCTGCTGGTCGACATCCAACGCGGCGGCCCGTCGACCGGTCTGCCGACCAAGACCGAGGCCTCCGACCTCAACATCGCGCTCTACGGACGCCACGGTGAGGCTCCCCTTCCCGTCGTGGCCGCCTACACCCCGGCGCAGTGCTTCCATGCAGCCATCGAGGCGATCCGTATCGCCCTCAAGTACCGCACACCGGTGATCCTGCTCTCCGACGGCTACCTCGCCAACGGCTCCGAGCCGTGGAACCTGCCAGCGGTCGATTCGCTGCCCGACATCTCCGTGCCGTTCGCCACCGAGACGAACCACGTCGACGACGAGGGCAACGACGACTTCTGGCCGTACCTGCGTGACGAGACCACGTTGGCTCGCCCCTGGGCCATCCCCGGCACGCCGGGCCTGATGCACCGCGTCGGTGGCCTCGAGAAGAAGGACGGCACGGGCAACATCGACTACACGCCCGACAACCACGAGCACATGGTCCACCTGCGCGCCGACAAGATCGCCGCGATCGCCAACGACATCCCCCCGACGGCGATCAACGGCGACCCGGATGCCGACGTGTTGGTACTCGGTTGGGGGTCGACGTGGGCGGCGATCGACGCGGCCATCCAGCGCAGTCGCCGTGCCGGCAAGAGCGTCGCCTCCGCGCACATCATGCACCTCAACCCGCTGCCGCCCGACCTGGGTGACATCCTGAAACGGTTCGAACGGGTGATCGTCCCCGAGCTCAACATGGGCCAACTCACCGCGTTGATCCGGAGCAAGTACCTGGTCGACGCCCGGTGCCTCAGCAAGGTGCAGGGCATGCCTTTCAAGTCACGTGAGATCGAAGCCGCCATCGACGAGGCTCTCGCCTCGATCACCGCGACGAACGACAGCCCGAAGGGAGCAACGTCATGAGCACCGCCCAGGTCTCCGTCACCACCAAGAAGGACTGG
>Ga0102938_10002480_pt1 | contig 13952 bp, 9 predicted proteins | sample SalPonR2_B_D2_MG_FD_84516 | JGI IMG/M metagenome (GOLD analysis project Ga0102938, IMG submission 84516) | Salt pond soil microbial communities from South San Francisco under conditions of wetland restoration - Salt Pond MetaG R2_B_D2_MG | ecosystem: Environmental > Aquatic > Marine > Intertidal... | reverse complement strand
TGGAAGGAAGCACGCAGACTATGTGATAGGTATGGCGTCCTTTTAATTTTAGATGAAATCCCTATAGCTTTGGGTAGAACGGGAAAGATGTTCGCATTTGAAAACTACGAAATTGAACCTGACATATTGTGCCTTGGAAAAGGACTTGGCGGGGGTATCATTCCCCAAGCGGCAATTGTTACCCGAGACGAATACAACAGATTTGGCGATATTTCCTTAGGGCATTATACGCATGAAAAAAGTCCGCTAGGCGCCATTGCCGGGTTGACTACCCTTCAGATACTGGAAGAAGAAAATATATTCCGAAAGGTTAAGAAGGATGAATTCTTTGTATGTTCTGCTATGAGCGCGCTTCGCAAGAACCACGCTATCATTGGTGATATTCGCGGTATGGGTCTGCTTTGGGGAATAGAACTTGTAAAAGATAGAAAGACGAAGGAAAAAGCCATTCATAAGGCCGAAAAGGTTATGTACGAATGTCTTAAAAACGGATTGAGTTTTAAGGTTTCGGCAGGAAATGTACTGCAACTTTGCCCGGCATTGACAATCACCAGAACCCAGTTAAGCGAGGCATTGCGTATTCTTGAAAATGCTTTTATATCCACAGAATAAACCTGAATAAAAAATGAGAAAATTTTTAATTACCCTGATTGTATGTTCGTTACATGTTGCAAATATTAATGCACAACAAAGCGAAACGGCATTTTTAGTACAACCCTATTTGCAAAATGCTGATCCCAACTCCATAATCATTAAATGGGAAACTACAGAGGGTGAAGAAAGTATAGTAGAATATGGCCTGAGCCCTAAATTGGACAAAAAAGAAAATGGAATTTCATACGATATCAATTTCAGTGATGCCCGCATTCACGAGGTAAAACTGGAAGGTCTCAAACGTTTTACTACTTATTATTATCGGGTGCTTACAGGTAAGCTGGTGTCTGACATATTTCAATTCAAAACTCCTCCCTTTGCGTCTGATAATGAATCATTTCAATTATTGGCCATGAGCGACATGCAGTACGATTCGCAAGAGCCAAATAAGTTTTCTGAAATTGTAAACGATGGAATATTACCCTATTTAAAAACTACCTATGGCGAAAACCTACCCCAGAATTTGGCTTTGGTGATGGTGCCAGGAGACTTGGTGGAAAACGGTACGAAGTACTTTCAGTGGAAGGACCATTTTTTTGAGCCTGCACAAAAATTATTTGCGGAGGTTCCGGTTTACCCCGTGTTAGGGAATCATGAAAAAAACAGCACGTTCTATTTCAAATATTTTAGCCTTCCCGAGAACGGAACACCCGCCTACGCGGAACATTGGTGGTACAAAGATTATGGCAATGTACGGATCATTGGGTTGAATTCAAATGATGGCTATGCCGACATTAAAGACCAGTTTGCATGGTTGGAGCAAGTTTTAAAGCAAACGGAAAGCAACGAGGATATCGATTTTGTATTCGCCCAATTGCATCATCCCCATAAATCGGAATTATGGATTCCGGGGGAACGGCCCTCTACGGGAAAGGTAGTGGAGCTTTTGGAAAAGTTTACCACCAAAACAGGAAAACCAAGCCTTCATTTTTTTGGGCATACGCATGGCTATTCGAGAGGACAGAGTAAAGACCATAAGCATTTATGGGTAAATGTGGCTACTGCAGGCGGGGCCATTGATAACTGGGGCGAATTCGAAGGCCGCGATTATGATGAGTTTACCGTTACCCAAGACGAATATGGGTTTGTAATGGTTGAGGTGGACGGGAACCAAGACAATCCAAAATTTACCGTAAAACGAATCAGCCGTGGTAATCAACATAATTTTCGTGATAATGAACAAACGGACAAAATAACAATTTACAAAAATGGACAAAGACCCGATTCCCCAAAAATTGTTTCGCCACAGGACACCGAAATATCAAATGTAGGTGGCATTTTAAAGGCCAATAAATTCAAAAGTAATTTTGAAGGTGCCTACCACGCCGCCTCCCACTGGCAAATAGCAACCGATGTGGCATTTTCCCAGCTGGTATTAGATAGCTGGAGACAATCCGAAAACTGGTATTATTTAGAGAATCGCCAAAAGGACGATGACCTAACCGATGAAGAAACCAAAAGGCTACAACCGAACAAAAACTATTTTTGGCGTGTTCGGTACCGAGACCAAAACTTGAACTGGAGCGATTGGTCGGAAACCTCAACTTTCAAAACAAGTTCACAATGAAAAAAATAACCCTTACAATTTTCGTATTAATAGCCTTGATTATAAATGATCTGAACGCTCAAGAAAATACAAAAGTAGTATTGATTACTTTGGACGGATTACGCTGGCAAGAACTATTCTCGGGTGCCGACCCACTTTTAGTGGCAAATAAAGAATATGTAGACGACACTACAAGTTTGAAAGAACATTTTTGGCGCGATTCTCCTAAAGAACGTCGTGAAGCCCTAATGCCCTTTATATGGAAGGAGGTTTCGAAAATGGGACAGATACATGGCAATAGAAATTTAGGGAGTAAAGTAGATCTCACGAACAAAATGTGGTTTTCCTATCCGGGATATAATGAAATTCTGAGCGGCAAGGCCGATGACGCTCATATTGATAGCAACGATAAAATTTTAAATCCGAATAAAACGATTTTAGAAATCGCCAATGACAACCCTAGGTACAAAGGTAAAGTAGCCGCATTTGGGAGCTGGGATGTTTTCCCTTTTATTGTAAACGAAGAGCGTTCTGGAGTTCCGGTAAATGCAGGTTTTGAAATGGCAACTGGCAACGATTTGACCGAACGTGAAAAGTTCTTGAACGAGTTGCAGCCTAGAGTCCCGAGTCCGTGGGGTACGGTTAGACTCGATGCGTTTACACATCACTATGCACTGGAGTATATAAAAAAAGCGCATCCTGAGGTGGTTTACATCGCTTATGGAGAAACTGATGATTTTGCGCATGACGGCGATTATGAGGCCTATTTGAAATCGACTAGAAATACAGATACACTCATCAAAGAACTATGGCACTATACCCAAAAAGACCCTTTTTACAAAGACAATACCGTTTTTATAATCACAACGGATCACGGTCGTGGCACCGACCCCTTAAAAACTTGGAAAAGTCATGGTGGTAAGGTAAAAGGTGCTGGGAGTGTTTGGATGGTGCTCTTTGGAAAGGGAGTTAACGCCATGGGCGAAGTTGCTCATAACAAACAGTTGTACAGTTCCCAGATTGCTCCAACGATTTTAAATATTTTAGGGCTAAAAATAAATGATTCGAAAGAACAGAGCTCGCCTTTAGACCTTACTGTCAATTAGTTCGGATTTTGATAATGGTATGTTCACTTTCACTTAACTCAAAATAAGAATCGAGGTAATATTTTTGACTTGAGTTTGAGTTAGTTTTGAATAATTTTATGGAAACCGGTGTTCGTCTCGATGCCGGTTTTTTTGTAATACGCATGTCAACTCTTCATATTAAAATTAAAATTATACGATGAAAAAATGGGTGTTCTTTCTTTTTTTGATAACAAATAGCACAATTGGGCAAAGCCTGCCAGATTTCCGGATTCATTCCCATAATGATTATTTGCAAAATGTACCTTTTTGGAAGGCCTATTCGGCAGGTGCCACTTCCATTGAAGCCGATATTTTTTTGATTGGCGAGGAACTATTTGTGGCACATACGTCACAAGAAATCGATACCCTACGCACATTTGACAAATTATACCTTAATCCTTTAAGGGAATCATTAGTTCTTGGACTCGAAAGACCAAAAAGCCTTCAATTGCTTATCGATATCAAATCGGAACCCTATTCGACCCTTGATGCACTTATAAGAAAACTGAAAAATTATCCTGAAATTATTAGGAACGAAGCCATTTCGATAGTCATTTCTGGCAATCGGCCAAAACCTTCAGAATATGTGAATTATCCCGATTTTATCTTCTTCGATTATCAAAGTTTGGCTGAAGATATAGACCCTGCCGTTCTAAAAAAAATAGCTTTGGTCAGTTTAAGTTTTAAAAGTCTTACCGAATGGAACGGAAAGGGAAGGTTGACCGCCGAAGACCTTGAAAAAGTATCTATAACGATAAAAAAAGCCCATGGCCACGGCAAGCCTTTCCGTTTTTGGGCGACTCCTGATTCCAAGACTGCTTGGAAGGCCCTTGTACATTTGGGAGTGGATTTTATCAATACCGATATGCCCTTTGAATGTGCGAATTATCTAAACACATTGACCAAAAGGGAATATCGAAATTCTGTTTTTTCAGAAGTCTACCGGCCTACTTTTGCTTCTGACGGAAAAAAGAAAGCTGCCAAAAACATCATTTTACTAATTGGCGACGGCAACGGGCTTGCACAGATTTCGGCAACCACTTTAGCCAATAAAGGAGAGCTGACCTTGACACAATTACGCAATATCGGATTTATCAAAACACAATCAAGTGATGATTTCACGACAGATTCTGCGGGAGGGGCAACGGCCATTGCTACGGGTCGGAAAGTCCCGAATAGGTCGATAGGTGTCGATGAAAATGGAAATCCGTTACAGAACATTACGGAGAGACTTGTCGAGAAAGGGTTTATTTCAGGTGTTGTGACCAATGATCAGATTACCGGTGCTACACCTTCCTCTTTTTATGCCCATCAAAAAGACCGGGGCATGACCGAAGAAATAAAGGAAGATTTCCTAAAAAGTAAGTTGTCGGTATTTGTGAGTGCCGCCGATGACCAATACGAAGGGAAAAACAAAATCGGTACTTTTCAGATGCAGGCCTCCATAGAGGAAATAGGTCAAAGCAAAAAAGAGAACATCGGATTTCTTTTTTCGGAAAGCACAAATCCGACACCGTTGGCAAGTGCGGTAAAAAATGTGCTCACGTACTTGGACAATAAAAATAAGCCGTTCTTTTTAATGGTGGAAGGGGCAAAGATTGATTCCTATGGGCATGCAAACAACATTGGCGGTATTATCGCTGAAAGTATCGCTTTTGACCAAGCAATTTCAGAAACGCTAAAATTTGCCGATACGAATAAAAACACGTTGGTCATCGTTACTGCCGATCATGAAACGGGCGGCCTAACACTTCCGCAAGGGAATGTCGTAACTAGCGAAATAGAAGGGGATTTTACGACCGATGACCATACGGGGATTATGGTTCCCGTTTTTGCATACGGGCCAAGGTGCTATGAATTTCAGGGAGTATATGAGAATAATATGCTCTTTGATAAAATATTGAACGCACTTGGGATATCGAACAAATATTGATTTTCTATATCAAAACACATACTTTTTTTAAATATTAGGTTCTTTTAACTTCAAGTAACCTTCCCTTAACAAAACGCCACAAACACTACCTTCCGGTAATATAATATTAAAATGTAGTTAACACATAAAAGGGTGTCGGTGATTTAGTTTTGTACTTTCTTTAACAAAAAAATGAACTAAAAAAAGAGCCTGCGTCAACAGGCTCCCTTAAAAAAAGTATCGAGAATCTCTAAAAACCCAACACTTTATGATGTATTTTAAAAAACAGTTCCCGAAAATTATTCTGGGAATCTCCGTCCTAATTTCAGGAACGTTTTGCGTATCGGCAATGAGCTTAAAGGTAAAGATTATTGAAAATGATTCTATTTTCAAAGCCGATGTACAAAAAAGAATTGTTTTACCTGTTCAACAGACTATATCTGGAACTGTTGTCGATGAAATGGGTACGCCTCTTCCAGGCGCCACGGTGTTGGAAAAAGGTACTACAAACGGAACAACTACCGATTTTGATGGTAATTTTAACATTGAGGTTTCCAACACTAACGCTGTTTTACAGGTTTCCTTTTTAGGTTACACCACCCAAGATGTTACCCTGAACGGGCGCACCGCAGTAAACGTTCAATTGGAACCCGATGCTACGCAGCTTGAAGATGTGGTAGTGGTAGGGTATGGCGTTCAGAAAAAATCTGATATTACAGGTGCTATTGGTTCTGTAAAAAGTGAGAACTTCAATAAAGGAGTTGTGGCGAACCCGGGGCAGCTTTTACAAGGTAAGGTTGCAGGGGTTAACGTAACTAACGTAAGCGGTGAGCCAGGTGCGGCACAGAATATAATCATAAGGGGAGTTGGTAGTTTACGTTCCGGGACTACTCCATTATTTGTGGTTGATGGTTTTATTATTGATAATTCTAGTATTGGCGTAGCGGCAAATTCAAATCCGTTGAACTTTATCAACCCACAGGATATAGCCTCTATAGATGTTTTAAAAGACGCCTCTGCAGCCGCAATATACGGTGCAAGAGCAGCTAATGGGGTAATTGTTATTACTACGAAAAAAGGAAAGGAGGGTAAAACAGAGATGAATTTATCCGTTTCATCCGCATTTTCTACTATTGCTAATCCTGTTGATGTTTTCAGTGCTGCCGAATTTCGTCGCCAGGTACCGGCAGTTGGTGGTGTACTAGAGGATTTAGGAGGGAATACCGACTGGCAAGATGAGTTGACAAGAACGGGAATTTCCAACAACGTTAACTTTTCTATGAGTGGCGGGGTCGTCGATAAGTCTACCTACTTTGTATCCGCTGGTGTAGATGATCAAGAAGGAACGCTGAACAACAGTTCTTTGACCCGTTACTCCGGTAGGATAAATTTGAACCAGAAAGCCCTGCAAGGTCGGTTTAATGTTGATTTAAATTTAACGGCTTCCAGAACGGTAAATGAAAGGCCCGACAATGGTGCTATTATAAGTGATATGTTAGAGCTAAACCCAACATTGCCCGCATTGACCAATGGAGAGCCAACTTTTATACCTGGGTTATTGAATCCGCTTCAGCGCAATCGAATTTACAAGGATGAAGCAAATAGTAATCGAATTTTGGCCAATATTGCCCCCTCTTTGGAGATTCTAAATGGCCTTGTTTACAAATTAAACTTAGGTGTAGATTACACGTCTACCAACCGTGATGTACAACGAACCCCCTTCGTTTTATTAGAAGGGTTCGAAAATGGTTTTTTGAATACCACCGCAACCATAAATAGTAACACTTTAGTTGAGAATACCTTAACGTATACCTACACCAACGAGAAGCATAGCGTTACAGCGCTCTTAGCCCATTCCTTTCAACAGACCATGTTGGAACAAAAGGCATTTGAGTTGGACGGTTTTGCCAATAATGGTATTGAGCCAAGATTTCAAGACCAAATTAGCACCGCTATATTACCAACATCATTAAATTCTCAAGCCTTTAAAGCTGAACTACAGTCTTACTTCGTACGTCTTAACTATGGTTTTGCCGATAGATACCTGGTCACAGCTACCATGCGCGCCGATGGTTCGTCAAGATTTGGAAGAAACAACAAGTATGGGTATTTTCCATCGGTCGCTCTAGGTTGGAATATTCATAAAGAAAAGTTTTTATCGGAGAGTAATGTGGTCAGCAACCTTAAACTTAGGGCAAGTTGGGGTCAAACAGGAAATCAAGACGGTATTCCTAGTAATGTGAGCTTAGCAAGTTTTATTGACTCCAGAACCCAAAACGACACCTACCCTCTAAGTGGAAACGAAGTAACATTAGATGATTATCCTTTTGGAACCGTACCGGTGCGCACAGCTTTCCCTGACTTAAAATGGGAAGTATCCACACAAACAAATATTGGTCTAGATTTTGGTTTGTTTGGAAACAGGGTTACAGGTACCGTAGATTATTTTAACAAAACGGTTACGGATGTTGTTCTTTTTGCCAATAGAACGGATCCCATTCAACCTACAGAAAGAATATGGACGAATATACCAGAACTAGAGATAATAAATAACGGGGTAGAACTAGCCCTAGATTATAGGGGTAATGTTTCCCAAGACTTCACCTATAACATAGGCGGAAATATTTCATACACGAACAATAAAATTGAAAATTCCCCATTCGCGGTACTCACCACGGGTGCTGCCCAAGGTGCCGGCCAAACCGGTGCTACGATTAATGGGTACATCAATGGTGAGCCAACAGGAACATTTTTTATGAAGGAGTTCGTAGGTATTGGTCCGGATGGCCTTAACCAATTCCGAGATATAAACGGTGATGGGGAATCCTTGGATAATGACAGGATTGCTGCCGGTAGTGCCCTGCCAGATATTATTTATGCCTTTTATTTAAATTTCAACTACAAGAATTTTGATTTGGGTATGAATTTCAATGGGGTATCTGGCAACAAAATATATAACCATACCGCCATGAGTATCTTTTCTAACAGTCAATTAAGTAGAAATCTAAATACTACGGATTTTGCCATCCAATTTCCAAATGAAGACTTATCTAATTCAAACGAGGTGTCTACACGGTATTTGGAGGATGGGAGTTTCTTACGGTTAAATAATGCCACTTTGGGCTACAACTTAAGATCAGATGAAATTGGCTTAAGCGATTGGGTAAACAATGTCCGATTTACGTTAACGGGGCAGAACTTATTCGTTATAACGGATTATTCGGGCTTCGATCCCGAAATCAATACAGGCAATAACATTGAGGGTATCCAAACATTTGGTATTGACCGTTTTACCTATCCCTCGCCAAGAACGGTTTTATTAGGTTTAAACATCTCATTTTAAATATAAACGAATTAAAAGATGAAAAATAAAATAATACTTATATCAACGATATTTTACTCCTTCTTAAGTTGGAACTGCACAGATTTAGAGGAAGATAGGTTGGACGAATCTGAATTCGGCGGTCAGGCAGAGACCGTTAGTGGTGTAATTGCGCCAGCTTACGGCTATGTATCCTGGACTTGGAGGCATACCCATTATTATGGTATGCAACTCCTTGCTTCAGATGAGGCCATTTTACCCTTTAGAGGTGGTACGGATTGGTTTGACGGTGGAAAATTTATAGCCACTCATGCCCATACCATAACACCCACTAATGATTTAATAGGGGATAGTTGGAACGAACTTACCACGAATATTTCTAGAACGTTGGCAGCCATAGAAGTGCTTAGGCCACTTTCGGAAGCTGGTGATGTAGAGGCAACGGGAGCATTGCACGAGATGCGAGCTTTAAGAGGCTATTTGAACCTGCTTCTATTAGATGGTTGGGGATTGGTGCTACAAAAAGAAACCTCCGATCAGCTATCACAAGTTTTGAGGGGGCAGGATGCAATCGACTATATTGAGAGTGAACTATTGGCGGTTGTTGACGTAATAAATACGGATAGAGGTCCAGGTAGGATGACGCAGTCTGCGGTCCAAGGATTGTTAGCACGGTTATACCTTAACGCGGCAGTATATCGCGATCCTTATGGCAATCCTGATTTTACCCAAGCAGATATGAGCTCGGTAATTCAATATACGGATGCCATTATCAATTCAGGTAACTTTTCATTATCGGCAGAATATTTTGACCTTTTTAACGATGACAATAACAGTAATCCTGAACTTATTTTTGCCTTAGACCAGCGGGGACAATTGAACAGAGAGCATAGCAGATGGGCTTATTGGCCAATTGCTGGATCAATGTTTCCGAGACCTGAATTTACCGGTGCAGATGGTACGGACGGCCCGGCGATTACCTCGGATTTCTATCAAACATGGATAGAAGCTTATCAAGACGTTGATCCCGCTGATGCAGATGCAAGATTCTATAAACAAAATACCTTGGTGCCCGAGGCGCAGCTGCTTGACTTGGCAGGAAGAGCACCCTTATTGGAAACAGAAACTGAGGAAAGTTATTATTGTGTTACCGCAGAAGAATTTGAAATGGACAGAGGTATTCTTCGAGGTATTCAGTGGGGCCCCAGAAAGGGAGATGACGGTACGTTTTTAACCTGCGAAGGTGGCCAGGTTAGAATCTCCCCCGTACAGCAGCGGAAAGGAAATGGTCCAGACCGTGACGTTGGCTATGTAGACCATACGGAGGAAATAAATTTTACGAACGAAGGTTCGTTTCATAACACAGGGTTTAGACCATCGAAATATCAATTTAGTCGCACTTCGCCCAACGGAAACAATTTTAGTAGTGTAGATTTGGTGCTGATGCGTTTGGCGGAAATTTACCTAATGAGAGCTGAAGCCAAATTGCGCAGCGGAGATAACGCTGGAGCCTTGGCAGATGTTAATGTGGTACGAACTTCAAGAAATGCAAGACCAGAGCAAACGCCACAAGCATTTTCTAATATAGATTTAGAGACACTTTTTCGTGAACGAGGTTTTGAACTATACTGGGAAGGCTTTAGAAGAACCGACCAAATACGTTTTGGTAAATATGAGGACTCGTGGACGGAAAAAACGGATTCCGACCCAAATAAGAGGCTTTTTCCTATTCCGCAAAGTACGGTAGATGCTGCATCGGGAATCAATGGCTTTTTGGAACAGAATCAAGGGTACTAAGGTAATAAAATAGATTATGTAAACGGCAGGGTTATTACCTTGCCGTTTTTGGTTAATTGAAAAATCAATAAATCTAAACACCTTTGATGTTTTCAAGCAGAATTGCTTTTGGAAACCATAGGTTAACGGCTTCAATTAAATTGGTCTATAGTCCCTAAATAACATCAAGGAAAGTATTCACTTGCTTTTTTATCTGAGCTGGCTACTCCTCCTTAATTTAAAGACTACATCTGTAAGCCTCTTTGTTTTTATATCCTTGCCAAAGTAATTGTGCAATCCTGGAATTCTTAAAGCTTCTCTGCAAAATTATATAATCCCTTGTCAATCATTCTACATCAATAAATATAGGATTAGAGTAGAACCATAATTCATCCCATGGACTTTCGCTTCTTTCATCTTTTTGAGGTTCCAGTTCATTACTATTGGTTCCTCTGATACGGATATAACTTTCTTTATTCACCTTCGAAATCGTGTAGGTTATCTCTCTAAACGCATCATTGACTGTCCAGTCAGAATCTGTGAAACGTGCAATAACCTGTGTAGTAGGATTGTTGTCGCTATTTCGATTGGTAACCAGCCCTCTTACTTCTCCCATTATCAAATCAACACGGGTAACTTCAGGGTTTTGTTTCCATGAGTTGAGGGTGTCAGGGTCTTTAAAGCGAATGGTAACCGTTACATCTTCGCCATGGGCAATATGAATTTTACCTCCAATATCGGCAGTATGATGCCCCCCTTCTACCTGCACATAAAGTTCTGAGATTAAATCTCCGAGCGTTACAAAAACGCGGCCATTTCGGATACCGTCTATGATATCGTCGTGATTTTTTTGTGCAAGGACGTAGGTTTTGGAGTATTCGCCAGGCCAAAAATCGCTACCGCCTTCCCGCCAGTGAACATGTGAGTCGGAGTTTGCGGTAATCCACCAACGACGGCCTTCGCCCAACATTGAATCCCAAAACCCACCCAGCTTGGCAGTCATCTGATCAAAACCTCCCATAGTAGGAAATTGTCCATATCCACCCCGCGGTCGTTTACTTAAAGTACTGTCCCGATTTAGGGTAGCAGCTTGGTGACCGGGTGCTCCGGCCATACCTACGGCAATTTCAGGAGCCGTATCGTTCCAGTCTCGAAGTTCGGCAGGATCATCTTTTCCGTACACGCCCAACCCTGATGCAGATCGGGAAGGATGATTGGCAATAACCACCGGTTTTGTGGCCATTGTATTCATGAATGCCAATGCTTCAAGCATTCTGGGTTCAGTATCCCAACTTGGGTCAGATGGGTAAGGTTCTCTTTTGTTGAATTGAGATTCTATGCTGTGCAAGTGGGTAGATTCATCATGGGAATGCGGGATAATCAAACTGGAGTGATCAGCACCGGGGGTATCGAATTCCATCCCATAAAACTGAATCACTTCGGGGACAACTTTTCTAGAATACACCAATTCAGGATACGCCATTTCCAGGTTTACTTTACTGTGATTGGGACCGCCATGATCGGTGGTTACCATCCATGAAAGTCCATAATATTTAGCCATTAAGGCATTCATGGGCGTTGGGTAAATGGCGTCGCCTCCTTTAATGGGGGTAGGAGGATTCGTTTCACGATCCCAACCTACACTATATCTGGAATGAATATGATGATCACCCGCCAGCCATATTCGGTTGTTTTTATCCTGTGCCAAAGTTGAATGCTGTAACCCAAGCGTTACCAACATCATCGAAAAAGAAACAAAGGGGGATAGGGCTGCAGTTGAGAAAAAGATACGCATAAGATGGATGGACTAATTTTTTGATTTACATTATGTGATGAAGATAGTATTTTGTTACCACAACTACTTTACCATACCGTTACCCTTTTTGAAATCATTACATATAGACTTGCAACAAAAAACTGGAGGAATTGATGGAACTGCTCACGGACGAACTGGTCGGGCTCACCAAGGCCTTGGCCAGACTTCAACAGCTGACCAAAAACGTGGAGAATCTACTGGAAAATCATTTAAGGCAGGAAAAGGAAAAGACCTTACAACTTCAAGAACCCGTCCACTCATTGAAGGAGTGTTTGTCGATACTATATTTATATTATGGATTATATATTAGCTATTTTTTATTTTTTCACCATAATAAGACTTCTACGGCCTCATCCAGTACTTCTACACCAAACTCGCGAACATAAGCCTTTGTGGTTAGAACACTTTGGTGACCTAGTGTTTCCCCAATGACATCGATACTTATCCCTTTCTCGCGAAGGCACATTGCAAAACTATGACGTGCGACGTAGCTAGTTACATTTTTGGTGATACCTGCTTTCGTTGCCAATAGTTTAAGTGCTTTATTGTATTGTGATAGAATCTTATGCTTACGATTTTCGATTTGCATAGGAGTTAGAACATCGTGTAGTAAAATTGGAAATACGTAGTTCGTATCCCTTCTGTTTTCGTCGTAATACTTCAAAATCTCCCTTACAGGCGGTACAATCTTAAGGGAAAAATTACCTTGAGTTTTTGCCCTGGCATATGTAATACGAGTCCGGGTTAAATCTGACCACCTCAAACGCATCATATCAGCAAAGTTCATACCTCTGGTGTAGAAACTGAATAGAAAATAGTTTTTAGCATTGATAAGCTGAACATCTTCTTCGCAATCTATATTTTTGAATAGCTCTATTTCCGCCATAGTCAGGGCATGCTTGATCCGTTTCCCTCTAAGTTTCGATATTTTGTATTTGTGGAATGGGTAAAGGTTTTGTTTTATCAAATCTCTACGAATGGCCAGATTGAAAATTGTACGAAGGCTTCTCATGCGAACCGCAATGCCACCATTTGAACCGCCTCTACTTCGTAAAAAGACCTCGTACTTATCTAAGAAGGTTACATTGATTTCCCGCATGTGTAATATGGGCTTTTTATGAAATTTTCTTAAGGAACGGATGGTGTCTCTATTGTTTCGAGCATAACCCGTTCGTCCGGATAGTACCAAATCTTTGACTACGGAATCCCAAAATTCGAATAAATCGATTTTACTTCGTTTTGAGCCAAAGCGAAAACGGTTTTCAAATTCATTGAGCGTAAAATCGATATCGTCTATTTCAAATTCAGAAATAATGTTTCTAGCCTTTATTTTAATGGTATCCAATAGTCGATTGTTCTGCATTGCATTTGGATGTCTGGTTTTGAAACAATGCTCTTTATCGTCCCATCGTTCTTTTTTGACTAGGAGTCCCGTGGCGATAATTTTTTTCTGGCGGTCTTTTAGAACTTGTAAAACGATAGAATGTTCGCCTTCAGCATTAGACTTATTCTTCAATTTTAACTTGATACTTACCATGCCTTTTTTATTGAGGGGTGAAACATAGGTGAAACAAATGGTACCTTTTTGGAAAACGCATGAAAACAAGTAAAAACAAAAACCCAATAAACACAAGGGTTTCGAGAGATTGAAGAAAAATGAAAATGTATGAAAAGGGAAATATTCGCGCTGTTAATCAGAGGGTCCTTGGTTCGAGCCCAAGAGGGGGAGCAAAAAACGAAATCCAATCTATTTTTTAGGTTGGATTTTTTGTTTTTAGCCATTAGATGTGAAGTGATAC
>Ga0102938_10002478_pt1 | contig 13958 bp, 13 predicted proteins | sample SalPonR2_B_D2_MG_FD_84516 | JGI IMG/M metagenome (GOLD analysis project Ga0102938, IMG submission 84516) | Salt pond soil microbial communities from South San Francisco under conditions of wetland restoration - Salt Pond MetaG R2_B_D2_MG | ecosystem: Environmental > Aquatic > Marine >... | reverse complement strand
TGGTTAAAAGAACACCTTCTCACCTGAACAGTCAATTAATTATCCTAAGCTTGCTGTCATACTTCGGCAGGCTCAGCATGACAACAGTCAGGAACAAATCAACTTCTCAGGTGGGAGGCGGAGTCGACAAGGCAACTCCGCCTGAAAAATGTTAAAGATTGACCTCCACGGGAGCGTTTATCACCACTCCCTTTTCACCACGGGTCTCAGCTGTCAAGGAATCCAGCAGAATTTTTTCTGCTTTTTCCCCTTTCACGACTGTGACCGAACGGTTTACTTCAACCGTTCTGGTGGTGGAGGCAGCCGGCTTAGGCTTTTCAGCCTTGGTCGGCTTGACCTTGGCCGGCTCGGGCTTGGGCTCGGCCGGCTCGGGCTCGGGCTTGGGCTCGGGTGCCGGCTCGGGCGCGGGTGTTGGGAGCTCTCGCTCCGAACAACACTCGGCCTCTAGCTCGGCCAAACAAAGGCCGAGTTCAGCCAGCCCGGACAAGGCCTTTTCCGCCTTGCCCAGAGCCATGGCCGCCATGGCCTTGGTCTCCAGCCCCATGCCGAAAACGACATGAGCCAGATTAAGCCCAACCTCAGCCTTGTCCTCAGCCGCCTTGGCTGATTTCTCAGCCTCACCCGCTTTGGCCATGGCCTTGTCAGCCTTGTCCGAGGTGTCCTTCACCTCGGTGGCCAGGACGGCCAAGCCGCCAGCCAATTCTTTGTCTCCTTTCTTTTGGAGGACAAACGCCCCCAGAATCAGGAGGGCCGCAATCAGCAGGAGTACAAGTACTCCCATGATCAGGCCTTTGCTGGCCGGCTGAGCCGATTTTTTTTCTTTCTGTTCTTTCTTCATTTCTTCCTCCTTTCCCCCGCACAGGGGGACTTGAATTTTCAAATTACGAACATTGCATTGTATCACAGACCGCCAAGCTTGTCAAGACCCATAAGATCAGAGCTCGACAGCCTGTGATTTTTGTTTCAATTTAGCCAAGAAAAGAGCATAGTCAAGCCGGTAGCCAATTCCACAGCAAACACCATGAACATAACCACACTCAAGCCTTCATCGTCCCGGGATTGACCGGATTGACCAGACTCAATGTTGGCTATCTCGCTGGTAATCTGAGGATCAATTCCCAGCTCAGACTCTTTTTCCAGCTCAGCCAAGAACTCTTTTTCCTTGTCCTCAGGTTTAACCTTGGACTCGGGTTCAGGTTCAGGCTCGGACTTGGGCTCGGGCTTTGATTCAGACTTGGCCGGAATTTTAGATTCATCTTTTTCCGGCTCATCAGCCTCTGCCAAATCCTCATCACCCCACGGCTCATCCTCAATAAACCATTCAGCCGTGGTTGTTTTTGGCTTTTCTTTCTCTTGCCAAGTTTGCTGATCAAACTTGGATTCGTCAACCAGCAGATCCGCTTCGATGTCTCCATCAAATTCTGTTTCCACTGTTGGCTCTTCCTTCAGGTAAAACTGATCCTTCAAGGCTGCCTCTTCCTTTTCAGACAAAGACATTTTACCTTGCTTGACCTCCTTTTTTACCCCGGAAGGATTGTCCAAGCCTTCGGGCTTTTTCTTGGCGGGATCACCGGGATCACTCAGCCTAATGTTTTCCGCCTCGAAAGAAGAAGCTTCTTGCTCCCGCTTTTTAACAGAAGCCTCCAGTTTGGCTTTCAATTTATCTCGGCCGACCTTACGCCTTTCCTCTTTGGCGACCTCGGAAATCAGGTTCTGGATCATAAAACGCGCCGAACCGGTTCCGGCATCCCTTTTTCCACTGCCAACCGCTTGGGCCTGCCTGTTCAAAAGGTCATCCTGTTTGTCAGGAGGCAAATCCAGAAAGGCTTTTTCCTTCTCCGAAAATAAGGGAGATCCCTCACAAACTTTCGGACACCGGCCTTCTTGACGAGCTCGAATTTCCCTGGCTCTCGCTTTGCGCTGTTCTTCTTCATACAGCGGCGAGTTTTTTTTCACTTCCGGACTCCGTCCTTCTTGGCGTTCCTTTCTTCCTTTTTCTTCATTGATTTTTCCCTGTTTTTTGTCGTCCTTTTCCATGACAGTTTCCTCCGGTTTTGTTTTCGATTTATAATATAAATGAACAGTGAACAGTATATTTTAGCACTATTATATTTTTTGTCAAGATATAAAATTATTTTTCGACCAAACCAAAAACCGCTGTTTAAAACAACGGTTTTTTTTATCTAAAATATGGAAAATTTTACTTGCGAGGCATATTGATTATTTCGTCTTCCTGAGCAAATTCCGGCAAGTCTTTATTTTTCTTTTTCTTTTGTCCAGCTTGAGGAATATCCGGAATCTGAAGCTCCTTAGACCGCTTTTCCTGAGATTTTTCCATTGGATTTTTTTGATCCACCCCTTGCTGATCCTTGATTTTTTGACCAATGTCGGGAATCTCTATTTTGCTTTCATCGGGCAAATCCCTAATCTCTTCCACCGGCTTTTTAGGATTATCCTCGGCCATGGCCAAGTCTTTAATCTCGTCCAAATCCTTTATTTCTTTATTTTTAGATTTTTTTACTTTCTTTGGTTTTTGTTTAATCTTATCTTTTTCTATTAAATGGGGACGATTTTCATCCGACAAACCAAGTAATTCATCCTCCCGCGGATCATAGGTCAAAAGAACAAAGGCTATACCCAAAGCACCACCAATCACTAAAGCAAGAATCAAATTTAATAACACATTGGGTCTGACCGGGTATTTGGAAACCAAAGGAGAATCCAAGACTTTCAGATCAACATCGCTAATACCTATAAATTCTTCTTTGTTATGAGTCAAAGTATAAGTAATGGCTTGAGAAATCTGCATAGCCTGTCTCGGATCTGGATGATAAACAAAAATCTCCAGTTTACTCAAACCTCCGGGCACCTTGGTCTCAACAGTTTTTTCCCATTTTTTCCTTTTTTTATATTCATCTTCCGGAAAATAATCCTTTTCAATATCATATCCCGAAGTTAAAATTTCTTCAAAAAAAGAACTTGAATATAAAATCTGTCCCAATTTGGAAGCAATTCGTTCCTCTGATTTGGAAGCGCTGTAAGCGTCAATACTAAAACTGGACTTTTGTACCACATAAACACTGGACTCGGCCCTATATTCAAAAGGTCGCACCAAAGTAATAACCAGCCCCAAAAGCAAAACCACCATGGTCACCACCAATACTTTGCGCCACTCTCTTTTTATAATTTCAGCATGATTTATTGGTTGAAAATCATTCATACTTAAAAATTTAATTTTATTATAAAGTTGTTAAACAAACAAATTGTATCACATAAACTACTTATTGTCAATACCACCTAATTCAACCTTAATTTTTTCTTGCTCTTCTCCTCCAACAAGAATCCCCAGCTCCAATTTATCTCCCGGCTTATAGGCCGCCAAAATTTTTGGCAAATTATTTTGTTTGTTTATCTCCTCTCCTTCAACTTCAATGATAATATCTCCGGGTTCAACCAACCCGCTCAAAGGACTTTTAAAGGCAATCCCTCTTTCGGCTATCCGGGCGCCTTTTTTTATATCAATTTCAGGATTAAGTATCTCACTTAAATCATAAAATTTAACTCCTAAATAAGGCCTGGCCCATTCTTGTCCTTGAACTGATTCGGACATAACCGAACTTAAATGATCTATGGGTACAACCAAACCGGAAGTATCGGAAACAAATCCGGCCATTTTTCCGTCAAGAGTAATAACCGGGCTACCTAGAAATTCTTTTTCCACTTCAGAACAAAGATTAATAAATTTATAAAATTCATCACTGGAATGTTTATAACTGGCCAAGGTGCTTAAGTCACTATAATTCCGATCTTTAATATTTGTCCCGGCAATTCCTCCGTTAAAACCAAACAAAAACACCGACTGACCATCAACTAAATTATTTTTCAAACTAAATTCCATCACCGGCAGATTGCCGGCTTTTATTTTCAAAAAAGCCACCCCCAAATCCTGGTCTATCATAATTTCTTCACTTTTATAAAGTTTGTGATCATCGGCCACCACCCAATAATCTCTATTTTTTGTCGGCAAAACATTGGCGGCGGTCATAAGCCAACCGTCACTGGTAATCATCGCCCCCTGACCTAAAAGTTGATCGGGCAAAAGAGTATCAACGGATGAAGAAGAAAAGTTCTTGTCATAATAAATTTTCACCAATCCCGGCCGAACTTTTTGAATTGTTTCGTGAATAGCCAAATCTCTCTGGTGCAAATTTATATCCGTTTTTTGATTTTGTAACAATTCATCAATTTTTCCCGACAAATCGGAATAAGATTTAAAATCCAGATATGGCTCGGGAAGAAGAAAACTGTTCAACCACAATTCACCTATAACTCCGGCACCAAATCCCAAAACAAGCACTACTAAAATTAAAATAACAAAATTTATTCTAAGTTTTTTCATATTTTTTTATTATGTCCAATTGGCTGTCAACATAATAGCGGCCAGCATAAAACCACCGACAGTCAAATATTTTAAAATTTTATTTTTTTCAAAAGTTTTTTGCAAAAACAAACGGGAAATGCCCAACATCATATACAAACAAACAGTTAATAAAAAAGAATTTACATAATACCCGGTCGGCAAATAAGAAACAGCCAAAAAAAACTGTCCGGATAAAAGAGAAAGAATAACCACAAACGGCCAATTCCGTTTCCAACTTATTTTATGCACCCAAAAAAACTCATATAAGATTAAAACGGTTACGGGCAATAAAAAGCTCAGGGCCAAAAAAACCCCCAACTTTAAAAGTATTAAGGAAGCAAAAGCGCTGGAAACCGAGAAAAAAAAGGTCAAAAGTACCACATAAAAGCTTAAACTTTCCAAAGTATAAGGCTGATATTTATGAGGGAAATTAAAATATAAATAATATTGAAACAAAAGTAAATATAGAACCAAAGCAATAATAACTACAAACATATGAAAAAAGACCATTTTAACCATAAACAGCAAAAATACCGTAGCTGAAAAACTCAAACACACGGGCAAAATCAAAAAATTCAAAAATCTTTTACTCAATTGCCCCTTGTGAATTATAAAAATCACAGCCAATAAGTACAACAAAAAAAACAAGGCAAACCACCAAAACATTTTTCTGTTTATTTTTATCCATTCAAAACCAACAACCCAAAACAACGGTACCAACCATAAAACGATTCTTTTTAGAACAAACATTTTATATTTATTTACAACTGATTATAAATCACTTCCCACTCCTGATCCAAGGCTGAAGCCTGACCGGGATTTTTCATTATCTTTTTGTAAGTATTGAAAAAACGCAAATACAAATCTCTTTTTTTCGAACCGACTTTTTTGTTTCCAAAGCGTTCATACTCACTTTGCAAAAACTGTAAACGCTTTTCAGGATCGGAAAACTTTTGATTGAAATAAACACTGAAAAATCTTTCCAAATCTTGCTCCAAAGGCAACTCTTTTATGTTTGAATCCCGTGGCTCGTCTTGATAACTCTTAGCAAAATCCGCTTGCTCGGTCAAGGAGGAGCTTTTTCCTTCAACCTTTGACTCGTATAAATAAAGCCGGACAAGTGCCCATGAAAAAATAACAAACACCACCAAAACCAGAATAAAACCGGCAATACGCCAAAAATTTGCCTTTGTTGTCTTGTTTTTTTTCATACTTTAATAAACTAGGTTTTTAACTCTGTTTCAGATTCAGTCACTTTTTCCTTGGTCGCCCAAAACTCCCGAGCAATAACACTAACGGCGGTAGCCACCGGAATAGCCAAAATAACTCCAATCAAGCCGGCTATTTTGGCACCAACCAAAAGAGCGATAATACTGATAATCGGATTCAAACCAACGGCTCGTTGCATAACCTTTGGAACCAAAATATTATTTTCTATTTGTTGAATTAAAACATACAAAGCCAAAACCAAAAGAGCCTTTAACGGCGACTGAGTAAAAGCCAAGAAAATAGCCGGTACGGCCGAAAGCACCGGTCCGAGATATGGAATAAACTCACCAACCGCTGCCAGAAGAGCTAAAACCAAAGCATAATTAACTCCCAAAATCAACAAACCGACATAGGCCATGACTCCGATAATTAAACATAAAATCAATTGTCCTTTTAACCAAGCACCAATTTTTCTTTGCACTTTATTAATCAGTTGCAAGGTAAAAGGCTGATATCTTTCCGGCAATAAAAAGGTTACGGTTCTTTTCATGGCACTCTCCTCTACCGTCATATAAAAAGTAACCACCAAAACCACAAAAAAGGAAACTATTCCACCAAAAATACCGGCTACGGTTTGAAAAACCGAGCCAATGGCTCCTGAAATATTTTGTTTAACCGCATTTATTCCGGAATCAACTTCGCCAAAAAGCCCGTGTTGAGCGGAAAAGCTCTTTAAATCAGAAAAAGCCACGCCTATTTTTTGGAAATAATCCGGAAAATTCTCCAGTAACTGACCGAATTGAGCACTCATTGGCGGAATCAAAAGATAAACAACCAAGAACACAATGATAAACAATAACCCGTAGATCAACAAAATAGTCAACCATCGAGGGATTTTTAGCCTTTCCAAAGCATCCACCCAAGGATCCACGGCGGAAGCAAAAATCAAAGCCACGAACAAAATGGCCAAAACTTCTTTAATCAAATACAAGAAAAACAAGAACAAAACCACTAAAAAAAATTTAATAATGGTCATGATTGACAAATCAACCACTTTTCTTTGTGCATTCATATAATAGTTGAAGCTAATACTTAATTTTATTCCTTGACATTATACAACAATATAAGCATTTAGACAACAAAAAATCCGAGGCATTGAAAATAAGCTCAAATGATAGTACAATGCCCATATATGAAAAATATAGTCGTCAACAAACAAGCCAGCCACAGCTATGAGATACTGGAAAAATACCGGGTTGGTTTAGTGTTGCGCGGACCGGAAGTAAAAGCGATAAAAAACGGACAAATCAGTTTAAAAGGCGCTTATATTACCATAAAAAGAGCACCAAAACCCGAATTATACCTGATGAAAGCCCATATTTCCCAATATAAACACAGTGGGAATATGCCTGATTATGAGCCGGAAAGACCCAGAAAACTGCTGATAACAAAAGAAGAATTAAAATCTTTGATTGGAAAATTAGAGCAAAAAGGCTTGACAATCATCCCCATTCGGGTGTATACTGCAGGCAATCTGGTAAAATTGGAAATAGGTTTGGCCAGAGGTAAAAAGCTTTACCAAAAAAAACAAGACAAAAAAACCAAAGATATTGAAAAACAAATAAAAAGAACCTTAAAATATCAAAACCATTAAGTTCCGGGGATGACGGACTTTGACGGGAAATTATCATTAACTTCGCAGGCTGAGTCGGCGAATCTCATTAAAAGCGCCAAACTCTATAAGTGCAAACAAAATTGCCTGCAAGGTAAAGTCATTGGCAACAATGCCTTGCCTTGTTCCTGTTTCCGCTTAACTAAAATCGGAAACCATCGGCTTGCTAACGCCCGCTAAGCAAAATCCGGTGTCAATCAGCGGGTTAGGTTGCAAAATCGCCTTGTTTTGCAACTGAAAAAATCCATAAGGCTAAAAGTTCAACTTTTTCGTTTACCTTTGAGGTTGAAACTTTGAAAAACATAAGGTAAACTAAGTCTGTAGAAGCGGTTAATAATGTTTTCCGGACGCGGGTTCAACTCCCGCCATCTCCACCAACAAATTTTGCTTATACAAAATATTACAGTAGTTTATACTTAACGCTTTGAAAGATAAAACCGATTTTCAAAAATTAAAATAAAATTTATTAATTACTAAAGAACGTTTTGTCATGAGAAAATCCTACAAATTCAAAAAAAAGGTAAAACAAGAAAAAAAATTTCGTTATAACGATCGGATAAACGCTCCGGAAGTTTTGGTTATTTCCGACGAAGGTGAAAAACTGGGAAAACTGCCCACTGAAGAAGCCCTGGAAAAAGCCAGAGAGGCCGGATTGGATCTAGTGGAAGTCTCTCCGATAGCCAAGCCCCCGGTCTGTAAAATAATGGATTATGGAAGTTTCAAATATCAAAAAGAAAAACAGCTGAAAAAACAGAAAATGCAAAATAAAACCAAAGAGGTAAAAAGCATCCGACTGTCAATGAAAATCAGTGAACACGATAAAGCCACAAAGCTGAAACAAGCTGATAAATTTTTAAGTAAAGGACATAAAATAAAAGTTGAATTGATTTTAAGAGGCCGAGAAATGAAACATCGCGACTTGGCCAAGGAACATTTGCGTGATTTTGTCCATTCTCTTGAAACACCAACCGAGGTAGAACAAGACATTACCAAACAAGGCAATAAATTATTTATTATATTAATTCCAGAAAATAACTAATTCTATGGGAAAAACAAAAACCAATAAAGCAATCAAGAAAAGAATTCGCCTGACCAAAACAGGCAAACTGATCAAGAAAAAAGCCGGACAAGATCATTTTAATGCCAGAGAAACCGGCAAAGTCACCAGAAATAAAAGGCGTCCGCAGACTTTTGACAATAAAGAGGTCGGTAAAACAATAAAAAACGCCCTATCTCATAACTAATAAACTTTATTTTAATTTTAAAATAAAAATATGCCCAGAATAAAAAGAGGTACCATTCATAATAAGTCAAGGAAAAAAATATTAAAATCCACCAAAGGCTATCGACACGGAAGAAAAAAATTGATCAAGTTGGCCAAAGTGGCTATTTTAAAAGCCGGCAGTTACGCTTACCGCGACCGTCGCGACAAAAAAAGACAAAAACGCAGATTATGGCAAACAAAATTAAATGCCGCTGTCAGGGTCTTTGGCTTGAGTTATAGTAAATTCATCAATCTTTTGAAAAAAAACAAGGTGGAATTGGACAGAAAAGTTTTAGCTGATCTGGCGGAAAACAACACTGCGATATTTGCCAAAATAGTGGAAAAAGTAAAAAAATAAACCTACTTGCCATAAAACAAAAAAGCCGCTTTTAACAGCGGTCTTTTTTAATAAAAAAAAGAGCAACAGCTGTGGCTGGTGCTCTTGATGAATGCAAAAAAACTAGTTAAGAAAACCCGGTGAGAAATTGTAAACCTGAGATCTGTCCGGCGCAATCAGATATTCCACCCTGACTTGTCCTTGATCGGTCTTTATGTCAGCTACAAAAATCAGTCCGGTCAAGTTCTTTACTCGGGCAACCTGGCCGGTAAAATAAATATTTCCGACCATAAAATCAGTATCTACATAACAATTCTTTAGCCCATCCACGGTCATCCTTATCGCAGTCCTCACCAGCTCTTTGACAATACGCTCATCTTCCAACGGAAATTCAGACCTAACAAAACAAAACAAATTTTCGGAAGTATCCTTAGTATATCTTCCCATTATCCCCTCCTTTTATTAAATATCCATTAAGAACTTTATATTTTTAACATTGTTGATAAAAATTGTCAAGATTGGTATTGACTAAGCAAAAAAAATCCTTTATAATTCTAACACAAGTTTTTTATCCGGACCGGTGGTGTAGTTGGTTAACACACCTGCCTGTCACGCAGGAGATCGCGGGTTCGAGTCCCGTCCGGTCCGCCAGTAAATTTTGCTTGTGCAAAATATTACAGTAGTTAGTAATTTGTATTTAGTTTTTTGGAAAACCACAATACGATAAAATGTCGTAAAATATTGCAATAATTAGTAATTAGTTTTTTAAAAATATGGCCAGAAAATCAAAGAAAAAAGGTGTTGGCGTAAAACTGCCAAAGATAAAAAAATGGAAAAAATGCGGTAAAACAAAATAACTTTTTTCCTTCTATATTATAAAAAAACCGAATTAATCGGTTTTTTTTGTTTTTAAAAATCTTTTTATTCTCGCAAAAACTTGTCCAAAACTCCAAATTTATCCAAATAATACCAGCCGATCAAAACAACAACGGCCACAATCATCCAAAACAAGACAATCTTCCATTTTGATTTCCAAAAATCAACCCTTTTAATCAATCCTTCCCTGCCCACTCGGTACAAAACTATTCCGATCCATACAAGAATCGCCAAAATAACTAAAGCTAAAATTTTTTTATAATCAAAAAAATCCATAATATTAAAACTACCCGGCAAAAGTAATATTGTATTTAAACATTTGAACCAACAACCAAATTCCAACCACCAAAAATATTGCCAGCAGACTAATTACCAAAAAGGCAGTGTGATGTTTGGGGTGTTTATTCATATTTGTTTTTTCTTTTATCCAAAACATCAACACTGTAATAATCCTCATGCATGTCTTCCATATCCACTTCGGGTAATTCGCGACTTAATTTTTGGTCTTCCGGCCTGGTTACTCTTTGCATATTTTGCTCAATTTTTTCTTTTTGTCTTCCCACATCAGCACGAATTGTGGTATGTTTTTCTTCTTCTTGCGATTCCACATACTCTTCGCCCAAATCCAACGGTCTGACATAAATATCTTCCGCCAAATAGTCTTCTTCTTTTTTGGATAAATCAAACCTTTCGGTTCGCTTCTTATAAAATCCCGGCTTTTCCGCAGTCATATAATATTCCTGATCCCCCACCAAAAAAGCATATCTTCCTTGAGTATCTGTTATTTTGCTATCCAATAATTTATTAAACTTGGTATCAAAAACCCTGACAATGGCTTTTGGTACACCGGCTTTATTTTCACTATTAATAACTCTTCCCCAGCCCTTTGGTTTTTTGCCTATGGCCAAACGTTTAAACATAAAATACAAAGCCAATTGCAACCCGACCACCGAACCGACCAACCAACCCGGATTTATAACAAAAGAAACTAAAGCCAATCCCGGACCAATAACCGTTAATGCGGTTTGTCCTTTTCTAACAAGATTTACTCTCAACACCTTAGCATTTTTTTCAGTTAATTGATGCGGATCCATTGGAATATTTTTGGCTACTGCGCTTTTTTCACTTAAATCAAATTCTCCGCCAAAATACAATCCTCTAAATTTACCATCTTCATTTTTACCTTGCAAAATGTTGGATGGGAATTTGTATTTTTTCTTTTCCACTTCCACATAATATCTACCCGGCTCGCGAATAAATTCATATCGACCTTGTTTGTCGGTAACTCTAGTTCCGACTAAACGGTTATTTTTCACATCATATATTCTAATCACAGCTAAATCAATCGGTTGCTTAGTGACCGAATCATAAACCACTCCCCAGCCTCTTCTGCGTCTTCTGGCCAATAAAACAAACGGTTGCGTAATCAAGAACTGCAAATAAGTTAAAGCACTGGCGCCGGCCGCGCCGGTGGCGCCAACCGTAGCCACCGAGGCTACGGAAGTGGCTGTTACGGCAGCCACGGCCGGCTCTTTGGCCACATCATTGACTTTTTCCACCGTAGGATTATCAATTGTTGCTTTTTGTACTTTTTTAGTGGTTCTGACCGTGGTTTCTACCGTATTTAATATTGATTGCTTTATTTTTTCCGAATCCCCTTTGGTAAGATTGGCCATAAAATCAGCTACAGCTTTAGCTGATTTTTGCACGGTCGCAGATTCAACCACATTCTTGGTTTCTTGCTCAACTTCAAAAGCTCTTTCCTCATCGGTTTTTTCCCATTCATCTTTTTCATTTATTTCGTCTAACTTTTCTTCATCAGTTTGTCCGCCCGGACCGGCTTCAGACTCTTCTCCCCGCTCGGCTTCAGCTCCTTCTTCCGGCTGTTCTTCTCCGGCTTCTTCTTCAGTTTCCTCTTCGGCTTCTTCTTCAGTTTCTTCTTCCTCTTCGGTTTCCTCCGGCTGTTCTTCTTCCTCGGGTTCACAAACACCACAATCCGCCGAACAAGTTTCACAGTTTTCACTTTGACTGCAAATTCCATCTCCACAAACAACTTCCGGTTCACAGACTCCGCAATCCTCCGAACAAGTTTCACAGCTCTCCTCAACGGAACAAACACCGTCCCCACAAAAATATTCAGGTTCGCATTCCCCGCAATCGTTCGGACAGTTTTCACAAGTCTCTCCTTCACTGCAAACCCCGTCCCCGCAAATAACATCCTCCTCAATATCAAAGATATCTATTAACGGCTCCGGTTCAAATTCATCATCCGCCTCAGTTGAACTTATCACCAAATCAACTTCTTGCTCGTTAATAATTTCATCAAGATAAAAGCTCAAATCATTTATTTTATCTCCGTTAAGATCAACTCTGGCTGTTTGACCTTCCGACAAAATAAAATAATTAACCGGGTTTTCCACACGAAAAGCAACGAGTCCGGCTGATTCATCAAGCTTACCTATCTTTAATGTAGAAAAGTTATTAAATTTTTCAAATCCTAAAACAGCACAAACATTTAATCTAACAAAAGTCTTTTTCGGTTCAACCATTATCTGTGATATTTTATCGCATACTGGTTCGAAATCAACAAACTCAGTAAAATCCAAACTACTCTTACAACCAAAATCATTCGGATAATCAATCAGTCCGTCATTATCATTATCTAAACCGTCACTGCACGCCCGGCCACCGACAATAGGATTAATAGCCGCGTTGGAATAAACTCTTTCCTCGCTTTCCTTGTAACCAACCGTCGCGATATTCTCCACGCTTGCTCCCGATCCACTGACTACGGTAGCCTTAAAACTCAACACAATATTTTCGTCCTTCAAGAGTTTATCCTTTTCCAACATGCCTAAACCACTGATAAAAGTCCAACCGTCTTCATCGGAAACATCAGTAACCTTTTGTCCATCAACCTTGGCGCTACCGGAAACATACTCAACTTCATCGGGCAAAGGGTCAGTCAACAAAACATCGTTAGCTCGGGATTTTCCCAAATTGGACACAATAATTTGATAAGTCAGCATATCACCCTGACTTACACTTTCTCCATTTTGATCATCAATGGCCAAAACACTGACTCTTCCGTAAACCAAAAATAAGGTAACTATAATAATTCCCGCTTTAGCGGCTACCCCCAGAAGAAAACTCAAAAAAGCAACACCTCTTAATCTATAAAAATGCTTATGAACCTTGAATTTAATTCCTTTTTTGGGTTTTTCTCTGCCATGCAATTCTTCATATTTTTGCTCTGTTTTTTTGGCTCTTACATCGGTAAAAATCAAAGATGGTAAATGTCTGAACTTTTTCCAGGTCTCTTTACTAATTGAATTAAAAATAATAAACAAAGCCAAAACAAACAACACAGCAAAAACAACAAATAAGTATTTATTCAATATTTTATTATAAACAGGTAAAGATTTGATAAAACCACCGTCGGAGGCTAAGGCAGCTTTACTAATATGAAAGCCGGAAGCAACCGGTTTTGAAATATTTATTCCCACCTTTTTTTCCACGGTAATATACGGATAATGAGGCGGAGTCATTAAAATATTAAAAGCTTCTGAAAAATCGGTTTCCACCTGGCTTTTGCTTTTAGCTAAAATCTGAAAAGAATATTCCGTACCTATTTCCAGTCCTTTAACCAAAACTTGTGAATCTTCATTAACCAAATCATTAAAAGAGTAAAAGCTCTTACTTCCTGTCAGTTCATTTTGATCATTAAGCCATCCTCCGGACAAAGCTTCATAAACGGCATATTTGGTATCTTCCGGATTCCCCGCTGTATTTATTTCCAAGCCTACTGAATCTTCTGTTAAAATCTCAACCTTGTTTATCTGTGGCTGTGCAGCCAATGTATAGGCGGAAGCCAAATCCGAAATACCGCTGGTATCGGATTCATTATAACAACTGACTTTTCTTTGGTATTGAGTATTTGGACTTAAGTCTTCTTCAACAATATAGCTTAAATCCGATTCTTCAATGTCTATAATCAAATCATCTTCGTTATTCCAAAGTTTATACCCGGTTTCACTGGCCGAAGTCTCGCTAAAAACCCATTTTATGGAATTATCTGACAAAACCACCGGATCAGACATCTGCGGAGTAATCAATGGCGCCGGTTCAAACTCTCCGGGCTCATCTTCCTCCGGCTCATCACCTGAGTCTTCCTCATCAT